>Ga0209791_1000092_pt1 | contig 56783 bp, 46 predicted proteins | sample WorMetTyACAVOLI1_FD_187422 | JGI IMG/M metagenome (GOLD analysis project Ga0209791, IMG submission 187422) | Marine gutless worms symbiont microbial communities from Max Planck institute for Marine Microbiology, Germany - Olavius algarvensis... ... | reverse complement strand
GCATAACCTGATTTCGAAATCACCAATTTCGCGTTTATAACTGCCTGTTATTATTAAAGGCAGTATTTGATTTTCAATTTATTTTGGACAGCAATGATTCGAAATCAACATTTACTATTTAAGATGTGTCCCTTTTTGCTGCCCCTAAAATCAAGGCCATGCATGATGTCGACAGATAGCAGATTTGAAAGGAAGATTCGTTCTGAGGTTGCTTTTTCATGGTGTTTGGATAGGACCCGGATTCTGTTAGCAATGATTTTAATCATTGGGTTAGTGGTACCCGTCGTGGTAGCCGAAGCCCAGGAGCAGGAGGGATCCATCGATTTCCCGCTCGAATTGGATGTCGATGCAAGCGGCAATTTGCGCTGGATTCTCTTGCCACTCGCAAACGAGGCTCAAGTTCATGTGGAAGACAGCGTGGCGCGAAATATATTGTTCCGCGTCGCCAATGATCTGCTCACAAGTATCATTTCATCGGAGGCCCAAAAAAAACGCCGCTTTAGCTTTAACAAAGTGTTCGACGCATTCTCGTCATCACTTAGCGACCGCGTTGCCGAAGAAAATCTTGAACTATCTTTTGGTAAGGTGTTTACAGAGCCCTATATGGCCGTTAAGGAGGGCCTCGAAAGCGGCGCCAAAGACACGTTGACCGCACCTATCAAGTTCCTAATTAAAGGCACTCCATTAAAATCGCTTCTGCTGGTGTTGACCATTGGCGCTAGGGCAGATCGCTACGATTCGATGACCGTCGGGACACTTGGGGAGTTGGCAACAACTCACGGTCTAGATCAGATCCGTCTCACCGAAGCCGCGGCAAAGACCGTCGTGTCCGTTCGCAACTTCATAAACCTGACCGCTTCTGAAATTAATCTGTTAAGGCCTCAACTGGCTCGGATTGCAGTCGATGTTTTTAACCATGCGAAGGCGAAGGACCTAGCTTTTGGCAAACCACCCCCTCAGTTTGGCAAGAGGGATAACGAACTTGATAAACGGTTTAAATTCCCTGGAACCCTCAACGTCACCCTATTCATGGAAAAGTCGTCTAATCAGTCGTTCTCCCACAAACTCACCATAAGTTTCTTGAAGGTAGTCCGTGAAATCGTCATCGAGCATCCAAACAAAGACTTTCTTGAGCAAGCAAACAAACTGGTAAAAGACATCCGGAACTCACTGCCCCAGGTCTGGAATGCGGAATTCGATATGGAGTTGATGGCGCGCTTGTTCGACGACAGGCGGGTGGTGAGCCATGGAATACGTCAAATTAAGGACGGCGTATACACGATCAAACCAGAACTGGGCGGCCCCCTGTTTCAAGGCAATGCAAAAGCGACGGTAGGCCTTACGTATTCAACGGAGAAACACCTGGCAGGTATAGCATCGGTCACCGTGATGAACATTAGCGGAAGAAACGAACAAACCTCTATCGAAGCCGAATTTGGAGACGAAATACGAGAGGCGAAGCTTGGATTCTCTCTACCCTACCCACCGTATCGTTCGTTTAACAGTAGATTGATGACGAGTAACTTTTTCCTCAACGCAGCTTACACGCGGGATAAAGACCAGCTTTACGAAACCGTGAAGGCGGACCAAGAGGTGCTTAACATGGGAGTCGGATATAAGCTGGTTTGGGATCAACTCAACAGTAAGCAAAGAGCGGAGTGGGGCCTAACCACGGTATCGGATCGAAAAAGAACTCATTTCGTGACAAATGGAAAACTGACTTTTGATTATGAAGATTGGCATTTTCTCAGTCAAGACCCAAGTGCCCCCTCGCTCAATGACGGGCAATACGGCATAGTGGAACTAGGTATAGCAGAAGACATAACCTTTGATCTTCGTCAGGGACAATCCACGTTACGAGAGTTTGAAATCCCTGTACGCGTTGCTGGACAATATGGACTCGATATCAATGATGACAACAATGATTATACTCAACTCGAATTCGCCGTTAAAAACCGACTTTACATAGGTTGGCAGCATGACAAAGATGTATTTTTTAGCGCTGAGTATCGTGGGGGAATCAGTGACAATGGGACCCCTATTTTCAAGAAATTTAAAATTGGAAGTGACGATACAGTGCGAGGATTGGAATCCGGTGAAATTCTCGCCAATACCTACTCCTTCCAAACCCTAGAAATGGGTGTTTCACTGCGTACTTTACTGTGCCCAATTCTCAGCTGTAATGATCAAAATGGCGATAGTCCTCAACCACCGATAATCCAACAACTTTCAAACGTTTACCTTGAAATCTTTTATGACCGAGGGGCGGTGTCGACGGATGCCAGTTTCTCTGAGCTATTCCAGTTCGAATCGGAACTCGAAGGATACGGTATCGACTTCAACATAAAGATTCCATTCAAAGGAACTACCGCAGAGTTGGAAATGGGCTATGCCCGCTCACCTGACTCCGTAGAACATTCTTCAGGCCTTTTTTTCACCCGGCTTGTTGCCGCCAAATGGTAGTATTAACTTCATAACCTGAAAGGAGAGATTCATGCAAAATGTAGTCATTACCGTCAATAATAATCGGCAGTGGTTAAGACCAAACGGACAAATTACGAAAGCCGATTCGCAAGAAATACTCGGCAATTGGAGTTCAAAAAGCGAATCTGCTGCAGCTGCTGAAGAAACAAATGCGTGGGTGTTGAAATATAACGATAACACGACCACAACCCTCAAAGCAGGATACAGTTTTAACGATAACAATCAACTCGTGGTAACACTTGCTAATGAAGATGGATCACCGTTGGACGGGCACGATGCCACCACGCTGGCGGGTCAAATTATCGTTGACGATATGTTCGATCTCACCTATGCGCTCATCGATGACGAGGGTGATAACCTGGGCCACAATGTTTATGTCTACGGCACATTGAAGTTTCTGGATAATACGAACGACCTTGAGGTTACACTGAACGGTGGCGGCACCTTGACGATCAAGGCACAACCGCTGTTCGATAGCACGCTTGAAGCCGAACTCCATCAAGACAGTGCGTTTGATCGATCAGACGCAATCGTCTTCAATACCTATACGGTCAACCAGACAAATGACGGCGGACATATCACAAAAAACGCCATTATTAAATTTGTGGGCAGTTGGGATTTTGACGATCCCGATGAGTCCCTCTCGTTTGTTACCAAAGTTACCGGTTCTGTGAATAAGCCTCAGATTCGAGTTGCCTTCGGTGGAAAATTCAAAGGCGTTAGTGCGGGATTTGTCTACGTCAATAGCGATAATCAACAATTTGCTGTGTTTAAAGTTCGCGGGGAGCACAAATGGGATTCAAGCCGGGCACAATGGCAGGTGGCCCTCGGGTATAGTAACAATAAGTATCAAGCTTTAGTTGATGGCGAACTGCAGATTCGGCCCTCCGAAGACACCACCTTTACGCTCTCGGGAGCGTTTTCGATTGTCAAGGATCATGGACATTCCCCAAAGTTTAATCTGGAGATGAAGGCGAAGTATGAAGTTCAAAATTCAGGACATATCGAATTTTTTGCCAACGTCAGTAACACTGATGCCGGTCTCGATTACAGATTAGGCCTTGAGGGCGTCTACCGCTTTTCCCACGGAAAGCTAACCTACAGCCTGCTCTTTGACAACAAAGAGTCCAATGGGACATTGTCACTTAACGCAGCATTAGGGAGTTCCTCTAGTCTTCAAGTTTTAGTCACAAATATTTTTGGTGACACACCACATATTGGTGTTACGCTCAGTGTACAATTGAGATGGAAGATAAATCCAAATACCGGTCGGCGAGAGCTGGTCAAATCGGAGGTTGAAAGTGTCTGAGCGGCGCCTGCCCATTCGTCTTTGGAGGTTTTATCATATTGTAGTGGTCAAGTAAAAACGGACACGCAGTTAAGCAACTTTTAATAATTGTTCTTTCACATATTCCATGGGTCTCAGATATCCCAGAGCGGAATGTAGCCGAGCAAAGTTGTAAAAGGCGATGTAATCTATCACTTCGATTTCCAAAAAAGACATCGGTCAAAGACATCGGGGTCCAAAGACATCGGGGTCAAGTCTTCATTCTTGACATTAATTGGCCTATAAGCTGAAAATATCCTGCCCATCTTCAATAGGTGAGTGGGGAATCAAAGGTATCACAAGCATGCAGGCGTGTAGCTCATAAGATGGATAAAGATAGAAAGCGGAAAAAAATTGAGACGTTGGAAAAGCTATTTAGTCTGGGACACTTGAGGGCCCATAAAATTATAACATTTGTGACGGTTACAAGAAGAAACTTATAGTTTAGGATGTCCCTGATATTCGTTTCACAGGAAAAACGGTTGAGGGACGTGCGAGGGGTGAAATAGATAGTCCGATTTTGGAGGAGCTTTTCGAAGAGTCATCGCCCCCCGAGGAAAAGAATTATCCGAACTAGATCTATAACTAAGGCACAATTTTTCTGATAGATCACATCTTAAAACTAATGGGGCCTGTTAATCACGACGAATCAAGCCAGCTGTATGTTTCCACAACTATTTTCAGTGCGCTGGCTTTCATGACTAGTGGATACGCTGATATTGTACCAAATAGTATAGCATCTCTCGCCATAGTCGGCCTCCAATTTATTTTTTACATAGCTGTTTTCATCATACTTATTCCATTATTACCAGCTAACAAGGCTAATTCAGCCGACGCAAAAAGTCGTGCGGCAGATTTGTTGGTTCGGCCCTTTCTTCACTGATTTTCGGCTTGACAAATCTGTTATAGAAGCGTACAATTGTACTCATGAAAATAATTGCTGATACAAATACATTTATTGCCGTTGCCTTAAACGAGCCAGAGAAGGGCAAAATCATTCAACTTACTGAAGGCCACGATTTAATCGCTCCTGACGTTTTGCCATTTGAAATTGGGAATGCATTAACGGCAATGATGAAAAAAAACGCATTGAAAAAAGAGGAAGTCGAATCGGCATGGGAGATTGTTCAACAGGTACCGGTGGATTTGAGGCATACTGACATAAAATCGTCCTTAAGCATCGCTATTAGATTTAACCTATACGCATATGATGCATATTTTTTAAAATGCGCTGAAAACCTCCGTAGCCCGTTGCTTACGCTTGACCTTGGAATGCAGAGGGTGGCACGGGAGATGGGGATTACAATTTTGGAGTAAGCTAACATGAAAGTGTATACATATTCTGAAGCCAGACAGCGTCTTTCCGATGTTCTTAATATCGCAAGAAATGAAGAGGTTCTTATTAAGAGAAGAGGCGGTGAAACCTTTTCGATAATTTTTAGGAAAAGCAAAAAATCCCCATTCGATGTTCCAGGAATCCAAACCAAAGCAACGACAAAAGATATACTTGCGGCGGTTAGAGAATCCAGGGAACGATTTGCCGAACAAAACGTTTAAGATTGACAGGCAGGGCTGGCGGCTTTTTCAACTATCAACATCTCAACCGTTCTAATTGTATTGCTCTTTTGCTCTTGCTTTCCTGCCCGCAACTTAACTCTGCGTTCGCAAACTTTTTGAAATCCAAAATTTTAATAAATCATCTGTTCACTTAAAACGAGAAACCTCATGTTGCTATCAATTACAAATAAAAAATATCCTGCTACTGATTTGGGATACCTGCTTCACAAAAATCCATCGCGCTGCCAGGAGATAGGGCTCAACTTGGGGACATTGTTGACTGAGAGGGCTAATTGTGCTATGTAAGTTGAAAATACCATGGCAGGAGGGATGCGATGCCGCGTCGAGCGCGATTAGATGCCCCCGGGACCCGGCATCATGTCATGGTGCCGGGAATCGAAAGACGGCGGATTGTCAATGATGTTGCCGACCGTAAAAATTTCGTAAAGCGTCTCGGAGATATTTGTGCCGATACTAAAACCCGCATTTATGCTTGGGCGATTATGACCAATCACGCTCACATTCTTTTACGCAGCTCTGAAATGGGTCTATCCGGTTTCATGCGTTCCGCCTGAGGCGGACTGACCGGTTATGCTGTTTCTTATAATCGCCGTCACCGCCGCTGGGGCCATTTATTTCAAAACCGCTATAAGTCGATTGTCTGCGATGAAGATGCTTATTTTACGGAACTTGTGCGTTACATTTATTTAAATCCGTTGCGGGCCAAGTTGGTTAAAAGTCTATCCCAGTTGGTGGCGGGTTAATCCGCTCCTTGGGCGGTTGGTCGGCGGTTAAGGCAATGCGCCGTTCGGGGGAACGTGAATTAAGTGATGATCGGATATTAGGCAGTGGTGAATTCGTCGAGCGGATCATCAAAGAAGCTGAAGGCAGAAATAAATTTCAATTGCCGGTGAGCGAGAATCATCAGAAAATTGATGAATATATAAGCAAAATATGTAAAAATGAAAAAGTATCCACTGATGGATTAACAGGGGGCAGCCGTCGCAAGGAGGTAAGTGGAGTTCGAAACCGGGTTGCGATTGAATTGGTAAAGGGGCATGGGGTTGAGTTAGCCGAAGTTGCCAGGCAGGTGGGTGTTTCGACATCGGCCATATCAAAAATCATAAAACGGGCGAGACAATAAGTCAACCAAGTCAACAACGTCCCATAGATCAAATATCTTTTTCAGTATACACTGATCCGGATGATTTTCCGGCATAGGAGGTTTTGATGATGATTAGACGTCTACTATTGATGGTTGTGCTGCAACTTTTTGTTATCGTTCCGGCGGTCACCGCCGCCACGTCAGTTAAGATACCCGAGTTGCAGCACGGAGCGACGATCATTCGCGACCACAACGGTATCCCCCACATTTTTGCGATGAACGAGCACGATCTCATATTGCTCCAGGGATACGCACATGCACGCGACCGGTTCTTTCAGATGGATCTCCTGCGGCGCAACGCCGCCGGTACGCTGGCGGAATTACTCGGCGAAAATGTCCTTGCCGGCGACGTCGAGCTTCGCACCATCGGGCTGCGGCGCGCGGCCGAGCGTTCCCTGGCCGTTATTTCAGAAGAAATGCGGGCTGCATTGCGTGCCTATGCCAGCGGTGTCAATGCATATCTGGCAAATAGCGATCTGCCGCCTGAGTACTACGCGCTGGAAATCACCAAGGTTGCGCCCTGGACCCAGCTGGACAGTCTGGCTGTCGCCAAGCTGATCGCATTCAGTCTTTCATTCGACCTTGAAGACATCTCCCGGACCGAAGCGCTGCTGACCTATCAGATGGTCGGCGACCTGTCGTCGCAAAGCTTTAACGGCCGGGCGCTATTCTTCGAAGATCTATTTCGCAGCGCGCCCTTTGTTCCATTATCGACGATACCGTTTGGCGGTGGTGATGCGTATTTTTTGGCCCAATCGCGCATTGACTCCGCCCGGCATGCAACACCGCAATCCAGCCATACGCCAGGCACCGGCGAGTATCTGCAGCCGAAGACTCTGCAACTGGTGCGAGCATACGTCAACCGGGTGCAGACGGTCCCCTTGCTGCGAAATATGCTGCTGAGCGACAGGAGTGCCAAAGGGAGCAACGAATGGGTGGTGGGCGGCGATCATACCGCCAGCGGCCTGCCGTTGATTGCCAACGACCCGCACCTGCCTCTCGGCACACCGGCCACCTTTTATCAGAACCATCTCAGCGCAATGCATACCGGCTTCCCCGGGTTGCACGCTAAAAAAAGCAGAATCAATGTCTTCGGCAGCAGTTTTCCGGGCCTGCCATACGTTATGCTCGGTCAAAACAAATACATCGCCTGGGGCACCACCTTCAACCCATCGGATGTCACTGATTTTTTCCAAGAGCAGGTTGTTTCCGATAAATCGTCCCCCAGCGGCCTGAGTATCATCCACAAGGACCGCCTGGAACCCATTATTCCCCTGCCGCAGGTCTTTTGGTTCAACGTTATCGGAGACGGCACGCCGGACTCTCTGGAGGTCGCAATACCGGGCACGCCGGTGGGTGACGACACCGTTATTCCTCCGGCAGTACTCATCGTACCGCGGCGCAACAACGGGCCGATTCTCAGCCTCGATTTCGATGAAGACAAAGGCATCGGCATCGCTTTGAGCGTCCAGTACACCGGATTCAGCGGCACCCGAGACTCAGAATCCGTTCGTCTTTGGAATCATGCCCGTAATATGGATGAATTTATCGCCGGTGCACAAATATTAGACGTGGGCGCCCAGAATATTGCCTATGCCGACATAGATGGGAACATTGCCTACTTTACCAGCCCTGAAATTCCTTTGCGCGAAGACCTGCAGGCCGGCTTCGTCGCTGGCATTCCGCCATATTTCATTCGCAACGGCCCAGGCGGCCATGAGTGGTTGCCCGTGCAAAATCCACAACCCTGGCAGAGCGTGCCGTTTGAAATTCTGCCTTTCGATGAGATGCCCCAGGTGATCAATCCGGCGGACGGTTTTTTGATCAGCGCCAACAACGATCCCATCGGCACCACCTTCGACAACAATCCGGTGAACCAAATGCGCGATGGCGGCCAGGGTATTTTATATCTGAATCACGGCTACCGCATCGGCATCCGTGCAGGCCGGATCCATCAAGTGCTTGGCGAGATGCTGTCCCGGGGCCCGGTTACTTTTGAGGACATGCAGGAAATCCAGGCCGACGTGGTCATGCTCGACGCGCAGGTCTTCACCCCTTTTATCATCGAGGCCTTTGACAATGCCACAGCTCAGACCGCTGCCGCCCATCCGCTGCTGCTGAACTTAAGACAAAATACGGGTGTCAAGGAGGCGCTGGAGCGCCTGCGTGCCTGGGACTTCTCCACCCCAACCGGGGTGGCGGAAGGTTACGATTCCAGTGATATTGACGGCGAAAAATTCGAACCATCGGCGCTGGAAATTGAAAACAGCATTGCGGCCACCATCTATTCCGTTTGGCGCAGCCGGTTTATTGCCAATACGGTGGATCAGACGCTGCTGGCTGTCGGCGGTCTGGCTGGAATCGAGATGCCGCGTCCCGACAGCATGCGAACAATGACCGCGCTGCGCAACCTGCTTGACCATTTTGACGATAACCAGGGTTTCGGTGTATCCGGGTTAAACTTTTTTATGGTTCCGGAAGTTGAAGATGCGCCGGCCAGACGCGACATTATTATCCTCCAGAGTCTGGCCGAAGCCCTCGATATGTTGGCCGATCAGGCATTTGCCGACGCCTTTGGCGGGTCATCCAATCAGGCGGATTATCGCTGGGGGCGCTTGCACCGGATTGTCTTTGATCATCCTCTGGGAACACCGTTCAGCATTCCACCGGCCGCCGGCGGCTTCCCGGCCTCCTTTGATGATCTACCCGGTCTTGCGACCGACGGCGGTTTCGGTGTAGTCGACGCCTCAAGTCACGACGTCCGTGCGGACGGCAGCAATGGGTTTATGTTCGAATTCGGACCGGTCCGGCGCTATGTCGGCCAAATCAGTCAGAACCGGCACAGCAGTCAGGCCGCAACGAATCTACCGGGCGGCGCCAGCGGCATTCTTGGCAGCGCTTTCTATGACAACCTGCTGCCGCGCTGGCTCACCAACGACACCTATCCGATAAAGCAGGAGCTTTGCGATCTATTCGGCGATATTGCCGAAATCGACATCTTCTGGCCGGATAGTTGGAAAAGGTAGCGGATCGGATCCCGATGATCCCGGCGATGATATGGTCTGGAACCGCAACGCCGCCGAACGGGATGGATCGACGTTCAAAGTGTGAAGTTATTTTTTGAGTGAGGTCTTAACCCTAACATTGCATAAATTCTTGTCATCTAGCCTGGCCGTTATGTCTGAGATCGTTGCTTTTTCCGGGCAGATGCTGGATGCTTGTCGGAGCGGAGATCCCGTTTCAGCGGGGATACTTGATGCTGGATATCTAACAGTACACTATCGGTGAATTTCAACGACATCCAGTATCCAGCAACCAGAATCCAGGATCAGTCAATACTTTCAATGGTCTTCATTGCAGCAGCGAAGTTGGATTTCAAAATTTTATGCAACTATTGGGTTAACTTAGCCAACTTAATCAAGCACTCAACCATTAGGGGGGCACAATGGAAATTAACGCCGGCGATATGATCGGGCAGGTACTGCGGGAGCAGGGGGTTAATTTTTTATTTACCCTGTGCGGCGGACACATATCCTCGATTTTGACCGGAGCCAAAAAAGAAGGCATCCGGATTGTCGATGTACGGGATGAAGTGAATGCCGTGTTTGCTGCGGACGCCGTCGGCCGGTTGACCGACACCCCCGGGGTGGCGGCGGTCACCGCCGGTCCCGGTGTGACCAATGCGATGACAGCCTTAAAAAATGCCCAGCTGGCGCAATCGCCAATGATCCTGCTGGGCGGGGCGGCACCCAGGGTGATGAAAAACAGAGGGGCACTGCAGGACATCGACCAGATTTCTCTGGTGAAGTCAATTACCAAGCTGGCGGTGACTGTGCGGCGCAACTGCGATATTATTTCCGTGATGGAAAACGCCTTTGATGTCTGCCGGTCGGGAGTGCCCGGACCGGTATTCATCGAATTGCCGGTGGATTTGCTTTACAACGAATCCTATGTGCGACACATGTATGGCGTAAAACTCGAAACGGAGCCAGACGGCGGGGTGAGAAGCAAACTGCTGGATTTTTATCTGACGCGCCATGTGGATAAAATGTTCGCCTGTGAATTTGAGGAAATGGAGCCCGGTAAAACCAGCGTAAGATCGGCGGATTTTAACAAAAGCCAGGTGCCAAAAGCTATGGAAATGATTGCTTCGGCGCAGAAACCGGCATTGGTTATTGGAAGTCAGGCAATGCTCCATCCCGCAATAATAGAAAAACTTACCGCAGCCGTTGAAACTTTGGGCATCCCGGTATACCTGGCTGGAATGGCTCGCGGTCTTATGGGAAGATCACATCCGTTGCTGATGCGTCATCAACGCAAAAAAGCCTTAAAAAATGCAGATTTGGTAATCCTGGCCGGCATGCCCTGTGATTTTCGCCTTAACTATGGACGCTCCTTCGGCTCCGGGACCAGGCTCATTTCACTAAACCGGAGCAAATCCGATCTGAGAATGAATTGCCGGCCGGATCTGGCGGTTTTATCCGATCCGTTCCTTTTCCTGTGCGCACTGGCTGAAGTTTTTACTGCAGAATCAGCCGACTGGCAGCCATGGATTCAGGAGCTCAGAAATAATGCCGATGAGCGGGAAAAGTTTATTAACAGCACATCTGAGGAAAGAACAGAATTCATCAATCCGATTTTTTTGTTGAAAAAATTGAATGCGCTAATTGATGATAAGAGTATAATTGTGGCGGATGGCGGTGATTTTGTGGGCAGTGCCGCCAATATTTTGCAGCCGCCGGGACCATTAACCTGGCTGGATCCAGGCGTTTTCGGCACGCTCGGGGTCGGGGCCGGTTTCGCCCTGGCCTCCAAACTGCTCAAGCCGGAGTCGGAGATCTGGCTGATCTATGGCGATGGAGCGGCCGGTTTCAGCCTGCAGGAATTTGACACCTTTGTGCGACACCAGGTGCCGGTGATTGCCGTGATCGGCAATGATGCCGGCTGGAGCCAGATCGCGCGGGGTCAGGTGGAAATATTCGGCGATGATGTTGCCACGGTGTTGGGGCGATCCGATTACCATCTGGTGGCCGAAGCATTCGGCGGCAAAGGTTTTCTGCTAGACAAACCGGAGGATATCGACAGGGTGTTTGAGGCAGCTAAACAGGCTGCCGCAGAAGGTTATCCGGTATTGATCAATGCCTTGATCGGGAGAACGAATTTTCGCAAAGGCTCCATTTCCGTATAGAAATACACAGCATCATGATAAATTGCGTTATCGCCCTTCACATCCAACTGGACCCGAGAAATATTGCCGGCCAAGGTCTGTGATCTTTTCTGTTTTTCGTTTAGGTCGACGGTGGCTGTCGTGATGAAAAGTTCGTTCAGATTGGGAAGGCAAGTTAAAGCCTCGATTGATAAAATGATATCACAACTTTTCAGGAGTCTCCCAAAGTTTGTTCAGGTTGGAGATATCGCAGGTTTTGAAGCGGTTCGAATACCTGTGGTACATAGCAGATAGTACAGGTTTTATGTGTCAAAAAATGAAGGTCGCTTGACAATATCGCAGCGCAAGTTTTACTTGACCTGAAAACCACAGACTATGGGATCTATAAGCTGACCAAGCTGGTGATATTCTCAATTAGCCACAAAGCGGGTTTGGATGGCGATTTGATTTGGATATAAAACGTTAACGTAGAGCTAACCAGCAGCGGGTTAGTAATTGAAGCCTTATGGAAACCCCAATATGGTGTTCACTGCATTAATTTCAACGTATGCTCCGCAGTTAACCGTCTGAGTTAAGCGCCTGAGCAAATGATTATTGTGTGCTTTCTAATTGGTACTGTTAAAATTATCCAGGATTTCATTATCAGAAAGAACCCGATTTTCCATATATAATTCATCTATATACCCGTAGAACTGATCAACAAATTGAATCCCCGAGAAAACATGATAATTGTGCCCTATTTGGTTATTAAATAATGAGTTAAATGTTGTAACTATAATCTCTTCATTGATTAGTTCGCCATTGTAATAAAACTATAAAGCATGTCCGTTGTAAGTTACCCCTATATGAAACCACTCATGTGGTACAATTGGTAATTGATCACTCGTCAGACTAGTCATGCCTGGATACGAAGGCACTTCGAAACTTATCCGATCATCAATAAAGGATATGCCGAAATTGGCGATAGGGTAAAATGCCCCGGGTGCACCTCCTGTCCATCCACCAACTAATTGCTCCCTTAGGGTAAAATTATGCTCCGTTTTAATCCACGCCATGAACGTTAGATACTCGTCCTGCGGAAAAGCGCTATTTGGGTCTCCAATTTCTGGTACAGAGCCTTCGCCTAAAAATTTGATTGCACCTCCAACTTTTCCTGCCACACGTGATACTGAAATAGGTAAAGCATCATGTCCGTTTCCGGAATCATCAACGATTACCGAACCCATGCCATCAAATGAATAATAGAATTCAGAAAAATTTATATCGGTTTCGGACCCAGATAAAGTCACGGTAATATTATCTATTGTAAGATATATTTCAATTTTTAAGGATATTCTATCCCCATATTCATTAATCAAATACGATCATTTGGTTGTGCTTACTAAGCTACCAAATTGGTCTGTGCTTGTTGTCTCAAAAAGCAAATAAGCTCTACCATTTCCTGCACCTTGAATTTCCCAACTACACTCATCGTAATCTCCGGAACTATCATTATATAAACCAATGACACCAAAGTCGCCAATCTTCCCACTTATGGGGATTGGAGAAGTCGATATTGGTAAAGTTATTACTCCGGTCGTTGAGTTTTTAAAACCTAAATCAATCAAATCCAATGAAGTTGAGTAATAGCCAGTTCCACGTGAGGAATCAGTAACCCCAGATTGAGTGTTTGTCAATTCAAGAAATACTGAGAAAGGAATAGCTGGCGTACCATTGAACGTGGTTTCTGGTTTTGCTTGAATTGAGTATACACCCTCATAAGTCCCGCCGGCAGTATCTGACCCAGTAAGTACATATGATTCGCTATAGCCAGAAATAAAATAATTGTTTGGAAACAGTTGGAATGTTGCGTCACTGTTTGCTGTAGTGCCACCAGAGTCATCGCCACCAGAGCCACCGCCACATGAGCTAATGAATAAAAATAGTATGATGGTCAAAAGATGCAGCGCCAACTTCTTCATTTTTTACTCTCCATTTATATAATCTCGTAAAAGAGATCAAGTGGCTTTTTTTTAAAAATTCAGGCTTGAGATTATCTGTAATAAATACACATCTTCAAAACTTGTGTTAGCTTGCCAATAGCACAACTTTACCCAAAGTGCATGTATATTGAGAATATCCGTTATCTTTAAATTATTTGGTTAACAAAAGGTTGAAAAAAATAGATATCTGAATTTTAAGAAACAATCATCGCTCCAAGTCAATTACGGTAAACTGCTCTTAATATTGCTGAGGATTAATTGTGTGCAAAATTAAGGTATTAGGATTACAGAAAATCTAAATCAGCCCCCAGGTTGGCCTGCTGCACCTGTTCGGAATGCAGTTTGAGCCACCCTCTTGGCGCAGCGGGTTTTAATTTAATATTGGTCTTGCGGTTTGCCAGCTCATTTTCATCGACCAATAACTCCAATTTTCGTTCAGGAACGTTCAACTCGATCTGATCACCGTCCTTTACCAGAGCCAGCGGTCCTCCCACAGCTGCTTCCGGTGCGCAGTGCAAAACCACCGCACCATAGGCGGTGCCGCTCATGCGGGCATCCGAGACACGCACCATATCCTTGACGCCTTGAGCCGATAAACATTTTGGAATCGGCATCGATCCGGCTTCCGGCATTCCAGCCCCTACCGGGCCGGCGTTGCGCAAAACCATGACGTGGCCGGGGGTAATTCCCAGCGCCGGGTCGTCGATGCGGTTGGCGACGTCTTCCGGTGATTCAAACACCACTGCCGGTCCCCGGTGGGTCAACAGTGCGGGGTTGGCAGCCGCCGTTTTGATGACGGCGCCGTCAGGCGCAAGCGATCCCTGCACCACCGCCAGGGCACCTGATGCAGATAGCGGCGATTCAAGCGGTCGAATCGTGGTTTGCCAGCCGGCGCTGGCCTGGACATCCGTTAAATTTTCGGCCATGGTATGGCCCGTGATGGTCATGGCAGAAGTATCCAGCAGCGGCTCCAGGGTTTTGAGAAGCACCGGCACCCCTCCCGCGTGATAAAAATCCTGCATGTAACCCTGGCCGGCCGGCTTACAGTCAACTATAACCGGGACCCGCTGAGAAATTTCGTCGAAGTCTTTCAATGTGAGCTTAATTTGGGCCCGCCTGGCAATAGCCAGTAAATGAATAATAGCATTGGTCGAACCGCTGAGGGCTGACAGAACCGTGATTGCATTTAAAAAAGACTCCCGGGTCAAAATGCCCTGCGGGCGGACATTATTCTGCGCCAATTGCACTGCTTGCCGGCCGGATACGACACAACTTTTTAAGCGGGCCCCGGACGAGTGGGGCGGGGCAGCACCGCCGGGCATCATCAGGCCCAAGGTCTCCACCAGGCAGGCCATGGTCGAGGCCGTTCCCATGACCATGCAGGTGCCACCCGTAAAGCAAAGGGATTCCTCGAGTTCAGCAATATCCTGCCGGTCCAGTTCTGCGCCGCGATACTGGGCCCAAAAGCGCCGGCAGTCTGTGCAGGCGCCCAGCCGTTCGCCGCGCCAGCTGCCGGTCAGCATCGAACCTGCCACAACGCTGACAGCCGGTATGTTGGCCGACACCGCTGCCATGACTTGCGCCGGCACCGTTTTGTCGCACCCTCCCAGGAGAACCACGGCATCCATGGGCTGGGCGCGAATCATCTCCTCGGTTTCCATGGCCTGCAGGTTGCGGAACAGCATGGTTGTCGGAGACGTCAGTATTTCGTTTAATGAAATGGTTGGGAACACCAGCGGCAGCCCCCCGGCTTCCAAAACACCCCGTTTAACGGCGCTGACCATCTCGGGCATCTGGCGATGGCATACATTGTAGTCGGAGCTCGTATTGACGATACCGACAATCGGACGCTGCAGATCCGTGCGGTCGTAGCCGGCAGAGGCCAGAAAGGCGCGGCGCATATATTTGCTGAATTCCGCGTCACCGTAGGTGGTCAGGTTGCGGTTGATCCCGGTATCTTCCCTTTTTTTTGGCATAGTGATTTATCCTTCCGGAGTTTTTCCAAAGTGTTCTTTGACAATCTCACTCATTTAATTCACTTCCAGGATAATGTTGACGTAATTGGGCATATCATGGTTTAGCAATAATTTCTTCTGGCAAAGCCGCAAAGTGCCCAAAGGCAAAGCATTAATTTAATTTTGGCGTCGTAGCGTGAGACCTTTTTGGTTCCGGTTTATCCGGATTAGTGGTATTGAGTATCTAAGGCATTGATCAAATTTTTATCAATACCTCTGATGACTGTCAACCTTGCAATAAAATGAACTTATAAGCCATCTCTAATTTATTTGTTTTTCATTAATTTTCATGAAAGATTGCGGTAGCCATTATTTTTTTGAGCTTATATTTCAAAATAGTTGCCTGGATTTTGAAGCCACCATCATCGGTCCCGGCTAATTACGGTAAATTGATCTCAAATTTGGTCAAGGGTTATTTGCGTGTAAAATTCAGGCAATAGAACATTGAAATTTCATAATAAATAATGATACCTTAAATGACCACTCAAGGAGAGTGCGCAATGAATGAAAATCATCAGTCCAAGATCCATGTGTTTTATTCACCCACTAAAATCATCATTGGCCTGAATTCAGCCTGCCAGGTGGCCCAGGAGGTTAAGCAATTCGGCGGCAGCAGGGTCCTGATCGTCACCGATCCGGGAGTGGTTGCCGCGGATTTGATCGCACCGATTGCGTCATCCCTGAATTCCGGAGATATTGTCTATGTCGTTTACAAGGGCGTAGAACCGGAGCCCCCCTCCCGGGTCATCGATCAGGGCGCAGAAATTTACGAGGCGGAAGGCTGTGACCTGGTCCTGGGAGTCGGGGGCGGAAGCTCGCTGGATGTTGCCAAGGGCATATCGATTCTGGCGGCAAATAAGGGCAGGATATTGGATTATTGCGGCATCGATCAAGTTCCGCAAAATGGGGCGCCGATGATTCTGATGCCTACTACCGCCGGCACCGGCAGCGAAGTTACCCGCGTACTGGTATTGACCGATGAGGAGCAGAATACCAAAAATGTTGTCTTCACCCCCTATGCGTTGGCCAATGCTGCGATTGTCGATCCTCTGTTGAGCCTCAGCATGCCGCCCACTGTAACGGCCGATACGGGTATGGACGCGATGGTCCACGCCATCGAGACCTATGTCTCCATGACTGCCACCGTATTTTCCGACATATTAGCCGAAAGAGCCATTCAGTTGATCGCCGATCATCTTCCGGTCGCCTGGGCCAAGGGCTCCAACACGGACGCCCGCTATCATATGTCCCTGGCGGCGACCCTGGCCGGAATGGCGTTCGGCAGCGGCGGGCTGGGCGCTGTGCATGCCCTGGCCTATCCATTGGGAACCGAGTATCATATGACGCATGGACGCACGAATGCCATCATGCTGCCCCACGTCATGCGCTACAACACCCCCGGCAGTCCGGAAAGGTATGCCCGTATTGCCGAACTGATGGGCAGGAATATTGATGGATATGGATTATTGGAAGCAGCTGATCTGGCAGTGGATGCCATCCAGGATTTGCTGGAAACCATTCAAGTTTCCTGTCGGATCAAAGATTATGAAATCCCTGAATCCGATTTGCCCAAATTGGTAGCCGGAGGAATGAAACAGGCCAGATTGTTTGTTCCCAATCCGCGGGATCTAAACGAGGAAGATGTGGTTTCCATTTATCGGGAAGCGTATTAGGATATGGGGTGTCAGGTGTCAGGGGTTTGGTATGTGTTAGAGGGTGGGCGGATAATGGTGCATTGAAAATCTCAAATCTCAAGCACCAAATTACAAATAAATCTCAAAACCCAAAATTCAATGACCGAAACAGGTTTGAAATTTCAATCTGATCCACAACATCATTATACAACCCATTTGAGTTGACATTCTCAGGCCAGGTAAAAATTTGATTCTTGTTTTAGCGATACTGAACACATGTAAGTAGATTAATTTATGCATCTTAAATTATCATACGGTCATGAAATCTTACTGTCACAGTTTCCTGATGACGGTCGCATAAATGTCAGACAGGTGATGAGGTCCGTTAAGACCAGTCATCCGGAGATATATGAGCGCTGGTGTGATGCAGATGGGAATATACGGCAGACGCTTACCCTGTTTGTTAACGGGGATCACATTCGCTATCGAAACGGATTGGAGACTGTGATAGAAGAGGGCGATGAGATCTATATTGTGCCCCTGATAACGGGGGGATGATGTTGAAGGTGGAAGATCGAAGGCGGAAGGTTGATGGCGTAAGGCTCATGGCAAAACGCAATGGGTGTAAGGTATACGGTTTAATTAGAGTAATTCGTGTAATCTGCGAAATCTGTGGATTAAAAATATAAATACTCGAACCAAGGAGGTATTTCATGGCAAACGGATACATGGGGAATCTGTTAAATGTTCATTTGGCTGAGGGCAAAATTTCTGATGAGAAACTAAGCGACGAATTATGCAACAAATTTATCGGGGGCTATGGCCTGGGAGCCAGGCTTTTGTACGATCGCATACCGGCCGGCGCCGATCCGCTGGGGCCTGACAATATCCTGGGCATCTTGACCGGTCCGTTAACCGGCACACCGGCGGTTATCGGATCCCGTTTTGTGGTGGTTGCCAAGTCTCCCAAGACGGCCGGTGGATGGGGCGATGCCAACTGCGGCGGCCATTTCGGTCCGCATCTTAAATTTGCCGGCTATGACGGAATTTTATTTTACGGCATATCCTCCAAACTTGTTTATTTAGTTATCGATGAGGGCAAACCAGAATTGCTGGATGCAACTGATCTTGCAGGAATGGGAGTTACGCCCCTGGAAGACCTGCTGAAAAAGCGCCATGGCGCCGATTGTGAAGTGTGTTCCATCGGCCCGGCCGGTGAAAAGCTGGCCTTGACCTCCTGCATTATGAACGACAAGGAAAGAGCCGCCGGGCGCTCGGGGCTCGGGGCGGTCATGGGTTCAAAAAAAATAAAAGCCGTGGTTGTCAAAGGTAAAATGAAGGTGCCCTTGAATGACGAAGCCGGGATGAAGGATCTCAAAAAGAAAATATTAAAGCAGGCCGGCGGCGGCTATCAGCCCTTTAACAAATATGGTACGGCCGGATTTACCCACGACTCCGTCATCAGTGGCGATGGACCGGTCAAGAACTGGGGCGGTGCCGGGACAACGGATTTTCCCTCCGAGCAGGCCCGCAAAATCAGTGATGATGCCGTCATCGGCGTTGAAGGGTACAAACCATACGGCTGCTGGCGCTGTCCGGTAGCCTGCGGCGGCAGGATGAGCCAGAAAAGCGGTAAATTTGCCCTTGAGTTCAACGACGGTGTCGGCCATAAACCCGAGTACGAAACCCTTGCTATGTATGGCTCCAATCTTCTGAATGACGATTTGCCATCGATTATTAAAGTTAACGAGATCTGTAATAACCTGGGATTGGACACCATCGCCGCCGGCGCCACCATCGGGTACGCGATTGAGTGCTATGAGAACGGGCTTCTCAGCAAAGCGCAAACGGACGGCATGGAGCTGACCTGGGGCAACGCCGAGGCCATTGTGGCATTGACGGAAAAAATGGGCCGGCGCGAAGGCCTGGGAGATATCCTGGCCGACGGTGTTGCGGCGGCCTGGGAAAAACTCGGTAAAATCGGAACCGAATATGCGGTGCATGTTCAGGGCGAGGAGATGCCGGCCCATGACCCTAAATTTATTCCCGGGCTTGCAACAACCTATCTGGTGACGGCCACCCCGGCCCGCCACACCCAGGGCGGAGAATTGCTCACACCGGTTGGATTTGATGAGCCGCAACCGGATAAGTATTCGTATTCAGGGCAGGCGGATATCCATTCAAAACTGGTGGCCATTTACGAAGTGGTGAATGCCGCCGGGTTATGTATGTTCGGGACCCTTTGTTACCCGATACAGTCCTTACCCGAGCAGCTTTCAGTGGCAACCGGCCAGGAATATGATATGGAGAAAATCTATCAAATCGGAATGCGAATTTATACCATGCGTCACGCCTTTAATCTGCGGGAAGGGCTCAATCCCCTGACCCGCAACGTTCCGGGCCGGATGATCGGCGATCCGCCGCTCAAGGAAGGCAACGTCAGGGATATCACCGTGGATTACAAACTGTTGATAAAAGAGTACCTGGAACAAATCGGTTGGGATACCTCGACCAGCGTGCCGACGGATGAAACCCTGCGCAAACTCGATCTGGATTTTCTGATCGAAGATCTAAGAAAGGTCGATCCTTAATTGGAAACCGAAGTTACAACTACCGAACTTGAAATGCTGTCGCCAGGGGAGTTCAAACCAAAAATTCCGGCCAGAGACGATGTTCTGGTACAGAAAGTAGAAATTTCGACAGCGGTCATAAATCACTTCTTTTTCGTAAATGTCGGGCGTCCCTGGAAGTGGTACAGCCGTTTAAAATGGACGCTGGCAGACTGGCAGGCCCTGGTCGAAAAAGGAACAACGCCTACCTGGATCGGGTATATTCAAGGCTCTCCATTTGGCTACATTGAGCTCGATCGGCAGGCAGAAAATGTCGAGATTGCATTTTTCGGCCTTTTGCCCCAGTTTATCGGAATGGGACTGGGCGGTTTTTTATTGTCGGAAGCCATCCGGCTGGCCTGGGAGCTTGAACCGAAAAGGGTGTGGGTCCACACCTGCACCCTTGACCATAAATATGCCCTGAATAACTACCTGGCCAGGGGATTTTCGATCTGCAGGAAAGAAACCGTGCTAGAGCAGGTGCCCGATGACGATGATCCGATCTGGTCGACACCGGAATTTTATGAATCTTTGACCAGGGAATATAAGACTTTAAGCAGACAAATCGCTGGGTAAACATTGCTCATTTATTTTCACTTCACAGTCCGGCAGAGTTGGTTGAAGCGAAGCGTAAATCCGTCATGCCCAAAGAAGAGAAAAACCATGCCTGAAAAAGTTATTAAGTCTGATCTAGCGCATTAGCGGTTTAAGCCTTCAAATAACCGGCCAATCCCGCAGGGCGGGACTCAACGGGCTAACTTGTCTCAAAAATACTCGGTGCTTGGCCCCTTTTCAGGGGGCTTGACAAAGCCGGGCCCTCTGGACCCGGATCTTTACTTGGTATTTAGTATCAAATGTGAGTCACTTGTACCACCATGGCACCCCAAGCGAAAGGTGAATCGCATGCCTATTTCAGCTCTTACAAACCTGCGGTCTTCAATCTTATTGAAGACTTTGGTTGTCGCTATTACGTTGTTCGTCACTTCGCCAGTTTCAGGAAATTCTTTTTTCAGCCAGTTCAAAGACCCTAAAGACGGTGCGCTGGACTTGAGTGATTGGCTTGTGGAACGCTAAGAGGTATTACCCGTACCCATTTTTGTGTCTGATCCTGCGGTGGGTTACGGGGGCGGTGCGGCGCTATTGTTCTTTCACAAATCCGCCCATAATTAATCCGCCCGGGGGATCCCAAAATATTATCATAAGATTTCAAAGAACATTTTAGATGAGGTGGACCTATGCAGGAATGGATGCGCCCGAGAGGGCACGACGTAGCGGTATTGTTCAGTCGACGAAGTCACGAAGCGTACGCCGCCGAGGCCGCCTCTCGCGGCGAGACGTACACGTTCACCGACGCCTGGGGGCGGCCGCGCACCTGGCTCAAAGGCGAATTCGCCTATCTCGCGCCCAGCGGCGCAAGCGTATTGCTGGCTCGATGCAACCTTAAGCACGACGTCGTCGAGGAAGCCGACCTCAGTGACGAGCGACTCGCCGGGTATCGCGCCATTCTCGTCCCAAACGCTGCTCACCTGGCGGGCCAGACCATACAGCGCCTCGAGCACTGGCTGAGCGGCTCCGATCGTCGCCTCATCGTCACGGGCAAGACAAACTTCCCCTCGCATCTGCTCGGGCTAACCGCCTGCACGCCGACCTCGGTCACCGGCTACACCGGCTGGCGTTGGCTTCCGGGTTCGCCCTTCGCGAACGCCGCCTGGGAGAATCTCTACGTGAGCGGTTTTGCCGGTCACTCGGTGCAGCGGGTTCAGCCCGCGCCCGACAGCCGCGTTCTCGCCGACCTGTTGGAATTCACGGGCGATATGACCAACGCAACCACGGCGACTGCGTCCACCTTGGGACCGGCCATCGTACTCACCGACCGGACAGTCTATATTGCCAACCAGGTGCTTGAACTCCTGGGTGGCATGCTCCAGGCGCACCTGAACGTGGAAGCGGTGCGTCACTGGGCAAACCCCACCCACTGGGGCGACACACTTCTATTCTTTCTGCGACGCCTGCTGCTGGATGCCGGGCTGGAGCACCTCTGGCAAACCCGTCTGCGGTCGTTCGGTGCCTATGATGGAGTACTCTCCTTCCGCCACGACGTGCACGGAATGCTCGACTTCAATTTCCTCGATTACCAGGTGCAGAACCTCATTCCCGCCAGCTACGACATCGAGGACCCCGCCTTCTCGACCACCTCCAGCGAGGCAATGGCCGCAGAATGGGTGGCCCGTACGACGCGTCACAGTTTCATCGAGCCGGCTCTGCACAACGACAGCGCGATTGGCGACCCGCCGACAGCCGTCCATGGCGTGGGGCTGTACGAGCACGTTCGCAATGCCGCGCAGAAGCTGGGGATCGCCGTCAACACCTGCGGTCGCCACGCCGGCGGGCACATGCACCCCGAGACGATCGACGCCATGGACTATCTGTATACGCATGATGAGCAGCTCCTCGGCATGTGCACCTTTTGTTACTATCATATGATCGAGTACGGTGTGCGGAACCCGGACGTGATGATCGGCGGGCAGATCGGCGGAAAAGCGCCCACCTATGTGACCGATATCCGGCGCACGATCGCCACCCCGGGCGTCTGGTTCCCCTTCCATCCCGTCGTCACGACCGACGCAGAGTGGCGCCCTCTCCGTGGTTGGGACCGCACGCACGAGTTCGACGCTGCCTACGAATTGGTCGAAACGATCTTCGGCGGCCACAGCGCCCGCGTCAGCGGCGTCGATGATCACCTGGAAAACGGCGTCTACAGTTTCCAGTATCACCCCGAACTGGCTCGCGACCCGTCCGTGAACGACGGCAAGGGCGCACTCGACTATCTGCGCTATGCAATCAACCTGGCCGAGCGGAGCAACTTCTGGATCGCGAGTCAGCGCGACTTGTACCAGCGTATGGCCGACTATGAGGAACTCGTCTTCTGTGTGCGAGATGGTGGTCAAGAGTTGACGGTGACAAACCCGACCGCAAGGGGCATCTCAGGGATGGTTGTCGAGCAACGGCGTCCGTTCGGCAGCGTCTGGGACGGCGCCGAAGAACTGGTCCACGTCGTGAAGAACGCATTTGTCACGGTCCCGCCCCTGGAGCCGGGCGCGCAGGTGACGCTCCGCTTCCAGACGGAGATGCCGGATGCACCGCTGGTCAGGCAGCCAAGCAACAAGGGGCTGACTGTTCTCGACGCCCGCCGCGATCCCGAGAGCGGGGAGACCCGCATCGTGGTGAGCGTGTGCCGCACGCAGCCGCTATGTGTCAAAGGCGTTGACCCCGATGGCGTCTATCGTGTGCAAATAGATAACGATCCGGCCCGCGACCTGGCGCCCCGCTCCGTGCACAGTATCCAGACACTGCTTAGTGAACAGGCCGAGAGTTCCGTGGCTCCCGGTCTTCGCGCGCCGACGCCCGGCATGCTGAGGTTCCTCGACCTGCAGATCGTGGGCGATGATGACCGGTTCGTGGAGCGGACCATCCGTATCAACCAGCTTACGTCTTCGGAGGCGGACGCGGCCAAGGCGGCCATTGCGGCCGCGATCCCGGCTCACACCGGGCGGGTCACCTAACGCAGGGACATCCCCACGGCGTGGGCGGGGATTAAGCAGACCCTAAAGTCAGCCGCAAACAAGTTCACACTGAGCACCGTCAGGAGCGCTGCAATACCTGGGAATTGGGCGACCCCATCCCACTGGTAGCGACAGTGATAATGGAGACCTAGCAAAACAGACTCAAGTTGCCTCGCCACCCAGATATGCCACTTTGATCCGCGGATCGGCGATCACCTCGGCTGCCGGACCAGCCATGAATATGCGGCCGAGTTCCATGACGATACCGATGTCGGATATCTGCAGGGCACCGTGCGCGTTTTGCTCCACGACCATTACGGTCAAGCCCCTACCGGGCAGCTCGGCAATCGTCTCAAAAATCTGATCCTGATTGGCTGGCGACAGGCCGAGCGATGGCTCGTCGAGCAGAAGCAATTTCGGCCTGGCCTCCAATACCATGGCGATTTCCAGGATTTGCTGCTCTCCGCCGCTGAGATTGCCGGCCAACACGGAGAGTTTCGCTTTGAGCAGGGGAAACTGCACCAGCACCCGCTCGATGGAATCGGCCACGGCTGAACCGCGCAGAGTATAGGTGCCGAGCTCGAGGTTTTCGCGCACCGTCATCAGCGGGAAATTACAGCGGCCCTGAGGCACAAAACCGATACCGAGCTTCAAGCGTTCTCTGGGCGCCAGTCGTTCGATTGACCGGCCAAAAAAGCGCACGCTGCCGCCGAAATGCCGATTCAGTCCGTAAACGGCACGCAGCAGCGTGGATTTTCCGGCTCCGTTCGGGCCGATCACCGTGGTGATGCTCCCCACCGGGATGGCAGCGGCGAAATCCACCACTACCGGCTCGTCGGTGTAACCGACCGACAGCTGGTCGAGCTCCAGGATGATGTCGTCAGCGGTCATGTCAGACACGGCGCTGATCCAACTCGGCGGCGCGTGTCTGGCCGAGATAAGCCGCAATCACGTGCGGGTCGCTGCGGATCAAACCGGGCGGCCCGTCGGCGATCTTGCAGCCGGATTCCAGCACGATCACGCGACGACACAGCGACATGATGAAATCGATGTTATGTTCGATGAGGACCAAAGTTACCCCCTCAGCATTTAGCTTGTGGATTACCTGCTCGATGTGCCGAATCATCGTCGGGTTGACACCAGCCACTGGTTCGTCGAGCACGACCAGCTTCGGCCGAGCCATCATACTGGCGGCAATGGTGAGCAGCTTGCGCTGACCGTAGGACAGGATCGCCGCCGGCGCATCGGTATAGTCGGCCAGACCGACCGTGGCGAGTAAGTCGCGGCCGCGCACCTCCGCCGCCGCTTCCGATCGGCGCAAGCGGGAGCCGCGACCGAGTGCCTGCAGCCACCCGACTCCATCGTTTTCCTGCACCGCGACGCAGAGATTTTCCAATAGGGTCAGTTCGTCGTAGGCGCGCACAGCCTGGAAGGTGCGGGTCAAGCCGGCGCGCGCAATCCGGTGCGGCGGCAGGCCCGTCATCTCATGGCCGTCGAGGAACCATTGCCCGCCGTCGGCCGGCTGGAAACCGCTGATACAGTCGATAGTCGTACTTTTGCCTGAGCCGTTCGGGCCGATCATCCCAACCACGGCCCCGGCCTCTACCTCAAATGATAAATTGTCGACCGCAGTCAACCCCAGGTAGCGCTTGCTCAGGCCCCTAACCTCAAGTATGGACGCTGGCTCCGTCATCGCGACACCAAGCGCGGCCGCCGCCAGCGCGCAACGCGGCGGCGGTCGAGCCAACTACCCAGACCGCCGGGAAACAGCAGCATGGCCGCGATCAACACGACGCCGTACAGCACCATACGAAGATCGGTAGTGAAGCGCAACAGGTCGGGGACGACGGTGAGCACGGCACTGCTCAGCAGCACGCACCAGAAACTGCCCGGGCCGCCGATGATGACCATGATCAGCATCGTTTCAGTGTAGTAGAAGTCGAAGATCGAGGGGTCGACAATCGTAAGGTAGAACACGAATAGGCCGCCGACGATGCCGGCGAGCAGCGCCGAGAGCGTTATTGCCAGCAGCTTGTAGCTCAGCGGGTTGATGCCCTGCGACTGGGCCAGCGGTTCGTTCAACTTGATCGCCCGCATGGCGCGACCGAGCCGCGAGGTAACGACCAGGTAGATCGTCGCATGTGCGACAACGGCGAAGCCGAGCAGCAGATAGTAAAAGTCGGAAGGTTGCGCGAACCGCCAGTGCATTCCGCCGGGCAGGTTCATGGTCGGAATCGGCAGGCCGGGAATACCCATCGCCCCCCGGGTCAGCGACACCCAATCCAGCGCGACAATCATGCACAGCAGTGCGAAGCTGAGACTGACGATCACAAACGCATGACGCGACAGCCGCAACGAAGAATAGCCGATCACGAGGCCGACCAAAGCGGCAAGCGCGCCCCCTGCCGTCGCGCCGGCCCATAAGGACCAGTCTTGCTCCACCACCAGCAGCGCCGCCGTGTAGCCGCCGATGCCGAAAAACCCGACCTGGGCAAAGGAGAGCAACCCGGTATAGCCGTATACCAGGTTCAATCCACCTGAAAGCACGGAGAGGGTGGCGAAGCTGACCCCTAGCGCCAGCACATATTCATTGCCGGTCAAATTCGGGATCGCGAACAGCGTGGCGACACTGAGCAAGACCAATAGCGCACGTAGCCTACCCGTGGTCATACTCTGACCCCGCGTCCAAACAGGCCCTGGGGCCGCAGCAGCAGAACAGCGATCATGGAGATGAAAGCGAGCGCATCGCCCATGACCAGCGGTAAAAAACCGCCGGCCAGGCTTTCCAGGATTCCCAGCGCTACTGCGGCAATGGCGGCGCCGGAAATATGGCCCAGGCCTCCGATAATGATGATGGCAAAGGCTTTGAACACGAAGCTGAAGCCCATCAGGGGATGCACTGCATAGACCGGGGCAAGTGCCGCGCCGGCAAGACCCGAGAGCCCGATGCCGATGGCCACCGCCAGCCGCGAAACGGCGCGCGGGTCGATTCCGACCATCAATGCGGCATCACGGTTTTGCGCCACGCCGCGCATCGCCTTGCCGACACGGGTGTGATAGAGGATCAGGTAGAGCGCCCCGAAGGCGACCAGGCCCAGACCCAATGCGAACAGACGCGAGAGCGGAAGGCGCAGTTCGCCAACGATGATGTTGCTGTAGCTCAGGCTGCTCGAGATCATCTTCGGCGTTGTGGTGAACAGAAACACGGCGCCGTTCTGCAGCACCATGGACAGTCCGAGCGTCAACAGGATGCTGCGTTCAAAGCTTTCGCCGCTCAGCGACACCAGCAGCGCCTCGTAAAGTACATAGCCCAGGCTTAGCGCCACGGCGGTAACGATCAGAATGGTCGGCCAATAACTGATCCCCGCGTTCATGGTGAGAAAGTAGGCGAGCATGGCGCCAAGCATGTAAAACTCACCATGAGCGAAGTTGACGATCTCCAGGACGCCGAAGATCAGCGACAGCCCCATCGCGACCAGTGCATAAATTACACCGATCACAATTCCGTTCAGCAACAACTGCATATAGAAACTCAGGTCCATTCAACACCCGATCCTGTGCGGGACGGCCCGCCGCCGATGGAGCGACGTAGCTCGCGCGCCGCCACTCTCGTATGGGGCCGGAAGACTTCGCGCCAGGATTTCGATACGTTATCAGGTCTTGCTCATCCCCACGACCACGACCTTGCCACCCTGGATTTCAAAAATGACCGCGTTGTTGTGTATCAGATTATGGGCGTCGAACTCGAGGACGGTGCCGAGGATCGACTGATATTTGGTGGTAGCCAGGGCATCGCGTATGGCCGCCGGACTGGCGTTGCCGGAGCGCCTGATGGCATCAATCAGTATCTTTATCGTTTCGTAGGACTCGAAGCTGATCAGCATCGGCGCTACGTTATACTTCTTCGTAAAGGCTTCGACAAACGTCTTGTTGGCAGGAGTATCGACCGACGGATCCCAAGGTTGAACCGAGGTGGTGCCATCCAGAAACCCGCTCTCCATGATTTCCTTTGGCACCTGGTCCACCAGCACACGGCCGGTCAGCGGAACGCCGCCGCCGAAGCTGTACCACTGGCGTATCATATTCTGGAAATCGGCGGCGATGGCATAGAGCGCAAGCAGGGCGGGTTTCTTCGCCTTGATCTTGGTGAGTACCGGCGTGAAATCGGCAGTGCCTTTCTGGAAGAAATCCACCATGACGAGTTCCTGGTTGCGTTTCTTCAGCGCGGCCTCCAGCCCGGACGACCCGGCGCGGCCGAAATCGGTGTCCTCGCCAAGAAAGGCGATATTGTTGGCTTTGCCATCTTTGTCGAGCCAGCCGATCAGTGCATCCAGCATGATGGCATCAGTCGGATTCACCTTGAAGGTCCACTTGTTGCCGCCGACGCCGGATTTTTCGGCAATCGATGTCGCCGAAGCGTTGGCCACAATAAACGGCACGCCGGCCCGTTCGATGAGCGGCATGATTGCCAGCGCCGCCGAGCTGCATAGCCCGTCGTAGATGGCGACGTATTTCTTTTCGGCGAGCATCTGGGTGACGCTCTTGACTGCCTCGGCAGGATTACAGCGATTGTCCTGGAACTCGATCTCTATCTTGCGCCCGAGCGCGCCTCCTTCGGCATTGGCTTCCGCTATGGCCATCTCGGCGCCCCAACGCGAATGCTGGCCGAAGTGTGCGACGCCGCCTGTCAGCGGTGCGGATCCGCCGATGACGATCGACCCGGTTTGTGCCTGAACGGCTCCTACGGATACCAGAAAGGCGAAAGCCACAGCCACAACAGTCAGACGCATCTTGAACATGCCAATCCCTTTTTTTCTGGTGGTGTATTTTGATTGCAGCAACATCCTATCATCCAACTTTAAATTCTTGATCATGTCGATCCCCCCTTTTCCGTTGGTGTATTTTATTTGCAGCAGCATTCTGGCGATAAGAACTTCCTCTTTTCGCCTCGGAGGATACGGGATCTGTAATTTTGTGTCAAGGGGAAAGTGGCTACAACATCTGTGGGGTAAGGCAGGATGGGGGTTAGAGGTTTTTCAACGAGATGGCTTGAAGAGGATTCAGGTCTTCTAACTTACATTTCGTATAAGGATTGTCGCTTGTACATTCGCCATACCTCGGCAGCATTCAATAAGTGGTATTACGCGTTAAACATGCTCGATTTCAGTGTGGTCGGAAATTTCTGAATTCGTGGTGCATAAGTCATGAATTGAAAGTTTGTGAATGTCATCATTTCCGGTGAGGCGGGCAAAATCTTTGAGCTCTTCAGTGGAAACCCGCAGAAAGTTTTCAAGTTGTCCGGCGGCCTGGTCGATGTCCAGGCGACGGCGCAATTCGGGATCCTGTGTGGCGATTCCCATCGGGCATTTGCCTGTATTGCACACCCGGTACTGCTGGCAGCCGATGGCGATCAGCGCTGAAGTGCTGATGGCCACAGTATCGGCCCCAAGGGCCAGGGCCTTGGCAAAATCCGAAGAAATCCTTAAGCCCCCCGTAATCGTCAGACTGATATCTGTGGCGGCATTCTGATCCAGATATTTTCGAGCCCGATATACCGCAAACAGGGTGGGGATGGAGGTGCTCGCCTTGACAAATTTGGGTGCCGAACCGGTTGCCCCGGCTCTGCCGTCTATTGTGATAAAATCCGGTCCCGCAAAAACTGCAAACTCAAGGTCGTCCTCGATGTTTCCAGCCGCCAGTTTAATGCCAACCGGCTTTCCGCCGGACGTCTCTCTGAGCCAATCCACCCGGTTTTTTAAGTCCTCCTTGTTGCGGATATCCTTAAAATGGGACGGGCTGATGATATCTTCGCCCTCTTTGAATCCCCGGAGCCGGGCGATTTCCGATGTCACCTTCTTGCCGGGCAAATGCCCCCCCAGTCCCGGTTTGGCGGACTGTCCGATCTTGATCTCAATGGCATCCACTTTTCTGAGGTTTTCCTCATTGACACTATATTGATTGGGAACATACTCAAATATATAGCGGTAGGCGGCATCGAATTCTTCCGGCAGAATGCCTCCTTCGCCCGAACAGATGAGTGTTTTCAGCGCTGCGCTGCCTTTCGCCAGCGCAGTTTTGGCCTCTTTCGAAAGCGCGCCAAAGGACATGTGCGAAATATAAATCGGTGTTTCGATAACCAGCGGTGTCCCGGCGCCAGGGCCGATGACGGTTTTGGTGTTGACCGGCTCCTCGTGATAGAGCGGAAACCGGGCCAGCTGCGCTCCTTTGATGAGGACTTCGTCCCATGAAATGACAGGCTCCTTGGTGCGCATGGGTTCATCCATGGTCCGGCTGCTGCGGGCAATCTCTTGAATATCAGCAAAATAAGGCTCAGCCTCGGCCATGGTTTTCTGGAGATCGATCAGAGCAGGGGCATCTGTCTCTTTTTGCACCAGTTCATCGATCGGCGCCGGCGCAAATTCGGCCGCATCCGTCTTTGAAAAATAATTTTTGGCAGAATCGCAGACCGGACAGACCCACTCGTCGGCAAGGCCATCCCACTTTTGGCTGCTTTTTTCTTCGTCGTGCACATATTCACAGACACTGCATATGTATTTTGCCATATTCCCCCCTCTAAACATCCAGGTTGGCCGGTTCGTAATACTCCCGCGGGTGCTTGCAGTAAGGGCACCGCTTGGGCGGTTCAAGGCCTTCATGTGCATACCCGCAAATGCTGCATTTCCATTTGATGGGCGCATCCCGTTTAAACACGTTGCCGGCTTCGACCATTTCAAGGAGCTTTTTAAAGCGGTCGTAGTGCTGCCTTTCAATCTTGGAGATCTGCCGAAACAGAATCGTGGCAGCCCGGTTGCCTTCGACTTCAGCCTCTGTTGCATACCGGGGATACATATCTTCGGATTCATACTGCTCACCGTTGACCGATGCTTTCAGGTTCGTCAGGGTATCCCGGTCACCCATCAACAGCTTGAGCTCTTCCATGGCATGGTATTTTTCATTTTCGGAAATTTCTTCAAAAATTTTGGCAATATATCGATAGCCTTCTTTTTTGGCCATTTCCGCGAAATACGAATACCGGTTGCGGGCAAGAGATTCACCGGCAACCGCTGCCTTTAGATTTTCGTCGGTCTTGCTCATAGAATCCATCTCCTAATTAATCCGCCCTGAAAAATAGCTCATTCAGGATTTAAGTTAGTTTTTTTAAAGCTGAAGAAAATTGTCAGATCGAAGCTGCCGCGGAATAATTACTTAATGCTGCGCGTATTTTAAGACTATATAAGCTCCGGGTCGGTCATGATTTCCAGCATTGCCGGCCCGTCATGAACAAACAGCTTTTTGAGAGCCGCCGGAAGCTCATTTTTTTCGGTTATCCGGATTCCCAGTGCGCCGCAATTATCAGCATAGCAGGAAAAATCAGGATTATGCAGCGAGGTGGACCACACCGTTTTTCCTTCGGTGTTTTGCTCTTTTGTGATTTTGCCAAGCTCCTTGTTATTGAGCAGGATGTGTTTAATTGGAATGTTGTACTTGACGGCTGTCGTCATCTCGGCCATATACTGGCCGAACCCTCCGTCCCCGGTCACGGCGACTATCGGTCTGTCCGGAGCAGCTGCCCAGGCCCCGATGGCCGCAGGATAACCATATCCGATGGACCCCAGGTATCCCGACATTAAAACTGACTGCGCCCGGCATTCAAAATAGCGTCCAAAGGAATACGTATTATTGCCGACATCAACCGCAATAACGGCATTATCCGGTATTCCCCGGGTCATGGCGGCAAAAACTGCCGCTGAATTTAATCCCTTACCGCGGTTTTGCTCCTCCCGATTCCGTTTTTCCGCGCGCCACTGCGCCCATTGGTCGGCCACTTCGTTTCTGCGATCGGCTTTTGATTCGCCTTTAGCCAATTCATTTTTCATCAGATCTACGGTAACGCCGATGTCGCCCCAGATGGGAACCGTGACAGCATGAAATTTGCCCAGAATCATGGGATCTAAATCAACTTGAATCGTCGGCGTATTTCTGCTGATTCCCGTGTGCTTGGCAAACGAAGCACCCAGCACGATCAGCAAGTCCGACTCTTTCATGAACCAGCTGGATACCGGTGTTCCGCTCAGCCCCAGGACACCGCAACCTAATGGATGATCATCCGCGATCAGCCCTTTGCCCTTAAACGTGGTGATAACCGGCAAGTTAAACCGTTCCGCAAAATGAACAATGGTATCCATGCAGAAACGGGCGCCATGCCCAACGATAACCACCGGCCGTTTTGAACTGCGGAAGAGATCAACCGCTTTGTGGAGAGATTCTGTCGGCGGGATAACATCACGCACCGGTAGCCTGCCGCACGGCCCGGACGCAACGGCATCCGACGGAACAGACATTTCCTGCACTTTATTCGGAAAGATGAGTTGGGCAACATCTCGCTGTAAAATGGAATTTTTAAGAGCCAGGTTTACCAATTCGGCATGGTTGCTCGATTCGAGCACGGTTTGACTCCAACAACTGACACTGTCAAAGGCAGCTGCCAGATCGACTTCTTGAAAAGCCCCCGGTCCTAAAAACTGCAGATCCACCTGGCCGGTTAAAGCCAGAATGGGCACTCTATCCAGTTTGGCATCCCACAAGCCGGTCAATAGATTCGTGGCACCCGGACCCGCAATAGCCAGGCAGGCAGCCGGATGCCCTGACAGTTTGGCATAGGCCGAAGCGGCAAAAGAGGCCGCGCCTTCATGCCGGACGCCGATAAAATTCAACTCGCCGCTTGCACAATGACGGCGGATTGCATCAGCCAATCCTAAATTAGAATGCCCCACCATGCCGAAAACATATTTTATTCCCCAGTTAACCATCGTGGCGACCATCAGGTCGGTCACGGTCGCAACGGTCGGTTTCTGCAGATCGGCGATGGGTGTTGCAGCATCATCCGCAGCGGAGGCTGGCGGTTCGACCTCCGCATCCGGATGGCTGCCCTCAACCGGTTTGAACATGGATTTCGGAGAATCGCAAACGGGACATACCCAATCGTCCGGAACAAGATCCCATTTTAGGCCTTCTTTATCCTCATCATAAACGGTGTCGCAAACGACACAATTATAAACAGCCATATTGTTTCCTTAGAAGTCTAAGTTGGCCGGTTCATAGTACTCTTTGGCGTGCTTGCATGACGGACATTTGGGCGGCGGCTCGTTGCCTTCGAAAACATATCCGCAGACACCGCATTTCCACTTGATCGGCTCTTGGCGCTTATACACGGTGCCGGCTTCGACCATGTCGAGCAGTTTTTTATAGCGCGCGCGGTGATGCGCTTCGATTTTGGCCACCTGTTTGAATGCGATGGCGGCAGCCTGTTCGCCTTCTTCTTCAGCATCTTCTGCAAATCCCGGGTACATGCTTTCGACTTCGTAGTCTTCACCGCCAAAAGCCTCTCTTAAATTAGCGGCAGTGTCCCCGATACCATCCAGCAGCTTGAGATGATCTTTGGCATGCCGTTTTTCATTATCGGCGGTCTCGTCAAAGATTTTGGCAATGTAATGATAGCCTTCTTTCCTGGCCACTTCGGCAAAATAGGTATACTTGTTTCGCGCCTGGGATTCACCTGCAAAAGCCGCTTTCAGATTGTCTGTCGTTTTGCTCATTTTTTTTCTCCTCTTTTTTTGGGTTGATATTCTATTAGGGGCCTCGCCCCTATGCCGTGTGATTGGAATGTTGGAATTCTTAAATCATTAATTATGGATCTACTGACGACAATCCTTGCAAATACCTTTGAGAATCACGCGTTTGCTTACGACCTGGAATTGTTCGTAAACTCCATCCGGGACTGCCAGTTTATCATAGGCCCGGCTGTAAAAGTCGAGTATTTTGCCGCATTGCGAGCAATGAATATGATGGTGGTTTGTCACATTCGGGTCGAATCGCTTGGCTCCTCCAAAAGTCTCGACAACCTCCACAATGCCGATTTTTGCGAAAGTCAGAAGGGTGCGGTTCACGGTGTCGAAGGAAATGTTCGTATATTCTTTTTTTAGGATCTGATAAATGGTGTCAGCTGCGGGATGGGTGTCCGAATTTAAAAGCTCCCGATAAATCGCAATCCGTTGGGGCGTAATTTTAAGGCGATGCTCCCGACAGATCTGGGTGAACTCCTGGATATTATCAATCCGGCTACCTGTTTGCATAATTATCTTAAATAATATTGACTCTTATTTGTCAAACATTTTTTGCCCCGGAATCTAATTCTGGTGGATTTTTTTTTGGCAAGGCCTGGTAAGGATTAATAGCGATTATAAAGCCATGCCCAAAGCGGATTATATGTCTTTTGCCCGCCTGAGGTTTACAAGCCTTGGCGGCGGTTGCAAGGGGGGTATTGAAGACCACTTCTAATCAGTTTGGCAAGAATTACGGCTTGCGTACAGACCTAAGTTGATCAATAAATCGTTCGCCCTTTTCGATAAGCTCATCGTGGTCTTCGGGCGCACTCATATTTTCCATTATTTGTGCGGTATATTGTCGCAGGAATTCTTCGGCCTTAGGGCATCCTCTGCTCTGCCATTTTTCTAATCTGATGTGCGGCCAGACCACATCGTCCTGGGGCAATTTCCGGCAATTTTTTATCGTCGATTCAGCCGTTAAAAAATTGCCACCCGGCCCGGCTGATTTGATCTCCTCCAGGATTCCCGAATCATCCATTAACGAAAAACCTTTTTCGAATATGCGCACTTTGCGAATTACCTCATTGGCATAAACAAGAATAGCCGGAGAAAAAACTACCGAAAAAAAGCTGCCGCCGACAAATGGTGCAAGGCCGACCTTACCCAGACAACTTGTCAGGTGATTCATCCAGTGCAAGTCGCTGGCAAACAAATCGGCTCCCCAACCGTTGCCGTTGGCCGAGGTCCCGCAGTGCGGCAGCCCGTAAAATGCCATTAGTTCTGCGCAGGCGAGATTAAGGACCAAGCTTTGAGGGGTGTATCGGTTAACCATGTCCTTCATATCAAAAGTCGCCGGGAAGCTGCCCAAAATGATTGGGGTTCCTTCTTTGACCAATTGGCTGAAAACCAGACCTGCCAGGAGCTCGGCATTCTGCAGGGCAATTGTGCCGGCCGCTGTGATAGGTGTCGATGCACCGGACATGCCGTAGTTGCTAAAAATAATAGGCAAGCCGCGTTCTATGGCTGTAACCATTTTATCGGTGGTGCCCTCGTTCAGAATCAGCGGTGACAAGGGATTTAAGTACGGTATAGCAAAAGGCTGGGTAGACATTTCACCCGTCAGATGTTCTACTAGATCAAGTACAGCGGGAAAGTCTTGTTCTTCAGAAACTAACAACACCAGCGGTTTGATGGTATTGGCGGTCATTTCAAGACTGCCGTAAAGATCGGCAATTTTCGGTGAGATGTCCTGCAGAATTCCGATGGTGGAGACAAAGTCAAAATAGGACAACGATTGGCTGAGTCTGGCGCTAATCTCCATATGTTTGCGGGTGAACGGTTCAACCATATCCGTCGTCGGGTCCTGGTAGTATAAATTTGTGACGCCGACCCCGAAACGGGTCGGCGACTTTGGTAAACCTCCCAGACGAAAGGCATGCTGACCGAGCCGGTTGTAGATGTCCACAAAGGAAGGTGCAGATTGCAGAGCGCCGGCCACGAGATCGGCCGGTATATTCACAATATTATCGCTGTTTGATTTGCACCCGGCTTTGACAAAGATGTCCCTGGCGCGCGCCGAGTCCACCCGAACACCGACTGACGATAGAATCTCCAACGACTGTGCGTGAATATATTCGATCTGCTCCTGGGCCAGAACATTGATACGGGGCAAAACATCGGGAAGTTGATCAGCCATGGCAACAACTCCTGTGTGATTGGTTTGATGGAAAACCCTGAATTATATGTGAAGAATATTATATATTTTAACCTGGGAACCGATAAACACCAAGATAATTATTTGATATTTAGAGAGGGTCTTTTTTTTTATCCAACCAAGTCCAACGGATACCAAACTGAGGCTCTATAAATGAAATATTAGGGATATTCAAGAGATAAGTGTGAGTTGGGTTCAGAGGTTCATTATTGTTGATTTTCAGTCACCTCTTTGTTAGAAGGTGGAGGCAATTATTCTTATAGACCCTAGCCCGGACAAGACGGACCCCAACAGGTTGGAATAACCATTTTGATTCTGATTAACTGCTTAGGTTCTCTAGCAAATGCCTAAAATGTCAAAAGTGCCTAAAATGCCTAAAATTAAGGTGTTCCGTCTATTGAATAAAAAGTTTTTGCATTAAATGCAAAGAATGCGCTATTAAGACTCTAATTGCCGGAACCTAATACGGAGAGGATGGGAAAAATGTCAGATAAAACGTTAGCGGAAGCCGCCCAAGCTATTACCAACGGGGATGCCGAAAAAGCGGTCGATTTGGCCAAACGGGGATTGGACGAAGGCATAGAACCATTGAAGCTATTGGACCAGGGGTTTGTTCCCGGTATCAACGAGGTCGGTGATCTCTTTAGCAAAGGCAAGCTTTTCATTCCGATGCTGATTAAATCGGCCACTGCAATGGAAAAAGCAACGGAGATCATCAATGCCGCCATTCCCAAGGGCGAGGAGGTTGCCCAGGGTCGGGTCGTTCTGGGAACCGTGCAGGGCGATGTGCACGACATCGGAAAAACCATTGTGGTGGCCCTTTTTAAAGCCAATGGTTTCGAGGTGCTGGATCTCGGCCGGGATGTTCCCAATGATAAGATCATCGAAGAAGCTGAAAAATTTGGTGCGGACGTCATCGGCACCAGCACGCTTTTAACTACCACCATGGTGCTCCAGAAAGAGCTGGAAGAAGAATTGAAACGTGCGGGTATAAGGGATAAATATAAAACGATCATCGGCGGCGCGCCGGTGACCCAGCGCTGGGCCGATCGCATCGGAGCCGATGCCTATGCCCATGACGCCAGCGATGGGGTTAAAAAATTGAAGGCGCTATTAAAGAAAGGCTGAATTGCTAAATCGAGGCGTTTTCTCTGAATCGCCGGACACAATTGATATCTATGCCAAGGAGTTCGGCGATATTAAATTTGGCTTCCATGCATTTGGCAGATCCGCCGCGCGGGTGCAATACCCCCAGCTTCAAGTCCTCACGCACTTCGTTCATTATGATGGGATCGGTCAGATCGGGGACCGATACCTGAAGTTTGTCCGCCACATATTTTTTAGCTTCAGCGAGTTTCATGCCCTTGGAAATTTGCATGCGAGCCACCAGATCTCCAGCAGCTCTCATTCCGCCCATTCCCGAGGCAATCGCGTGGGTGACGGCCATACCGAGCGGGTCGCCCACGCCCACCTACAATCCGTCCAATCGGCAAATCTCAACCATGGCCTTTGATGCCCGTGATGCCGCATCCAGCGGCGGATGATCGTGGACGGTCATGGCCCCGACGCCCATGCCCATGTTAACATGCACCGGAATCTCGGCAACCTCACAGCAGGCTTTCATGAAAGTGACGGCCCGCGCCACATTCCACGGTGTTGATTTGTTCGTATTGGTGTTGCAGACCGGTCCGAAAATTCTGACGCCGGCTTTTTGGGCTACTTTAACCTGATCGTGCGGATACAAACCGGCCAGCCGGACGCCCTCAAAGGTCAGCTCACTGTGCATCCCTAAAATGAATTCTCCCGCCATGCCGAATTCAACGCATATACCAGGGTACTTTTCAGTCAGCTTCCGGGTTGCAATCAAGCCGGCCAATACATCGGCATCGCCGGCGGCTCCCACTGTGTCCAGGATAATGGCATCGGCACCCGACTCATACATGGCCGAGGACACATAAACGATGTCGTTAACCGCGGCCCCGACAGCAGCTTCATAGGAGGCCATGGCTTCTTCAATTTTTCCCCGGGGCAGCAGCTCGGAAGGATTCGGGAACGGACCGTCCGGTTGCGTATATATTCCCAGGTTCGGCATGGCGCCGTAAAAAATGGCAGCCGTCGTAACCGACAGGGCCTGCTCAAGGAGCGGCTGCTCATAGGTTACGATGGGTTTGATCGGCTTGAAACTGTAGTCCACATGCCCCATTTCGAGGGTATCCGCCCCCAGCAGCTTCTCATAAATCTGGAGGCACTGAACGCGGTCCACATTGACCTGTGCCCGTCGCATTTTAATCGGTGTGCCATCGTAGGATAGCACCACTTCTTTGCCCGATTCGACGCTGACAAAACGATGCGGCGAGCTGAAAATATCAAAAAGATGATTCAGCTCCTCCTGCGACAATACCGGTATTTCGCCACATTCGGCCGCGTCTTCGGTCCCTTCGGTCAGATCGCGCCGAAGTTCGCTTTCGCTAAGTTCAACCCGCGTACCATCACCATATCGCGTTTGGATCATCGTATTATCCTTATTTTCATTAAACCAATTTTATCAATTATCCCTCAAGTTGCTACTTTGCAACCTTATCCTTAAATCGCCTCACGCAGGCGATGTCGATATCCAGCAACTCCGCAATTCTGAACTTGGCTTCAATTCCTTTGGCGCATCCCGGCAGGGGGGTCATGGCACCAATCTGCAAATCATCCCGGACTTCCGTCATAATAACCGGGTCGGTCAGGTCGGGGACCGACACCCCGAGTTTGGCGGCCACGTATTCTTTGGCCTGCTTAATTTTCATGCCCCGGGTCATTTGCATTCGAGCAACCAGATCTCCGGCAGCTCTCATTCCGCCCATTCCCGAAGCATGTGCATGCGTGAGGGCCATTCCAAATGGGTCCCCCACGCCAACCTACAATCCATCCAGGCGGCAGATTTCAACAATGGCCTTGGAAGCCCGCGATACCATGTCGATCGGTGGGTGATCGTTGACCGTCACCGCTCCGACTCCCATGCCCATGTTGACATGGACGGGAATTTGTGCCTCATTGCAGCAGGCTTTTACGAACGTGATGGCCCGTGCAAGATTCCAGGGGCATGATTCAGACGTGTTTGTATTGACTACCGGACCGAAGATCGTTACCCCGGCCCGCTGGGCAAGTTTGACTTGATCGTGCGGATACAAACCCGCCAGGCGGACGCCGTCATATTCGAGTTCACTGTGCATTCCCAGGACGAACTCGCCCGCCATACCCAGTTCAATGCAGATATCGGGGTAGCGCTCCTTCAGCTTTTGGGCGGCCACCAGGGCGGCAAAAAAATCAGCATCTCCGGCACCTCCGACTGTGTCCAGGTTCACGCCGTCCACCCCGGACGCGACCATTTTGTCGGATGCGTACAGCATGTCCTTAACGGCTTCTTCTGCTGCCGCTTCATAGGCGGCCTGGGCCTCCTCGATCTTGCCCCGGGGCAGCAGTTCAGCGGGATTTGGAAAGGGTCCGTCCGGTTGACTGTATAGGCCAAGATTCGGCATCGCTCCGTAAAAAAGCGGAATATGGGTGGTCAGCAAGGCTTGCTCCAGGATCGGCTGCTCCATGGTCACAATCGATTTAAGCGGTTTGAAGCTGTAGTCGATATGGCACAGCTCCATGGTGTCCGCCCCCAGGAGTTTTTCATAGATCTGCAGGGCCTGTATGCGGTCGACGTTTACCCCGACCCGGCGGATTTTCAGGGTACCGGCATCATAACTGAGCACCACCTCATTGCCGGGCTCGACACTGACAAAGCTGTAAGGAGCGCTGAATATATCGAATAGATGCTGCAACTCCTCTTTTGAAAGGGGCGGGACGTTTCCGCATTCCGCTGCATCGACCGTGCCGTTTTCCAGATCTTCTCTGAGTTCACCTTCGCTTAATTCAAGCGGTGTGCCATCGCCATACCGGGTCCTTATCTTGAGCATGATTGTTCCCCCTAACCCGGACAAGCCGGAATTGACTATTGAATATTCAATCAGTTGAAGATAGCGAAAATAGCCCGATACCATTTTTATGACACAAAACGCCCAAAAATAATTCCTAAAGGCCTAGCTCTTCTTCTGCCTCTTCAACAATCGCGCGCATTTTGGCCAGAACATCTTCGGGCAGCGGCTCCGGCCGGTGCGTCTCGAGTATCTGCCGGGCCTTTTCCGTGGCTCTTTGATGCAGGTCGGTGCTGCCGCCGGCTTGCCAGTCCTCCCGCATCCGGCGATCGATTAGTGCCGGCTGTGACTGCTCCTGCATGTGGTTGAAGGTGTGATCGTGGCCCAGGAAATCGTTTGCCGGGCCGACATCATGCATCACATCCACGGCAAGGGTTTCATCGTTGACCGGTATCCCCTGCAGAGAATACTTGATCATCCGGGCGAATTCGTTGTCCATTACCAGTTGGCCATAATCAATTGTCATGCCCATTTCGATCATCCCCAGGCCGTAAATCAGGTTGGCACCTGCCAACGCCGGTAATAGGCCGGTAAGGGTTTTTTCGTGACCGGACTGAGCATCACATAATTTGGAGTCGCCCTACCCACCGGCCACCCAGCTGGGCAGCAGATAGTAGGTCGACAACTGCGCGACCGCCGCATTGATCAGCGCGCATTCGGGGGATCCCACCGAAGCGGCGGCCCATCTCAGGTCCATCGCTGTCGTCGAACTGCCGTAGATGACCGGGGACCCTTTGCGGGTGAGCTGGTTAAGTACAATGCCTCCGAGAACCTCGGCATTATGATCCACCAGCGTACCGGCCAGAGTTGCCGGTGAGGACCCGCCTGCCATCGCCATGGACAGGACATTAACCGCCAGACCGGCACGGGCGGATTCCATAATAATCTCACAGCTTTCCCTTATCAGCTGCAACGGACTGACCGGGCATGTGATAAAGGAGATGATGGGACGTTCGCGGAGTTTGTCTTCGCCCCCGGCAATGGCGCCGGCCATCTTGACGATTTTTTTCAGCAGATATCCATCACCGGGCCCCATGAACCCGTGTTTGGTGGTATTTGACAACCAAGCTTCGGCATTGTGCAGCTGAACCGATTGCTGCGGCACATCACCGGCTCCCACGGCTCTCTCGTAGACGTCCACCTCACTTAAATAATCACAAATCTTAGCCGAATCAGCCACATCAGCTTTGGTGGTCTCCCGGAGTTCACCCGTATACGGATCTACAATAAAAACACCTTCGCCGAAATTGGTAAACCCAACCCGGTTGCTTTCCATGATGTAGTCGTTAGCGGGATTCCGTCCGGCCAGCACGAGTTTTGAAGGTGCCGAACGAATGGCATCTTCCACAAGGTAGGGCGGGATTTTGACGATACGTTTCTCTCGATCGACAACCGCCCCGCCGCCGCCAAATACATCGAGCGCCTCATCATCTCCTATAAAAAGGCCAGTTTTTTCGAGCACCTCAAGGGTCGCCAGGTGGATTTCATTCAGTTCATCATCCGTAAAGACCTGCAAGCGTAAGCCGCCGCTGAGTCTTTTGCCTGCATGTAAATTGCGTTTCAAGGCTTCACCTCCTTTTTTAGTACTATGAAAGAAAATATGTGGAAGAATTTGCTTGGTCAGTGCGTAATTATGTCTGAATTCATTTAGCATGTCAAGCTCGGCTGAGATGCCTGTTCAATGCAGCTAGGTTTCCTTAATTAAAGATCTGTTTCGCATTATTGATAGCATCTGCAACAAGATGATGGTATCATTCAATCTTATAATCGTGTGCGTTCACAGGTTCACGGTTCATCGTGCAGGGTTCCCTGTGATCCGGGGTAGGTACAAGTCCGGGCGACCCTGTTTTCAGCCGCCTGGACTCGACATCCTTACTGTATCCGGTTTGCCTCCGGGCCCATGAATCAATGGTTCAGATTGGATCTGATCCCGAACCTATTAACCGTAAGCCTTGAACCCTTGAACGGTTAAAATATAGCGGCATTTGATCTACCTGTTTCTAGCTTCAATAAAAATACTCTTGATTCAGGAGACTTGCTATGAGCGAACAAAAGAGAAGATTCATATTAATTTTGATTATGGCATTAAGCTGCCTGCTGGTTGCCGGGATAACAATTGCTTCCTTATACAATGCGGCCATTAGCGAAGAACAGGAGCGGCTTGTTGAAACGGTTCAAAGCCAGGCCCGCTTGATAGAGGCCGTAGCCGAATTTGATGCTATTCACATCAATTCTGCTGCTGCCGGTGGTGCAAGGGCGGCTACCATGAGTCAAATAATAGCGGCCCATAAAAAATATGAGCATTCCGGCAGGACAACCGAGTTTACCCTGGCCCAAAAAAATGGGAAAGCTATTAATTTTCTGCTAAGGCACAGGCACGGTGGCTTCGAGCATCCCCAACCGATCGCTCTTGACTCAAAGCTAGCCGAACCGATGAGGCAGGCCTTGCAGGGGCGCTCTGGAACGATTGTGGGTATAGATTACCGTGGGGAGAAGGTGCTGGCAGCTCATGAGCCGGTTTCAGTATTAGACCTGGGAATTGTGGCTAAGATTGATTTATCTGAGATTCGGGCTCCGTTTGTCAAAGCCGGTGTGGTTGCCGGGCTTTTAGGTGTCGTCGTGATCTTAATCGGGGTAACCTTATTTCTTCGCATCACCAATCCGATGATTCAGCTGCTGGAGGATCACAACATTGAACTGGAGAGCGCCAATAATAAGCTAATGCAAGAAATAGATGAGCGCAAACGGGTTGAGGATGCGTTACGTGAAAGTGAAGCAAAATATCGTCTTTTGGTGGAAAATGCCAATGACGCAATATTTATTCTTCAAGATGGACAAATTAAATTTTTCAATCAGCAGGCCAGGCAAATCGGGAAATATCTGGCGCTTGATTTAGACAGGATCTCTTTTGCTGAACACGTTCATCCTGAAGACAGGCAAATGGTAATTGACCGGTACTTCAGACAGCTGGAAGGTGCAGCGCTGCAAAGTACCCATGCATTCAGACTGATTGGTAAACAGGGTCAAATTATGTGGGCAGAACTCAATTCCGTCTTAATCGATTGGGAAGACGGTCCGGCAACCCTGAATTTTTTACGAGATATAACTTCACAAAGACAATTGGAACAGCAATTTCAATTTTCTCAAAAAATGGAGGCCATAGGTACCCTGGCCGGCGGAATCGCGCATGATTTTAACAATCTTCTCATGGGCATCCAGGGCAGGGCGTCCCTGATGTTGCTGGATACGGATCCTGTCCATTCCTTTTTCAAGCATCTCAAAGAGATAGAGAGCTACGTCATGCGAGCGGAAAAGCTCACCAAACAGCTATTGGGTTTCGCCCGAGGAGGAAAATATGAGGTCAAACCAGCGAATCTGAACAAAATAATTGAGAGAAGTTCCCAGATGTTTGCCAGGACGAAAAAGGAAATCTCCGTATCCAAAAATTATCAAGCCAAGGTTTGCACGGTTGAGGTCGATCAAAGTCAGATTGACCAGGTATTATTGAATATCTTGGTCAATGCATGGCAAGCCATGCCTGGAGGAGGGCAGCTTTATATCCAGACGGAAGACGCAATACTCGACGATAATTTCGTTAAAGCACACGGTGTCCAACCCGGAGAATATATTAAGATCTCGATAACGGATACCGGTATCGGAATCGATGAAGAAACTGCCAAAAAAGTATTTGATCCGTTTTTTACCACCAAGGAAAAAGAAAGAGGAACCGGGCTTGGCCTGGCTTCTGCCTATGGAATCATCAAAAATCACGATGGGATCATTACCGCAGAAAGCGCCGAAGGGCAGGGCGCGACATTTAAAATCTATTTACCGGCCTCTGCTAAGCCTGTCATTGACGAGCGTCAGGACGAACAAAAGATTCTGGCAGGATCAGAAGCAGTTTTGCTGGTAGACGATGAAGAGATGATTGTTGATGTCGCTGCTGAATTGATGAAGAAGATGGGCTATGAGGTTCTCACCGCACATCGGGGGAAGAAAGCAATAGAGATTTACAGGCATAACAAAGACCGAGTGGCGATCGTGATACTGGATTTGATTATGCCGGAGATGAGCGGCAGTGAGGTTTATGAAAGATTGAAGGAAATCAATCCAAATGTGAAGGTTCTTCTTTCCAGCGGTTATAGCTTGCAAGGCCTGGCGGCTGAAGTCCTGAAACGCGGTTGCAACGGTTTTATTCAAAAGCCTTTTAATACTAATGAGCTGTCAAATAAGATCAGGGAGGTTATAGCGGCATAGGGGTTAAATACAGCAAAAATAGAAGGCTGTGAATAATCTTATGGTATTAAATGCGCTGAATCAATAACGCCCGGTCACTTCAACTGACTGTCCTTGCTGCCGCGCCGATTGAACCCTGTGGGGGTTGTCTGCCGCTCTTCGCGCTCTGCCTGGCAGCTGACGCATAACCGAACTCCGGGGACAGCTTTGCGACGAGCGTCCGGAATAACAGTCTCGCATTCCTCACAATGGGTTGAGCCCTCACCACCAGGCAACCGACTTCGAGCCAGCTTGACTGCGTCTTCGACACTGGCGTCTATTTGATCCTGCACGCCCCCATCACGGGTCCAACCACCGGCCATAACTTGCTCCTTCTCTGAAATATTCCGTATGGTGAATTTTCAGAATTTGAGTCACAACAAAATCTGCACGCTAACCACTGAGCCTCACAAATATTTGATCAGTGATAAATTGCATTTAGTTTAGAACACTAAGGTTCGATATGGTGCAATTCCAAGCCTACGGCGGTCCATTCTTGGAAGCCTTTCCAGTAGTCAGCTTCACCAGGGCTGGCATCATTGGAAATTGGAATTAAATCCAGATAGGGCTTATATTCGTCCTTGCCTTTCAGATGAATGCCCAAAAAAGCTGTTATGAAATGTTGGTTGATATTGTTGCAGCGCCGGTTATCCCAAGCGGGTTCCTGGTAATGAATATATTCGCGAAAGTAATTTTCGGCAATTGGCGGTGGCGGATTGACAGCGACTTCATGAATACCGTTTTGGTAAACAAGCATATAGCGGTCTGAATTTACGGCATTGTTAAACAGAAACTCTACTCCACTGAAGTTAGCAGTACGGTCCTGATTTCCGACGATAAAAAGGGAAGGAATTTGAAGCCCTTCGAGCCCTGCCGGGTCCCAGGTACCGTAATGGCCTCCCCAGGGTGCAAAGGGCACAATCGCCTTGATGCGCGGATCCAGCAGCGCCAAATAGGCCGGGTTGCCCGCCCGGAACATTTCCATGTAATTCCCGGGCACGTACTCATAGACCCAGCTTTTTTCATAGACGCCCGCACCGGCTGCAATCAGTGCGCCGTAACCACCCATCGAATATCCGATCACCGCTGTTTCGTCGGCGTTGACGGCACCGGCCAAAAACCGCCTGCCTTTTGACGCACCCCTTTGGGCCATATGGTCGATCACAAAATTAATGTCGAGCGCACGGTTGAGCAGGGTGCTGGCAAAGCCGACCTTGTCCGCGTGGGTGGATTCCGTATGGTCGATGGCCACCACGACGTAGCCTTTGGAGGCCAGGTTTTCGGTCAGATAGGTCAACAGCACCCGGGAGCCGGGATAGCCGTGGGAGACGATAACCAGGGGATAGGGTCCCTCTTTAACGTTCGGCCGCGCATGCCGCAGCGCGCGACCCGCGAATTTAAATGGAATCAGCGGACGATCCGGGTCGCCGGGACCGCTGCCCAATACATCTCGATAAGTCGTAACCTCAGGTTTATAGCCAGGACGGACCGCCGGGTACCACACCTCGAGTGTCAATGGACGATCGTACCTGGGATCTGGGTTTTCCTCGCTGTAATTTAAAATATCAATTTGGTTGGGGTTGATAACTTCCAGAGTGCGTACACCGATATCAAAAGATCCCCGATATGCAAGCTCAGGCGCATCGGCCCGTGCGTCACCATAAAAAAAACTATCTTGATGAGGAACGCCATGAAGTTTGTTTCGTGGTTGTTTTACATTCGGATTTGTCTGTATGCTGTTTTTGGCATTTACTGTTAAACATATGGAAAACAAAAAGATTGACGTGACAAATAAGGCAAAAAGTTTTCTTTTCAAAATATTCTCCTTTAATTGTTTGCTGTATACCCTTTAAGTTTTTAAATGAATGATTTACATTCGCCATATTACCATTTTAAAATTTTGATAGCCATACGATTTATACTTCCTTTCAGCTTTATAGCCTTGGATTGTAAAATTTTGAGTCTCGGAAATCTATACACGCGAATACCAGGGCCTGGCAATGTTATTTTATTGTTTAAAATATTTTTGCTGTTTTCTCATGGCTGTCCGGATATTGATACGTACTATCCCCGACTATGGTTACCACTTCTGATAATACCCAATCCGAATCTTTAAGGTGACGATTTTGTGCTGCGAGACCGTCGTTGAGGTCCCAGCAACTGCAACACGCCGGTAATCACCAGAACTGACCCCAGTATCTGGGTGATCTTCAGCCGCTCACCAAGCAGAAGGTACGCATAGAAGACCGCCAAAGCAATCTCCGACATCAGCAAAATACTGGCGATACTGGCCTGTAATCTTCCGATCCCGACGGCATACAGGAAAAAGGCACTCAGCGTTCAGCGTGGAGAGACCGATCAACCCGGTAAACCAGAGCCAGGATGTCGGTTGGATGGGCCAGGGCTGGGAAACGTAAAACTGGAACGGTAACAGTAGAACTGAGGCACCCAGGCTTGCTCCCATGCCGGCCATGTCGCGCCAATCCGACCGCTTTATCCGCAATTTGGCGGGAATTGTCGTCAGTCCCAAAAACAACAGACAGATAAATGTCGTCAAATCCCGCCAGAAAGCGAGGGCGGTGACTGATACAGCCTCGTTATCAGCGATAAACTTTACAAACCATTTATGAAGTGCAATGGCAGAAAGTAGAGCTATCCAATCCTGAATGTGGGATTTTTCAGGGCGGATTAACCCTATAGTTGCATAAAATTTTGAAATCCAACTTCGCTGCTGCAATGAAGACCATTGAAAGTATTGACTGATCCTGGATTCTGGTTTCCGGATCCTGGATGTCGTTGAAATTCACCGATAGTGTACTGTTAGATATCCAGCATCAAGTATCAAGCATCCAGCATCTGCCCGGAAAAAGCAACGATCTCAGACATAACGGCCAGGCTAGATGACAAGAATTTATGCAATGTTAGGGTTAATTATGGGAGAACCAAATGAGTGCTATTTTAAAAAGACTGCAAGCCATTTTTATCAAACTCCCTGAGAATCTACCGGCCCAATATTCCGGGTCCAACTACTATCGTTTCCTGGTGACCGCCAATTACGGCTATCTGTCCTGCGGAATTATTCATTCGGTTCTGATCATCATATTCTTCCTGATCGACGTAACATCATTAGCCATTTATAATTTTGCCAGCACGTTCTTATGGGTTGCTGTCATTAAAATCAATCTGAAAGGGTATTGGAAGACCGCGTTAACCCTGGCTTACAATGAAGTCTTAATTCATTCGATTCTGTGCACCGTCAGTCGGAAGCAGTGGAATATGTCAAAACCATGCTTCCCCGACCGATACAAGAGGGAGCGGTGCGCATTGATTGGAAATTTATCCCTTCGAACTCTCTCGGCGGAGATGCTTTCGGGTATCACTGGCTCGATGATGACAATTTCGCCGTCTACCTGCTTGACGTCAGCGGGCATGGTGTCGGAGCAGCCCTTTTATCGGTCTCGGGAATGAACGCGCTGCGCTCTGAAACACTTTTACAAACGGATTTTTGCGAGCCGGAACAGGTACTGGCGTCTTTCAACAAGGCATTTCCGGGTGAGCAGCACAATGATATGTTTTTTACCATCTGGTACGGTGTTTATAATAAACCCTCCCAAAGCCTGGCCTACGCCAGCGGCGGGCATCCGCCGGCACTGTTATTCGGCGGGACGCCGTCCGATAAATCAGAGATGTTTATGCTTCGAACCAAAAATTATGTGATCGGGGTGATGCCCGACGCTGTGTATAAGAAAGGAACTCAGAAGGTTAATAATCCGAGCTGCCTGTATATTTTTTCCGACGGCGTCTATGAAATTCCCAGGGCTGATGGAAGGATGTGGCAGTTTAAGGAGTTTTCAGAATTCGTTCAACAACCAAACATCGAGAGACAGTCAGACATCGAACGTATTTTTCAACACGCTAAAAAAATAAATCAATTCGATTCTTTCGAAGATGATTTTACTATTTTAGAAATAGTATTTACTGACACTGAAATATCAGTTTAGATATGGAAGTCCACACTTTTTGAGTCATCGGTCAGATTGAGCAACGATAGCCGTTTTCTCGCAAGATTCCTAAGTTACGAAATCAGGATGTTAATTCAATCATCATATTTTATCTTTTATCGACACGGCACAATGATATTTTTGTGATTTAACTTCTCTGGTAAATATATCCACACCATTTGAGAACCCATTGCGAATTAAAAGCTTCTTAATTTTCTCAACACTGAAAAAATTAAAAATTGTGGTATTCAAATGTCTGCTTCTCAGTTGATCAATATCTTCGAAGGCAAGAACGAGTTTCCCCCCGGGCTTTAGGATTCTGAAAATTTTATTCACAGAACTGTCTTCATTCGGCCAGAAATATATCGTATTCGCAGAACAAATTACATCAAAGCTGTCATTGTCATAATCGGCTGTATCAAAATCACCGTGTTTCAGGATAACCCTTCCTTGGGCTATGTTTTGCTGATTTTTTCGAATGGCAATTTCCATCATAGTCTTAGACAGATCAATACCCTCAATTGAGCCCGTACCTATTGTTTTAGCAATCTCGCTGATGAATTTTCCGGTCCCGAATCCAATTTCCAATACGTGATCATTTTCTTTTGCCGCCAGTGAGTCTTTCATCAAGTCATTCAATACGATGTTCCCCAGATCAAAGATCCTCGGCATGACAAATCGTCCAAATAGTCCGGATGGCTTTCTTGCCTGCTCTGAAAAGAATGTCTTCAAATTCATAAAAATGCCATTGCTCTGAGTTAAATATCAGTTATCAAGCAGAAGGCGTGCCATGCCTGGAGAGCCAATTTGTTCCTCAAAGTAAGGGTCGCGTTTTTCATCGATAATTATAAATCCATGTTTTTCGTAAGCTCTCCGGGCGGCGACATTGCCAATATAAATGTTGATCTGTGTGCGCTGAAAGCCTTGCTGCCTACCTTTTTCAATTATTGCTTCAAGCAAACTATTGACGAAACCCTTTCGACGATGCTCTGGGAGCGTCGCCACGCTATCGATAATCCATGCTCCTTCGACGGCATCCGGTATACAATCCAAAATCCTTGGAGAGTGGTTGCGGTTCATCTCATCTGGATTTAATCCAATTTGTGTAAAAACCTCAGTCAGAGCCTTTGGAGCGCGGGATACCCTAATATACCCTAACATTGCATAAATTTTTGTCATCTAGCCTGGCCGTTATGTCTGAGATCGTTGCTTTTTCCGGGCAGATGCTGGATGCTTGATACTTGATGCTGGATATCTAACAGGACACTATCGGTGAATTTCAACGACATCCGGGATCCAGAAACCAGAATCCAGGATCAGTCAATACTTTCAATGGTCTTCATTGCAGCAGCGAAGTTGGATTTCAAAATTTTATGCAACTATCAGGGTATATTGGGATCATAGCCTCCTAGACCGGCAACCGGCTGTCCATCCAAATCAGCCACCAGATAGCATGTGTATTGAAAAAGATGACGCGTTTCCGTGACGGCCACCATCTCTAAGAAGGCAAGGCAATCCTTTTCTGATGAGCCGAGGATCACTTCCCATATACCCCGTTTAACATGGGCTCTCCCAGCTGTAAGAATTAGCCATGCAAGAAAAGTCGCGTCTCCCTTTCGGGCTTGACGAATTTTTATTTCCGGCATAAATGCTCCAATCTTACGTAATTCAAAGCTGAACACTTCATGCCAAAACTGCCAAAAATAGCAAGGCCCATCAGCCATGTTTTCCCAGGCTCGCGGGAAACCCCGTCGCGTGCTTCTTCGACCGCGACAACAAAAATTGCGATCATTGCAAGAGCGAATAGCACTGCCCACAACATGTCCCAGGTCTTTGTAAACTTGCCGAAACGCATGCGCCACCGGATAAGTTCGGGATTCCACCGCAGCAGACACGCCCAATTAATGATCAAGGTCCCGGCGACCATGACCACATAGATCCAGCCGAGCGTCCAGCCTAACCGACGCGCGTTCACGAAGGCGAATCCCGCGAAGACAACGATCAAAGCCGTGACATTCAAGCCGACTATGATCATTATAATCGTTGTCTGTGAATCTATTCTTTGGCTGGCACCCCACAAAGATAGCAAAACAGGTTAACGTAATTGCCATTGTCAGCGATATCGCCCGGAATCTTATTTCAAGAATGGAAATGGTATTCAGTTGTATCCACCATTGGGAATATGATTGGTCCACAGCCGCACAATACACTAATCCCTAACCCGGATATACCGGAACCGAAAAGGTCTCACGCAATGAAGCCAAGACACCAAGAATTAATTAATGCTTTACCTTTGCGCGCTTTGCGGCTTTGCGAGAAAATTTTATTTCAAAAATGCAAAAACTTTACATTTAAGATTCTAACTGCCATCCCGAATCACTCGGCAAGATTGAATATCAAACGTCACTTCACCAATATTCATATTTGTTTTATCGCGAAAGTCAGCCACAAAATGCATAAAACGATACACATCCGCAAAGTTGGTTGCCAGGCCCATTGAAATACGAATCGCACCGGCGCTTTTATTCCCCCGGTGCTGAATCACCTGCACGAAATGGGGCAAACTCAAATCCGGGCCCTCATTAAACCCGGCTATCATATCCTCTGTCGTCAGCCCTTCTGCAATTTCACCTGCTCCGGGATTGCAAAAGCAGCCAGTGCGCAGCGATATTCCCTTCCCGTTTGCCAGCTCTTCAATGCGACGATAATCAAGAAGCCGTTCATCCGGCCCGTAGAAATTCAATGTTAACGTTCCGCCGCGCATCTTCATATCTGTCGGACCATAAATCCGGACCATCGGTTTGCCGTTGCTGTGCTGTAATGACAGTAAGTTTTCGAGCAACCAGCTGGCGATGCAGTGAACCCGTTTCCCGATGGTTTTAATTCCCACTTTTTCCAAGTGCTGTAATCCGGTTTTGATTGCCGGGATGTTCAGATAATTTATCGTACCGTCTTCAAATGCGGCTTCGTTTGGGGCCAGATAGTGGCCGCTCCCTTGTACACTGGCAAAATTCACAGTACCACCCGCAAACCACGGTCGCCTCATCTTCTGTAAAACTGCCCTACGAATGAGCAGTGCGCCGATGCCGGTAGGATAACCAAACATCTTGTAGAAAGAAATGGCTACAAACTCCGGTTTAACCACACCCAAATCTAGGCGGTTAGTTGGTACATACGCCGCCGCATCCAGTAATACATCCAAACCTTTGTCATGTGCTTGTTCAATCAAATCCAATGGGTGCTTTACGCCGGAATAGTTCGACTGCGCCGGGAAAGCAAACAAATTGCTCATATCCATATCCACCGACTTCAGAACGTCATCAAATTTTGCCCGATCTATGCGCAAATTCGGCTTTAATAAAGGCACATACGTTACGTGTGCCCCTCTGACCTTTGCAAATTCACGGATGCCGTTTACGGAATTGTGATTATCGAAGGTGAGAACATAATGGCTGGCCGGTGCAAACGGATATGCTTCCCCAACCAGCTTCAATGCACCGCTGGCATTTGCCGTGAAGATGGCAATATATTCATCAGGTGATGCATTGAAGTAACGGAGGACATATTTTCGCGTACCCTCAACCAAGTCTGTCATTGCCTGGGAAGTTGGGTTGGCTGAGTGGGGATTGCCGAGTACGCTGGTACGTAACAACTCCATATGTTCGCTGAGCTGTAATTCGCTGTACAGTCCACCACCAGTATAATCGAGGTAAATTTGTCCGTTAGCATCAAGTCGGTTGTATTGGGTCTCGCGCCATTGATCTAATAGCCGAGTTCGATTAAACAATGGATAACTTTTAATAAAAGCAGAGAATCCATCAGCCATCTGATCTAATTCATAACTGTTTTTTGGGTATGATTTTAGGGTTGCGTCCATCGGTGTATGCCTTAGGGGATTACAATTTTGACAAATTATTTATAGTTTATTTCCGCACTCACCACAATATTATTTGCCGTCTGGATTTTCAATGGCAGATTGCGGACATTTTATAATCAAACCTTCCAAAAGCCAAATTTCCTGCCGCCCACAAGAGAAAGCGTGGCAGCGATCTCATATAATAGTCTGCAACATCACAGCAAATTCTAATAACCGCTTCTGTTGTTTTTTTTGGCTAAGATGATTAAATTTCTAAGATATAATTGCCTCTTATTCTGCTGTTTTCTGATATATGCCAGCGTATATGGACCAAAGCGTCCAAAAACCGCAGGTCATGACTGGCCAGGAATAAGCCACAGGGACAATCGGCCAAGGCCTGTTCCAGGCATTCGATAGAAGGCAAATCCAGATGATTGGTCGGCTCATCCATGACGATAAGATGTGGCACATTTGCGATACCGGTTGCTATAAGAATTTTCCGAATCTCACCGGGACTTGGTTCAACACTATCCAGTAATCGATGAGGCCTTGATCCCAGACAACTGACAACAGTCATCATCTGCCCAAGCTTCTCGTTAGGAAGAACTCGCGCCTCTGTCATGATATCCTGTGACGCATGGATACCAATCTCCTGTGGTAAATAGATTACATGATCTTTTTTCAGATTAAGCGATTGCATGATATGTTCAATTAATGTGCTCTTTCCGCTTCCGTTTGAGCCGGTAAGGGCAATCCGTTCAGCGGGTTTCATCGAAATATCGGGATAATGCAACAATCGATCTCCGCCAAGGGAAAGAGATCCAGCGGGCAGATTGAACAGGGTGTTGCGTTTCGATTTTACACCTGACATCCAGATCCCCAGCTCATACTTTTTCTTCACTTTGAACCTGTCCATTTTCATGCGAGCCTGGGACAGACGACCTTCGAGCTGATTAAGTCGTTTCCCGTCGCTGCCGTCTTTACCAGTTACGCGAGCCAAATAGATTTTTCCCTTCGCATCGTGGTCTTTACGTACCAGTCCTCGTTTTGATCTCTTTCGATCAGCTTGCGATGCCGCATCCCTTCGTTTGGTAGCCTCATGTTTTATCCTCGACAGAGCTTGCTTGGCTTGGTGTCGATTTTTTGTAACAAACATCTCATCCCTCTCTGCCAGCTGCAATCCATGCGTATAGTTGCCGGGTCGTAATATGGCATGCGGTGGTTCTACAAAGAGGCATTGATGGCATAGGTCATCCAAGAATTTACGGTCATGGCTTACCAACATACCGACACCATGAAAGGATGAAAGAGCGGCGAATAGCAGATCTTGTGCATTGGAATCCAGATGATTGGTGGGTTCGTCCACAGCCAGCACCTGTGGCTTCCGCCACAAAGCAACAGCAATTTGAGCCCGTTTTCGCTCACCATGGCTAAGGGTTGCCCACCGCTTGATCCAATCATCCTCTAAACCCAAACGTCCTTTGATTTCAAAAGCATCTCCATCCATGGAATGAATCAACTCGTACAGATGGTCGGGGACCATATCGGTGCGTTGCTGACAGTAGATCGCAAATTCAGGAATGACAACTCGTCCTTTTTGCGGTTTTAAACCCTCAGTAGCAAGCTTCAAAATAGTGCTTTTCCCCACACCATTGGCACCAACGATCCCCGTCCAGCCCTGGATAAAGTGCACAGACAAATCATGGAACAAGGGTTGGGTTGCCCTATCATATGTAAATGATAAATTATGAAAAGATATAGACAGGTCGGCCATCGGTATCCTCAAAATAAAACAGCCACGCTTACCCGTGGCTGTTAGTAAAAAATGAAGTTAAAATTTGAGCAACGGGTCAAAGAAATGCATCATAAACGCACACTTATCGGGAAGCCAAGAAAAGCATGCATGCCCTTCTGCTGGGTTCCAATACTGCTAGATTGGAAGAGCGGTGTGGTTATGGCTACTCTATCTCTTCACTCCGTCAGCTCCTTTTTATTTTAGCGATGGTCAATTTATAGAGAATTTGATGGAGAATGTTTCGAACATCTATCAGTTACAGTGAGATATGTCAAATTTAAAACAAATTCCATAGCACCAATTTTACGTGGGATTAATTGACCACAACATCTTGTGCTTTTTGGTATAATGAAAAAAGGCAGGGCCGTATAGCGCTGCCTTTGCTTCGCAAATATATTAATTTAATCAAAACTAGAATTCGCAATTATTTGCTTCATATTGGCTTGTAAACGCATTTAAATGATTATAGGAGCCGCTGAGAAGGTTGTTAAAAACTCTGTTGACATCTCGCCCTTCTACATCAATTAACACAATTTCAATATCTTCAATATCAAGAACTTCGATATCAATTCCAACTTGGAGGGCACCACAGTAGCTCATCTCTCCCTTATCAACTAAATCTTTGTATAATTTAGTGAAGACTGGATTGGTAAACATTCCTACTGCGTCATCTTCAACGGGATCTTCGAGTCCATACTTGTCAATCAGTCTTTTCACTGCATCCATATGACGCTGTTCCGACTCACTGATGTTTTCAAAAATTGAAGCTTGGTATAATTCGTAAAGCGTCAAGTAAACGTCACGAGCCAATTTCTCTTCTTCTCTTATGTAGGTAACGTGCTCAATTTCCTTCTCCTCCAGAGTGCCCAGGGGTTGGCCATTTTTTCCAGCTCCAGGACCCTTGGCGCTCAAGGGGACAGCCATTATAAGCGAAATCAATACCACAGTAAAACCAATTGCCTTTTTAGTCATGTCTCCTCCTGTACCGCTAAAGTTTTTATTAAAAAAATGTCATGCGATTAGAACGTGCAACTATTGAAAAGGTTACAAAAAAAAGAAGAGGCGCATCCGGACGTCTCTTCTCTTGCAAAAAATTAAAAGGTCACAACCCATATTGCCCATCGATAATCAAATCAATTGGGGGCAGCCTGATTTAGATCTTCCATGGTCATGGGTGCTAAAGGTGTTTAGAAGAATTTGATCTTCTTGACCGTCGGTCCTTCCCCCATCAATCGCCCCGAGTCGTTTGTGTTTTTCCTCCGCCTGTATCACCAGCCGGTCCCGCAGCCTTGTCACTTCGTACCTTATCGCCACCTGCCCATACCGGGGATACTGCCACACTCACAAAAAGAGCCACAGAAACCAACACTGCAAACAATTTTTTCATCATTGCCTCCATTCATTTTATTAGGTTTATACGCTATTTTGTTTCCCTTACATCAATTGGTACTGAAATATATCAGCAATAAACATGCCTAAAATTTTCATATAAATCAAATGCCTTAACCTATTAAGATGATAATAGAATTATTATCGAACACTTGTTGACATATTTTAATCTTTGCCGTATCTATACATATTGTATAAACAAATCGTTTAAACAAACGTTCAATACTTGAGGCGTATCAATGGATAATATAGTCGCTGAACTTGATCTCACAGAAAATTGGTACAAGATACTTAATCTTCTCAATGATGGTTTGATGATAGTCGCACCAAATGGGGCTATTCGCTTCATAAACCACGCGCTGGAAAACCTCCTTGGTTACAAGCGGTCTGAAATAATCGGCAAGCCCTGCCTGATGTTGGATTGTGACGCCTGTGAACCACTGGTTTCAAAGACACATGAAACATGGTGCACGCTTTTCGGTGATGGCAAGGAATTACAAAAAGATTGTTTAATGGTCAAAAGGGACGGCTCCTATGTTCCGGTTATCAAAAAGGCGTCACTTCTTTATAATTCAACGGGTGAAATCCTAGGGGCTTTGGAAATTTTCACTGATGTTTCCAAGCTCCGAAAATTGGATAATGAGTTAAGCCGTTTGTCACGTAAGCTTTATGGGAATAAAGGCTTCCAGGGAATCATCGGGCAAACTTCTTCAGTGAAAAAGATGCTAAGCGTGGTCGAAAGAACCGCTGACAGTGATGCTCCTGTGATTATTTCGGGCGAAAGCGGCACAGGCAAAGAGCTCGTTGCCCAGGCAATCCACAACCTGAGTAAACGTAGACATGGACCGTTTGTTCAGGTTAACAGTGCCGCGTTGAACCCGGCCTTGCTCGAAAGCGAACTGTTCGGCCACATCAAGGGGGCCTTCACCGGCGCTTACCGGCACAGAATGGGACGATTTGAGTATGCCCATGGCGGCAGCCTGTTTCTGGATGAAATTGGGGATCTACCCCATTCTGTTCAGGTGAAGCTTCTTCGTGTATTGGAGTCCAAGAAAATAGAGAGAGTTGGAGATCAGGAGCCAATTGGTGTCGATGTACGAATTATCTCGGCGACCAATAAGAATCTCAAAGAGCTTATAGAGAGAGGAAAATTCCGTGACGATCTCTTTTTTCGGATTAATGTTATTCCTATAGATCTGCCACCGCTACGCGAGCGTATTGATGATGTACCTTTATTAGTCAAATCATTTGTTGAACAATTGCAAATCCTAACAAAAAAAGAGATCACTGGTCTGACCTCTGAAACGATGCATCTTCTCATGACCTACCGATGGCCTGGCAATGTCAGGGAATTAAAGGCAGCGTTGGAATACGCGTTTGTCATCAAAGATTCAGGCTTAATCGGCCCTACTGATTTACCAGGGTATGTTCATGAAGATATTGATAATGACATTTGCCTTGATCTCACGAATTCAGGAATTGAATGTGAAGAGAAGACGGCCCTGATTGGAGCATTGAAAAAATCGATGGGCAACAAATCTCAAGCCGCCCGGATATTGGGAATAAGTCGGGGAACCGTGTGGAACAGGATGCGAAAGTATAATATTAATCCCAAAAAAATCGTATTTTCCTGACAGCACGAATTAAGTTTTACTTCGAATCGATATAAATCACCACATCATTGCAGCCTATTGCAGTGCATCCCTTCCTCCAATTCTAAGCAAAATCCTGCTTGAATACCTAACCAGAAAAAAGAATCGGCGACCCCCACATATTGTGGTCTGTATGCAAGCCTTTGACATTGTGATTGCTTGCCAGTAGCTGCAATTCGACGGTTATCGAAGTCTGTAAAGATATAAATTGAGTGTGTCAAAAATTTACGGAAAAAGAGGGACGTCCGTTATATAATTACATATAAAAGCAGCTGTGATATTGATCCTGTAAGCCACGTAAAGCCCGCATAGACGTGCCTGGCGCACTGCAACATATCATCATAAGAGGTATTGAGCGCAAAGCCATTTTTAAGGATGATTCTGATCGAGATAATTTTTTGGATCGACTAAGCGCCCTTGTATCTGAAAGCAAAACTGGTTGTTATGGCTGGGCGATTATGACCAACCACGTGCATTTGCTTTTAAAAACCGGTTTGTCACCGGTGGCTACCGTGATGCGGTCC
>Ga0209791_1000088_pt1 | contig 58395 bp, 43 predicted proteins | sample WorMetTyACAVOLI1_FD_187422 | JGI IMG/M metagenome (GOLD analysis project Ga0209791, IMG submission 187422) | Marine gutless worms symbiont microbial communities from Max Planck institute for Marine Microbiology, Germany - Olavius algarvensis... ... | reverse complement strand
TGAGATCGTTGCTTTTTCCGGGCAGATGCTGGATGCTTGATACTTGATGCTGGATATCTAACAGTACACTATCGGTGAATTTCAACGACATCCAGTATCCAGAAACCGGGATCAGTCAATACTTTCAATGGTCTTCATTGCAGCAGCTAAGTTGGATTTCAAAATTTTATGCAACTATAGGGTTTAGTTGAGTCTTTGATTATAAAAATTCCAAGCACCAAAATACAAATAACAAATAATCTTCAAATTCCAATGACCCAAGCAGGTTCTGAATCGCCGCAAGGTGGTTCCTTCGGTCTGAACTCGGTCAGAATGAAGCTGATCAGAGAAAACCAAATTGACTAGATTCACTTATTTGAAACATTGATTTAGACGGGATTAACAAAATTATCAGGATCTTTTTACTTATTAACCTGGCAATTAAAAAGAGCAACAAATGATCACCACCCAGTCATTCCCGCGAAGGTGGGAATCCAGTAATACCGAGGCTTCTGCTGGATTCCGGCTCTCCGCTTCGCTGCGGCCGGAATGACGTATTCTTTTGACGGATTAATAGTATGGCAATATCCTGCCCATCCGGTTGATCCTGTCAGAAAAATATAATTGTATTTCGTTAAATTTTTATTGGACATGAAAATTTTTCTCTGCCCCCCGGAGCGGGATCCATCGACTGGCCCCGGATTATGACCGAACTTAATGCCGCCGGCTACCGGGGATCCTTTGATATTGAAATCGTATGCCAACCGGAGGCAGTCCGGCAGCAATACAGTGAAGGCCGCATGTTTATTGAAAAACTTTTGAATGTTTAAAAAGTAATCTCGGCGATAATATCAATAAAGATGACGGAGCAAAGCGACATCCACAAATATTCAATCTTCAATTTTCAATAGTCAATACCGGCTTGCCCGGACAAGGAGGGTGTTATGTTGAATATGGCCATTATTACCGGCTTTTTATCCAAAACCAAAGACCGTTTTCACGAATATAACAAGCCGCTTGAATTGGATCAAAAATTCGAGCTGATGACTGAAATTGACGGCTACGATGGCGTTGAAATCGTCTATCCATACGAAGTCAGTGATCCGCTGGACACCAGAGAACTTCTGAAGAAACATGACTTAAAGGTAGCAGCGGTTAACGTTAATGTAAAGGCCGAACCGGAATTTCGCAATGGCGGATTAACGTCCCACAATAAGGACATCCGTGATAAAGCGGTGCGCTTCATCAAGGAGGCCAAAGATTTTGCCGCCGGCGTCGGCGCCGACAAGGTCACGTGCTGCCCGCTCGGTGACGGCTACGAGTTTTCCTTTCAGTATGATTATGCCCGCACCTGGAAATACCTGGTGGATGCATTCGGAGAAGCCGGAGCCCACCGTCCGGAAATTCCGCTCTTCGTCGAATACAAACCCAGTGAGACCAGGGGGCGCTGTTTTGTCGACACGGCGGCTAAAGCCCTGTGCCTGCTCAACGATATTCAAAACAAGGACATGGGGATCACCCTTGACTTCGGGCACTCCATGTACGGCAACGAAAACCCGGCCGAAGCCTTTGTGCTGCTGTCCGAAAGTCCTTACAAAGCCTATATCCACATCAACGACAACGACGGCAAATGGGATTGGGACTACTTCTGCGGCACCAAGCATTTCCTGGAATATATCGAATTTCTTTACTACCTAAAAAAGTACGACTACCAGGACTATATGACTTCGGATACCTCACCCACCCGCTGGGATATTATCGGAACATTTGAAGCCAACAGCAGAATTTCCAACAAGATCTGGCGACTTTTGGAGCAGATCGACAACGCGGAATTTGAACGCCTGATATCCGGCGACGATTATTTGAAAACCTGGCAATTTATCGAAAACAATTTATTCTCCCTGAAATAATGAATAATCCGATTCTAATCAGCACGGCCGCCTATGACGGCTACGATCTGGCAACCGCCTTCAAAGAAATCTCCCGGGCCGGTGTCGATCTGGTTGAAATAGCGTTTATCGAAGGCTACACGGACCCTTTCACCGAAGACTATTTTAATGACGACAATGCCGCCAAGATCACAACACTGCTGACCGAGCACAATTTAAAGTGTCTTTCCTTCTCATCCCATGTGGACCTGTCGCGGGACGGGATTGTTGCGGTATTTAAAAATCGCATGGCATTCGCCAAAAAGCTTGGCGCAAAATATATCGTATCCAACGCTGCCCCGCTGCAGAACAAAAAACAATTCATGCAAAATATTAAGGCATTGGGACAAACAGCAACCGGATTGAAAATGGTAATTGTTCTAGAAAATCCGGGAGACGGCAAAGCCAATATTATGGACTCCGGTGAGCCGGCCGCAAATCTGATTGAAGAAATCGATTATGAAAATGTAAAAATAAATTACGACTTCGGCAATCTGTTGTCCCATTGTTTTGAAAAAATACGACCGGAGGAAGATTATAAATTTGTGCGCGACTGTGCCGTCCATTATCATGTAAAAGATGTTGCCTTCGATGACTCCGGATGGTATTTCACGGAAATTGGGAAAGGCACCATCGATTACCAAAAGATATTAAAAGAGCTGGCAGGCCTCTCGGAGCCGGTGCCGATATCACTTGAGATCCCATTGAGGATCAGGCGGGCGCCGGATGCCTCACCACGCAGGGCATCGCTGCCGGTCGACTTAGAGGAGATCCGGCAGGTGATGGAAAGATCTGTAAATTTCGTCAAAACCGCTCTGGCAATTTGAGCAGGGGATTTTAAATTAAATAAAAGGAATGATTTTAGCCTGTTAAAATATAGTTAGCCACGAATTGACACGAATTATCACGAATTTATCAATCGCCAAAAGCAGGGGCACTTATATTGAAAAATTAAACTTCGTGGAAATTCGTGTTAATTCGCGGCTTCTTTTAAACACCCAAACTGTTACAATATATGAGGAGACGCACAAATGAAAAAAATAGCAATCGGCTGTGACCCCAACGCAGCGGGACTTAAAGAGGCCATTATCAAACATCTGGCCGAGCTGGGATATGAATGTGAAGATTTCGGCAGTGAGGATCCAATTTATGCCAATGTGGCCATAGATGTGGCAGAAGCCGTGGCATCCGGCAAAAATGGTCGCGGCATATTGATGTGCGGCACCGGAATCGGCATGTGCATCACGGCCAACAAGGTACCCGGCGCGTATGCGGCGCTCTGTGCGGATGCCTATTCCACCGAACGTTCGATAAAAAGCAATAATGCCAATATTATGACCCTGGGCGAGCAGGTCACAGGCGTTCAACTGGCCAAGAGCCTGGTGAGCATCTGGATGAAGGCCGAGTATGAGCCCGGCGGGCGTTCGGAATCCAAAATCCAGCGGATCTATGATTATGCCACTGAGCATGACAAATGAGAATTGAAAATTGAATATTGTAAATTGAATATTTGTGGATGTCGCTTCGCTCCTTCTTTTTTAAAATAGATCCGCCGGAGGCGAACCTTAAATCTTCAATATTCAATCGAAAATTTTCAATATTTACTAAATTTGGAGGATGACTATGAAAAAATTCATCAACGATCCGTATGATGTGGTGGATGAAATGCTGGAAGGTTTTCTGGATGTCCACAAAAAGTATGTTCACAAATTGGATACGGCCAGAACGGTGGTTCGAACCGATGCGCCCGTAGCGGACAAGGTCGGGGTCGTCACCGGCGGTGGCTCAGGCCATAAGCCGGCGTTCATCGGCTTTGTCGGCCAGGGCATGCTCGATGCGGTGGCAGTCGGTGAAATATTTACGTCTCCGCCGCCGTTGGCCTGTTTCGAAGCGGCCAAAGCGGCCAATGCCGGCAAAGGGGTATTGTTTCTTTTAGGGAATTATGCCGGCGACGTCATGAATTTTCAACTGGCGGCCGACATGGCCAAAGCCGAGGGCATTGAAGTCGAACAGGTTATCGGCACCGACGATGTGGGATCCGGTCCCAAAGAAGAGGCAAACAAGCGCCGCGGTGTTGTGGGTTCCTTTCTGGCCTGGAAGGTAGCCGGCGCCAAGGCGGCAGCCGGCGGCAGTTTGCAGGAATGCAAAGCGGCGGTGGAAAAAGTAAATAGCAATACCCGCACCCTGGGTGTCGCCCTTTCACCCTGCACGGTACCGGCCAAAGGGTCACCGACCTTTACCCTGGCCGAAGACGAAATGGAATATGCGGTGGGCCATCATGGTGAGGCCGGAACCGCAAAAATTAAAATGCTGACGGCCGACGAGGTTACCGAAAAAATGGCCCTCGAGGTCATTGAAGACCTGCCGTACCAGTCCGGCGATGAAGTCGCCGTCTTGATCAACGGGCTGGGTGGCACGCCCCAATTAGAATTGTACATCTGCTATCGCAAGGTCAAACAGATGCTGGACGAAAGGGGCATTAAAGTGGGTCATTCCTTGGTCGGTGAGTTTTTTACCGGCCTTGAAATGGCAGGCTTTTCAGTCACCCTGATGAAGCTGGATGCGGAATTAAAAGAGCTGCTGGCAGCTCCGGCGGATAGCCCATGCTTTAAGGTGATTGGGTAATTAGCGGGGTGCGGGTTGTGGGGTGCGAGGTACGGGTTACGAGGTGCGGGGTGCGGGGCACAATGGAATGACGAATTTCGAATGACGAATGACGAATTGTGGAATCCTATCGGTTTTAATTATGTGAATAAGGCAGAGGTATAGGACGCGGAAATAACGGTGAAGGTGGAATTTTAGGACCGCGAGCCAAGTGCATGGGGCATAGCATGCAGCGCAAGGCGGTTCGAAGTCGGAATTTCTGTCTTCTGACTTCTGTTCTCTGTTATCTGATACTGGGTTGCTGGATTAAAGGAATTCTATCTAATTTATAAAAATGCCTGAGCGAAGCGATTCCACCCTTCGACATTCGATATTCTGCGGTTCGCTATTTAATTCTGTGAAGTTTCATTCGAAGTTTCAGTGTGCAGCATCTCCACTCCCTGACACCTGAAACCTGAAACCTTTTATTTTTCATCGCATACGGCAACATAACATAGACCGCAAATTGTCGATATTTTGCCACAAAACACCTAATCCGCTTAAAAGGAAAATAGGACCATGACCGATGCCATCACAACACCACAAATGTTAAAAGCTCTGGAAAGCATGTGCGAAACCATCGAAGATGAAAAAGAATACCTCTCGGACCTGGACGGCGCCATCGGCGATGGAGACCACGGGGTCAACATGGCCAAGTGCTTTCGGGAAGTGAAGAAAAAACTGGCCGTAACCTCAGCCGCGGATGTCGGATCGCTTTTCAAGGATGTCGGTATGGTGGTATTAAACTCGGTCGGTGGTGCGATGGGCGCTTTGTACGGAACTTTTTTTCTGAAACTGTCCCAGGAAAGTGCCGGCAAAAGCGAGGTCGATCTGGACGACCTGGTAAGGATTTTTCAAACCGGCGAACAGGGCATTCTGGATATCGGTAAAGCCAGTCTGGGTGATAAAACCCTGATCGACACTCTCTCACCGGCCGTAAGGGCTATCGAAGCAGCCGAAAAAGAAGGCAAATCCCTGGCAGGAGCCCTGGCGGACTTTGAACAGGCTGCCAAACAGGGCATGGAATCCACCACAGACATGCTGGCTAAAATGGGCCGCGCCAGCCGCCTGGGAGAAAGGACCATCGGACACCAGGATGCCGGCGCAACTTCCTGCTATTTTATTCTGCGCTCGCTGGCTTCTGCTGTCTCTGCATAACATGCATAATCGCCATATATCGCGCCGGCAGTTATATCCCAATTGCGTTAAAACCAATTGAGTATTTTTTAATTGAGGGGCCGAGGAGTTTTCGGCGTTGGGCTACTGTTCAAGCGGAGTGGGTGATCGCTACCGGAAAACGGATGCTGTCTGAGTTCATGCGGTTTCGGTGGCGATTACCCACGTAGCGGGTCGTCTTTAAAAAAAACCCGACCCCTCATTTAATTTAATCGAACGCCATATCGGTTTTCCAAACTTCCCAGACTTTTCCAACGAGATCCGGGCCGGGCTTCAGGGTCAATTTAGCGGGCTTCCATCCTGAAGGCGTGGCTTCCTTGCCTTTACTTTCTCTGACAAGCTGAAAGGCTTGCACTTGCCGGAAGGTTTCCCCGACGTTTCTACCTACCGATATCAGCCGGTTACAGGATTTGATCTTGGCCAGTATGAATAGTGAGGTAAACCCCCGGGAACTTGAAGATTCAAATTAATTTTAATCCGCCTTTCCATCGTAATATATTCCTTGCCACATATTTATTCTGCAATAACTATAATAATTGTATTTTGTTTTTGATAAAATTCTATTTCTTTTAAATTAGTTTAATTAAATCAGTATACTAAATAAAATATTGCTAAAATAAAAAAATACTTGACAAACTGTTTTATTTAAAATAACTATAAAAACTATAATAACTGTAAAAACAGAAGGAGCCGATCATGGAGGACGTACTCACCGTATTTAAAGCCAGCCAGTTCTGCAATGTGTCTCCCAAAACCATAATTAACTGGGTCGAATCCGGTCATATCAAGGCTTACAAGACCGTGGGAGGCCATCGTCGCATCAACCGGTCGGATTTGCTGGCATTCATGCACAAACAGGGCATCCCGGTTCCCGCTGAAGAGCCGACCGAGGTGAAGCAAAAAATTCTGGTGGTCGATGATGACCCCATTATCGTTGAGACGATCGTCCAGGCCCTGGAGGAAGACGAATTTGATTATGAGGTGATATCCGCTTCGGACGGATTCGAAGCCGGTCTGCAGGTCAACCATTTTGCACCCCATCTGCTGATCCTCGATATAATGATGCCCGATATCAAGGGCTATGAGGTTTGTAAAAAGATCAAAGAAAATCCGGAAACCCAGAACACCAAAATTATCGTCTTATCTGCATATCTGGACGAAGAAAAATTTAAAAAAATGAAGGAGCACGGCGCCGACGCCTGCTTCTCCAAGCCATTTCCATTGCCGCAACTGAAGGAAGAAGTAGCGAGATTGCTGGGACTGCGCTAATTAAATGAAAAATGTCTAATGAATAATGACTAATCGAGGAATTCGCTTGGCTCGGTCATTTAATTTTATAATTTTAAATCGAAAGGACTCCTTCATTATTCAATAGTCAATATTCATTATTCATTCCAAACGGGGGCAATTATGAAGCTTAAAGAAGCCTTGCAAAAAAAGAAATTTGTGGTCACGTCGGAAGTCCAGGCGCCGGTTGATCAGGAACCGGAAGATTTAGTCCGCAGTTTGAGCCAGGTGCGCGGACGGGTCGACGGCGTGTCTCTATCCGAAGTGGAATTTGAAGGTATTGTTGGCGACACCATCAAGACCTGTGAACTGTTAAATACCAACCAGCTCGAACCGATTTACCAGACCACCACCCGGGACAAAAATCGTCTGCAGCTGCAAAAAGATCTGGTGGACGCCCATAGTGCCGGGATTGACAATCTACTGGTCTTTACCGAAGATTATCGCATCACCGGCGACAGTTTACAGGAAATGATGTTTTTCCACGTAGACGCCGGTAAACTGCAGTCCGTCCTGGAGCATATCCGGCAAGGGCAGACGGTCGAAGGAGATACCCTTGATTCGAAGGCCGATTTCCTGGTCGGGTCCGGCGTGGAATCCTCCTGGGGCAAAAACGTGCCGGATCTTGAAATGAAAGAAATGGAGGAGATGACCAAACTGGGCACCGGATATTTCCTGACGACGCCGATTTTCGATGTGGATCAGTTTGCCAAGTTTTTGAAACAGGCGGAAACCTTTAATGTTCCGGTGATTGCAGAAGTTATGATTTTGCGGACCGCCGGCATGGCGCGCTTTCTCAACCGCCATATCAAATCCGGCATGGTCCCGGAATGGATCATCCAGAAGCTGACCCGGGCGCCCAACCGGCAAAAAGCCAGCATTGAAATTTTTAATGACATCGTGACCGGACTTAAGGACCTGTGCCAGGGGGTTCACATTATCACGATCGGAGCGGAAGAAAATCTCAAACTCTACCTGGACGCAGCGAAGCTCAAGTAACTTCCAAATTTATTATGGCATCATACTTGTCTATATTAGATGACATTAGAGCCAGGAAATAATAGGCCGGAGTGATGGAGTAATGGAGTTTTGGATAAATAAGGATCAAAATCCGAATTTAATAAATCTTTCCAAAACTCCAATACTCCAGTACTCCCTGTCGATTAACATTTTAACGCCTGTTATCTCTTCTTAAGATACAATTTCAAAGTTTGTATTAAAAAGGAGATTGTCCCTTGGATACCATCCCTTTGACCATCGACGGCAAGAAGATCACCTGTCCTGCCGGAATGAGCATTCTGGACGCTGCTGAACGACATGGCATAAAAATTCCCAGGCTCTGTCATCATCCGGACCTAAAGCCCTTTGGCGCCTGCCGCATGTGCCTGGTGGAAGATGAAAACACCGGGCGCCTGATGGCCTCCTGTGTCACCCCGACCGCCCGGGACATGGTTTTACAAACCGCATCCCCGCGCATCGTCAAACATCGTCGCAACATCGTGCGGCTCATGATTGCCGAACACCCGGAATCCTGCATTGTCTGCAGCAAGGGCAACAGCTGCCAGCTGCGCCAGGTGGCTGCCAATTTGGGAATCGGCGAGACAGACCTCTACCCCATGCCCAATTTCAAGCCTCTCGAACAGGCCAATCCATTTATGATCCGGGATCTCAGCAAATGTATCCTGTGCGGTAAATGCATCCGGGCCGATCACGAGCTGGTGGTTGTTGGGGCCATCGACTACAACCTGCGCGGTTTCGGGTCCCGCCCGGCCACCGCCCATGAATTGGGCCTGGAGCAATCCAGCTGCACATTCTGCGGCACCTGCGTCAGCCTGTGCCCGACCGGGGCCCTGTCAACCAAAAATTCCCGCTTTGTGGGAAGCCCGGCATTCGAATCGGATTCAATTTGCGGTTTCTGCGGCGTCGGCTGCAACCTGGCCATGGGCGCCGCAGACGACCATATTATCGAAGTCAATCCGGCCCATTTGCCGCAAAGTGTCAATGGTGCAACCCTGTGTGTCCGGGGACACTTTGCCCACGATTTTTTAAATGCAACCGATCGCCTGGTCGCCCCCCTGCTTCGCAAAAACAACGCTGACCATGAAGAAAACCTGGTCCCGGCATCCTGGGAGGAGGCGCTGGAGCTGGTAGCCGGCCGATTAATGGACATTAAACACGAAAACGGTCCCCAGAGCATTGCCTTTCTGGGCTCTTCCAAATGCTCGAATGAAGAAAATTATCTCTTTCAAAAAATTGCCCGGTTATTCATCGGCACGAATAATGTGGACAACGGCGGCTACATTTTCGGCCAATCCCTGCTGAAAGTTTTTGATGAGAAAACGAATGGCGGATATCGGGTGAATCGACTGGCCGACCTGGCCCAAGCCGAGGTTATTTTATCTCTGGGAGCAGATCCCAACCATTCGGCTCCGGTAGTCAGCTACTATCTCAAAAGAGCGGCTCACCAGGGTATTCCATTGATTGTGGTGGATCCCCGCCAAACGGAATTAACCAATTATGCAAGCAGGTGGCTATCCATCAATCCCCAAACTGACCTTGAACTGCTCAACGGCATCGCCGCCCTGCTGCATGAAAAGGAAGCCTATGATCCCGAATTTATCGACCGCTACACGGAAGGTTTCAGTCTTTTTCGCTACGGCCTGTCATCGCTGGACATGGATAAGGTCAGCGGCATAACCGGTCTGGCAACGGACGCCATCAAAGGAACTGCTGATTTATTAAAAGGTAAGAAGGTCGCCTTTGTCATCGGACACGGCATCCTCCAGCAAAATAACGCCATGCACACGCTGGGGGCAGTTCTCAATCTGTCTTTGATGACCGGCAGCCTGGGCAGCACCGGTGCCGGGATCTACGTTCTTGCCAAAGAAAACAATCAGGCGGGTGCCATGGATATGGGCGCTTCACCGGATCTTCTTCCCGGCCGACAATCCCTGGGTGATGATACAGCCAGAAAAAAGTGGGAGAAAAACTGGAAAACAAATCTCTCACCGGATGCCGGACTTAACATGGTGCGCATGATTGAAGCGGCTGAAAAAGGCAGCTTGAAAGCCCTCTACATCATGGGAGAAAACCCGCTGCGGGCATTGCCGCAAAGTGACCGGGTACAAAAGGCACTTCAAAAATTAGATCTTCTGGTAGTGCAGGATATTATCAGCAGTGCTACGGCTAAAATCGCAGATGCCGTTCTGCCGGGAGCCGCTATCAGCGAAAAGCAAGGATCCGTTACCAATCTCGAAGGCCGAATTCAATCTTTCGATCCGGTGGTCCAGCCTCCCGGCAAAGCCAAAGCAGATTGGGAGATTCTAGACCTGCTGGCAGCCAGACTGGGTGGCAGCCAGCCCGATGAATCCATCGCAAATATAAGAAAAGAAATCCGACAGCTGATACCGCTGTATGCCTCACTCTACGGCAGCAGCCAAGCCTGGCTTGAAACGACCAGCGATAAGGCCCTGTTCAATTCCAAAGCGGCAGATGAATTGATTTCTTTTTATCCGGTGGTTTCAACCGAAGGCAAATCGGCCGACCCGGAGTATCCGTTTACGGCAATTGTCGGCACCCAGCGATATCAGCTGGGAAGCGGCACCCGAACCGGGGCCTCGGAACGTATGCGGGAATTTGCATCCGCCGGAAAAATTGAAATGTCGCCCCGGGACGCAGCCGACCTCGAACTTGATAACGGCGATACGGTTACTGTCAACTCTCAGTTCGGCATGTTGACACGTGAAATCCAAATGAAAACCGGCTTAAATCCAGGTCACCTTTTTGTACCCACAGGGGTTAAAAATAACGAGGCCATGAACCTATTCGACCTGTCAGATTTGACGGTCCCCAGCGCTGCCGGCTGGAAGACAATCGAAGTAAAAATAGAAAAGGCGTAAGGCACAGGGCGCACGGCACACGGTTTATGAAAAAACTATCATCCGTTTAAAACCTTGAGCCTTAGGCCGTGAGCCTATTCGTAAAAGGTACTTCAGTCAAATTTTCGACCAAACATAAAGAAGTTCAAACACAGTAACCCGAGGCTATAATATGGATCCACACAAAGTCGATCTTGCCAAACTCGATGCGATCATTGGCCGGCACCAAAAGGAAAAATGGGGGCTGATTCCCCTGCTGCAGGATGTGCAGGAAACTTATGGCTACGTCCCCCCGCAGACGATTGAACCGATTGCAGCGGCCCTGAAACTGTTCCCATCACAGGTCCAGGGCGTCATCACGTTTTATTCCGGATTTTCGCTGAAACCAAAGGGCAAATATGTGTGCCGGGTCTGCCGTGGCACTGCCTGCCACGTCAAAGGCGGCCGCAGTATTCTGAGGTTGATGCAAAAAGAATTGGATCTCAAGGAGGGTGAAACCAGCCCGGATTACCAGTTTACCCTGGAAACCGTCGCCTGTCTGGGCGCCTGTTTTCTGGCCCCGACCATGATGATCAACCGCGATTATTTCGGTAAACTTTCCCCGACCAAGGTCAACAGCGTCCTGGGAGAGTATCAAAAGAAGTGATTTGTATTAATGAGCTAAGATTAACGATAAAACCTATCCAAAGCCTCCGTAAATCACGGCGGTTTTATTCGCTATCAAGGGAGAGAGTGGCATAAAATGGAGAAGCTTTCAACCATCGGACAGCTGGAGTGGCTCCGCAACAATATTTTATCCCGCAGAGAAGAAGGCATTGTCGAAGTGCACGTGTGCATGACCGGCTGTCGCGCGTACGGTGCGGCCGGCGTTCTGGAGGCATTAAACGATGAGGTCAAAAGTCAGGGCCTCGCGCGACAGGTTGAAGTTCGTGCCACCGGCTGCCACGGATTCTGTGCCAAAGCGCCGGTGATCGCCATCGAGCCAATGGGCATTCAATATCAGGAAGTGGAGCCCAATGACGCCGTTGCGATTGTCGGCCAGACCTTGAAAAAAAACCAGCTGATCGACCGGCTGGCCTATCGTGTGCCGAAAACCTTCCAGCCGATTTTTCACCGCAACCAGATCCCCTTTTATGCCAAGCAGGAACGCCGGGTCCTGGCAAATTGCGGCCGCATCGATCCCACCAAAATCGAACATTACATTGCCGCCGGCGGCTACCAGGCACTGGTCAAAGCACTGTCCAAAATGAAACCCGAGCAGGTCATCGAGGAAGTGCTGGCGGCCAAGCTCAGGGGCCGCGGCGGCGCCGGGTTTCCCACCGGGCTCAAATGGAAATTTGCCCGGCAGTCCGAGGGCCGGCCCAAATACGTGGTATGCAACGCCGACGAGGGTGATCCGGGTGCATTCATGGACCGTGCCATTTTAGAAGGCGATCCCCACGCTGTTCTGGAAGGCATGCTGCTCGGCGCTTACGCCATGGGCAGCGAATACGGCTACATCTACGTGCGGGAAGAATATCCCATTGCCGTCGACCACCTGACCCTTGCGATTGACGAGGCCAAAGAGCTGGGTCTGCTGGGAGAAAACATCCTCGGCACCGGATTTAATTTCGATCTGTCACTCAGATTAGGCGCCGGGGCCTTTGTTTGCGGTGAAGAAACGGCCCTGATGGCCTCGATTGAAGGCCAGCGCGGTATGCCGCGGGCCAGACCGCCTTTCCCGGCCCAGGCCGGCATCGACGGCAAACCCACCAATATCAACAACGTGGAGACCTGGGCCAATGTTCCGCTGATCGTCAAAAACGGGGCCGACTGGTACGGTGAGGTCGGCACCGCCGACAGCAAGGGCACCAAAATATTTTCGCTGGCCGGCAAGGTCAACAATACCGGCCTGGTGGAGGTGCCCATCGGAGCCACCGTCAAAGAGGTAATTTTCGATATCGGCGGCGGCATCCCCAAAGGCCGGGCGTTTAAAGCGGTTCAGATGGGCGGACCCGCCGGCGGCTGCGTGCCGGCCCAGTTTTTGAACCTGGAAATCGATTACGACACTGTTCAGAGAATCGGTGCCATCATGGGTTCGGGCGGCATGGTGGTGATGGATGAAAACAACTGCATGGTTGAAATCGCCCGCTTTTTCTTAAGCTTCACCCAATCAGAGTCCTGCGGCAAATGCGCACCCTGCCGTCTGGGCACGACCCAGCTGCTGGAGATCCTGACGCGTATCACAGCCGGCCAGGGCCGCCTGGAAGATATCGACACCATCCGGGAGCTGGGCGAAACCCTGACCGAGGCGTCTCTGTGCGGCTTGGGGCAGGCCTGCCCCAAGCCGGCCCTGTCGACGTTAAAATACTTTCTCAGGGAATACGAAGACCACATCAAGGAACACCGCTGTGCCGGGGCCGTGTGCGACTCCATGGTTATTTCGGCCTGCCAGCATGCCTGCCCGGCCGGCATTGATGTGCCCAATTATGTGGCCGCCATAGCCGAAGGCGAATATGAAAAATCTGTTGCAATCATTCGCGAACGCAATCCGTTTCCGGCAGTCTGCGGCCGTATCTGCATCCATCCCTGCGAATATAAGTGCCGGCGCGGCGAGCTCGATCAGCCGATCGCCATTCGGGCCCTCAAGCGCCTGGCCTCCGACTGGTATTTTGAAAATCTCGGCCCCGGCAGAGACCCGTTCCCGGTGACCCGCAAGGAAAAAATCGCCGTCGCCGGAGCCGGTCCGGCCGGGCTGACCTGCGCCTACTTTCTCGCTAAAATGGGCTATCAGACCACGGTTTTCGAGGCCCAGCCCGTCGCAGGCGGCATGCTCGGCATCGCCGTGCCCGAGTTCCGGCTGCCACGCCAGGTGATTGAAGAAGAGATCGAGTACATTAAGAATTGCGGCGTCGATATCCGCTACAACTCACCGATTGACGCCAAACACACGTTTAACGATCTGCTCACTGAAGGCTACAGCGCCGTGTTTATTGCCGCCGGTGCCCAGGCCAGCAAACGCATCGGTATCCCCGGGGAAGATGAAGATCTCGAAGGCCTATACTACGGCCTGGAATTTTTAAGCCAGGTCCGCGCCGGCGAAGAGGTGCCGCTCAGCGGCAAAACGGTAATCATCGGCGGCGGAAACGTTGCCGTGGATGTGGCCCGTACCGCCCTGCGGTCCGGCGCCCAGGATGCCCATATATTCTGCCTGGAACCCAGAGACGAAATGCCGGCCTGGGAACAGGATGTGGACGAAGCCATCGACGAGGGTATCGTCATCAATTCGGAGGCTTCTCCCAGCAGAATTACCCAGCAAGAGGGTCGCGTCAGCGGCATCGAATTCACCCATTGTGTCTGTGTGTTTGACGACGAAGGCTGCTTTAATCCCACTTGCGATCTCGATGATACCCGCTTTGTGGATGCCGACAACGTGATTATTTCCATCGGTCAGGCAGCCGACATGTCCTTTCTGGACGCCGACAGCCAGCTGGAACGTGAACTCTGGGGAACCCTGGTGGTCGATAGCAACACCCTGGCCACCAACATACCGGGCGTGTTTGCCGGCGGCGATTTCACGACCGGCCCCACCTTTGTCATCCGTGCCATATCTTCCGGCAGACGCGCCGCCATCGCCATTAACAAGTATCTGACCGGTGACGATAGCCCGGTGTATATTCCGGATGAAAAATCCCCCCGGCACACGGCCACGGGACTGGCGCTTGATCAGGAAAGCACCGAAGACCAACCCCGCATCGAAGTCGGCCTAGAGGATGCCGGGCAACGCATCAATGATTTTCGGGAAGTTGAAAAAGGTTTCACCGAGGAGGAGGGCCGCCGCGAGGCAACGCGCTGCCTCCGCTGTGATCTGGAAAAAGAGGAGAATGGAGCATGATTCGATCCATCACACAAAAAAAATCGCAAGCAGAAATTGAGCGGCTTCTGAAAGGGCTCAACCGGATCTTCATCATCGGTTGCGGGACCTGCACCACACTGACGCGCACCGGCGGTGAGCCGGAAGTCCGGGCCCTGAAGCAGGATCTGTCGGAGAAGGGCAAGCTGATTACCGGGTCCACGGTGGTGCCGGTCGCCTGTGACAATTTGACCCGTGAGTTCCTGGGTGAATTTGGCGAGCAGATCAAACAATCCGACACACTGCTGATCACCAGCTGCGCCTTCGGCGTTCAGACCATCGCCCGGCAGTTAAAGAAAATGGTGGTGCCGGCCCTGGATACGCTGTTTATCGGCAAGGAAACCGCTTTCGGCACCTTTGATGAAATCTGCACCCAGTGCGGCACCTGCATCATCGGTGAGACCGGCGGCATCTGTCCGGTAACCAACTGTCACAAGGGTCTGGTCAACGGTCCCTGCGGCGGCACCAACCACGGCAAGTGCGAGATCGATGTCAACAAGGACTGTGTCTGGACCCTGATTTACAACCGTCTCAATGAACTGGGGCGGCTGGAGTCCATGAAAATATATCAAAAGCCCCGCAACCACCTGGGAGAACCCAAGCCGGGGAAACTAAAATTGGAATAATGGAGCAATGGAGTGTTGGAGTAATGGAAATAAGGATTAAATCGAATCCATTCAATTTTAATCCAACACTCCAATTCTCCAATACTCCATTACTCCCGGAAAAATTAGCCATTAAAATTAAAAGAATTTAGTTAGAGCGTTCTTGGAAAAAAGAAAGGAAGCACCCTATGCCTACTCCATTCAAAGAAGCTTTAGAGTCCGGCAAATTTGTCGTCACCAGTGAAGTCGCGCCTCCCAAGGGGACCAATCTCGAAAAATTCAAGCACCACATCGAGCTGTTAAAAGACAAAGTGGATGCCATGAATGTCACCGATCATCAAAGTTCGGTCATGCGCTTCCCGTCCCTGGGCGGCTGCCTGCTGGTCAAAGAGCAAGGCGGTGAAGTCATTTTGCAAATGACCTGTCGCGATCGCAACCGCATGGCGCTGCAGGCGGATTTGATATTTGCCTCCTACATGGGTGTCCAAAATGTACTTTGCCTGACAGGGGATTCCATCATGCTGGGCGACCATAAGGAGGCCAAAAGCGTCTTTGATCTGGATTCCAGCCAATTGCTGGAGACCGTCCGCACCCTGGAAAAAGGCAAAGACCTGGGCGGAAATGAACTGGACGGGGCGGTATCTTTTTGTGCCGGAGCGATTGTCACACCCGAGGCCGACCCGCTCGAGCCCCAGCTGATCAAGTTTGAAAAGAAAATAGAATCCGGTGCCGAGTTCATCCAGACCCAGGCCGTCTACGACCTGGATCGATTTAAAGAGTTCATGGACTATGCCCGGCAGTTCAACGTTAAGATCCTGGCCGGTATCATCCTGCTGACCTCTGCTCCCATGGCGCGCTTTATGAACAAAAATATCGCCGGTGTCTTCGTGCCCCAGGACTTAATCGATGAAATGGCCTCGGCCCCCAAGGGCCAGGCCCTGGCCAGGGGCATCGAGATCGCCGGCCGCATGATCAAACGCATTCATGATGAAAAAATGTGCGACGGCGTCCATATCATGGCCATCGGCAAAGAGGAGAAAGTGCCGGATATCATGGCGGCAGCGGGGCTAATTTGATAGACACTTTGTTGATTCATATTCAGCATCAGACCGGAATCCTTGCAAAACTTCTGTCAGGATTAAATCACCGGTTATTACAGGAACACCTGACAGAAGACTATTCAGTAAATTCGTCTGCCACGTAAGCTGCCCGTTAAAATAATCGATTCATACGGATGAGTCGACCATTACCATTTATCCAGCCTCATTTTTTCGAGATCGCCATCCCATGATATCCTCCTCGGATATTGGGATGCTAATCGCTTCCGATCATTAGCCGAATTACCAAATCCGTATGAAGGCCACCGACTTGACCGCTTGGGCTCAATCAAACTTCAATTAATATTTATCTTATATCGATTACGAGGACGACAACGCCCACTAAGACTAATCCAAACAGCTACGGATCGGAGAAATACGATATGAAGACATTTGGAAAAATAGGCCTGCCAAAAATCATTCTGATGATAGTCATTTTTACGCTTTGTTTGATCATTTTCGCGGAAATCCGCACAAGCGCCCAGACGCCCGATAACTCCCGGGAGACCGAAATGCGGATCGCGCCGACGCTTTGAAAGCGGACGACCGGAAAAGGAGTTTAAAAATTGAAAAGGTAAACCGCATCACCGGCGGAAGGCCGGGGCCGAAAGATATGGTGGTCAGCGTGAGTCAGTTTTAAATTACCTGGAACCAAATCGATATCATATTGGACAAGCTGGATGAGATTTCCCATGAGCTTTCGCAAATGAAATAAATGTTAGACGAGGGGTTGCTTCGGGTCTAATCACAAGAAATCGCAACCAGCCGGGTAACCGAATACAATTAAACAGAAGGAGATCTGTATGGCAGGATTAAATTCAAAGGCCGTAAAGACAACTCTTTTACCCTAATTGAGCGAAGCCCAATTAGCAGGTATTGGGTATTGGCTATCAGGTATTGGTTTGGTAGCCTTGCGTAACTCATTTTATATGGCCCTTGCGGGTGATATATTAAAAATCAAACCCATTCCTTAAAACCAATACCCAGTACCAGATACCGAGTACCCACCAATTGAGCTTCACTCAATTGGTGTTTTAGTAATATGCTTGGCTGTCGTGCCCTTGGCATGGGTACTGGCCGGGGGTCATAGCAAGCTCGTCGCAACTGACCCTGCTGGAGTTGCGATCAAGGGATACGACACCGTCGCCTATTTTACCGAAGGAAAGGCTGTAAAAGGCAGACCCGAGTTCGCGTCGCTATTCAAGATGAATAGGGAGGCTTCGGAAAATAAACGTCGCCTTGGATGGCATCGTTGTATCCACTATGGAACACATATCAGGACTGTCAGCACTGATTGATAGGGGTGCTTCTATCTACCGAACCACCAAAATACAATCAAATCACAAGACCCAGCCGAATGCGCGGGGTTAAGGGAACGGGCACCAAAATAAGCCCGTTTCATTTTGCTAGGCGATATGCAGAACTTGAAAAATTAAGGAGGCGTCGTTGACTGGTTCAGTTGTAATTACGCTTTTATTGGCAAACCGGCTTTATCTTTGAAGGATCCAACGATTATCATGATGATATCAATCAAAGCCCATATTCCAAGTCCGCCAAGTGTTATTAGCTGCAATATTCCAGTACCAATTTTTCCGACAAAGAAACGATGAACTCCAAGCCCTCCTAAAAAAATGGCAAGCAAGAGGGTCGGTACAAAACCTTTTTCGCTTTTTTCGACTTCAGTTTCGGTCATAATAAGTCCTCCTCTATCTCTAAATTTTACAACTAAACCAACCAACGACAAGAACCATAATAAGGCGGGAGTCAAGGACCACCTGCGGATCAGGCGGCTTGCATTTTCGACAATAAGCCGAAATTGCATGACTTCGGTAGTGCGTATATCATTAATCTTGCGTATCCCGTCGAAGCGGGATTCGCACGGCAAGAATTAGTTCATGCATCGGCAGTTTTGGATGAGGACTTTAGACTTTTTTCGCTTTTTCGGAATTCCTGCTTGAATTTTAGGCCACGAGAATTCCCATTGACAAATATTTTGATACTTGCTTTTAAAACTATTAAGATCTATCATCGCTGCTCATTGAACGCGCTTTTACAAATCTCATACTTACGGGGCCTGAAATTATGACAATTAAAAGATCGACGATCTTATTGGGAATTTTAGCAATTCTGGTGATTATCCTGGTGGGGATAGTTATTTCCATTTATCCCACCTGGCTTTGGTTCGGGAATCTGAACTTTGCGCCGGTGTTCTGGACGATGGCGCTGGGCAAATACGGAGTTGCCGCGGTAATCTGGTTTCTGATCATCGTCACCTTGTCCGTCAATCTTTACGCGGCTCAGCGTTTGCATCGCGAAGGTGAGCAGAAGATTACCGAAATAGCCGGAATGCCCGTCTCGGGCAGGTCTTTGAATACCCTGATCCTGGCCGCAATTCTGATTGTTAGTTTTATCATTGCGTCAAAGGGATCAGTGCAATGGAATATGGTGCTCAGTTATTTAAACCAGCACCCCTTTGGCAGTACGGATCCCGTGTTCGGCAAGGACATCGGTTTCTATGTCTTTTCGCTTCCCTTCTACCTGTTTGTGCGGGAACAGTTGCTGATCATCCTGCTCTTTGCCGCACTGGTGACCGTCATATGGTATGTAAAAGACGGCGGGGTCCAGATAATCGGTGAACTCGTTGTGGCAGAGGATAGACCGACCTCTCTGCCTAAAGTCAAAGTTGCGGATAACGTCGGCAAACATCTGCTGGTGCTCGCCGGAATTATGATTCTTCTGGTCGCATTGGGCTATCATTTAAAAGCCTACGGTGTGCTCTACTCGACCCAGGGCCCTGCTTTTGGCGCAAGCTACACGGATGTCAACATAAAGGTCCTCGCTTACAGGCTTTTAATGGTATTGTCCTTTCTAATGTGCCTGTTTATCGTTTACAACGCCTTCAGACTGAAAATAAAACTTCTCTTAATCTGCACCGCAATATGGGTTGGCGCCATTGTCGTTTTTGCCACCGGTCTTCCGGTCCTGGTACAGCAGGTCGTGGTCAAGCCGAATGAACTGGCCAAGGAATCACCCTACATCGCCTATAATATCGATTTTACCCGCCGGGCATACAACCTGAATAATATTCAGGAGGTCGACTTCGAGGTCAATAACAACCTGAGTGCCGAAGAAATCAAAGACCATGCCGTGACCATTCAAAACATCCGGGTGTGGGATGAGCGGCCCCTGCTCCAGACCTACCGCCAAATTCAATCGATAAGGCTCTATTACGATTTTAACAATGTCGATGTCGATCGTTATCTGATCGACAATCAATACCGGCAGGTTATGCTGGCCGCACGGGAACTGGTGGTGGATCAGCTTCCAGCCCAGGCCCAGACCTGGGTCAACCGGCACCTGATCTACACCCATGGATATGGATTGGCCATGAGTCCGGTTAATGAAGTCACCGCCGAAGGATTGCCGCAACTCATGATTAAAGACGTCCCCCCCGCGGTGGATATCGACCTGAAGATAGACCGGCCGGAAATTTATTTCGGAGAAAAAACGACTGAATATATCATGGTGCAGACCAGCGCCCAGGAATTTGATTATCCCAAGGGAGACAAAAACGTCTATGCCACTTACGGGGGCAAGGGTGGGGTTCCGATCAGCTCTTTTATGAGAAGATTGCTTTTTGCCATTCAATTTCAGGATCCGCAGATACTGTTTACGACGTATCTGACCCCTGAAAGCCGGATCATGTTTAACCGCCGGATTAGAAACCGGGTGACCGCCATCGCCCCCTTTCTTTCCTATGACACCGACCCCTACATGGTGGTCTCAGGCGGCCGGCTCTATTGGATCCAGGACGCCTATACGGCATCCAACATGTATCCTTACTCCAAACGATCCAGGACCCCGTTCAGGAAAAAAGAGCTCAACTACATCCGCAATTCGGTTAAAGTGGTCATCGATGCCTATGACGGGCATGTCGCCTACTACATGATTGACACGCAGGATCCCATCCTCAAAACATACGCAAAGGTATATCCGGACCTGTTTAAACCCCTGGATGAGATGCCTGCGGATCTTAAAAAGCACCTTCGATACCCCAATGATCTCTTTGAGATCCAGGTACAGACATACGCCAAGTATCACATGCAGGACGTCCAGGTATTCTACAACCAGGAAGACCTCTGGGAGCCACCGGATGAGATATATGGCGACAACCGGCAGATGATGAAGCCTTACTATATCATCATCAAGCTGCCGGATGAGGATAAAGAGGAATTTCTCCTGATGCTTCCCTATACGCCCTCAAAAAAGGACAACATGATCGGCTGGCTGGCAGCCAGAAGCGATCTGCCCCACTACGGCAGCCTGCTGGTATATAAACTTTCAAAAGATAAACTGGCATACGGCCCCATGCAGGTCGAGGCCAGAATTGATCAACAGACCGATATCTCCCGCGAACTGAGCCTCTGGGGCCAGCGCGGTTCGCGGGTCATCCGGGGCAATCTCCTGGCCATTCCGGTAGGGGAATCATTTATCTATGTGGAGCCGATTTATCTGGAGGCCGAGCAGGAGCCGCAGCGCGACGCCCAGGCAGCAACTGCCCCAAAAGGCGGGCAGTCGCAGAAACAACAGCCGGCACGGCCGGCTAGAAAAGGGATCACAACGACTGCGGCCCTGCCAGAACTGAAACGGGTAATTGTGGCCCTCGGCAGCCGGGTAGCAATGGAAGAAAAACTCGAACTTGCATTGAGACGGGTACTTGGCGCTAACATTATCAAAAAAGACGATCTTGCCGCTATGGCGCCCGAATCGGGAGAAATCTCCGGTCTCGCAGAACAGGCTTTGAAATACTACAATAATGCCAGGGATTACCTGCGCCAGGGGGATTGGGCCGGATACGGCAGGGAACTGGAGAAGTTGGAGAACATCCTGGTACAAATATCGAAAAATACCGCGGGTAAGGAATGATCTTTCTGGAGTAATCCCATAAGGTTATCCTCTCATAATGCGATCTTTGGAAAATGACTATCTTTTTTTTGCTTTTGGGCTTTACCGAAAGGAGCATTGGCCATGAAACCTGAGAAACAAAACGTTGCCGCAAGCACACATCCTAAAGTTAACGATAAAAAAAACTCTGATCTGGATGAATCTGCAAATGATGCGGAAAAGAGATTACAAACAGCAAAACCCGAGTTCGGATCTGCCGCTGCTGAAACTCGCGGGGCAGGCGCCGTTGGCGGCAAAACACTTGATATCGTTTCCGAGGAAGAAATTCGTGCGCTGGTCCAGTATGTGACGGAACGGGGTTTGGACCCAGATGGATCGGTCGTCGGCGACGTCGTCAATGCATTGTATAGCCGGCAGGTGCAGAGCAACGATGTGACACAACAGATAAAGGTTCAGCGGGAAATTATCCAGAACTACAATCGCCTGAGTGCGCTCACTTACCCGGCGAAACAGGTTAGCGGGCGCAGTATTGTTGACACACCTCGCATCATCAGATCCGTATGGCCGATTCTGATGACCGGATTGGCACTGATCGTCGCCGTGATTGCCCTTGAGTATTTTTCCGGCCAGAAGCCACCGGAAGGGAGCAAAGCAATCCCCTGGATGACGGCTCTCAGCGCACTGGTGCTGCCGTTTCTCTGGGGTGCGTTAGGATCGGCAGTCTACCTGATGAAACGTGTCTCTGATGTGGCCGAGGAGTTTGCGTTCGATTCGCGCCGATTCAGGGGATGGTTTTCGCGAATGCTGCTCGGCGCCACTTTAGGCGCAGTGGTCGTCCTTGCATTTTTAGGTTCTGAGGGCTTTCAGCCGGGAAATTTGAAACCCGCAGCAATCGCCTTTTTATCCGGTTTGGGGGTTCGGGCCATCTACTCCTCATTTGAAGCGTTGGTTAACATCATTAGTCGACGGGTTCAAATGGCGAGTCAATCCGGTGGTCCGGAAATAAAAGAACAACACGCCTTCATTGAAAAAGAAATCAAAATAGCATCTGACGCCAAAGACACCGAGCGCGTGCGCAGCCTGATGGCTGTAAAAGGGGCCCTGGGTAAGCGTTCCGCTTAAACCCCGATCCTTCTCCATTGGCATACAACGCCCATGCCAAACTTTCGACCTCTTCATTTCGTCATTTTTTCTTGGGATTATAAACATCAGGAATTGTGCGAACAAATTATGTGACAAAGGATTCCAAATCATGAACCGCGATTCGGTGAATAAGTCCGTCCTTCTTTTGCTGGCAATTTTTATTTCGGCTATTTTTTTATCCATGATTCGTTCTTTTTTGATGGCAATTTTCCTGGCCGGTATCTTTTCAGCCCTGGCGCGCCCCCTGTACAAACGTTTTGAAAATTGGTATGGCGGACGTCGTGCCCTGGCATCCCTGAGTACGCTGCTTCTAATCGTGATTGTCGTGATTGTGCCGCTCGGGTTCCTGATGGGAATCGTCACCGCCCAGGCCATCAAAGTCGGCCAAACCGTCACCCCCTGGGTCCAGGAGCAAATTGCCCAACCCGGTGAATTTCACGAACTGCTGGGTTCCCTGCCATACTATGACAAGCTCGCACCCTACGGTGAGACGATCTGGCGCAAGGCTGGAGAATTCATCGGCACCATCAGTCACTTTCTGATCAGCAATCTTTCAACGGCAACAATGGGTGCCGTCAATTTATTATTCATGGCGTTTGCAATGCTGTACACGATGTTTTTCTTCTTGATGGACGGCGACAAACTGCTGAACAAGATTCTCTATTATCTACCCCTGCAGGATCAGGATGAGCAACGCATGCTGGACAAATTTACTTCAGTTACGCGGGCCACGCTGAAGGGCACGGCCGTCATCGGCATATTGCAGGGTAGCCTGGCCGGCATCGCATTCTGGGTCGTGGGTATTCCCAGCGCCGTGTTCTGGGCAACTATTATGGCTGTGCTTTCAATCATACCCGGTATCGGCACCGCCCTGGTCTGGGGACCGGCTGTCATCATTTTGGCGGCCGGCGGTAATTATTTGAAGGCCGGCGGCCTTGGCATTTTTTGTGCGATAGTTGTCGGCGGCATCGACAACGTGCTTCGTCCGATTCTGGTCGGCAAAGACACCCAGATGCACGAATTGATGATCTTCTTCGGCACGCTGGGAGGCATTATTATGTTTGGGATTATGGGCATGATCATCGGTCCGATCGTGGCCGCGCTTTTTATAACCATCTGGGAGATATACGGTGTGGCCTTCAAAGATATCCTACCGCAGGTCGGTGGCCTTCAATCCACAACCCGATCGGAAGAAGATAAGGGCAATCATGATGAATAGCTACATTTCACTGATAATCATAGCTGTCGTTGGTGGTGTGACAGTTGCGCTTCAAGGCCAGTTTATGGGATTGATCGACAAAGGCAGCGGTAGTTTAAATTTTGAATTTTGACAACCTGCCGATATTTATTATAATTCCACTTCTCACGAATTATCTGATCAAAGGAGGCCAAATGAAAAAGTATATTATAGAACCCGGTCAAAAAGGGATAGACGCTCTGCAGGTCCGGGAAATGACCCCAAGGCAGCTAAAGCCCGGTGAAGTATGCGTGCGGGTGCAGGCAGTGGCTTTAAACTTTCGAGATCTGATCACTGTCAACAGGGGCGTGAAGCAGGAACTTATCCCATTGTCAGACGGAGCCGGAGAAGTTGAAGAGGTGGGCAGCGAAGTCACGGATTTGAAAGCGGGTGATCGAGTGGTGGGAATTTTCTTTCCTTTATGGCAAAGCGGCGATATCGATGCTGCTAAATTCTCAACAGCCCGGGGCGGAACACCGACAGACGGCATGCTGGCCCAGTATGTGTACGGTCCCGCAAACAGTTTTTTGAAATTTCCCGCACACCTTTCCGATGCAGAAGCCTCGACCCTGCCATGTGCCGGATTAACTGCCTGGAATGCTCTGATTGTTCAGGGAGAATTGAAATCGGGTGAAACCGTACTCATCATGGGAACCGGCGGAGTGGCTTTGTTTGCCCTTCAACTTGCAAAAAATATCGGGGCGCGGGCAATCCTTCTTTCAAGCACTGATCAAAAGCTTGAAAAGGCCCGGCAAATGGGCGCTGATGAGTTGATAAACTATACAACGACGCCAAACTGGGAAAGTGCAGTCTTGCAGAAAACCTCTCAAATCGGAGCGGATTTGATTCTCGAGCTAGGCGGCGGTGGAACGCTCGCCAGGTCACTGGAATCTGCTAAAATCAACGGTCGCATCAGTCTGGTGGGGGTCCTGACCGGATTTGACGGTCAGGTAAACCCGTTGCCGATCCTTAGAAAAAGCCTGTCGGTGAAGGGGATATATGTGGGAAGCGGCGATATGCAGAAGCAATTCCATGCAGCCCTTGAGCAAAATAGGATTCACCCGGTGATTGACCGCACATTCAATTTTGGCCAGGTAAAAGAGGCCTATGAATACCTTCAGAGCGGTCGGCACTTCGGTAAAATTGTTATCCAGCTGGATTGATTTATATTGACATTTAAGCGTTCCATAAATAGTATCCGGTATTCAAATAATCACTTTTGAAGCTCAACTTCGCGCCGGGGATTCGCTCTCGCTGTCGATTCTCAATTGCTGCGCGCCTTCACCTGCCGAGCCAGTGTTCGCCCGATCGCTCTATCTCCCGAAACTAAACCGGATGAACCGGAAGCGAAAAGGTCTCACGCAAAGACGCCAAGCTATAATTAGTGCTTTACCTTTGCGCGCTTTGCGGCTTTGCGCGAAAATTTTTTTATCAAAAATGCGAAAACATTACATTTAAGTTTCTAAAGGGGGAAAATACAATGTATAAAAAAATTATGGTGCCATTAGACGGTTCTGAACTAGCCGAATGCGTTCTCCCTCATGTGGAGGCATTTATCGAGGGGTGTCAGGTGAATCATTTTGTGTTCGTGCGTGTGGTCGAACCGCCGGCCACATTCTATAGTGGAGATTATCCAATAAGCCCGGAGGTAATGAAGGAAAGAGAAACAGCCGGGGAAAAAATTGCCCGGGATTACCTTGATCAGGTCGTGAGCCGACTGGCGTACGAAAGTACAGAGTTGCATTCAGAGGTTCTGGTTGGGAATGTAGCGGACAGTCTTGCTGATTTCGCTGAAATTAAGGAATTCGATCTTATCCTGATTGCAACTCATGGTCGTTCCGGGGTTAACCGATGGGTCAGGGGCAGCATCGCCGACAAAGTCCTCAGATCTTCCAACATCCCGGTTTTAATGGTACGCGCTCCAGGGTCTGAAGGCGGGATTTAAAACCGAGTTTTGCAAAATACAAAGGGGACATGACACTTGAATATGGTTCTATTATCTTGACTTTTCATTTATCTTTGTTAATCTGAGCCAGATTCTATTCGCCAGGCATACAATTATCCTTTAATCAAATAAAGGGTTGGAAATGAATCAGCCTATAAAAATCCCACTCCTGTAAATGAAGGTGGGATTTTTTATTTTTCTTAAAAGGGCGATCATCAAGATGCCACTTCATTAATATGGAGATATTATGAACGGTTATGCAGGCCAAATATTAAGAGTCAACCTGACCGACAGGATAACAAGCACCATGCCCACCGCCAGATATGAACAATGGATCGGGGGCCATGGCATGGGGTCGGCCATTTTTTTTGATCTTGTAAAAGACAAGACAATTGACGGATTTGATCCGGCCAATGTCGTTACCCTGATGTCTTCTCCGCTGTCAGGCACGCTGACTCCGGCCGGTGCCGGACGGACAGAAATACAGGGAATCGGCGTACAGTCCGTCCCGATTGGCTGGTTCACCCGCAGTAATTTCGGTGGAAGATTTTCATCCATGCTCAAGTTTGCCGGCTGGGACGGTATCGTCATCCAGGGGCGCGCAGACGAGCCGGTTTGGCTGGATATTCGAAACGACATGGTGCGCATTCGCAATTGCAGTCAGCTGTCATTATGGGGAACAGATACCTGGCAATGCCAGCAAAAAATTTGGCATTATGTTGCCGACAATCAGGCCTATGGTGACTGGTTCAAACCGGCCGGTGAAAATGGCGACCAGACCACCCAACGTCCGGCGGTCCTGGCAATCGGCCCGGCCGGGGAAAATTTAAGCCGCATGGCCTGCCTGATACACGATGCCGGCAGCGCAGCGGGCCAGGGCGGCTTCGGTGCGGTTTGGGGTTCAAAACGACTGAAAGCCATCAGCGTCATGGGCACCGGCAGTATTCGGGTCAACAATCCGAAGGCCCTGATGCAGGCTCGATTATGGCAGAAGAAACATTATGCCTTTAAACTTGACAATCTCAAAAGAAAATACATGTCGGTCGATTTTCAAAGCCCTCCCGTACCGGGAACCCTGTACCGGTCGGGAAAGCCAAGGACCGGCCAAAGACCGCAGGCCTGCATCGGCTGTCATTCCGCTTGCAGGGGCCGGTATGAAGACGGAATTGGCAACGAAGCCACCTGCTTTACGACTGTATTTTATCCTTATGGGATGACGCTGGATATACAGCGCCAGGCCAGCGATCTGCTCAACAGATACGGATTGAACGCGGCCGAGATGCTCTGGGGCGAGCTATACCTTAGAGATCTTAACCGGTCCGGTATCGTCGGATCGGGCATGGAGATCGACAGCCCGCTTGATTTTGACAACTACGGTACCCTGGACTTTGCCGAGCAACTGGTCAAGAGCATCGCGTATCGCAACGACGGCCATGGCAACGACCATCGGTTCGGTGATGATTTAGCCGAGGGTTTTGTGCGGGCGGCCGCCGGGTGGGGCCGGCTGGAGGGCCCCTACGGCGACTTGAAAACCGGCCGGCTTCGATTTCCATACTGGGGCCTTCCGCTGCATAAAGAGCCGCGATCGCAACTTGACTGGGCCTATGGCACCATACTGGGGGACCGGGACATCAACGAACATGGCTTTGATCAGTTAAGAAGTAATCCCACCTACAACAAACAGTGGGGGATTCCCCTTTATGGTACGGCAGAAGAAGTTGTCAGGATCTACACGGATAAAATGGTCCCGTTTCAGGGCGACCGCCTGATGCTGGATTTCAGCAGCGGCAACATGTACTCCGGGCACATTGCCAAGCTCGTCAGCTGGCACCGGTATTATACCCGTTTCTGGAAACAGTCGGCCCAGTTCTGCGACTGGCGCTGGCCGGATTTTCTAAATCTTTACGGACCCGGCAAAGTGGGATCCACCGGCATCGCAGAACCCAAATTTCTCAATGCAGTCACGGGCAAAAATTTCACCTTCCGGGATGGTGTCGAACTGGGCCAAAAAATATGGAACCTGGACCACGCCATCTGGACGCTGCAGGGAAAACATCGGGACATGGTGCATTTCGCAGATTATTTATATACTCAACCCAGTCATTCCCTCAGGGGTCAACCCGAGTACATGCCCGGCAGAGAAAATGGAAAGTGGCGTTACATAAAAACGCTGGGCCGTACATTTGACAGGGATAAATTTGAAGAATTCAAAACCCGTTTTTACAAGCTTCAGGGATGGGAAACAAGCAGCGGATACCCGACCGCCGGCACGCTGCAATCCATGGGACTGAATGACGTTGCCGACGAGCTCGGACAAAACGGCAAATTGGGGAAAGGATGATAAATTCAATCCCGCGCACACAGATTTGATTGAACCCTTGATGGAATTGAAACATATGAGCCCAATCTGCCAGGCTTCCGGAGTAATGGAGTTTTGGAGTAATGGAGTGATGATGAATTCGGATAGAAGATCGATTTAATTTTTTCTGTAGGTGTCTGCATGTAATTCGGCGCCCGCAGATCGGCTGCTCAAAGATCTGTTTTTCCAACACTCCATCACTCCAACACGCCAATACTCCTAAACCGATTTGAAAGGTAAAACGAGATGGATGACAATTTTAATGAAATGATAACAACTGTCAAAGAAACGTCCGTATCACGTCGTTATTTTTTGCGGGTTGCCGGAACCGTCGCTTTTGGGGTTAGCGTAGGCGGTTATGCCGGTGTCAAAGAGGCACTGCCGAAGATTGTGAAATTGGCCGACGGCCGGACGGCAATACCCGTTTCCGAGGGTTATCTGCTGGTTGATCAAAAAAAATGCCAGGGCTGTATGTCCTGCATGCTGGCCTGCTCCCTGGTGAACGAAGGCGTGGAGAATCTTTCCCTTTCCAGGATCCAGGTCTTCCAAAATTCATTTGAAAAATGGCCGAATGACCTGAATATCGAACAGTGCCGCCAATGTGCTGACCCCGCCTGCCTTGCCGCCTGCCCGGAAGATGCTCTCAGCATCGATGCCCGGTTCGGCAACGTTAGGAGCGTGGTGAATATGGAAAAATGCGTCGGCTGCGGTGCGTGTGTCGAAGCCTGCCCCTATACACCCAGTCGACCGCTGGTAGTGCCGGACAAGAAGTACGGCGGTGATTTAAAGGCCAGAAAATGTGAACTTTGTGCAGATGCCCCCTATCACTGGGACACCGCAGGAGGCGGACCACAGGGAAAACAGGCGTGCGTGGAAGTCTGCCCCGTCGGTGCAATTCAATTTACGACCAAAGTACCCGAGCAGGAAGGTGATTCGGGCTATAAAGTCAATCTTAGGGATTCTACCTGGGCCGGCCTGGGATACCCGAACAAATAATAAAAATTCAAATCTCACCTTGATATTTTAAAAGTTATCCCCAACTTAATTTTGTTGCTACCTGAATTTTGCAGGCAAATAACGCTCAGTGAAGTTCGAGATCAAGTTACCGTATTTAACTTGCAGCGATGAATGCTGCTTTAAAATTCAGGTACTAAACCGAGCATTAATTGGTTTCCATATGGAAATGAATCTTTTCCTTGCGCCCTGCGCCTTATGCCACTGCGAAATTGGCAAAAACCTTGGGGTTGGTAAATACTATACCCTATAGTTGCATAAAAATTAGTATTCAAACTTGTCCGTTACAATGAAGACCATTGCGGTTATTGACTGATCCTGGATTCTGGTTACTGGATACTGGATGTTGTTGGATTTCATCATTAGTGCATTTCTATTTTATCCAGCATCAAGTATCGAGCATCCAGCATCTGTATAGGAAACGCAACCGTCTCAAGCATCCCGGTAGTGCAAGGTGATAAAAATTTATGCAACGTTAGGGTATATCATTGCCTGCTTAATTTCGATCCTATCATTCAAATGGGGGTGGTGCGACTGAATTCTGCCATACGAAAGACTACTCAAATTCATAGGCTTTGTGTTCCCCTATTGATGTTTGTCAGCCAGATCCTGCTGGTGGTGCTGCCAACGAACTCATTTAGTGATACAGCAACCGGCGTCCGGCAAATCGACGGAATCAGGGAGAATTCGTGGTCTTCATTGCAGGGCTCAGACCTATTGAAGTCCGCAATCGAATTGGCCAAAGGAAATTTTTTGGTGGCCAGCCGTCGACTTGAAGATCCGAATTTTCGCGAAACTGTAGTTCTGCTGATGCGCTACGGTCAAGACGGCGCTGCGGGATTGGTGATCAATCGGCCATTAAACGTTAAGCTTTCAACAGTATTGCCGGATTTTAAGGAATCGGAGCACCGTAATGAGGCCCTCCACCTCGGAGGACCTGTTGAACCGAACAAAATGCTGCTTCTGGTAAGTTCAGTTAAACCACCGCAAGAATCCATACAAGTATTTGGCGATATATACATCAGTTCTAGCCTGAAAGAGCTCCAAAGATTGATTAAAAGTACCAGCAAAGACGAAAAGTTTAGGATCTATGCCGGCTACGCCGGTTGGGCGCCCAACCAACTTGAGTCTGAGCGTGACCGGGGAGACTGGCATGTATTAAAAGCCGATGCCGAGACATTGTTCGACAAGAACTCCACAGAAATCTGGCAAAAAATGATCCATCGTATCACGGCCAATTGGGTGCATCTGAAAATACCTGATCGTTCAGGGGCTCAGAGGTTCAGTGTTAAAAGGTTGGCGGACAAAGTCCAATTTAAATCGTTGTCTCAAAAGGAGTGAAAAATGCGATACAAAATATTAGGAAAAAGTGGATTACGCGTTTCAGAGTTGTGCCTTGGCACCATGACATTTGGTGAAGAATGGGGCTGGGGAGCATCCAAAGATGAAAGTAAAAGGATCTTCGATGCTTTTGCCGGAGCCGGCGGCAATTTTATCGATACAGCCAATAAATATACCAATGGCACCAGCGAAAAATTCGTGGGTGAATTCATGAGCTCGGACAGGGACAAATTCGTGCTGGCCACCAAATACACCTTATCGATGGATCCGGATGATCCGAATTCGTCCGGCAATCACCGCAAAAATATGGTTCAATCCCTAGAGGCCAGTCTTAAAAGACTGGATACTGAATATATCGATTTGCTCTGGGTTCACGCCTGGGACCCAATGACCCCGGTCGCAGAATTTATGCGGGCCCTGGATGATCTGGTAAGTGCCGGCAAAGTTTTTTACGTGGGTATCTCGGATGCTCCGGCTTGGATCGTTTCCCGCGCCAATACCCTGGCCGAGCTGAGAGGCTGGTCCCCTTTTGTCGGCCTGCAAATTAAATACAACCTGCTCGACCGCACGCCGGAAAGGGATTTGCTGCCAATGGCGAAAGCATTGGATATCGGGGTCACGGCCTGGTCTCCATTGGGAGGTGGGGTTTTAACCGGCAAATACAACCGGGAAAACAGTGACCCCAAACGGTACGGGCCTGAAGACCCATTCGGCAAGATGATGTTAAATGATAGAAATCTTTCTATCGCGGCCAAAGTCCAGCAGATAGCCGGTGAAATCGGACGAACACCTTCCCAGGTCGCCCTGAAGTGGCTTTTGCAGCAAAATGATCGGGGCGTTGTCATTCCCATCATCGGGGCAAGATCAGCGACTCAGCTAGCCGATAATTTGGCTTGCCTGGAATTTGAAATCGAAGCCAGACCGTTGCAAGCAATTGATTCTCTGAGCAAAATAGAGCTTGGTTTTCCTCACGATTTCCTCGAATATGAAGAGGTGCGGTCAACCGTTTATGGTAACACCTTTTCTCTGATTGACAATCATAGAGATTAAAACCGATCCCGGATATACCGCAAACAAAAAGGTCTCACGCAAAGACGCAAAGTCGCCAAGATTTAATTAATGACTTATGGAGGTTTACCTTTGCAAGCAGATTTATGGTTTTTATACGAAAACATGCTTAGAAGCCGCCTGTTCCGGAATCGTTGGTGCGTCAGGGCCGACCGCCGCGGGTTTTGCCCTGGCAGCACGGCATCTTCGTCCCGGCAAGATTGCAGTGTCCTTTTTTGGGGAAGGGGCGATGAATCAGGGGATGTTGCTGGAATCCTTGAATCTGGCTATAATTAATACGCCGGAACTTCAATCTAACAAATTTCTTCAGTTTCCCGGGAACAGTTTACTACCCTGAAACTACGATTATTCAGGGCAGATTAATACGGCAGGCCTATCTTGCGAACAAATAATAGTCGAAATTATGCTGTCATGGCAGCTTGGTGGATGTCCGGAACGCTGGTGTCTTTCATGGCCATGGCAATCGGCGGGCGGCAGCTGTCCGGCCAATTGACTACCTTTCAGATTCTATTTTTCCGCAGTCTTATCGGGCTGGCAATCATCGGTTTTTTATTGTGGCGCAGCAGTTGGAAGCAGGTATTTACCAGGCACTTCAAGGTTCATGCCCTGCGCAATATCGCTCATTTCGGCGGCCAGTTCGGCTGGTTCTATGGCATTGCCTATATTCCGTTGGCGGACGTGTTCGCTCTGGAATTCACCGTGCCGCTATGGACAGCAGTATTGGCCACGATGCTGCTCGGTGAACAGATCACCCGGGCGCGAGTCACTGCCATCACATTCGGTGTGGCGGGTGTGATTCTCATTTTGCGCCCGGGCCTGGCGGTGATAAGCCCGGCTTCGCTGGCAGTACTGGGCGGGGCTTTTTGCTATGCCCTGTCACACACCCTCACCAGAAAGCTGGCCCTGGTCGATACGCCGCTGGCCATCCTTTTTTATATGACCCTGATCCAGCTGCCCCTGGGCTTGGCAACCTCGGTCTTTGATTGGGCGACACCGTCGATAGCCATGTTGCCGTGGATTATCGTGGTGGGGGTAGCCGCCCTGAGCGGACACTACTGCATGGCAAGAGCCCTGGCAATAGCGGATGCAGTTGTTGTCGTGCCGCTGGATTTCTTGCGATTGCCGTTGATCGCCGGGGTGGGGGCTTTAATCTATCACGAACCTTTAGACTGGCTTGTGCTGGCCGGCGGAGGAGTGATGTTTACCGGTAATTTAATTAACATCCGGGCTGAGGAAAAAAGAAATAAGAGACTTGAAGCAGCAGGAACACGCATAAAGAATTAATTCCTTTAACGAAAGGTCAACAAAATCCATGACCCTAACCATTGACTCACACATTGTTTTTCTGGCAACCAGGGACCTGCCGGTGACGGCAGCGTTCTATGAAAAGACAATCGGGCTGACCCTGGCTCTGGATCAGGGAAAATGCAAAATCTATCAGGTGGCCCAAGCAGCTTTCCTGGGATTTTGTGCCAAAGATGAGATCCCGGCGCGGGATGGTGTCATTGTTACGCTGGTAACCCGGGAGGTGGATGAATGGTATGAGCAGTTGCGATCCAAGGGTGTAATATTTGAAAAGGCGCCTGCTTACAATCCGGAATACCGGATCTATCATTGCTTTGTGCGCGATCCGAACGGCTACCTGCTGGAAATCCAGCGGTTCGAGGACCCCCGCTGGGAGTAAATCCTAACATCGCATAAACAATATTCTTCAATTTGCAATGAACAATTGACGACTTGGATTGTGAATCCATCAAGTATTATACATTTGAGCGCTAAATTAATTTAGCAATAAGTTCATAACTATCTGAATTTAAATCATTAAAACCCTACCCCTTTTTGTCATTCCACAAATTTCGTAAAAAAACCTTGACAATTCAATTATTTGAGCAATAATTATATCTGTTATTAAAAAGTTTATTTTTCAAAGTATTTATTATTTTACATTTTGAGATAAGCAACACAGAATTGACAGATATAGTGAAATTATAATATAGCTATGAACCCGACCCCCACCAAAAATAATTTGCCATTGCGCAAAGGCGATTTTACCAATCTGTTCGAAGCGCTTGATTATGCCGCAGAGGGCATAACCGGCTATAACTTTTATGATGGCACCGGAAAATTGAGCACCGTGCTTCCATATAAAAAACTTCGAAAGGAAGCGCGATCGTTAGCGCGCCGTTTGCTCGGGTTGGGGCCGCGGCGCGGTGCACGGGTTGCGCTGGTGGCGGATACCCAGCCGGATTTTATGCGATATTTCTTCGCCTGCCAATATGCCGGGTTGGTACCGATACCACTGCCGGCTCCGATCCAGTTGGGACACCGCCGCAGCTATGTTGAACAACTGCGCAGACTGCTGGTCACCTGCCAGGCGGAAATCGCCATAGCAACGGAGGCGCACCTTCCTTTTTTGATGAAGGCCGCGGCCAGCCTGAACCTTAGTTTTTATGGCGGTACCAAAGCTTTTGTTCATTTACCCGAAGAAGATGTCCAACTCCAGCAGTCCGGCGCCGATGATCTGGCCTATCTCCAATTTACCTCAGGCAGCACCCGCTTTCCCCGCGGTGTCATGATCAGCCAGAAAACCGTTATGAACAATTTATCGAATCTGATCGGCGGTGTGGTTCAGTTTCAAAATGATGATCGGGTTGTTTCCTGGCTGCCGTTCTATCACGACATGGGACTCGTTGGGATGGTGCTGGCGCCGTTGGCCGCTCAAGTCTCGGTGGATTACCTGAATCCGCGGGATTTTGCCATGCGCCCGAGGCTATGGTTGAAATTGATGTCCGACAACCGTGCCACCATATCTTTTGGCTCTGCCATGGGGTACGAATCGTGCCAGCGCCGTCTGCGGTCCGCCGATATCGAAAGCCTTGATCTCTGTCCCTGGCGTGTGGCCGGTATTGGTGCGGAAACCATTCGTCCCCAACCGCTAATTCAATTTGCCGATCATCTGGCTCCGGCCGGATTTAATAAGCGCGCCTTTGTGGCTGAATACCGGTGACCTCGCCTATCGTATCGCAAAAAATATCGTCATCACCGGTCGCGCAAAGGATCACATTATCGTCAACGGCCGCAATCTGTGGCCCCAGGACCTGGAAGGCTTAGCAGAGCGGCAACCCGAAGTGAGAAATGGAGATGCATTGGCTATTTCCGTTGCGGGGACAGATGGCAACAATATGGCCGTGCTGCTGATTCAATGCCGCAAACCGCAGGAGGCTGAGCGATCTGACCTGGTAAGACGCATCCGCCGGCTTATTCAACGGGAGCTTTTCATTGATTGCACGATCGAATTGGTGCCGCGCCACACGTTACCCCGGACAACATCCGGCAAACTTTCACGGTCGCAAGCGCGCAAAGATTATTTGAGCCGAATTTCCGGCCGCCAAACAATCCGGCCCGGCCGTGTGGGCAGGGCGAATCTACTGCGGACTGCAAAGCGGGTAGCTTAACATATTGAATTTACATTATCGCAAAATATTCAATCGCTATAAAATCGTGAGGTCGGTATGGCAAGAATCATATTTTTCGCCGGCAAGGGTGGTGTCGGCAAAACATCGGTGGCGGCTGCCACCGGTATCAAGGCCGCTGAAAAGGGTCTGCGCACGATTATCATGTCGCTGGATGTTGCCCACAGCCTGGCTGATGTGTTTGATCTTGAAACGGATCTGCTGGATCAAAACCACGGGGAACCCGTCAAAATCAGAAAAAACCTCTGGATCCAGGAGCTGGACATTCAAGAAGAAATACAGCGGTACTGGGGCGATATCTATAAGTACATCTCCAGCCTGCTGAATACCACCGGGCTGGATGAAGTACTGGCCGAGGAGCTGGCAGTCTTTCCCGGCATGGAAGAAGTCAGTTTACTTCTGTACATTAACAAGTATGTCCAGGATAAAGAATATGATGTCATCCTGCTGGATTGTGCTCCCACGGGTGAATCTCTCCGATTTATCAGTATCCCAACCACCCTTGAATGGTACATGAAAAAATTATTCAAGGTGGAGCGCAGACTTGCCAAATATGTATTCCCGGTAGCAAAGCGCCTGGTTGATGTTCCCTTGCCGGACGATGACTATTTCCAGGCCATTGAAAATCTGTTTGAGCGGCTCAAGGGCGTCGATCAGGTCCTGATGGATCCGGAAGTCACCACGGTTCGGCTGATTACCAACCCGGAGAAGGTCGTATTAAAAGAAACCCAGCGCGCCTTTATGTATTTCTGCCTGTACAAAATGAGCATCGATGCGGTCATCATGAACCGCATTCTGCCTGAAGGGATTCATGATGACTATTTCAAGGGCTGGATCGAGGGCCAAAAGAAGCGACTGGCGCAGGCCGAAGATTTTTTTAAACCGATCCCAATCTTGCCGGTTAACCTGTTTCGTGGTGAGGCCGTCGGTTATGAAAACCTTAAGCGATTAGCAGATCAAATTTATGGCCAAAAGAATCCGGTAAAGCGTTTCTTTAAAGAAAAACCCTACAACTTAAACAAGAAAAACGGTCAATATCACCTGACGCTGAAGCTCCCATTTGTCACCAAAGAAGATGTGCGGCTGAACAAGTTTTCCGACGAGTTAATTATCCGCATCGGCGGCTATAAGCGTCATATCCTGCTTCCGAGACAGGTGGCGTCTTATGATTCCATTAAAGCAAAATTAGACGATCAGTTTTTAAATATAGTCTTTAAAGGAGAACCCAATGGCCCGGATAAAAAATAAAGAAGAAATGGTACTCTGCCCGGTGGGCAGTTTCCTGCGGGATATCGAAAAGTCATTCGGCCGCAAATCCAAATTTGTCGATCACCTGACCCGGTCCAGGATTGAGATCTTAAAGGGCATCCGCGCGCTGGTGGATGAAAGAATTGAAACCCTGGACAATAAGAAGTCGGGCAAAAGTAGAAAAAAGGCAACCAAAATTAAGGTCGATTAGTCGTTTCGAAGCCATCTCAAGAATATCAAGGTATCCTTAAATCTGATACTTTTTGATGCAGTCTGCCAGTCGCTTGATTGCTTCGGTAAGTTGATCTTTTGAAGGGTAAGAAAAGTTGATTCTCATATGGTTTTTTGCCGGATTTTCACCATAGAACACTTCGCCCGGGACAAAGGCCACTTTGAATTTAATGGCTTCGTAGAATAACTCGAGGGTATCGATCCCTTCAGGAACCGTCGCCCACAGGAAAAGACCGCCTTGCGGTTTGGTCCAGCTGACGCCCATTTCTTCCGGAAAATAATCTTGCATGGTATTCAGGAATATTGCCAGTTTTTCCCGATAATAGGATCTGCAGTTTTCCAAATGCGTCTTCCAATCCATTTCCTGCAAAAATGCCGCACACATATCCTGATTATACTTGGGACTGTTTAAGGTATTGCCCTGTTTAATATTGGCCATCTTCCCGATAACGGCCTTCGGTCCGATGTTAAAACCGACCCGCATTCCCGGACAAAATAGTTTGGAAAAGGTGTACACCCCGATCACGTGATCGCCTTTTCGATTTTGATCCAATTCAAAAATCGCGGGCAGGTTATCTCCATGATATCGCAGCGAGCGGTAGGGGCTGTCCTCGACGATCGGAATGTCGTATTCGTAGCTCAGATCCAGCAGCGCTTCGCGTTTTTCCAGGCTCATCGATATTCCGGTCGGGTTCTGAAAATCCGGCACGACATAAATGTATTTCACGGGAATATTTTGGCGGATCAACTCCGCAATTTTTTTATCAAAACCTTCAATATCCGAACCGTCTGCTTCAATTTCAACCCCGGCAAATATCGGCCGCTGCATTTGAAAGGCGACGATCGCACCGGCAAAGGTCGGCCGATCAAGAATGACGGCATCAGCGGGATTTAAAAACAGCCGGCCGGTCAGATCCAACCCCTGCTGCCCGGAAGAGGTTATGACGATATTTTCTTTTGATATGTTGATGTTATCCTCTTTTAAGAATTGAATCACCGCCTCGATCAAATCCATCTCACCGGAGATGTCAGTATACTGCATGATTGTATCGGCATCTTCCTGCAGCCTTCTTTGTGAAATCCGCTGCAAATCATCCTTTAAAAACGTATCCGGCGACGGCAGCCCGCCGGCAAGGGAAATCGTTGCCGGGTCATTTAGCAGCTTAAATAACTTACCGATGGCGTATCCGTCATAGTCCCTGATGTTGTCCGAAAAGCGCGACATCCAATTTTGCTGCATGAGATCTCCTTTGATACTGAGTCTAATATTGAATTTTATCTATTAACGATGGACCGGACAGCCTCAACCACATCGGACACCTGGGGAAGTACATAATCTTCCAAAGATGGAGAAAAGGGGACCGGTACATCTTTGGCTGCAACCCGTTTGACCGGCGCCTTCAGGTCGTCGAATAACTGCTCCTGTATGCGGGCGGCCAGTTCTGCTCCAAACCCGCCGGTTAAGCAGGCCTCATGGACGATCACCGCCCGGTTGGTCTTTCTGATCGACCCGGCAACCGTATGCATGTCCAGTGGCTTCAGGGTCCTTAAATCAACGACTTCAGCCCCGATCTTCAGGCCTTCCAGCTTTCCGGCAGCTTCCTCACACAAGTAATAGCCGGAACCGTAACAGATGAGGGTCACGTCCCGGCCCGGCCGCTTGACGGCAGCCTGACCCAGCGGGATGGTAACGTCACCCGCGGGCACCGGCCCTTCCTTGGCAAACAGCTTTTTGTGCTGAAAGAACATGACCGGATCATCATCGCGAATGGCTGTTTTGATGAGGCCTTTGACATCGGCCGGCTCGCTGGGCACCACGACTTTAAGCCCCGGCGTGTGGACAAACCAGGCCTCCAGTGATTGGGAGTGCTGGGCAGCCGCCCGTATTCCGGCGCCATCCGGACACCAGATGACCATCGGTATCTTGACCTGCCCCCCCAGCATGTAACGGATTTTCGCGGTCTGGTTGACCAGCTCGTCCATGCAGCAGGTGACGAAATCTGAAAAATGTAGATCGACAACCGGGCGCAAACCGGTCAGGGCCGATCCAAGCCCCAGGCCGATAATAGCCGATTCGCTAATCGGCGTGTCGATGATGCGGCCGGGAAAGCTTTCGGGGAGACCCTTAAACTGCCCGAAAATCCCGGCATGGGCCACAAGATCTTCACCCACGATACAAATGGTTTCGTCGCGCGCCATTTCCTCATGCAATCCTTCGGCCAGCGCGGCTGAGCTGCTTAATATGCTATCCGGCATAACTGGAACTCCTATATCTGGTGCTAAAAGACATTCTCTTGCAAAGACGCCAGGACGCTAATATGCTAAGATGTCTAAATCATGGTGCTCATTAATATCGAAATTCAGGTATTTACAAACAAATCCTCCAACGCCTCATGTGGTTCCGGGAAAGGACTGCTTTCTGCAAAGGCCAGGGCCTCCTGCAGCCGGGCAGCCACCTCAGCTTTAATCTGCTGATCAAGCTTCGGCGTCAGAACGTTTTGTCCGGCTAAAAATTCAGCAAATTGACTGACCGGATCTTTCTGATCCTGCCAGCGCAGGACTTCTTCCTCAGCGCGATACTTTTGGGGATCGCCCTCAAAATGTCCTTTAATGCGATAGGTTTTATTCTCGATCAAAGTGGGGCCATCGCCCCGGCGTGCGCTATTGACAGCCTCAAGGGCGGCATGACGCACCCGCAGCAGATCGTTGCCGTCCACTGCCACACCCGGCATATTGTAACCGGCCGCCCTGATGCAGATGTCATCAATCGCACAGGCATCCTGCAAAGGCGTTGTCGAAGCAAACTGGTTGTTTTCGATTACAAATATTATGGGCAATTTCCAGATGGAAGCCAGGTTCATGACCTCATGCACCGGTCCGCGGTTGGAGGCCCCGTCCCCAAAAAAACAGACCGCCACCTGATCGGTTTTGCGCATCTTAATGGAAAAGCCCGCCCCGGCAATAATCGGCAGCCCACCGGCCACCACTCCGTTGGCCCCCAGAATGCCGATCGAAAAATCGGCAATATGCATGGAGCCGCCTTTGCCTTTGCAGTAGCCGGTTTTCTTCCCGAACAACTCGGCCGCCATCTTTTGCAGGTCGGCGCCCTTGGCGATCATATGCCCGTGACCGCGGTGGGTCGTGGTCAGGTAGTCATCCTTGCGCAGGCATGAACAGACACCCACCGCCGACGCCTCCTGGCCGATGGACAGATGGATGAAACCCGGAATCTTGCCAGCAGCAAAAAGCTCACCGGCCATTGTTTCAAACTGCCGGATCGTGACCATGGTTCGATAGTATTCGATGTACTCCTGGTCCAAAATGGTCATAAATTACTCCTAACATATTAAATTCTATCCAACTTCCAATCTTTTCAATCCTCTCACCTTCTGTCCTGGTCATGCGCCGTCTGCCGTGTGCCGTGTGCCGATCTCTTATACCTTCCAATTCCAGCATTATCATTACGGTTTATACAATCCGGCTAAAACCGGCAAATAAAGAGACAGTATCGGAAACAGGGACAGTATGATTAATATCACGACATCCATGATCACAAACACAATCGCCTGCTTGGCGATGGAGTCCAGATCGCCCTTAACCAGATTGGCGGCCGTAAAAAGGTTGACGCCCACCGGTGGAGTTGCCTGACCGATCGCCAGGGCCGAGATAAATATGACGCCATACCACAGCGGATCAATTTTAAACGCCGCCAGAACCGGAATGAGAATTGGCATAATAAGATAAGAAATTGAGATGGCATCTAGAATCATGCCCAGACCCAGTAAAAGAAGGTTAATTAGAATAATCATAACCGCCGCATTGGGCGATATGGCAATCACAAAATTGGCTGCCTGATCAACGACCCCGATCACCGAGGCGGCCCAGGTAAAAATACCGGCAAAGACCACAATGAACATGATGACCGAAGAGGTTACGCTGGCATCCACCAGCATTCTGATCATGTCGCGCCAGGTCACAGTTCGGTAGATGACAACCGCCACAAACAGACTGTAAAAAACGGCCACCACGGCTGCTTCGGTGGGTGTAAATATGCCGGCGTAGATACCGCCCAGGATAATCACCGGCGCAAGAATGGCCCAGATAGAATCTTTAAAGGCAATTAATATCTCTTTCGGGGTACCTCTTCTTTCCAGACCCCGGTAGCCTCTCTTTCGCGAAATCAGATAGGCCACCAGAATCGTACCGGCACCGGTCAAAAACCCGGGAATAATGCCGGCCACAAAAAGCGCGCTGACCGAAACACTGGTGATATTGCCGTAGATGATGAACGCAATACTCGGGGGAATGATGATGGAAAGATCCGAAGCATTGGCAATCGTTGCACCGGCAAAATGCTTGTCATAACCGTGTTTAATCATGGGTGTCAGCAGAATAAGGCCGACGGCCGCTGTGGTTGCCGGACCGGAGCCGGACAGTGCCCCCCAGAACATGCAGGTCATCACTGCCACCATGGCCAGTCCGCCCACGGCCTTGCCCACCAGCAGTTCAAAAAAATGCGCGATGGTTGCGGCCAGACCGGCCTTTTCAAGGATAACTCCCGCCAGAACGAAAAACGGAATGGCAAGCAGCGGAAAAGATGCAATCCCGGAGGAAAAATTCACCCCCAGCATGGCGATGCCGAGGTCAAAGTAATAGACGGTAACCACCGCGGCAATGCCCAGCGAGGTCCCGATCGGAACACCAAGGGCCATCAGCGCCAGAAATGTCAGAAAAATCACCAGCGCTTCCAATTAACGGCCCCCTTCCCGCTTTAGCCCGCCCAACTTCACGGACGCATCGCGGTAAATGCCGGCAAAGACGAAAACGGAAAAAATCGGCACGCCGATATAGTAAATCCATACCGGAATCCCCAGTGCAGCCGAAGTGGCGTTGAAAATGGTCAGCTCCTGATAGATGGCTTGTATCATGTATATGTCAACCAGAAGAAACAAAACGGCACTTAATGCGGCACTGAAAAGAATCACGAATTTTTTGAATCTTCTTGAAAATAGATTGTACAGCGTGACCATGCCCAGTTGGCCCCCGCGCTCAAAAGCCAGGCCGGAGCCGATGACCGTGACCCACACGAAAAGATTGATCGTAATCTCTTCTGTAGCGGCAAATGAAAAGTGAAAAAGGTAGCGGCTGAGTATATTGACAAATGCAATGGATGCCATCGTGAACAACAGGATGGCAACGATGAAGTGATCGATTCGAAACCGCTGGTTGGTTTGAGCCATGGGTTTATCCTTCAAAAAAAGCCCCCGGGCAACAGCTTGTCTATTCCCGGGGGCTTTCCGATAAGTTCTTGTTATTTTGCCATATCAGACAGGGCCTGTTTATAAAGTCCTTCTCCGATCTTGGGAACCCATTTTTGATAGAGCGGTTTGGTAGCGTCAATGAAGGCCTGGCGCTCTTTATCCGACAGAAAGGTAACCGTCATGCCTTCGCTTTCCATGAATTTTACGGGCTGGGGGAACTCCATGGTATGATTAAATTTATTTTTTAATATGTTTAATGACTTATCTCCGTCCAGGCCGGCCCGGCAGAGGGCTTTTTCAAAGATGGCGGCTTCTTCGGCAGATTCTTTGATTGCTTTCTGTATATTGGACGGAAATTTATTCCATTGCTTCTTGTTCCAGTAAAAGACAACCGGGTCCACCAGATAGTTCCAGAAGGTGGCATATTTGTGATACGTCCAGATTTTAACCGGCACCAGAACGCCGACCGGATTTTCCTGGCCGTCCACCACCCCTTGCCCGAAAGCGGTAACGGCATCGCCCCAGTTCATATTCACCGGGTCGGCACCAAGCTGTCGGAAGGTATCGATAAAAATCGGGCTGCCCACCACCCGCAGCCTCAAACCCTTGACATCGGCCGGCGTGCGGATGGCCAATTTGCTGTTGGTCACCTGCCTGAATCCGTTTTCAGCCCAGGCCAGCCCCACAAGGCCTTTGGCATCCATGGCTTTGAAAATCGCCTTGCCGGTTTCGCCGTATTCCATTTTGTCGAGGTTCTCAAAGTTATTGATAAAAAACGGCAGCGAGAAGATGTTGGCTTCGGTGATGACAGGCGATATATTGATAGTGGATTCCATTGCCATGTCGATGACGCCGTTGGCAACCAATTGAGCTGATTTCAATTGGGCCCCTTTCAACAGTTGGCTCCCCCAGTATGGTTTGATGTTGATCTGGCCGCTTGTTCGCTCCTTGACCAGCTCGACAAATTTTTGAGCCCCCATACCCCAGTAAAATTGAGGGCCCACATTAATTTGCATCTTGTATTCCTTTTTAAAATCACCGGCCTGGCTTTGACAGGGCAACAGTAAAGCCATAGAAATTACAGCGACCAGAGCGCAAGTTAAGTACATCGAAAAACGTTTCATCATACCCCTCCTCCTTTTGTGTTATAGGTTTACGGTTTAAGTACTGAGCCTGCTCACCCCCTTTCGAGACTGGCTAGTAGGGTTTGTTAACATCCTTCCAATTTGCTGTCGATCTGCGAATCGGTCTATCGTTGAGCTGAAACTTACCGATCCATTTTTCCGGTATCAACAAGCATGTAAAGACCGCACCGTCTTTTTTGTCAAGTAAAAATAACAATAGCCGGTAAAACCCGGTTTCCGGTCCCACCGCCAAGATCTCCGGATCTGGTATTTGATTCCAATCATCAGGTAGAAATTAGGGAGCGGGCAGGACAGCCCCTTCGAGGACCTTTCCTGTTTCCCTTCCAAAAGGAGGCATTGTCGTCATATCATCAGAGGGTTTGACAGGCTGATTAAGTTTTGCCCGGCTTGGTGGGTTAATTTTTTAATCAGGACAAAATCATACATTTTTGCGGATTTAGAAACAGATAGAGTTCCTGGCCTTCTTTTTGCGGCAGGTGATGGGGGACCTGCACCCTGATCATCGTGTCATTTACGCTTACGAAAAAGTAAAGAAAGTTACCCAGGTACGCCCTGTGGGCAATGGTGCCTTTGAAGAGATTCTCCCGGGCTTGCGGCGGTTCTGTAAATACTTCCACATCCTCAGGTCGTATCGAGGCATACACTTCTTCTCCCGCTGCTGTGACCGTATTGCCGGACGTTGTGCATAGAATCTTTTCGCGAAAATCGGTTCGAATGTAAACCCCGGCAGCGTCGGGGAGGACCTCGACGACTTCCGCGGGCATAAAGTTCATGGTACCGATGAAATCGGCCACAAATTTATTGGCGGGCTTTTCATATATTTCGTGAGCGGTGCCGACTTGCACGACGTTGCCCGAATCCATGACGGCGATTCGATCCGAGATCACCATGGCTTCGGCCTGGTCGTGGGTGACATAGACCGATGTAATGCCCATCCGTCTGACCAGGCTCTTGATTTCAAATCTCAATTCCTCTCTGAGCTTGGCGTCCAGATTGCTCAACGGTTCATCCAACAGCAGCACTTTGGGGTTTCCCACAATCGCCCGCGCCAGTGCCACCCGCTGCTGCTGCCCACCACTCAACTGGGCCGGGTATCGGTCTTCCAACCCATCCAAACCCACCAGTTCCAATACCCTTTGCGCTTTTTCTTTCATTTGCTGCCTGGACATCTTCTGGATTTTCAGGCCATAAACGATATTATTGTAAACCTTCATATGCGGCCAGACGGCATAGTTCTGGAACACCATGCCAATTCCCCTTTTGGAAGGCTCGACGAATCCCTGTGAAAGCATGGGCTTGCCGTCAATAACGATGTCCCCCTCATCCGGCTTCTCCAGGCCGGCGATGCAGCGCAGGGTCGTCGTTTTTCCGCAGCCGCTGGGCCCGAGCAGCGTCAACATTTCGCCCTTGTTCACTTCCAGCTGGATGTGATTAATTGCCACCACCTTCTTAAAGCGCTTGAACAGGTTTTGGACCTCAATAAATGCCATTAAATTTTTCTCCTTGTAGGTTCAAGGTTCCCCATTCAGAAGTTCATAGGTTAATGGAAGAAATAGCCCTAAACCCTCGTATGCGATTCCTCAAGGCAAAGCAGCGACCCGCAGAACCGCAGAATTTCGAAGGATGGAATCGCTCTTGGCCTGCATAGCTATTTCAGCGACGAAGGCGTGCTCACTCTTTTTTAAATTAGACAGAATACCTTACTTCGACATTCATTATTCGTTATTCGCTTTTAAATCAACACCGAACCTCTGAACCCTCTACCCTGACACCTGAAACCTTCACTTTTCCCCGGCCCCCCAGGCGGCTTTGAGGACGCCCCCCCCGATTCTTGATATGATCAGCAGCAAAATGAAGGTGATCACAATCATCAAAAACGCCATGGCGGCGGCAATTCCGAATTCCATGCCGCGGTGCCAGTTCAAATAGATTCCGATGGGCAGGGTCTCCCAGCCGCCTTTATAGAGAAATACCGCGGTGGAGATCTCCTGGAACGCCATAATGAAGAACATCACCACCCCGACCAGCACCCCTTTGAGCAACAACGGCAATGATATAAGAAAAAAAGTTCTGAGTTTACCGGCACCCGCTACCTCGGAGGCTTCCTCAAGGGAAGGATCCAACTGCAAATAGGAGGAATGCGCCATGCGTAAAAAATACGGCAGCCGCCTTGCAAACAGGGCCAGGGGCATGATGATCCAATAATGGGCTAGGGGTATGCCTTTCCAAAATGCCAGCAGATAACTGACACCGATCGCGATTCCCGGGAACGCCAGCATCAGGGTGATCACAAAGTCGAGCGCATCTTTGCCCGGGGTCCGGGTGCGGACGATAAGATAGGCCACCGGAAGCCCGAAGGCAATTCCTAAAACCAGGGCGATTCCGCTGAAAAGGAAAGAGTTTTTTATCAGACCCGGGCTTTCCAGCAGGATTAGCCTGAAATTTTCCAGCGTCCAATAGGTTGGAAATACCTCAAAGGACCATCTCCTGGAAAAAGCGGCTAATCCCAGCACGATCGGAATCAGCAGGACGAGAATGGCGATAAACACCATGTACGCATACGCACCCGATTTCACCCACACGCTTGGCTCAATCACCCGGCCTTCAGACGTGGTTCCCTTTGAGAGGCCGGTATACTTTTTGCGCTCGACCCACCACCGGGCCAGCAAAAAGAGGGTAATGCAAACGATGGAAGAGACGACCACCGCCACGATGCCCATGTGTTTGCGGTGCATATCGGTAAAGTGATAGGAGATGTTGATATACGAAACCGATGGCAGAAAATCCACCTGCCCCAAAATCAGCGGCGTCAGCCAGTCGGTAAAGGGCCACAGGAATACGAGCACGGCGCCCGCCAGATAACTGGGTGTGCAAAGCGGCAGGGTGACAGTGAAAAATCTCCGAAAGCCGCTGGCCCCCTCGACTTCGGCGGCTTCTTCAAAGGAGGGGTCGATGTTGGTAAAACCGGCCGAAAGGCCCAGGACGATAAACGGCAGCATGTGCAGGGATTGAATGAACACCAGCCCGTGATATCCGTAGATTAAATTTAGGGGCTCCTCAATCAGCCCGATTTCCATCAGGAGCAGATTCACGGTACCCCATTTGCCGAAAAAGATGATAAAGGCAAATACGCCGGCGAAAGCGGGCAGAACAATCGGCAACAGGATCAGGGCGGTGAAAACAGTCTTGCCCCAATGCCGGTATCGCGCCAAAATGTACGCCAAAGGTACCCCGAAGACGGTGGTCGTCAGGAGCACCAGGGTACTCAGCAGCAGGGTATTCCCAAAGCATTTAAGATAATACGCGTCCTGAAAAAATTCCAGGTAATTACCGATGCCCCAGCCGCCTGTTTCGGCGATTTTGAAGCTTTCCACCACCAGAATTGACAGCGGATAAAGCACCAGGAAGGCAATCACCAGCCACAGCAGTGCTGCCAGAGAGATACTGCCGCGCGACATATCAGATCCTTTAGTTTACTACATTTTCGTAGCCATGTTTCCTGGGCGCAGTCAGAGATGCGTGTCTTTGTCTCGAAAAAATAGTCAGGGAGTGTTGGAGTTATGGAGTACTGGAGTATTGGTAAGAAAAATCCTCCGAAAAATACCTAATAAATCACAAACTACAAATTACTAATAAATCTCAAATTCCAATACTCAATGACCCAAACATGTTTAGAATTTCGAATTTAGGTCATTTTAATTTGTTTGATATTTGTGATTTGTTTTTTGGAATTTTCAATAACCGATAAGCCAACTCCTCCGGGTTCGAAGTCAAAATAATTTCATAATAGATGCACTGGCGAGCGGTTGCTCGCCGGTGCATCTATTCTGGAAACATATGCTGGCTTAAAACCCCGTTACGGTGCTACCAGCAGTGCGCGCGCCTTGGAGGCAGCCAGGCGGGCTGCGGCATACTTGCCATCGATCTCAAAGAGCTTGCGGGCGTCTTTAATTTTCGCATCAGCCTTGGTCACATCCATCTGCTCGGCTTTGGCCGCCTCGATTTCTCCCTCGACTTCCTCGATCAGGAACAAACTGCTTTTCAACTCGCCCCACTTGCGGTAGATCTCGTACTCGTATTTCTTGTTGACTTCGTCCCATCTCTTGGTTGCCAGATCCAGGTCGTACTCGATGAAATCGACTTTGAGGGCCCAGAACGAATCAACGCCCAACGCTTTTTGAGCATGCTTGGCCATTTCAACGCCTTCTTTTTGCCAGGCGGAGAAACTAATGTCCGTATTGGCCGCAAAGTAACGGCCCTCCAGCACGTATTTTTGTCCGTCCATGCTGAATAGCCAGTCCAGAAAGATCTTGCCGACCTTTTCATTGGGCGCGCCTTTGAGCAACGCCACGGCCTCGGGAACCAGGATCGTTTTTTCCGGGAGCAAATCGCGCACCGGAAAGCCGTCTTTGCGCGCCGCCATGGCGTTCATTTGCGGCTGTGCGATCCCGATGGGAACTTCGCCGCGGGCCACGAGTTGGGTCGTATCCGTGCTGCCGGTGGAAAAGCGGGCTAACTGGGCTGCCAGTAATCTGAGATATCGCCAGGCTTCCTTTTCTCCAAATGCCTGCAACAGAATTTCAATGGTTTCATGCATGGTGCCGGAGGCGTATGGCAGGGTATGCACGACGTTGCCCCGGTAGATGGGATTGAGCAAATCATTCCATGTTTTGGGCGGCGGCAGCCTTAGCTTTTTCAAAACCTTCTCGTTATACAGATTGGTGACGATCCAGGGCGCGAAACAGGTCCATAAATCACCCTTATCTTTGACCTTCATGCCGTGCCACTCGGCGGGAACCTTATCCCAACCCTTTGGCCGGTAAGGAACGATCAGGCCCTCCTGTTTTAAGACTTCATGCGCCGGAGCACCTGCACCCAGGAAGATGTCGGCATCCGGTTTGCCGCCCCATGCTCTGACTTTGTCCAGGCATACCGGCCAGCCGCCCGGTCGCACGAACGTGATGTCCACGTCCTTGCCATAGGTCTTTTTATAATACGCCTTAAATCCCTTTGTCAGACTGGCGGACAACTCCTTGTAGACGGGACCGACCCAGCCGATTTTGTCTGCCGCCTGCGCCTGCTCTGCACAAAATGGCATGAGCAGAAGCCCCATTGAAAAGACAGCGAAGATTGTTGCGGTAAAAATTCTCTTGCTCATTTTGACCTCCTTTTCAGTGACATGGTCATATTTGGAAAATAGAAAATATCTTTACTTTCAATCAATTCCTGCCGAAAAAGGTTCCTCCTTTCATCTGTTATTCGATTAGGGTTGATCGGTTAAATTCATTTAGGTGATTATAAATCTATTGCAAAATCAAACATTAGGGCCGAGCTGCCACCTGCGATTCGCTTGCCAAAGGGGCTGCTAATTAGAAAGGGTTTAGATGTTCGGGTATATTCGTTAAGTAAGTAATGGCAATTGGGAATAGAGTCAAGGAATAAATGGTACGACGGTCTACCGCTGGGATATCAATATCCGCGGATCAACTGTCCTGGGTTTTGTCGGTGCCGGCGGCCGGAGACCAGCAAATTATTGCACCGACCTTTTTATTTTTTCAGATAATTAATTTTGTTTTTTTTGTTTTGCCGATATGTTATATATGTTCGAACAATTCTACCTAACAACAATTTCCTACATTTTCTAATCTCTATTCAGAGGAGTCATACGGCTCAATACATCAGTACGGTCATGTCTAATCCCAAGAGGGAGTCTGGCCTGTTGAGAGCCTGAATCATAAATGTCAATGGGTATTTGAAAGGAGGCCCTCATGGCCACCCGCAAAAAAACGGCCACCTCTGAAAAAAAACTCCCGGCTAAAAATAAAAAGAAGCGGCCTGCCGAATCCCCAAAAGATGCCGGATTTTATATTGTGGGCATCGGTGCTTCTGCCGGCGGATTGGAGGCATTTGAGAAATTTTTTAAAAATATGCCGAGCAACCCCGGCATGGCCTTCATTTTAGTACCGCACCTGGACCGCACCCATGTCAGCCTGATGCCTGAGTTGATTCAGAAATGCTCAAAAATGAAGGTCCTCCAGGTCAAAGATGGGATCGAGGTTAATCCCAACGCGGTGCACATTGTGCCGCCCAACAACGATCTGGCCATCATCAACGCAACCCTTCAGCTTTTAGATCCCGCCCAGGGCCGCGGACCCAGGTTGCCGATTGATTACTTTTTGCGCTCGTTGGCCCAGGATCAGGGGGACAAGGCCGTCGGCGTCATTTTATCCGGCATGGGCACGGACGGGACCCTCGGCCTGCGCGCCATCAAGGAGGAACTTGGGATGGCGATGGTCCAGGACCCGGCCACCGCCAAATATGACGGCATGCCCAGAAGCGCCGTTGATACCGACCTGGTAGACTATATTCTGCCTCCGGAGCAGATGCCGCAACAACTGCTGGCGTATGCCAAACACGCCAGCCAGAAGCCGGCCCCGAAACTGGTCCCCACCGGGGGCAAAGCCCCTAACGCGTTGCAGAAAATATTTATTCTGCTCCGGTCCCACACAGGTCACGACTTTTCCGGTTACAAGCAAACTACGGTGTGTCGCCGCATCGAAAGGCGCATGAATGTCCACCAGATTGATAAAATATCTAATTATGTCAGATATTTACAGGAAAACAGCCTCGAGGGCAACATCCTGTTCAAGGAGCTTTTAATCGGTGTCACCAATTTTTTCAGGGATCTGGATGCTTTTGAGGTCTTGAAAAAAAAGTCATTCCTGCAAATCCTGCAAGGCAAACCCAAAGATTATGTTATCCGCGCTTGGATTCCCGGCTGTTCCAGCGGCGAAGAGGCCTATTCCATCGCGATTATCCTGCGCGAATGCACCGAAAGACTCAAACAGCATGTCGGCATCCAGATTTTTGCCACCGATATCGACAGCAACGCCATCGATACCGCCCGGGCGGGAGGTTATCCGGAAAGCATTGCAGCGGATGTGAGTGCCGATCGACTGAAGCGATTTTTTACGCTGCGGGACAATGTCTACCGTGTCCGAAAGGACATCCGGGAAATGCTGGTTTTTGCACCGCAGGACATCCTCAAAGACCCGCCGTTCACCAAGCTGGATCTGATCTGTTGCCGCAACCTGCTGATCTATCTGGATCAGAAGGCCCAAAATAAGCTATTGCCCCTATTCCACTACAGTCTAAAATCCGACGGAATCCTTTTTTTAGGCTCTTCGGAGACAATTGGCGGATGCACCGATCTTTTCGCCCCGGTTGACAAAAAGTGGAAGATTTTCAGACGGCTGCAATCTCCGTCGAATTCCCATCCAGTGGTCGAGTTCCCGGTGGCGCCGGCGGCTGTCAGAAATAAAAATGACGCTGAAATAAAACCCTTGAAAATCAATATCCGGCAACTGGCTGAAAAAGCCCTGCTGGAAAGCTATGCCCCCCCGGGGGTGATTATCGACAGCAAAGGCGAGATCCTTTATGTCCATGGCCGCACCGGACGCTACCTGGAACCGGCACCCGGCGAAGCGAAATGGAATATTTACGACATGGCCCGGGAGGACCTGAAACTGGAGTTGCTCTCTGCGATTCGTCAAGCCGGTTCCGAGAAATCGACGGTAACAAGCAGAGGCCTTCAGGTCCGCAGCAACGGGGAGACTCAGACGCTGAATCTAACCGTCAGGCCTTTGGGAACTCCGGCAACCGCGTCCGGGTTGATGATCGTCGTGTTCGAGGCAATTTCACCTGCCAGACCAAAAACGCCTGGTAGAAAAGGGCGGGCACGCGGCAATAAAACAGACCAAAGAGTCGAAGCGCTTGAGAAGGAACTGCATTACAATAAGGAAAATCTTCAAATTACGATCGAAGAACTTGAAACCACCAATGAGGAACTCAAATCGACCAACGAGGAACTGCAATCCACCAATGAGGAATTGCAAAGTACCAATGAGGAGCTGGAAACCACCAAGGAAGAGCAGCAATCCCTCAATGAGGAACTTGTGACGGTCAACAGCGAACTGCAGAGCAAAATCGAAGAATTGACGACCGCCAACAATGACATGAAGAATCTGCTGGACAGCATCGATATCCCCACGATCTTCCTGGACATGGATCTCTGCATTAAGCGCTACACATCTCACGCAACCCGGGTCATCAATCTCATCCACACGGATATCGGTCGGCCCATTGAAGATATTGCCACCCGGCTGCTAAATGTGCACCTGGCCGAGGATGCCCGGGCCGTGATAAACGACCTGGCCTTCAGGGAAAAGGAGGTGCAGAGCAAAGACGGCCGCTTTTATTCGATCCGAACTGCGCCGTACCGCACAAGTGAAAACGTCATTGACGGTGTTGTCATCACATTTGTAGACGTCTCGCAAGCTAAAAGATTGGAAATTGAGCGCCGGCTGGTTGCCGTAGTTAGAGACTCAAACGATGCGGTGACGATCCAGGATCTGGACGGCAACATCAAAGCCTGGAACCGGGGAGCAGAAAAAATGTATGGCTATAGTGAGGCTGAGGCGCTCGATATGCATATCTCTGAGATCATCCCGCAGAAAGATTATGAAGCGGCCTTAAAAATCATTGCGCGGATAACAGCGGGAAAAGAAGTCCAACCGTATAAGACCAAACGAAAAACAAAAGATGGCAGGATATTGGAAGTCTGGCTGACGGCTACCAAACTGGTCGACGATCAAGACAAACCGGTTGAGATCGCAACGACGGAACGGGATCTTGCCTGGCTTGCAAAAACGTGACGTCGATCTTCACATCCTGAATCTGCGAACAGATGGACACTTCATGAAAAGAGACCCAGATCACTTATTCAAAACCGAACTGCGCCAACGGGCAGAAGATTTTCTCATCAAGAACTCCACCGCCATTCAAAGCAGCCCATCGTCAGAAATCCAAAAGCTGGTTGAGGAGCTGCGAATCCACCAGGTGGAACTGGAGATGCAAAACGAAGAGCTGCGCCGGGCTCAACTGCAACTCTCAGATGCCCGGGACCGGTATGCCGATCTTTACGATTTCGCCCCGATCGGCTATCTTACTGTCGGGGAGACGGGACTCATTCAGCAGGTCAATTTGACCGGCGCTAAAATGCTGGGTATTGAAAGAGGACGGTTGATCGGCCAACCATTTTCCCGTTTCGTTACCAAAGATGCCCAGGACAATTTTTATCTTTACCGGAAAAAACTATTCGCAACCCGGAACCGCCAAACCTGTGAACTGAGTCTCAAAAAAAAGGACGGCAGCATTTTTCATGTCCAACTGGAGGGGATCGCGGTCAAAGAGACGGGGACAGACGGTGACTGCATCAGAGTGACCATCATTGATATCACCCGGCGCCGGCAGGCGGAGGAAGAGAAATCAAAGCTTCAGGCCCAACTGCAGCATGCCCAGAAGATGGAGGCGGTTGGAACACTGGCCGGCGGCATTGCCCATGACTTTAACAACCTGCTACAGGCTGTCCTGGGGTTTGCAGAGATACTGCTTTTTGACAAGCAGAAAAACGATCCCGGTTACAATGAACTCAAGCAGATTAACCATGCGGCCAAACGGGGTACGGAATTAACCCGCCAACTGCTGACCTTCAGCCGCAAGATCGAAAGTAAACTGATTCCCATCGACTTGAACGTCCTAGTGGAAAAGACGAAATCCCTCCTGGTGCGAACTTTACCGGGAATGATCGCGATTAAACTGCACCTGGCACCGGGAGGCCTGGTTGTCAAGGCAGACTCCGCCCAGATAGAGCAAATTTTAATAAACCTGGCAGTTAATGCCAAAGACGCCATGCCGGAAGGAGGAGAGCTGACCATTCAGACCGCCAACACACAGTTGGATGAGGCGTATTGTCGAATTCAACCGGAAACAAAGCCGGGCCGGTATGTCCTGCTGACGATTTCAGATTCGGGCTGCGGTATGGATAAGGAGATCCTGGACTACATATTTGATCCTTTTTATACGACCAAAGGGCTTGCGGAGGGAACCGGCCTGGGGTTGTCCATGGTTTACGGCATCGTCAAAAGCCATGGCGGCCACATTGAATGCGACAGCGAGCTCGGGGTGGGCACCAGCTTCAGAATCTGTTTACCGGCATTGGACCAGGAAGCACAGTCCGGCACAGCCACAAAAGAACACCTGCCCTTGGGTGGCCGCGAAACGATTTTGCTGGTGGATGACGAGGAGATTATTCGAGACGTCGGGCAGGCCACCCTGACGCGATTCGGCTACACGGTGCTGACCGCTGCCGACGGCAACATTGCCGTTGAGCGTTACCGCAGGCAGCAGGAACAGATCGATCTGGTCCTTTTGGATTTGGTCATGCCGGGGATGAGCGGTAAAAAATGTTTGGAAGCGCTGATCAGGATAAACCCTGAGGTAAAGGTAATCGTCGCCAGTGGATATTCTGAGAGCGAACATAGGGCCGATCTCATAAAAGCCGGTGCAAAAGGCTTCATCGGCAAACCGTATGAGGCGAACACGCTTCTGACAACGATTCGCAAGGTTACTAATTCCGATTGATCAGAAATTAAATCCCGCCCTTATGCTAAAGAGCGGGATTTGGTTCATTGGAGTTTGGAAATTGGAATTTGGATATTAATTGTAATTTGTTATTTGGTGCTTGAAATTTTGTATATTCAATGACTCCGCTTTATTTCAGCTATCCTGTTCAACTTTTTTAATTTAATTGTGGGGCACAACCCTATTGCCAGCAACCGCCTCGCTGCCCCTGAAACCCTCGACCCATTCCGCCACCGCCCATGCCGTAACCCCGGCCGGCAAATAAATCCGGATTCTCCTTTTGCATTTTAATCCGCTGCTCGACCCGTTTTTGGTTCAGCTGACCCTCGAGTTCAGAGGCCTCTTTTTGAAGTGCCACGGCTTTATTGACATCCGGATCCTGTTTGGCCATTTCGCTGCGCAACTCCAGTTCTTTTTGATAAAGGCTTTCCCGGAGCTCTCGGGTGTCCTCGAAAAATGCCCGGCGCTCTTTTTTTAAATTGTCGAGATCCTGATCACTCAAATTTCCCTGGCACCCGGGAGCGGCACTGCCGCGTTGGCCCCATCCGCCGCCCTCACCCCAGCAGTTACCTCCACCACCGCGGCCCCGGCCGGCAAAAGAAGTTGCAGCATACCCAGCGATTCCGACGATTGCAACGACAACAATGATTTTTCCCAATTTGTTCATTTTTTTACCTCCATTTAGTTTGGTTTTTATCTAAGTTGAGCGTTTCAAATTTTATTTTTGATTTCTGTTAGAGCAAGGGATATGCCAAAAAATTGAAAATAAACAATGTTATATGTAAGATCTTGATATCATATGTCTATCTTTACGCTTCGACCCTGATCGTTGACAAACCTAATTTGGTCATCATATTGGAAGATGGATACAAAGTATCCAGGCTGATGGATCCAGTTGGGTAGAAAGTACACAGATGCGGGAAAGCTGGGAGGCGATAAGGCTGGCAGGCAGGGAAGCTGATAATAATCTATCTTATTGAGCCTCCTGGCTTCCAAGTCTCCACGGTCTTATCTTCAAAGCTTCCCGGCCTTCGAGCTTTCCAGCCTCCAGGCATTATATTTGGCCTCTAAATTGCTTAACCTTACATTATGATTAGCAAAATAAAAAACACTCAATTCTGGACCGGGGTGCCGGCCTGGGCCTTAATCGGGGCGGTTGTTGTTTTACTGCCCTTGTTTGCCTTTATGACCATGGCGAGCATTAACCGTCAGCAGGAGAAGAGCACCCAGCTGCTTTTGGAGAAAGGCGCAGCACTCATACGGTCCTTTGAAGCGGGTACCCGCACCGGAATGATGGGCATGCATCGGGGCGGATTTCAGCTTCAACTGCTTCTGACAGAGACCGCGCAGCAGCCGGACATTGTGCATCTGCTGGTGGCCGATGTCACCGGGGAAATAATCGCTCACAACAATCTGAAACGGGTCGGTGTCTCATACGACTATGATTTAAACCTGAAAAAAATCTCCGAGACAAAAACCCTGCAGTGGCGCATTCTCGATTATTCCGACGGCCGCCGGGTATTTGAGGTATATCGCAAGTTCACACCGAGCGAGCGGCCAGGGGGATGGAAGCACGGCAGCGGTACCATGCGCCGCAGAATGCAGCAATTTTCAGACGGAAGGGATAGGTTTAACCGGTCAAATGATGATTCTGCCAAAATCATCTTTGTCGGACTTGATATGACGGCCATTGAAGATGCTCACCGGGCGGATATTCGGCATGCCGTGATCATGGGGCTCTTCCTGCTCCTGGTTGGGTTCGCCGGCATCACGCTGCTCTTCCTTTTTCAAAGCCATCGGGCCACCCGGGCCTCTCTTTCCAGGATCAAAGCTTTTTCGGACAATGTCGTCGAAAACATGCCGATCGGCCTGATCGCCCTGGATACCCGGCAGCGTATCGCGGCTTTCAACCATACCGCTGAATCCTTGATGCAGCTTTCTTTTCACGATGTCATGGGCAAGGCGGCCGATCAAATCCTGCCGCCGGAACTGTGTGCGCAGATAAATTGTCCGGAGATCCAGAATCAGGTTATTGAAAAGGAAGTCGACTGCACGGTCGGCAGCAGCCACATCGTTCCCCTTGAAATCGGCGCCAGCCTTCTGGCTGATGAAAACGGCACCCAGCTGGGTTATGTCATCTTATTTAAGGATCTAACGGAGGTTCGTGCATTACACCAGGAGATTGAACGAAGCCGGCGCCTGGCCTCAGTTGGCAGGCTGGCTGCCGGTGTCGCCCATGAAATCCGCAATCCATTAAGCTCGATTAAGGGTTTTGCCACCTATTTCAAGCAGCGCTATCAGGATGTGCCCGAAGACCAGCAAACCGCCAATATCATGATTCAGGAGGTCGACCGCCTCAATCGGGTCGTCAGCCAGCTGCTCGAGTTTGCACGGCCGATCAGCGTTTCACGCAAACCGACTTCATTTAAGGATCTGGTGGCTGACTCCATCAAATTAATCCAACAGCAGGCTCAGGACAAACAAATCACAATTAACACCCGCAATTCGGCTAAAATCGATGGGATCAAAATAGACCCGGACCGCATCAATCAGATCCTGTTAAATCTATATCTCAATGCAATCGAGTCGATGGATCCGGGGGGTAAACTGCAGATAGAAATTTCCGACAGCAAAGAAAACGGCAAGCTGATTATCCAGGTCTCGGATTCCGGCAAGGGCATTGCCAAAGAAGATCTGCCGAAAATATTTGATCCCTATTTTACCACCAAATCATCCGGCACCGGTCTGGGACTGGCGATCGCCCATAATATTGTCGAGGCCATGGGGGGCGGAATAGAGGTAACAAGCCGCCCGGGTAAAGGAACGATTTTTCGAATAACTATACCCGGCCCGGATAAACCAAAAAAACAAATCTCAAATAGCAAATTACAAATAATATCCAATGACCAAAAACCCAAATCCCAAAAATGATTTAATTATGGAAACACCAAGTGACATGTTTCGGTCATTGAGATTTCGAATTTTGAATTTATTTGGATTTTGGTGCTTGTATTTTGGGATTTTGCCATATAGCGCACAAAAATAATTCATCAGCACCTAAAGATGGCAATAGAAAGAAATTATTAATGGAAAACCGAAACACCATACTGATCGTTGATGACGACACGGCCCACCGCACCATGCTGCGCACCCTGATCGGCGGATGGGGCTATCGGATTGATGATGCCGATGACGGCGCGGCTGCCATCGACAAAGTTAAAGACCGGTCTTACGATCTGGTGTTGATGGATGTCCGCATGGTCAAAATATCCGGCCTGGAAGCGCTGGAAAAGATAAAGTCATATAACCCGGCGATTCCAATCATCATCATGACCGCTTTTTCTTCCGTAGAAACGGCTGTCGACGCCCTTAAAAAAGGGGCTCATGATTATCTGACCAAACCTCTTGATTTTGACAAGTTAAGGATCACCATCGAAAGATCCATGGAGCACACCCGGCTCAAAGAAGAAAATCGCCGGCTCAAGGAAAGCCTGGGGCAGCATTTTGACCGCCGCAATATTATCGGGCAAAGCCCGGCAATGATCAATCTTCTGGAAACCGTGGCGCAAGTGGCACCCTCTGAAGCCACCGTGCTGATTACCGGCGATTCCGGCACCGGCAAAGAGCTTATCGCCGGGGCCATCCATTTCAACAGCCACCGCAAAGATGGTCCCTTTATAAAGCTCAACTGTGCCGCCATCACCGAAACCCTGCTGGAGTCCGAACTATTTGGCCATGAGAAAGGGTCATTTAGCGGAGCAGAACGCAGAAAAGAGGGACGGTTTTATCAAGCCCATGGCGGCAGCCTGTTTCTGGATGAAGTCAGTGAAATGTCTCTAACCATGCAGGTAAAACTGCTGCGGGTGCTGCAGGAAAGGGAGTTTACCCGTGTCGGCGGAGAAAACACCATTCAGGTGGATGTGAGGATGATGGCCGCCACCAACAAAAACTTGCCGGAATTGATCGGCAAAGGAAAATTCCGCGAAGATCTTTACTACAGGCTCAATGTGGTTGGACTGGAAATTCCGCCGTTGAAAAAACGACGGGAAGATATCCCGTTGCTGGCCCAACATTTTCTGGAAGTATTTGCCGCCCGAAACCACAAGGGGATCAAGGGGTATACGCCCCGGTCCATGGACCTCCTGATTCGCTATGCCTGGCCGGGAAATGTCAGAGAATTGATGAACGCCGTCGAAAGGGCTGTGGTGCTGTCCCAGGCAGATTTCCTATCGGAAGCGGATTTTACAATTATTCACGGATCCGAAGTAAATCCCAATATTCCGATGCCGGACAGTGTCAGCCCCCCAAGCATTATGGACGGGGTAACGCCGCTGGAAGAAGTGGAAAAGACGACCATATTAAACACCCTTGAGGCCAGCGGCGGCAACAAGAGTGAAGCCGCCCGGCGCCTGGGTATCACCCGCAAGACACTGCACAAGAAGCTGAAGGCGTATGGGGTTATGAAATGAGAATTCGGAAGGGGGAATGCGGAAGGGGGAAGGAAACATGGATCTGAGTTATGAGGACTGGGGACTGAGTTTTTGGAAGGCCGAATGATTGGGCATAGCGACCAGAGGTCAGAGGATTTTGAAGTCGAAGATCAGAAATGAGTTTTGCCCTCAGGGTTTGAGCCTTTTTATTGGCCGTTTTTCCTGTCCGCCGGTTTTTTTGGAGGATCAACGGCAAATAAAAAATAATCGTTCTCTGCGCCCTCCGTGCCTCTGCGGTGAAAAAGTATTGCTGCTAATACGTTACCGTAATTAAACGTCTCGGAGCACTTAGTGAAGTTCAAGGTCAAGTGGCCGCAATTGACTGGCAGCGATAATTGTTGCCCTGAAATTCAGCTAAGAATTCCGTGTTTTCGTCTGCTAAACCCAATTTTTGGTTTAACTGGGGGACTTTCATGATTAGATTATATTTATATTTCTGCACATTGCTGTCCAAAATAATTTGAAAATCAAATACTGCCTTTAATAAAAACAGGCAGTTATAAACGGGAAATTAGTGATTTAGAAATCAGGTTGTACCTTTTCAAAGTCGATGCTGTCCAAAACCCTT
>Ga0209791_1000086_pt1 | contig 59578 bp, 43 predicted proteins | sample WorMetTyACAVOLI1_FD_187422 | JGI IMG/M metagenome (GOLD analysis project Ga0209791, IMG submission 187422) | Marine gutless worms symbiont microbial communities from Max Planck institute for Marine Microbiology, Germany - Olavius algarvensis... ... | reverse complement strand
AAGGGTTTTGGACAGCATCGACTTTGAAAAGGTACAACCTGATTTCTAAATCACTAATTTCCCGTTTATAACTGCCTGTTTTTATTAAAGGCAGTATTTGATTTTCAAATTATTTTGGACAGCAATGAAACAACAAATATACCAACAAAACAGGAGAATTCGAATCTTACTTTCTTAGTTTTAATTCAGGAGCACGCTTGGAACTCATGCGCATGTCATCAATCCCTGAAACGACCAACGATCCCCATAAGCAGTTCACTGGATTAATACACTTTGCTATATCTGTTGGTTCGGAAGAAAGGGTTGAGGAATTAACAGAGGAGCTAAAAAGAGCAGGTCATGAAATAATAGGTGATCCACGAAGAACCGGCGATGGGTATTATGAAAGCGTTGTCCTTGATCCAGAGGACAATAGAATCGAAATTACGGTATAAACGCAATCCAGTAGCTGGAATATGCCAGAATTATTCAAGGGTGTTGCCAATGGAAGGACTGACAATTGGATTATGTGATTGAAATGTTGTCCCCCAAAGCCCGTAAATTATATGTGAATACCGGTTCAAGATTATTAAATCTGCGGACACTCAATTTATATCATAAAAAAGGTTTCAGGATCGAAGCTGTTTTAAGGGATTATTTTGGTAAGGGCGAGGACCAGATAATGTTAGGTATGGATTTCAAAAACCCGATCCTTCACTAACATCTATTAGTCAATGTACTTCCAACGTATACCCTCAAACCGTAAATTGCATGTAGCTGCTATATTTCCCTGATTTAGAAACGCTTCAACCTTTTGACATTTTCGAATTATATCCTCATCCGATCAAGATGATTTCCAGCTTTCTGGGCCCATGCATGCCCTTAAACGGTGTGGCCTGAATATCGGCGGTCATGCTGGGTCCGGTTATAAACGTGAAATGATTGGGTGCGGTTTCCCTTTGACTGAATAGGATTTTCGTAACATTTTCATAAACCGGAACAAGCCTGTCCAGCGGCACGATTGCTATATGGTGTATCGGAGCAAGTGAAATCAAGCGGGGCTGATCTTTATTGTGAATCAGCCCAATCGTTCCGGATTCGGCTATCGCAAAATCAACTCCGGTGATACCGGCTTCTGCTTCATCGAAAACGGCACTGATAAACCGGCTGCGATCATTGAAGTCCCGGGAGTTTAAGACTTTGACACCATTTTCTCTTCCCCAGGCCCGCAAATCTAGAGCTGTCACGACGTCATCACTTGACACCATAACCGTGCTGATTCCTTCAGCCTGAACAATCGCCGTCAGTCTGCCAAGAGCACTTCGTTTATCCTCTACGCGATGGACCACGCCGGTTTGGGCGGTAATCTCATCGATAAATATCGCAACTAATTCTTCTCCATTTAGCGAGAGTTCATTTAAAGCCGGCATGTCCGGACGGGGTGGAGTTTCCCTTTGCCCCGCGGCTTTGAGTTTTCTCAGGATTTCTTCTCTGGCTGATTTCATTTTTTACTTTCTAATAGTGATTGCGGTAATAGTATAAACCGTTCTTACCTTCTCAACTTCCCAACTTCTATTTTTCCCCCTTCCGCCTTCCGACTTCCGAATTCAAATGCGTCCATCTTTCACGGAAAGTTTTTTCCGGCAACTGCGGTAAATCGCGGGTTCGGTGCCATTTATTTAAGGGTCCGGGTATTTTTAAAAACCGGTTAATCTGGTCATAGCGATTGAGTAGAGGACGGGCTAATTTGCGTAATAAATGCCACAATGAAATTCGGCTGACGATCCAGGCCCAGAAGGTAAAAAAAGCAGCTTCCTGCCAGGGCCGCGCCGCGGCCCTGAATGGCGGATCTTTTTCAGCATCGATTGACCGAAAATACAAAAACAGGCTCGGGTGATCGATCCCGACCGGGCAAACACTCTTGCAATTGCCGCAAAGCGTGGAAGCTCGATAGATCTCCCCGGTTTTATCCAGACCCAGCAGCAACGGGTTTAGAACCTGGCCAATGGGCCCCGAATAAGCCCAGCCATAGGGATAACCACCGATTTTTGTATATACCGGGCAGGACCCCAGGCAAGCGCCGCAGCGGATGCATCGCAATGCCTCGCGGGCTTTCGGGTCGGCATAAAAATCAGAGCGCCCGTTGTCGACTATGACAATATATAGCTGCTCGGGGCCGTCGATTTCATCAGGCGCTTTCGGGCCACTGTCCAGCGTTACATAGGCGGACAGCTTCTGTCCCGTACAATTGCGACACAACAGACGCATCACGTGCACGGCATCCTTCATGGTCGCAACTACTTTTTCCAGGCTCATGATGGAGACCTGGATTTTGGGTGATGATTTGTTAAACCGGATATTGCCCTCGTTTTCGACATTGATGATCGTGCCGGTTTCTGCAACGGCGATGTTGATGCCGGTAATGCCCATTTCGAGTCCCTGAAATTTATCACGTAAAAACCGTCTGGCAGCATAACCCAGTTCGACGGGATCCAGGGTGGGCTTTTCGATGATTTTCTTTTCCAGGAATATATCGCAGATTTCTTCAACCGGTATGTTAATGGCCGGGCCGACAATATGAAAGGGCGGCCGGTCAAGCAGCTGGATAATAAATTCACCCAGATCTGTTTCAAACACGTTGATTCCGTTTTCGACCAGTGCGTCATTCAGACCGATTTCTTCGCTCACCATGGATTTGCCTTTGGTGACATAAGCGATGCCGTTTTCCCGGGCAAGTTCGACGATGAATTGGTTGGCTTGTTCAGCATCACGGGCCCATATAACCCTGGCCCCTTGTGCAGTGGCATTTTTTTCAAACTTCTCTAAAAGCTCCGGCAATTCTGCAACCGTTTCGGCTCTGATGCTCGCTCCCAATTCCCGGGCAGCTGCAGGATCGGGAAACGTCTCCATGGATCTAAGTCTTTCCTTGACCTTCTTGTGCATGCCATCCAGAAAGATGCGGGTATATGAATCATTCAGCGCCGCTTTGGCGGCTTCGGCAAACTGGCCGGTTTTAATTTGCATCGGAGACTCCCTTCACAACCAGCAGGGATGAAACAACTACCGCTGCCATGCAGGAATATCGAATGCCGGTCAGGTGAAAGGCACCGTAAACAATCGAGAGAACCGCCGGAGCCACCCCGTAACCGGCAAATTTTGTAGCATTATAGACCGACGTTACGGGTTTGCGCATCGAAGTTGACACCTGGACCGCCATGGTGTTTAAAGACGTCCAGGCGGTGGCCGCTCCGGTGCCGAGTAATAGAAACAAGCTGAAGTAGGTTAAGAGCGAATATGACAGGACCAGCATCAGGATTATTGTCACCACCACGATTGCCGTTCCTGCCAGAAAGACTATCTGCCTCCCGAAACGGTCTCCCAGATAGCCGGCCAGGGGGGAGACGATGATGCCGGATAGGCCGGTAATGGAAAGCACCGCGCCCACCTGATCCGATGGAAGCTGAAGACTGGACTTCAGATGATCGGCGGTAAAGGTCATGATTCCGATGTAGGCAAAAAAGAGGCTAAAAGCTGCCAGGCTCAGGTACGGGACCCCCGGCCGCATTAATGCCTGACGCAGAACAGGAAGTATATCCAGTACGGCACCGCCGGGTTCTTTTCTTTTGCCGGCAGGCGTACTTGAAATCAGGTAAAGCATCCCCGCGATGAGTGAAAGGGCTGCCAGGGAATAAAAGAAAAACGGCCAGCCATGGCTGACCTCTATAATTCCGGAAAGCAACGGGCCAAGGGTCACGCCAACCGTATAAGCAACTCCCAATCCCCCCATGGCCGACCCCACGTGCTGTTCCGGTACCAACTCCCCGATCAGTGCCATAATGATGGGGGTTAAAAAGCCGGCGCCGAGACCCTGTCCCGCACGACTGAAAAAAAATACGGCCGGATTGTGGGAAAGCCCGCAGGCCACGCATCCCAATGCGTAAGTCCCGAAACCGAATAGTAAGGCCTTGCGGGTATCAAAGAGTTGCGCAATGGAGCCTGAGAAGATCTGAACAATGATAAAAGGCACCATATAAAAGGATATAGCCAAAGAGGCAGTGCCGAAATCAACCGACCAATCCCGGGCCAGAACCGGCAGCAACGTGACCACGCCAAACCCGCCTAACGGACCCAGTGCAGCACCGATATAGAGCGGGGTTAAATACTTTAGAATTGTCAGCAAACTATGACCTTATCGGATTTTTTCGGATAACGTGTTGTCAAAAACTAAAGGTGTCAGCGTTCAGCCTATCCGGTGGCTGCGAAGCGGCCAGTCAAATCGAACTAGAAACTGCTCAAAAAAAATTATAGAAGAGCGGGCCTCAGTGCCCGCCAGATTCTGACATGGTGGCGTCCAGCGATATGGTCGGCACGGAGGCCGACCCTACTTTGGCAATGTGGTTTTACACGAGTGTCCAGGTCCCAGGATTTGGCAGATCAATTCCCTGACACCCGAAACCTGACACCTGAAACCTTTCACTCGGTTACAACAATTTGTTCGGCAGCCAAATCGCAATTTGGGGAAAAATCATGACCAGCGCCAGCCCGGCAGATTCAACCAGGGTATAAGGAATGACCGATCGGTAGATGTCTCCCATGCTGATGCTCGGCGGCACAATCCCCTTCAGGTAGAACAGGTTAAAACCAAACGGCGGCGTCATGTAACCGATTTCCATGTTGATCACAAACAGGATCCCGAACCACAGGGGATCAAAGCCGTGTGCTTTGACGATCGGCAAAAATACCGGCACCGTGATCAGCATGATTCCGGCCGGGTCCAGCACCATGGCCAACAAAAATATAATAAGCTGGATAAAAATAATCGTGCCCCAGGGACCGCCGGGGATATGCTGCATCACATTGTCCATCAGCTGATTCGCTCCCATTCCGTGATAGGCTGCGCTAAAACAGTAGGCGCCGAAAAGAATCCACATGATCATGCCCGTCAACCGCAGGGTTCGCATGGCGGCCTCTTTCATCAGGGCCCAGCTGAATTGTTTGTACACCAGAGCCGAGATGAGGGCTCCCAAAACACCCATGGCGGCTGCCTCTGTGGGCGTGGTAACCCCACCGATAATGGAACCGAGCACCATGAACACGATACCGATGGGCAATATGACGGCCTTGAGAGCGGTTATTTTCCGCTTCCAGTCCCCGCGTTCCTCGCGCGGCAGGGCCGGCCCCAGTTTTGGTTGAAAATAGCAGCGAATGGCGATGTAACTTGAGACAAGCACCAGCAGCATTAATCCGGGGAAAACGCCTCCCGCAAACAGCCTGCCCACCGACTCTCCTGAAATCAGGGCATAAAGGATCATAATGACGCTGGGCGGAATGAGAATGCCCCAGCCACCGCCGGAATTAATGCACCCCAGGGCGAGTTCTTTGTCATAGTTGCGCCCCAGCATCGAAGGCAGGGCGATGGTTCCCATGCTGACCACCGCCGCACCGCTGATTCCGCACATTGCCGAAAAAATAGCACAGATCACCACCGTGCCGATCGCCAATCCGCCGGCCACCGGCCCGAACCACAGATACATCATTTCATACAGGCCCTTAGCCACGCCGGATCGCTCCAGAATCATGGCCATGAAAATAAAAAGCGGTACCGCCACCAGGGTAAATTTATTCATGGCGCCCCAGGTTTGGGCGGCCACCATGTAGAATGCTTCCGGTCCCCAGGTAAAATAAATAAAAATCATGGAAACGCCGCCCAGGACAAAAGAAAGCGGAAGGCCCAGCAGTAGAAATAGAAGAAGGGCCCCAAAAAAGAGAACGCTCAATAGTTCAATACTCATAAGGTTTCTCCTTTCTGGGCTTCTTGGGCCACATCAATGTCGACGTCCAGAAAAATGAAAATGTCCCGGATGAGTTTGGCCAGACCCTGCAGCATGAGCAATAGCGCGGCCAGAGGAATCATCAGCTTGGCAGGGTACAGGGGAGGATTCCAGGCGGACTGTGAGTGTTCAAAGCGGGACAAAGAATCCCAGGCCAGAGAGCCCCCGTAAATCAGCAGCATCCCGCAGAACAGAAAAAAAAGGAGGGACGTGAATATGTCCAGGCCAGCCTTGGATTTTTTGGACAGGCGCGAATAGAGGATATCCACGTTGACGTGTCCGCCGGTCCGCAGGATGTACCCGCCCGCCAATATTGCATAGGCGCCGAAAAGCATTTGGGCCAGCTCGTTGGCCCAGACGGTGGGGGAATTAAAAAAATATCTTAATATGACCTCCATAAACAGAAGGGCAAAGAAAAGGAACAAAAAGTAGGAAAGCAGATTTCCCACCCAATCATTGACGGCATTGATGAACTTAAGAAAAGCCTTGAGAAGGGACATTGATCACCTTTTACTGGATACTGGAAACTACAGTGCTCCAGCGCTTAAGAAGAATTTGAGAAATTTTCTTAAAATTGAATGTTTAGCGGGAATTTTTAAACCCCAAGCACCAATATTCAAATCACAAACAAATCCCAATGACCCAAATTCAAAATCCCAAACTAATCTGTCTACGGTTTTATTTAACTTAAATTTTACTTCCAAACTCCGATTTACCTAACTATGCTGTAAAGATTGGAAAGTTGTTTTGGTCATTGATTATTGTAATTTGTGAATTATTTGTTATTTGGTGCTTGAGATTTGAGATTTTATTGTCCTTAATTCCTGCCCAGTTCGCAGATGCTCAGGATTGCGAGATTCCTTTAGGTTCCATAACGATACCCCGCGACCTGAAACCCGCACCCCGTTCTATAAGTGCCCGAGGGACTTTAAAAAGTCTTTCAGGATCTGAAGCGCTTTGGCGGCGTCGGGTCCTTTCTCACCTTCTTTGTCCCACATTTGCATCGCGATTTCAGTTATCTTTTTTTGATCCTCCGGTGGAAGTGTGATCACCTGCACGCCTTTTTCATTGACGGCCTTGGCCAGGACAATGGCTTCCAGGTAGATGTATTGATTGGTTCGTTTCCAGAATTGCTCTTCCAGGGTGTTATAAAAAATGGCCTGAATATCTTCGGGCAGCTTGTCGATGGCTTTTTGATTCACCACCCAGGCGTCGGTACCCGCTATGTTGAGGCCCGGCAACAGGTGATATTTGCAAACGTCATATAGTTTCATGCTGTAGGCCCCCTGGGCAGCTCCCCAGTGAGCGCCGTCGATAACTCCCGATGCGAGGGAAGGGTAGACCTCCGCCCCGGGAAGATACGAGGCCGCGGCTCCGGTGGAAGTCAAAAAAACCTGGAGAACACCAGAAGATCTGAGTTTTAATCCCTGGAAATCCTCGAAGTTCTTGACAGGTTTTTTTAAAACCAGTTCGGTCGGATAGACTTTATCCGTGGAGTAGAAAACGCCGTGTTTGGCAGTCTCGGCCTGAATAATTTTTTCAAATCCCAGCCATTTGTGGTAATAGGCGGCTTCCCAGACATTTTTGAAAGCATACGGAAGTCCGGCCGCAATGCCCGCCACCTCGATTTGATCACGTACATAGGCGGGGGATATGGTGCCCATCTGAATCATTCCGCGTTTGACGGCATTGAAAATTTCCTTGGCCGGTACCAGGGATCCGGCTGAAAAAGGTTCAAGGATCAGCCGGCCATTGGTACGCTCTTTTAATCTTTCGGCAAGCACCAGCAGGCTTGCTTTGTAAGAGCTGCTTGCAGCCGGCCAATGGGATTGAACTTTCCACTTGAATACCTTATCCGCTGCATAAGAGTTGTCGGTCACCACCGGTCCAAAGCCTACCATCAAGGCCAGGAAGGCCACCAGAATTATAAATGCTCCTTTTTGTCTCATCTCGAATTCTCCTTTGTTAAGGTTAGGGGGAAGGATGCTAAGCGATATTCGCTTTTTCAAAGTTTCCTTTTCGATTATACTGCCAGGATCAGTTAAAAGATTGAACGTCGAACATCGAACATTCAATCACGCCTTGGCGTGATCGAATATTGATTGTTCATTTTTTAGTTAACTCCTCTTCTTATGCGGGTCCTAATTTTTTTCCGTTTTCATCATATCGATACCAGCCGATTCCGGTTTTGCGACCCAGTTGGCCGAGCTTCACTTTTCTTTGCAACAACATGGGCGGATGGAATTTTTCCTCCCGGGTTTCATTGTAAACGGCTGTCATGGCATTAAACCCGATATCCAGTCCCGCCATATCCGCGGTTTCAAAAGGACCCATCGGTCTGCCGAATCCCAGCCGCATACCTTTGTCGATGTCTTCAACGGTTGTCACCCCTGACTCTACCAACCTGATGGCTTCAATGGTGCTGGGAAAGTTGAGGCGGTTGAGTACAATTCCGGCCACGTCAATATTTACCCGGATGGTTTCTTTGCCGATAGATTGACACAGGTTGTCGGCTGTATCAACTGTTTCCTGCGAGGTGCCGAAACCTTTCACGATTTCCACTGCTCTCATCAAGGGGACGGGGCTGAAAAAATGAGTGCCGGCAACTTTCGGCACCCTTTGGGTAGCCTCTGCGATTTCAGTGACCGGTATTGCAGATGTGTTGGTGGCTAAAATGGTGTGCTCAAGGCATATTTTATCTAGCTCTGAAAATAGGGATCTTTTGGCCTCAAGATTTTCAATGATGGCTTCGAACACGAAATCCGCATCCGTTGCATCCGCCAGGTCCGTGGTGACTTTCAGCCGTCCCATAATGTCTTGCACGGATCCTTCCACTTTGCCTTTCTCCACGAATTTACCCACTGACCAGCGGATCGCCTTTAAGCTTTTTTCGAGTATTTCATCGCTGATATCCCGCATGGTGACATGATAGCCGGCCTGGGCACAAATTTGCGCAATTCCACCGCCCATCAAACCGGCACCGGCGACAAAGATTTTTTTAATTTCCATTTATCAAAACCTCCAGCATGACCCAATAAAATGGGAGTTATCGGTTATACACAGCGCCAGATTAAATTGCGTATTCGTCATTTGAAGCGATGATTATGAACCTATCAGTTAGGGTGAAATCGACAGATCGCTGTGTATGATTATTGATTTAGGTGTTTTCAATCCGCAATCCGAAATCCGCAATCGAATTGCTCCCATCTTCTCACCCTCTCACCTTGAAACTTTCTATTTTTCCGCCTTCCCACTTCCGACTTCATTTATTCCTTCTGGTCAACAGAATAGTGGTTGTTCCTGTTTGCACCACTTCCTTTGCTTGATTTTTAACTTTTTTTTCGAAGGTCAAAATTCCCCGGTTGCCGGCAGAGCTTTCACGCAGTTCTTTGACCGTCTGTTCAACATGGACAGTATCACCGATGTAAATAGGCAGGTGGAATTTCCAACTAAGTTCCAGCAATGCCAGAATGCTGTCCTCGGTCAGTTGATAAGTCAGGCCGGCATGGGTTACGACCCCCAGCAGGCCGTGCGCAATGCGCTTGCCGTATTGAGTTTGCCCGGCATATTTGGCGTCGGTGTGCAATTGGTTGTGATCCCAGGAAAGCCCCGCAAAGTTGACGATATCTGCCTCCGTTAGCGTTCGTGACTTGGAAACAAATTTTTGTCCAACATGAAAATCATCAAAATACAGTGATCGAACGATCTCATTCATTAATTTTATCCAGCATTATTTTATTGTATTTGTTACATATCAAGCTGCAATTGAGTGAAACTCAATTGGTGGGTACTCGGTATCTGGTACTGGGTATTGGTTTTAAGGAATGGGTTTGATTTTTAATATATCAACTGCAAGGGCCATATAAAATGAGTTACGCAAGGCCACCAAACCAATACCTGATAGCCAATACCCAATACCTGCTAATTGGGCTTTGCTCAATTAGGGTACAATTTACCGGCATTCACCAAATTTTTTCCGGATCTCCTTTTTCAGAATCTTACCCGTGCCGCTTTTGGGAAGTGGATCCGCCTCGATTTTAATGATGCGGGGATATTTGTAAGGCGCCACCCGTTGTTTGACATATTCGCGAATTTCTTCCGACTCGATTTGGGCTCCTTCCTGTAAAACCACCAATGCGGCGACTTCCTCCCCGAAATCTTCGTGGGGAATTCCGAAAACAGCGACTTCCAGTATTTCAGGAATTTGGTACATGACCTCTTCAATTTCCCGCGGGTAAACGTTATACCCTCCCCGTATGACCAGGTCTTTTTTGCGGTCGACGATGTAGATATAGTTGTCTTCGTCCATCCGGGCGATATCGCCGGTATGAAGCCAGCCATCCCTGATTGTCTTGTTGGTTTCGTCCGGCCGATTCATATATCCTTTCATAACGCCCGGTCCTTTTATGAGCAACTCACCGTTTCCACCCGGGGGAACCTCATTTCCTTTGTCATCGATGATTCTGGCACTGAACTCCGGGATCGGTAGACCAATAGAGCCGGGTTTGGTCACTCCCCCGTAGGGATTCTCCACACAAACCGGTGCTTCAGTCAAGCCGTAGCCTTCAAAAATCTTCGTGTTCAGGAGTTTTTCGAAACGATGCAGGAATTCAACCGGCAAAGAGGAGCCGCCGGACACACAAAATTTTAAGGAAGATTTCTGGGGCGGATTTTGCAAAGCTACCTGAATTAGGCGATTGTACATGGTTGGAACGCCGAATAAGATCGTTTGCTTTTCTGTCTGGGTTGTTTCAATTACTTTCTCAGGGTCGAAATGGGTCAGCAGTTCAATCGTAAATCCCGCATAAAGGGATACATTGATAACGCTGGTAATGCCGTAGATGTGATACAGCGGGAGCACACCGATTACCACAACCTCCGGATCAAATTTGCCGCGCATTTTTGCCAGAATTCTGGCTTCACTGGCATGATTATTGTGGGTCAGCATAACGCCTTTGGGGACTCCGGTGGTGCCCGAAGTATAAAGAACTGTCAGCGACTCATTGCCCTGTATCGGGTACAGCTCAAAATCATTCTGGTTGCTGAATACGTTGTTCAATTCCAGAAAGTTACTGTTTTTCTGCGCTCCGATGGCGATTTTAAGCGTCGGTTCAAATGCGCGTTGCATGGCCGGTTGGATCTCGGCCAGATAAGGTTCGGCACCGATGAAGGCTTTGGGTTTTGCATCCGACAGGATGTGTTCCAGTTCATGTCTTTTGAATAAAAAGTTAACTGGTACAATGACGGCCCCCAACTTGGCCAGGGCATAATAAATTGTGATAACCTGGATGCTGTTGGGCATCATCACCATGCAGTGGTCTCCGGCAGCCAACCCCAAATCCTTCAACCCGTTGGCCAACTGATTGCACCGGGTGTTCAGATCCTGAAATGTAATCGATTGTCCTTCATAGCGGACGGCTGGTTTGTCGGGGTACTTGCGGGCTGTATCTTCTAAATATTGAGCTAAATTCATAGTTAAGGTCCTAAATTTAAATATAATCAGGAAAGGCCGGTTGGGGCAGTGAGTGTGCCTTTAAATCGTTATGATAGGTTTCAGGTGTCAGGTTTCGGGTGTCAGGTCTCAAATCTGCTACATCCTCCTGTGAAACTGTATTCAATTCGATACCACTTTCGCGAAAGGCGGGCCACTTTGCCCTCCGATATTTATTGGTCGATCCGGTGGCCGACCCTTCTGAGTTGGAACAAGATCTAAATTATGACTTAGATCAAACAGGCCGCTCCGAGAACAGCGGTCTGGCTGACACCTGACACCAGACACCAGACACCTGGAACCTCGAGCATCTTAAAGCATGTTTTAGAACAAAGGTCCGTGGACCTAAATTAGGATTTCATTCTTACATTCACATTTATCGTCGGTTCTTTTTGGGGCATCAGTATTCCGCTGAAAATGGTGTTGACGATATCATCGGCAAAGCCCAGTAAATCATGTGGTTTACCGAACAAACTTTTACGGGTAACCAAATGCTCAATGGTCCCCCATATAATGGCCCGCACCAGGTAAGGGTTGAGATTCGGCTTAAATTCACCGTTTTGAATGCCTTCTTCCAATACCTGAGTAGTATTTCTGGCAGACCGTTGGACAATCTTATAGGCCTCGGTTTTCAAAAAATTGCGATTTCCTTTCAGAATGAGCATAACCACATTGGCATAATCCGGATTGGAAGCATAAAGTTTTAAGTGGCGATAAATTAAAAATCTTAATTTATTGGCTGCCCCCTGGATATATTCCAGGATTTCAAGATTTTTTTCCTGATACTGGTGGATGGTTTCGGCTGGAATAGAAAAAAGCAGCTCCTCTTTTGAAGAGAAATACTCATAAATAGTTGCTTCGGAAACTTCGGCGTTCTTGGCGATGTCGGATATGGTTGCCTCGTGAAATCCCTTCTGAGCGAAGATGTTCTCAGCGGCTTTTAAAATAACAGCTCCTTTGGCCGGATTTTTTTGAGCTTTAATGCCTTTAAAGGAGTTGTTCGTTTTGGAGGGCATGTGATTTGATCCCTAACTATTGTGTGTTATTCTAACCGGGTATTGCTAATTTTCAAAGCGGAATAGTTAAGAGTGACGATACAGATATTTTCATATATTGATATCTAAATGCTAATGTCAAGCTGTTTTTTATATGGAATCATAGAAATAATCTTTATTATTCTATCATGACTATAGATTCTGGAAAAATATCATTGACAGCCTATGTCAACTTGAGTAATTTTAAAAGTTGCGATGAACTGCCGCACCGAGTCAGTGTTCATTGTTAATTCCGGCTTGGTATTCAACCGCCCATTTGCTACTTTTTTTTACACAAACAGCTTAAATGAGCTTAAATATTCCTGGCGGATTAATTGTAATTAGAGGTGGTCAAATGAAGCTGGAAAAGAAAATTGCAGTGATTACCGGAGCCGGCAGAGGAATCGGGCAAAGTATCGCCCACGCTTTTGCTGACGAGGGTGCCGATCTTATCCTGGCAGCCCGCACCCGGCAGCAGTTGGATCGAGTCGCCGCTGAGATAAAGGCCAAAAAGCGCAAGGCCCAAGCCGTAACCTGTGATGTATCATCACCAACTGAAGTTGAGAAATTAGCGGCTGAGGTCAAGGAGAAATTCGGCCGGGTCGATATTCTTGTAAACAATGCCGGAATATCCAAACGGTCTAAACTGTCGGACTACGATGATGATAAGTGGCTTGAAGTAATTCGGGTCAACCTGTTCGGGGTTTATCTCTGTTCCAAGGCATTTTTGCCGGTCATGCAGCAAACGGGTGAAGGCCGTATCATTAATGTGGCTTCAACGGCAGGCAAGACGCCTGTCCCCTTTAATACAGCTTACAGCGCCTCCAAGCACGGCGTGTTGGGTTTTACAAAGTCACTTGCCAGTGAGGTCGCTATATCAGGGTATCCCGGAATTACAGTGAATGCGGTCTGTCCTTTTTTTGTGGACACTGAAATGTTCAGGGGACCCCGGGGTTATCTTGCCCAGATGTCAGAGATGACCGGTCTTTCCGAAAAAGAAGTCCAGGATAAAGTCGTCGGCCGCAGTCTGCAGCGACGTGTTCTGGAACCCGATGAAGTTGCAGCCATGGCGCTCTATCTGGCATCCGATGATGCCCGCGGCGTCACCGGTCAGGCGTTTAATATCTGTGGCGGCCGCGTTTTCCACTGAACCCTGAACCTCCTAACCTGCATAAAAATGAATCTTGGATCCCTTTTAATTAATTCAGCCGGCAAGTATCCTAAAAGGACGGCCATCATCTCGCAAGAGGGCCGATGGTCCTATACGGCCTTCGATGAGAGAACAAACCGATTGGCCGGTGCTTTTTTGAATGCCGGTCTAAAAAAAGGAGATCGAATAGCGATTCTATTCTACAACAGCAGTTACTTCGTCGAAGCATATTTTGCCGCTGTTAAAATCGGTCTGGTCGTCACTCCTGTCAATTATAGATTCACCGGTTCCGAGGTTACATACGTTCTCAATGACGCTCAGCCGCTTTTGCTCCTATATGGACCCGAATTTGAGAAAACGCTGCGGGCAGTCCGTGATCAGCTTGTCTCGGTTCGTCATTTTGTATCACCCCACAACACCGGAACCTCTCTGGCCGTTGATTTTGAAGATTTTCTTGCCGGCGGCCGGGCAGACATCGCTATCCCGGCATCCCGGGTTAATGAAAACGACCCTTGCCAGCTTATGTACACTTCCGGTACCACCGGCAAGCCCAAAGGCGCAATGCTCACGCATCGCAATGTACTTTGGAATCTTTTTAATACGATCTGGGCTCGCGAGGACAAGGCCGGCGAAAGAGCTGTTATTGTCGGTCCGCTTTATCACACCGCTGCTTTGAATAATCACCTTACCATTCAAGTCGCTTTAGGCGGAACCAGTATTATCATACGCAAGTTCGAGCCGCAATCCTTGCTCCAGACAATTGAAAAAGAAAAAGCCACGATTGTTTCCGGCGCCCCGGCACTTTATAACAAGCTCCTGCAGCACCCCAGTGCCCATGAGTACGATACCCGTTCTATCACCAAATGCACCTCGGGTTCGGATAAGTTGCCGATGGAAATTAAAAAAAGGCTTTTGAAGTTCTTTCCCAATATTACGGGCGTCTATGATGTTTACGGATTAACCGAGGCCTCTCCGGGGATCTCGATCCACAACGCGGCAGACTCGTTGCGTAAAGATGGATCAGTCGGAAAAATTTTGCCCTTTGTGGATGCCCGTATCGTCGATAAGGAACATAACAGCTTGCCGCCGGGTGAGGTGGGCGAGCTGATTTGCCGGGGGCCAAATGTTATGCAGGGCTATCATCGCAATCCGCAAGCAACCAAAGTATCCATACAAAACGGTTGGCTTTTTACCGGGGATCTGGCAAGAATGGACAGCGAGGGGTTCCTCTATATCGTCGATCGTAAAAAAGAAATGATCGTCAGCGGCGGAGAAAATATTTATCCCAGGGAGATCGAGGAGGTTATTGTCAAACACCCGTCTGTGGCGGATGTGGCCGTCATCGGCATCCCCCACCCGACGTGGGGCGAGACCGTCAAGGCCTTTGTGGTTCCCAGACACGGCCGGGCAATCGACGAAAAGGAGGTGATCGATTTTTGTAAAAAGTATTTGGCGAGCTATAAAAAGCCGGCCGTTGTGGCTTTTTTGCCGGAGATACCCAGAAATCCTTCCGGCAAAGCATTAAAAAGGATTTTAATGGAAGAAGGTCAATAAAATCGACCAAATCAAAATTTCACCGCGGAGGCGCAAAGGACGCAGAGATAAGATTTTCCTTTGCATTTGCCTTTGAAAGGAAGGCAAATGAAAAACACTCAGCCTGCGGCATATCTGTTAACCTTACAACGAAGGAGGAGGAAAATGAAAAAAATCACTACTATTGTATTTCTTTCATTATTGGTATTGGGGTTGGTGATGGTCGGTGGTTTCAATTCAGCAGTGGCGGCTGATAAGCGCCTGTTGTCCATTGCAACGGCCAGTACCGGGGGCAGCTGGTACCCGGCGGGGGGAGCGATTTCAAGTATTGTCAATAAATATGTGTCCAACGCCGAAGCGTCCGCCCATCCTTCAGCTGCCAGCCGGGAAAACATCCGATTGTTAGAAGAAAAGAAAACCGATTTGGCAATGGTCATGCCGGATGTGGCTTACTATGCCCAAACCGCCACGGATATTTACCAGGGCAAACCTGCCGCTAAAATCAGGGGGCTCTTTTCCTTCTGGGGCATCGATCTGCTCATCATTGCCCGTGCCGAGACAAATATTCGCAGTATAGCAGATCTTAAAGGGCACCGGGTTGGTTTCGGACCACCGGGCAGCGGCAGCGCCAATATGTCTGAAAAGATACTGGCGGAATATGGCCTGACTTACAAGGATGTCAAACCTCAGTTCATTTCAGCTACCGAACAGTCCCAGGCCCTAAAAGACAAGGCCCTGGATGCCGCCATGTATACCATTGGTACCCCCGCTGCAACTTTTGTTGATTTGTGCACCCTGAACAAAATGCGTATTATACCGATCCAAAAGGACATGATGGCAAAAATTCTAAAGGGCCATCCATATTATGCATCCTCCGTTATTCCGGCCGGAGCCTATCCACAAATAGATTACGATGCTCCCGCCCTGAAATGGTTAGGGTTGGTAGTCACCTATGAAGATCTTGATGAAGACATCGCTTATCAGATCGTCAAGGCGGTTGCCAAGGATCATCTGGATGAATTTAAACAGGCTCACGCGAAAGCCAAAAAATTAACCACGGGTGAAATGGCAGCCGGCATGTCCATCCCCTGGCATCCCGGAGCAGCCAAGTTCTGGAAAGAGGTCGGACTTTTAAAGTAGGATTTCAATATTTTTCCCGTCGCCGCGGGATTTGGCAAGAATATTTTTTTTTCACAAATGCTTGGAGGCTTGAAAGCCATAATGCATGAAGGCTCGAAAAACTTCGCAGCCTTCCGGCTTTCAGGCCTTCTTGCTTCCAGGAAATAGCTCACTTGAGGTATTATTTTGTGGCCAGGAGATTAATCGGCAGGCAGGTCTTCGTTTTCACGGGGGGCGGCATCCTCATTTTGGGGATAATTGTTTATCTTGGATTTTACCCGGTTTATATCCTGAGCATCAAAGATATCAGCAACGGGAAAACTGTGCATGCGGCGCCGGCCACGCCGGGGGATAACCTGTGGATCACCTTTATTAATTCGGTCGAAAAACTTCCGGTGGCCGATCATTTTGTTGTCAATGATAACTATGAAATCCTGTTTACTGAAACCATTTTCCAGGCACCCTATGCCGGCTACGACCGCTCAGACAAAGCGGAGTTGATTGCGCCCGGTACGCTAAAAATTTCCGGCTATAACCGACAGGTGGATGCTTACACATTTTATGCCGGTGATATCTCCCGGCACATGCTCTTTTTGAACGGCAATTGGCTGCCCCTGTATGAAGTGGCCCAAGGCGGAGATCTCATACAGATGACCGTCAATAAAAGGTCACGGCTGGACTCAATTGTACTCAATTTGAAGAATTGGTTATTTGGGCCAGGCTAGTCCGCCCGCGGCGGGATTACCATGCGTGGTCACCCAGATCACCCCTGCGGGGTTGAACAATGGCGGGACCTATGGTCTCGGATCAATACAAGTAAGGATGCTCTCCCATGAGTGAAAAAGTTTCCGGAGCTAAAGTTGCGCTATTTGTTTCCTTTACTGCGGTGGCGATGGCTCTCTTTCATCTCTATACCGCGGGATTCGGGAGATTTCCGGCTTTACAGCAAAGATCCATCCACCTGGCTTTTGCCCTGCTCCTGACGTTTTACCTTTATCCGGTTAGGAAAAAAGGATTGTCCGGCAAATGGTCAGCCATCATCAACTTTGTATCCTCCATCGCGGCCCTGATCAGTTGCGGCAATATTGCCTTTGTCATCTATTATGTCCTCTATGAGAGAGCCGGTGCCGCGACGAATATGGATATCGTGTTCGGCACTGTGCTCATCATCCTGGTCATTGATATGACGCGAAGGATAATGGGATGGACCCTGCCCATCATCACCCTGGTCTTTATTGCCTATGGTTTTCTGGGATCCTATATCGACATACCTTATCTGTCCCACTCCGGTATGGATGTATCTCGTTTCATTGCTTACACCTATTTGAGTACGGAAGGGCTTTTCACCATCCCCCTGGGGGTTTCGGCGACATTTATTGCCGTTTTCGTGATTTTCGCCGCATTTTTGGTCAACTCCGGTGTTGGCGATTTTTTTATGAAAGCATCCACGGCCATAGCAGGGGATAAGACGGGCGGGGCGGCTAAAATTTCGGTAGTCTCCAGCGCTGCGATGGGATCGGTTTCCGGCAGCTCTGTCGGTAATGTGGTCACCACCGGTTCGGTCACCATCCCGTTAATGAAAAAAATGGGTTTTCCTCCATTGTTGGCAGCGGGTATTGAAGGGACGGCGTCGACAGGCGGACAGATCATGCCGCCCCTGATGGGGGCCACCGCCTTTATCATCGCCAGTGTGGTCGGCAAACCGTATTTAACTATTTGTGTTGCCGCTTTTGTGCCGGCGGTGCTTTCGTTTTTATCGGTATATATTATTGTGCACTTTGAGGCTGAAAGACATGGTATTAAAGGCCTGCCAAAAGAAAAATTGCCCAAACTGATGCCGGTATTAAAGAAAAAAGGGTATTTAGTGATACCCATCATTGTTTTAATTGCGATGCTGGTGATGGGATTTACCGCAATGAAAGCCGGTTTTTATTCCATTATTTTCGTGATCCTGATCAGCGCCATCCAAAAAGATACCCGTATGGGAGTAAAAACTATTTTGTCAGCCCTGGAAAAAGGAGCCAAAGCTGTGCTTCCCATTGCAGCCGCCTGTGCCTGTTCGGGCATTGTCGTCGGGGTGTTGACATTGACCGGTCTGGGGCTGAAAATATCCTATCTGTTGGTTGAACTGGCACAGGGCAGTTTACCGGTTCTGTTGTTGCTGGCGATGGTGGTATCCATATTTCTGGGGATGGGTATTACAACCACCGCAGCCTATTTGCTGGTTGCCATTGTTGTCGCACCGGTCCTGGTTCGAATGGGCGTGCCGGAACTGGCCGCGCACATGTTTGTTTTTTATTATGCGGTTATCTCGACCATCACCCCGCCTGTCGCCCTGGCCGCCTATGCAGCTGCCGGAATTGCAGACACCGATCCGTTTAAAACTGCGCTGGTCGGGTTTCGGGTCGGAATTGCCAAGTTCGTGGTGCCCTTTTATCTCATTTACCGACCGGATATCCTACTGGTTTCAGCCGATCCCCTTAAGGCAATCTATGCCCTTGTGATGTCATTTATAGGCATATGGGCATTGGCCGCCAGTGCCTGCGGCTATGCCTTCAGGGAATTGAAAATATACGAGAGATTGATCCTTTTTGCCGGTATTCCGCTGACGATCCCTTATAATTTTACCTGGAACATTATCGGCACGGGTATGATCATTTTGGTTACCGGTTATGTGTGGACAGACGCACGTAGGGAGAAACTGCAAAATTGAAGATTGCAGATTGAATATTGAATATTGAAGATTTATGGTATGTTATCTATTTTATTTCCACCTCCATATCCTAGCCCAAAGTCAACCTGAAATGCAGGTAGCCTCGATTTATTCACGAGTTATGGCTTAGGGGGTTGTTTATAAAAGACAGTATTCCTTAAATATTCATTCTTCAATCTTCAATATTCATTTGAAAGGAGCCGCCATGCAAGCATGGACAGTCCATAATTTCGGACGCTATCAGGAACAACTAAAACTGGAAGAGCGCGACCTCCCGCAGGTCACAGGCTCCGAGGCCCTGATCAAAGTGAAAGCCAGTGGCATTAACTTTTTTGATCTGCTTGCGATCGCCGGAAAATATCAGGTCAAAGCACCATTGCCGTTTGTTCCCGGTGGGGAGGCCGCCGGAGAGGTGGTGGAAGCCGGGGAGGCCTGTGACTTGAAAGTCGGAGAGCGGGTGATGACAAGTCATTCAGGAGCGTTCGCAGAATTTATGATTGCCCCGCAGAATGCCACTTTTCGAATACCGCCAAACATGTCTTACGAGGATGCCGCGGCTTTTCAATTGAATTATCAAACCTCCTACTTTGCTCTTGAACACAGGGCCGGCCTGAAGAAAGCGGACTATCTTCTGGTTCATGGAGGTGCCGGAGGTGTGGGGACGGCCGCGATACAAATTGGAAAGGCTCTGGGAGCAAAGGTAATTGCGACAGCAGGCTCCGCTGAAAAACTTCAAATCTGTCGACAATGCGGCGCCGGATTTCTGATTAACTATCGAACCGAAGATTTTATCGAAAAGGTTATGGACATTACCGACGGAAAAGGAGCGGATGTCATCTACGACCCGGTAGGCGGAGATGTTTTTGATCAAAGTACCCGATGTATTGCCTGGGAGGGAAGAATTATAGTTATCGGATTTACTTCCGGTCGTATTCCCGAAATTCGCACCAATAAGGTTTTATTAAAGAATATGTCCGTGGTCGGATTGTGGTGGGGAAATTACCGCCTCCATAATCCGCAACTTATCGAGGAATCCCAGCAGCGCCTTTATCAAATGTATGCTGATGGCGCCGTCAAACCGGTTATCCATTCGGTTTATGAAATAAAAGATTTGCCGAAAGCCTTGGAGTTAATTGAAAACCGCAAAAGCTATGGGAAGGTAGTTATAAAGGTTGTATAGCCTTGGAGGCTCAGTGTAACCAGATAAATGATTTTTGAACGATAGCGATTGTGCCGATACTTAAATAGTATGGGTTTCAGGTGTCAGGTTTCGGGTGTCAGGAACACTTATCAAGGCTGAACCATAAAGTACCAATGCCTGAATTGTCAAAAAGCAAGGAAGTTAACCATTAAATCTGATTTTGCCGGTTACAGTGTTTAGCACCGACACTACCTGACACCTGAAACCTGACACCTTCAGTATCTTACAACCTGTTGTCAGAAAAAACCCGATTAGTGACTAAATGACTGAAGTGATTTAGGAGTGAATAATGTCTCATTTTAAAATCAACCAGAAAGATGTTTTTTTCATTTTAAAAGAACAGCTCAAATACGGAGCTTTAGGAACATTGGACCGTTACGAAGGACTCAATGAAAAGACCTTCGACATGCTGATCACGGAAGCCATTAAATTTGCCAGGGGCGTGGTGGATCCGTTGCAGGAAATCGGTGAACAATATGGAGTCAAATTTGAGAATGGGAAAGTCACCTGTCCGCCTGAATTTAAAACCGCATTTAAACAATACGGGCAGGACGGCTGGACGGCCGCCGTCCGCGACCCCGAGTACGGCGGGCAGGGGTTTCCCAACATGATGCGAATCGTTATCAATGACTTTATGTACGGTGCCTGTCAGTCATTTAATATGGCACCGAGTCTGACCCACGGGGCAGCGCATCTGATCGAAAGTTTCGGTACCAAAGAGCTGAAGGCGCGCTTTATACCAAAAATGTTTGACGGAACCTGGGCCGGCACCATGTGCCTGACCGAGGCCGATGCCGGGTCCAACCTGGCAGCCCTTCAGACAACAGCTTATCCGGCAGGCGATCACTTCAACATCAAGGGCAGCAAAATTTTCATCTCCTGGGGCGATCATGATTTGGCGGAAAATATTATCCACCTGGTTCTGGCACGGATGGAAGGTGCACCGGCCGGTGTGAAGGGCATTTCACTTTTTGTGGTACCGAAGATGAAGCTGAATCCCGACGACTCCGTGGCAGGATCCAATGATGTCCTTTGTGGCGGCGTTGAGAAAAAACTGGGGCTGCACGCATCTCCGACCTGTGTGCTGAATTTTGGCAACAATGATGACTGCATCGGCTACCTGTGTGGTGAGGCTAACCGCGGCCTGGCGCATATGTTTCAGATGATGAATGCGGCCCGCATTAACACCGGCGTCAGCGGCATGGCGCTGGCCAGCACAGCCTATCAAAACGCACTTGAATATGCCAAAGGCAGAGCCCAGGGGCGCGATATCGCCGGACGCAAACCCGGGGATGTACCGATTATCGATCATCCGGATGTCCGACGCATGCTGCTGTGGATGAAAGCCATGGTGGATGGTATGCGATCGATGATATACACCGGTGCCTTCTGGCAGGATTATGCCCTGGAATTGCTTGAAGGAGATGCGAAGCAACACTACGCCGATCTGCTGGATTTTATGACCCCGATTATCAAAGCATATTGCTCGGACATGGGCTTTAGGGTGTGTGAAACCGCCATTCAATGTCTCGGTGGATATGGCTTCTGCAAAGAGTACCCGCTTGAGCAATACCTGCGGGATGCCAAGATCATGTCGCTTTACGAGGGCACCAACGGGATCCAGTCCATGGACCTGATGGGTCGGAAAATGCGCATCAATAATGGTGGACCCTTTAGGGCATACCGAAACGAAATCGAGAAATTCTGTCGGGAAAACCTGAACCACCCGCAGTTGGGGGTTCACGTTAAAGCATTATCCAAAGTGTTCGAGAAACTGACAGCAGTTGCGATGCACATGAAGGTTCAAATGAATTCCGACCCGCTGCAGTGGGCCTCCAACACATACCCTGCCTTGTTAGCCTTCGGTGAAGTTACCATCACGTGGCGCCTGCTGGATATGGCAGTCATTGCAGCCCATGCCGTTGAGAAAGGCAAACAGAAGAATTTTTACAGCGGGAAAATCATGCAGGCGACCTATTTTGCAGATGTTACCCTGCCGCACACGCTGGCAACCATGGAGAACGCGCTGCGCGAGGGCCGGGAAGTCGTTGACATGCCTGAGGGGTCGTTTTGAAGTCGGAAGTGGGAATGCGGAAGTCGGAAAACAAAAGCATAGAGCAGAGGGCATAGCGCAAAGTGTGAAGGGCTGGGGGATGAGGACTGAAGAATTCGAAGGCGGAATATCTTGAATTAGGAAGTCTGAATGCGGAAATGGGAAAAAGAAGGGAATCCGAGCGCTGCGCTTAATGAACGTTTCACTTTATGAGCGCTTTGCTTTAGGAAAGAAATAACATATAGTAGGGCCGGCCACCGTGCCGGCCTTGATTCAGCAGTCACGGTGGGATAGACTATCTGGTAAGTTGGTAAGTTTTAAGTTTGTGAGCGACTTAGGATTAAGATCGATCTTATTCCATTTACTAATCAACCATTCAACTAATTTTTCTAATCAACTAATAGCAATGGAAATTTCAATTCCCGATGAACAACTTGCAATGCGTGATAAGGTTAAACAATTCGTGGCCGAAGAGTTGGAGCCGATATCCCTGAAGGTGGAAGCGGAAGGACGGATTCCCGATCAAATTGTGGATAAGATGAGACAATTGGGGCTATTTGGACTTTCTATTCCCAGGGAGTACGGCGGACTGGGTCTTTCAACGCTCGCTGAAATTATGGTTTATGAAGAGTTGACTAAGACCAATGCCAGCTTTCGTTCCCGGATCGGCACCAGCAACAGCATTGGATCCATGGGGATATTATTTGACGGAACCGACGACCAAAAAAATACTTACCTGCCGCGCATTGCTGCCGGGGAATGGACCGCCGCCTTTGCACTTACCGAACCGGATGCCGGCTCCGACGCCGCCAACATTAAATGCAACGCGGTTTTAGAAGGTGATCACTGGGTTCTAAACGGAACCAAGCAATTTATTACCAATGGTGACTGTGCCTCAGTTTTTACCACCATCGCCGTAACCGATGAGCAGAAAAGGGCCCGGGGAGGATTTACGGCATTTATCATTGAAAAAGACTTTGCCGGATTTAGTGTCAGCCTTCCAGACAGCAAAATGGGCCTGAAGGGCTCAAATACGAATGAAATCGTATTTAAAAATTGTATGGTCCCGCGAGAAAATGTCATCGGCGGCATGGAAATGGTGGGAATGGGATTTAAAACCGCCATGCGGGTCCTGGATAAAGGACGGCTGACGATGGGGGCCTGCGCACTGGGTGCTTCCCAAAAACTGCTCGATATGTGTGTGGCCCATATCAAGCATCAATTCAATTCCGGAAAACCCAAAGCTGATCTGCAGGTTGCCCAGTTCAGCCTGGCGGACATGGCCACTGAAATTTATGCAGCCAGGCAAATGCTGCATGACACGGCCCGCCTGCGGGATACTGGAAAAAATGTGACCCATGAAGCTTCCATGGTAAAGTTGTTTTGTACTGAAATGGCCAGCCGCATAGCCGAGCGGGCCATGGACATATTCGGCGACGAGGGTTATCTGACCCAAACGCAAATTGAAATGTTTTTGAGGGATGTCAGATTATATCGAATATTCGAAGGGACCAGTGAAATTCAGCGCATGGTGATATCACGCAATCTGCTGAGGGATTAGCATAATCTGGCCACGCTGGGGCCGAATAAAATCTCATATTTCTTACAATCGCCTGCAGTAAAAATTAGCAGATGCTGGATTCCGGATACTGGATACTTGATAGAATGAGTTCCATCCTTTTTAAATCCAGAAACCAGCATCCAGTATCAGGTATCTGATCCATAATACATATTAAGTCTGACTTTAAATTTATCTTTTGAAATTGAAGAACTGACAAAGGAGACCCCAATGAACCAATCTGTCATTATCAGCGCCGTACGCACTCCGGTCGGACGATATATGGGCGCACTTAAGGATGTTGAAGCATATGATCTGGCCAGCCTGGTGCTAAATGAAGTCATTAAGCGGGTGGATATCCAGCCGAATCAGGTGGATGAAGTCATCTTCGGGCAATCCTATCAAAACGGTGAATATGTGAACATCGCTCGCATGGGACTGCTGAAAGCCGGTTGGCCGGAGACAATACCCGGAATTACAATCGATCGCCGCTGCTGCACCGGTTTGGATGTGATTCGTTATGCGGCCAGTCTAATCATGTCCGAACAGGCGGAAATTATAGTGGCCGGCGGGGTGGAAAGTATGAGCAATGCCGAGTTTTATCTACCCGGCAACATCAAGTGGGGGGTTGGGGGCAGCAAAGGCATGCCCCGGGGCCACGGTGATATGTCAATTTGGGGATTGAAGTTTTATGATCGCATCCAGAGAGCCCGGGTCATGTCCCAACCGGAAGAAAGATACGGAGTCCTGCCGGCTATGATGACGTGGGCCGAAACCGCTGCCAAAGAAGAAGATATATCGCGGGAAGCCTGTGATCAATGGTCCCTGGAAAGCCATCAAAAAGCATGTGCGGCCATGAAATCCGGTAAATTCGACGCCGAAATAATTGGCGTTTCGATACCTCAGCGCAAGGGTGATCCGTTATTATTTGCAAAAGATGAAAACCCGCGGGCCGACACCACGATCGAAAAATTAGGCAGGCTTAAACCGGTCTTGGGCGGCGTTTGCACTGCCGGTAATTCCTCGACAGAAAATGATGGAGCGGCTGCGGTCATTGTCACCAACGCCCAAAAAGCTGACGAATTGGGTATCAAGCCAATGGCTGCAGTCAAAGCATGTGCTGTTGCCGGCGATGATCCGCGCAAAACGTATAAAACCGTACCGACGGCAGTTAACAAAGCGCTGTCGGCGGCCGGCATTGATATCGGCCGGATGGATTTGATTGAAATCCAGGAGGCTTTCGCGGCCCAGGTCCTCGCCGATTTAAAAGAAATGGGCGTGGGACCGCAAGATTACGGCATGGTGAACGTAAACGGATCCGGAATTTCACTCGGTCATCCCATTGCTGCAACAGGGGTCCGCGTGTTGGTCACCCTGCTGCATGAGATGAAACGGCGCGGGGCGCGCTACGGCCTGGAATGCATCTGCGGCGGCGGCGGTCTCGGAATCGCGGCCGTTTTTGAAAGAACAAATTGATTTTCACCGCAGAGGCGCAAAGGGCGCAGAGAGAACCTTTTCTTTTCAATTGCCTCTGAGAGGGAGGCAATTGGAAAACAATCAGCATGCGGCATAAAAAATATTGGTGGTTAACGATTTTTCTATGCAAATTAACGATCAGATCTTAATCTGAAACCATGCAATTCGAAAGTCAGATTTGTATTTAGACCGCCGGGCTAGTCTTTTTATTTGCCGGAAGCCGACCATTAATTTATATGATCAGATCGGTTATCCCGCTTCGGCGGGGCCTTTCAACGGCAAACAAAAAAGTAATCTCTCTCTGCGCACTTTGCGCCTCTGCGGTGATAATATATAAAATTAGGAGGATATAAAATTGACAAGAAAATTAAATGAAGTCGTGGTGGTCGATGCCGTGCGGACGGCATTTGGCAGGGCAGGGGAGAAAGGCATATTCTGGAATACACGGGCGGAAGACTTGTGTGTGCCGTTGTTAAAAGCCCTCATGGAACGTAATCCGGCCGTGAAACCGGCAATGATCGAAGACAGCATCTGGGGCGTAACCAATCAGGTCAAAGAGCAGGGTGGAACCATCGGCCGGATGCTTCCCATACTGGCGGAGTGGGGTTGGGAAATCCCCGGCTGCTCTATCGATCGCATGTGCGCCAGCGGTCTTACTGCTGTTGGATTCAGTGTCAGCCAGATCGCCAGCGGCATGGCTGATTGTCTGATTGCCGGCGGTGTGGAGCATATGGGACACTTGCCCATGGGATTTATGCGTGATCCTCATCCCCGGGCCGAAGAACTGCTGGGCGGTCCGTCAGCGTTTAACATGGGAATGACTGCTGAAAATATTCATGATCGATTTGCGAAATTGACAAAAGACATGGCAGATACCTATGCAAAGTCCTGCCAGGACAAAACCGATCAGGCAATTACGGCCGGCAAGCTGCAGGACATGATCATTCCCATCGAAGTGGAGCTTGCGGACGGCACCCAAATGATGGCCGACAAAGATCAGCAACCCCGGCCGAGTACGACCATGGACGGACTGGCCGGACTGAAAACGCCGTTTAGAGAAGCAGGAGGACGGGTAACTGCCGGCAACGCGTCAGGTCTAAACGACGGAGCCGCGGCAGTGCTGTTGATGAGTCGGTCGAAAGCAGACGAACTGGGCCTGCAGCCGAAATTGCGCTGGGTGGCATCCGCTGTGGCCGGTGTTGATCCGACTGTTATGGGGATTGCTCCGGTTCCGGCAACGGAGAAGGCACTTAGCAAGGCGGGCCTGACAATGGATGACATCGACATCATCGAAATCAATGAAGCCTTTGCGGTGCAGGCACTGTACTTTCTGGATCAATTTGGATTAAAACCGGATGATCCCCGGGTCAACAAATGGGGTGGCGCAATCGCCTACGGTCACCCACTGGCCGCCTCCGGTCCCCGTCTGGTGGCATTTTTGTGCGGCCTGTTCAAGGAAAATCCGGATGCGAGATACGGTTTGAGTACCATGTGTGTCGGGCGAGGCCAGGGGTATTCGATGATTTGGGAAAATGTTGTTTAAAGGTGGAATTGAATGAATTTGGAATTAAACAGCGAACCGCAGAATTTCGAATATCGAACCGCAGAATTTCGAAGGGTGGAATCGCTGCGCTCTGTCTTTTTGATCATAGGTAGAATACATTCCTTCGACATTCGATATTCACTATTCAATATTCGCTTTTTATATTTTTATCAGACCCAAAGTTGCTAAAGTCTCGTTTTCGAATAAACAGGTCGCTTTTCACGCCAGTGGTGGCGCTGATCCGCCTGCGGCGGAACACCTGAAACCACTAGATAATTACACTATAAGGATGGTTAAGATGAAGTCTGACAATGCTTGCACCGAGATTGTGACCGAGATCCGTGATCGTATTCTTCGCCTAAGAATCAACCGGCCGGAAAAGAAAAATGCCCTTACCAGGGCCATGTATGCCGCCATGGCCGATGCGATCGCCCGGGCTGATGATGACAACGGCATTCGGGCTGTTTTTCTGCACGGCACGGCGGATTGTTTCACTGCCGGCAATGATCTGAAAGATTTTCAAGCTTTTCGGCAAGACGGCAATAATAAAGATGTCAGTAATTTTCTGGCGACCATCAGCCGGGCGGAAAAGCCCATCGTGGCGGCCGTTGGCGGAGTGGCCGTGGGTGTGGGGACGACCATGCTGCTTCATTGTGATCTGGTTTATGCGGGAGAAGGCGCGAATTTTATATTGCCTTTCGTCGCGCTTGGACTCTGCCCGGAGGCCGCTTCCAGTTTCCTGTTGCCCAAATTAGTCGGACACAAATGTGCATCTGAGTTATTGTTGCTCGGCGAGCCATTAACGGCAGCAAAAGCCTGTGAAATTGGACTGGTCAATGCCGTTTATCCGGATGCGGAGTTTATCGAAAAGGCTTATATCCAGACTAAAAAGCTGGTGCAGCAACCTCCGGCCTCCGTCCGTATAACCAAAGCGTTGCTTAAAAGGCCCGTTTCGCAATACATTGATGACACCATGGCTGAAGAGCGAAAGCATTTTTCTGAAAGGCTGAATGCCGGCGAATGCGATGAAGCGTTTACTGCTTTTTTTGAGCGGCGGAAACCGGATTTTTCTCGGTTTGATTAATGCGAAATCCCCTCTAACTCCCCTTTAAAAAAGGGGAGAACCAAGCTTCCCCCTTTTTTAAAAGGGGATCGAGGGGGATTTTTAAATTATATCAATTTGACCATTTTAACCAGAAGTCGACAGGAAAACTATATATAATGGAATTTTTCTTCAAACCCCGGGGAATCGCAGTGATCGGAGCTTCGGCCAATCCTGTCAAAGGCGGCTATTTTATACTCAGCAATTTAATGAAAGGGTTTAAAGGGGGCATTTATGCGGTAAATCCTGCCTATCCCGCGATAGATGGATTACCATGCTTTCCATCCGTTTTAGATGTGCCCGATCCGGTGGATCTGGCGATTATTTTTGTGCCGGCTCCATTGGTTCCCCGGGTGTTGCGCGAATGCGCCGAACGCGGAATCAAGGGCGCAATGATTGAATCCGGCGGATTTGCGGAAAGCGGTGAGGAGGGCAAACAATTACAAGACCGTATTATAGCGATACACCGGGAAACGGGAATTCGAATCTGGGGACCCAACTGCATGGGGTTAGTGGATGCGGTGCATGATTTCGTTTTTTCCTTTGTGTTGCCGGCTATCTGGGAAAAGGGCCTGGATTCCGGCAATGTCTCCCTGGTCGTGCAAAGCGGCATGCTCTCCGCCGGATTTTTAATTGATATCATGAGCAATGGTATTATGGGCATCAGCAAGGTCTGCTCCATCGGAAACAAAGCTGATGTAAACGAATGTGACATCCTGGAATACTTAGTTAGTGATTCCAATACCGGCGCAATCGGCCTTTACCTCGAATCGATACCGGACGGGCCACGGTTTATGAACCTTTGCCGATGTTCGCAAAAACCAATTGTGGTGCTCAGGGGCGGGAAGAGCCGCAAAGGGGCCGAAGCGGCCAGGAGTCATACCGCCAGTCTGGCCGGCAACGGGGCGGTGATCAGCGGTGCCCTGGCCCAGGTTGGGGTGATAGAGGCTTTTGATTTTAAACAAATGATGGATCTGTGCCGGTCATTAGCGGATTACCCGCAAATCCTACCCAAAGACAGCCGGCGGGTGGCCATTCTGACGATGAGCGGGGCCGCCGGGATTGTTTCTGCTGATTTTATTGAGCAGCATGGTTTATTGGTGGCTGAACTTGCCGGTCCAACAGTTGACGCATTAAAAAAAATTTATCCGGGATGGATGCCGGTTTCAAATCCTGTTGATCTTTGGCCGGCAGTTGAACTCCACGGGCGCAAGAAAGCCTATAGCGCTGCATTTCAGGCCGTTTTTGCTGAGCCCAACGTGGATGCAATTCTATTTCACAGTTTTGTCGGCGGACCGGCTTCCCGGATGGATATGTCCAATCTGGTCGAGATGGCCAGGCAAAGCGGCAAACCCTTGTTCGGCTGGTTAATGGGAAAACGATCTGAAGCACATCAATTCCAGATGGATGCCAGAGAATTGAAGCTTCCCGTTTTTGGTGAGTTGTATCGGGCTGTGGAATGTATGGCGGCGGTGTTATCAAGAGAAGCATTACCGGACCCCGGTTCGAGGGAGATGCCTTTTACCGAATCGACTTCCATCAAAGATCGGTTGGAAAAAATGCTGACAGTCGAAACCGGCACCCTTGATGAATTCAATTCCAAGCAAATTCTATCTTTGTGCAACATACCTGTGGTTGAAGAAAAAATTATATCTTCAGCGGGTGAAGCAAATAAGATCGCCGACGAATTCGGCTTTCCGGTGGTTTTAAAAGGACTATTGCCGGCAGAAATACACAAAACCGAATTAGGCCTGGTGCGCACCGGAATATCCTCTGCAGAGGAAGCCGGGAGTGCTTTCAATCAATTGCACCAAAAGGTGTCGAACAACGGATCCGTCTTAATACAAAAGCAAATTCAAGGCGATCCGGAACTCATTGCAGGATTGATCCGGGATCCCCAATTCGGTCCTTGTGTCATGTGCGGTTTCGGAGGCATTCTGGCTGAAGTCATGGCCGACAGTGTTTTTGCCGCAGCACCACTAAACAAATCCGAAGCCCGGGCTTTAATTGCTCGCTTAAAAACCCAAAAACTGTTAAATGGTTTTCGCGGTTTCACGGCCGTTGATCGGGAGGCACTGGCAGATATCCTCGTGCGGCTCGGCGATCTGGCAGTAGCCTTTGAACAAATTAAAGAAATTGATATTAACCCTCTGATCGTTCATGAGGGGAGGCCGATTGCGGTGGATGCGACGATAATTGTAGATAAAATAGGGGAGTAATGAGATAGTGAAAAATCACAAATTTCAAGCATCAAGTAACAAATAAATTCCAAATTCCAATATCCAATGACCAAAACCGGTTTGATATTTTGAATTTAGGTCATTGTAATTTATTTGTAATTTGTGATTTGTGTTTTGGAATTTTATCAGATTACTTTTTCAAATATAAATCATCGAGACAGTTGAAAATCAATTTGAACCGGTAGAAAGGGACAATTATGATTGGAGCTGAAATACTGATTAAAACAGCCGTTAACGCCGGAATCGAAGTCTGTTTTACCAATCCCGGTACCACTGAAATGCCGCTGGTCTGCGCATTTGATTCAATACCGGGAATAAGACCCTATCTGGGCCTTTTTGAAGGCTGCTGTACCGGGGCTGCCGACGGCTATGGGCGAATGACCGACAAGCCTGCCATGACGCTGCTTCATCTGGGACCCGGGTTGGGCAACGGCATTGCCAACCTGCACAATGCCCGGCGGGGCGGAACCCCGGTTTTAAATGTGATCGGCGAACACGCAACCTGGCACCGGGCGGCCAATGCACCGCTGACAATGGATATTGCAGCGCTGGCAGACCCGGTTTCCGGATGGCAGCGCACCTGTTCAACCACCGAAACTATATCACAGGATACCGCTGATGCCATTGCTGCTGCGTCGGAGGGCCAGGTTGTATCACTGATCGTACCCAGTGATATCCAATGGTCTGAATGCGCCGACCCAAAAATTCACCAACCAAAATTTTCAAATGCTTCCATTGATAAGGATTCCATCATCCAGGCTGCTGAAATGCTGCACACCGAACAGAAATCTGCCCTGATCCTCGGCGGGCGAGCCTTGAGAAAAGAGGGCTTGATGGCCGCCGCCAGAATAAAAGCCAGGACCGGCTGTGATCTTCTATCGGAACGCGCCCCGGCCCGCATCGAAAGGGGGACAGGGATTCCCCCGACGGAAGTCATACCGTATTTTCCGCGGCAGGCATTGGAGCTGTTGTCCGGCTACCAGGTTATCGTGTTAGTGGGCACGGGAGAACCGGTGACATTTTTTGGTTGGCAAGGGTATCCCAGTCGACTGCTCAACGACACCCAACATATCTGTCATATAAAATCGAACAATAAAAGCCTGCCGCAAGCCCTGATGGACCTGGCCGACGCGCTGGATGCGCCCGGCAAGATCACTGCGCCCGATGCCGGCTCTTCGAAGATTGAAATACCTGAAATTCCGACGGGTAAGTTGACGGCCAATAATGCCGGCATCATCCTGGCGGCCCTGCAGCCCGAGCATGCGATAATTGTTAACGAGTCGATAACCTCCGGTGGTGCATATCTTCCGCTCGCCGTGAGTGCGCCTCCCCATACCATGATGGCCCTGCCCGGAGGCGCCATCGGCTACGGAATGCCCTGTGCTGTTGGCGCCGCCATTGCATGCCCCCAGCGGCCGGTCATCAATTTTCAGGCCGACGGCAGTGCGATGTATACATTGCAGGCACTCTGGATGCAGGCACGAGAATCATTAGACGTTACCACACTGATTTGTTCCAATCGTAGTTATAATATTTTGAAGATTGAATTTGCCCGGGCTGAAATCGAAACACCCGGTCCGTATGCCCAATCATTAACCGACCTTGGAAATCCGGCAATCGACTGGGTCCAGATCAGCAACGGGATGGGGGTTCCGGGGATTGCCGTAGACAGTTGTGAAACCCTGACGAGAGAATTAAAAAGGGCACTGAAAGAAGAGGGGCCGCATTTGATTGAGATGGTATTTTAAGTGAGGCTCAAGGTTTCAGCGGTTCATCGGAAATTTTTACCTTTTTTTATATACAAAGTTACTTTGAGGGGCCGATTCCACAACGCAGAGGAGAATTATAATGGAAAACAGCGTCAATATTTCAGGGGACTGGATAAAAGGATTGATCCGGAATTTCATCACCACTTCACCCGAAAACACCATGAAAAATGAAACTGAGGAGCCGGCATGGGATGATGCCCTGGTTGGATTCGCCTCCGGTGCGGACCAGATTTGGCAGCAGTACAAAGAATATGTTGGGGCCTTCCACTGGACCCCCTGGGAAGTCTTCAGTCAGCACTGCCCCGGGGAATCAGCCGGCCCTGAAGAACTAACTGTCGTTTCATGGGTATTGCCCCAGCGGGAGATGGTCCGTAAGGCCAACCGCAAGGCCAAAAAGTATCCAGCCGAAGAATGGGCCCGGATCAGGGTCTATGGTGAGAAGTTCAATGCAGCCATACGGCAGCACGTGACCAAAAGCCTTCAAGAGGCCGGCCATGCTGCCATCGCTCCAATGCTGGTATCCAACTGGACCATTGTCAACTCTGAGCGTTTTTCCTATGCATCTTCCTGGTCTGAACGTCATGCCGCTTACGCAGCCGGCCTGGGAACTTTCGGTCTGTGTGACGGGCTCATCACGGCAAGGGGCAAAGCCATGCGGGTGGGATCGGTAGTTGCCAAGTTATCAATTGAGCCGACTCCCCGTCCGTATTCCGACCATCGGGCCTATTGCCTTTTTTTCGCTAATGGAACCTGTGGCAATTGTATTGATCGCTGTCCGGTCCGAGCAATTACCGAGACCGGCCACGACAAAGAGAAGTGTCGGCAGCATTTGGCTCGCTCCAGGGAGTATGTGAAGAAGACTTATAAATTCGAGGGTTATGGCTGTGGGTTGTGCCAGGTGAGTGTGCCTTGCGAGGCAGGTATCCCGGTAAAGGCCGCCCGGGAAGCGCTTGAACGTGGAGAACTGCCACCGCCACCGCCGCCCCTGGCTTGAGTCCGGTTTAGGTGAAGAACCAAAGAATGTATATTATTTAGGTGGCACTTGTTGATTCTTGCCATACAAACCGGGAGCTTTGCACCCGGTTGCAAATTCAACGTACCAAGCACTGACGTGCTTTTGTCTTTTCGGCCTCTGGCCGAAAATCCAAGCCACCCGCTAGGCGGGTGGTCGTTGGCTAAAAAATTTCTGCAGGAATTTTCCGGCGTCTTCGATTTGAGAGATGAAACGAATTTGCTTGCCTTCAAAAGCACTTAAATCGGCGCAGCAAGTCTTGCATCCTTCTACTGCCAGAACCAGATCAATCTCTTCGTTATCCGGGGATACAAAATCAACTCTCCCATGGAGACTTTTCTTAATGTAATCCGCCAGCGCAACCCGGTCATAGCCGGGATTGCACCCGCCACAGTATTTAATCGCTACCTTAAGCATTATTTTTTCAATCGATAGAATTCCAACCAAACTCAATCAACTCAATCAACGCAATTAACTCAATAAACTTTTTCTATTCTTCATCAATTCCGCACAACTTCTTGGCCGCCCGTTTCTTTTCCGCCATGTTGATCAGCCTGGATATCATAATTCGCTGCGCCTGGGGTGATCCGGCACCGTGCATGGATTCGGTCAAATAGCCGACAGCCGCGGTTCCCAGGGTCATGTTTTCAATTAATCTTAAGATCCGCATGCGGTTTATGGCCGGCACGTCACAGCCGGCCGTATAATATTTTTCGAGCCATTTGCCGGTTTCCGGTGATATCAGGTCCTGCTCGGAAGGCAGGGTCACCATCAATCCGCCGGCGATATCCTGAGCGAGGCGGGAAATATCATAGGGAAACCGTGTCACATTTTGTTTGTGGATATTGGCCAAAAGTGAATTCACGGAATATGTCCCGCAATCTTCCTTAAAACCTTCCGACGCACAGGCAATGCAACCGCAATACAGGGTCTCGTTCAGGTGGTTCATTTCAATGATTTTGTCTTTAATATGCGAGGCTCCGGCAACATTGTTATATTCGGCGGCAGTTTGGGAGGCACCGATCAGCACGTCACCCACGCCGACCTTACAGGCATAACTTTGCCGGTGGAAGGCGGCAAATTTTTCAACCAGCTGCCCCACAAATTCAAATTCCTTGTACATGAACACGCGGTCCCAGGGGACAAAGACATCGTCGAAAACCACCAGGGCTTCGTGTCCGCCGAAAAAGATGTTGCCGCGGTCCAGCAGGCCTGCTTCAAGCTTGCGCGTGTCGCAGGACTGGCGCCCCATGATATATACGATTCCTTCGGCATCGGCCGGCAGGGCAAACGATACCGCATAATCCCGGTCTTCTTGCCGCATGGCAATGGTCGGCATGACGATGATTTCATGGGAGTTGACGGCCCCGGTTTGATGGGCCTTGGCGCCCCGCACCACAATGCCCTCGTCTCGTTCTTCGACGACATGCAGATAATGGTCCGGATCAGGCTGTTTATGCGGGGGCAGGCTGCGGTCTCCCTTGGGGTCGGTCATGGCGCCGTCGCAGGTAAAATCGCTTTCCTGGACATATTCGAGATACTTCAAGAAACGCTGATTGTAATCGGTGCCCAACTTTTGGTCCATGTTATAGGTGACAATGGACAATACGTTCAGGGCATCCATCCCCACACAGCGTTGAAAGCAGCATCCGGTTTCCCGCCCCAGCAGTCGGCCCATTTTGCTTTTTTTGACCAGATCCTCGACGCTTTGATGGATGTGGGTAAAGCGGTTTATTTTGTTCCCGGTGATATGCGATGTGGCGGTCATAAGGTCTTCATGTTCGGGACGGTGCGCCATGTCGTAAGTTTTGGCCACGGCCTGCATGGAGGGCCGGATGATGGGATCATCCACCACATTATCCAATTGCTTTCCAAACATATAGACGACCAGATTTAACTTCCTGAGACCTTTTTCATATTGTTCGGCGGTCATCATTGGCATTGATTTTTCTCCTGTTGGCTGGATTTGAAGCCTGGCTCCATTGCTCCGACGAATGGCGTTCATTCTGGTGCAGGCAATCGATCAGGTTCGCGTGTTTTTTTAATTGATAACGAATTCATATCATTATCAAGCTTCTAAAATGATATCAATGAAATATCGAAAGTTTCCATATAGCCAACATCTTTATATCGTTTCATATAGATGATATCCATGACCATTGTTAAAAATTTTTAAAACAAGAAAACCATAGGCTAATGCTTGACATATAATATTTTATTGCATAGAAGTCTACTGACAAATAACAATTCATTGTTGACATCTACATCTGATCGATAACTATCGCTTTGCTGTTATTCCTTAATATGTTTCATTTTAGATAACATTGCCATCACGGGTAAAAGCGGAACACATCAAAGAAGCGGCCCAAAACCTTACCGGATATAATATTAGCAAGTTTTTTCCCCGGATTAAATGTCCGGTGCTGGTCCTCAGGGCACCGGGGGGCATGACCACATCGGATAAAATCCGACTGCCTGAAGATGCATTGGACAAACTGTTGCGAGAGATGCCGGACCTAAAATACCGGAAAATTCAAGCTTCTAGCCATTGATCGATTGTCCTGCAACCTGATAAAGCACCTAATGCGGCGATCCTTGATTTTCTGCAACCAAAAAATGAGAGCTGTCTGAAAATGTTTGCGATGAAAGAAATCTTAAAACTAGGCTGAGATCGCTTCCGGAAGTTCCTTCCCGATCTGCCGGGAGCTGCTTATCTTTTCCAAAACCGATCGATGAATGGGTAAGAATTGCTGGTTATTTCGCGTCGAATTATTTTTTTGAATTCTGAAATAGATGGAGGAAAGTATAATGAAAAAAAATAATAATTTCATCATCGCAGTAATTGCTTTGGTAGTGGCCGGTTTGCTAATTAGTGCAGTTCCCGGTTATGCCCACCGCTGGAACAAAAGGAGCAGGGAGTTTCCAACAACCGTCATTACCAAGTATGGAAAAATCCAGGGATCTGAGACGGATTCGGGAGCCCTGGCATGGAAAAGTGTTCCATTTGCCCAGCCGCCGGTAGGAGACCTGCGCTGGAAGGCACCCGAAAAGCCCGCCAAGTGGCACGGTGTACGGGACGGCTCAGTGGAGTGTGAGCCCTGCACGCAGTTGATTACGGGCAGCGATTGGATCAGAAGCAGTACCGCGGAAGGCAGCGAAGATTGCCTTTATTTAGACATATACCGCCCGACTCACAAAAAAAAGAACCTGCCGGTCTATGTCTGGATCCACGGGGGATCAAACAATTTTGGAAAAGCCGAAGATTACGACGGTTCGGTACTGGCGCTCAAAGGCGACCTGGTCGTTGTGGTGATTCAATACCGGCTGGGGCCTTTGGGGTGGTTAACCCATCCGGCACTCAGACACGGTGATCCCAAAGATGACTCCGGCAACTTCGGCACCCTGGATACCATCCGGGCCCTTGAATGGATCAAGAAAAACATCAAGGCCTTCGGCGGTGATCCTAAAAAAGTTACCGTTACCGGTGAGTCTGCCGGTGCCCATAACGTCATGAATCTCGTGATTTCACCCCTGGCCAAGGGCCTTTTCCACCGGGCCATGTCCCAGAGCGGCGGCATGACAACGGACACTGTCGTAGAGGGTAAAGCTCAGGCTGAAAATACCATTGCAGCGCTTTTGGCAGCTGATGGGTTGTCCGGAGTCCCGGGCGGTGATGTGGAAGCATACCTAAGAGGAAAGACCAGTCATGAAATATTTGAGGCTTATTATGCCTTATTTGGAACATTGCCGACCTATGATGCCTATCAGGACGGTTATGTTCTTCCAGGCAGTGTCGTTGCCACCATCAGATCAGGCAAATATAATAAGGTGCCTATTATAGTAGGCGCCAACGAATATGAGACCAAGGCTTTCATGCCGTTATACGGCCCCGCATTTGGACTTCAGTCGTGGTGGGATCTGCGGTTTGAAGTACTCGATGGCGATGGATCTACGACGTTAGACGATGTGCTCCCGACTGATTTTGACAAGACTCTTTATGAGGTCACGGGCTATTACGGGGGCCGCAATTGGCGGGCCAAATTTGTCGATGAGCGGGCCAGGGCGTTGAGGGAGCAGCAGAAACATGTCTTTGCCTATGATTTCAGATGGGGCGGCAACAGTGCCATCGGGTCGGGACCGGCACCGTTCGATTTTATTTACGCTGCCGGCCATGCAATGGAAATTAGCTTCTTCTTTGGCGCCGATACGAGCCTGTGGGGATACTCTTTCAGCCCGGGCAATGATTTTGACGGCCGGATGAAGCTCAGCGATGCCATGATGAAGTACATGGCCAATTTCGCCCGCACCGGAAAACCCAAGGGCCATCATCTTCCCAAATGGAAAGAATGGTCCAACAAGGAGGGCAAAGAAAAAGTCATCATCTTCGATGCCGATTTCGACGACCCTCTGATCGGCATGAGCGATGAGGAAATTTCGATAGAAGGTATCTGGGATGCGTTGGATGATGAACTGGCTACCTGGGATGATAGATTCGGACCCGGTACATCCGCTGCCTGGGGTTGGCTGCCCTGGTGGTTTCAATGGTCTGTGCCTGAGTAGGCGGGACCGAGATGGGTTACGATTTCATCAGATTTATTCATCTTGGAGAATCTTTTATAATCATGTTTGACAGGCTCTCAGCAGGGTTTTGTCCGTCCTGCTGAGAGATTAAAAAATCCGGTTGACTGTCTGATCTAACTTTAAGCGATTCCAAGAAGATGGTGCTTGCTATGGACCGTTCGATGGGGATAAACCCCGCCGCTGCCCAGCGCTACTCAACAGGTTGATCAGCATCTCGTGGGGGCGGGCTTTACGCCAAAATGGCAAAATTACTTCATGATTAGGCTGGTCGCTTTTCAGACCAGGGGCGACGCTCATGTCTGATTACTTATGTTCGGCGCTTTATGTTAAACCTCAATCAAGCTAACAAAAGCACTCAAAGCCAGACCCGATCCCAATTAATTCTGAAAATAGGCGTCGTGGTAATCTGCCGCCTGTTGCTGAGCACGGCCCGGCGCTTTGCTTATCCGTTTGCCCCGGCATTGAGCCGTGGTTTGGGGGTGCCGCTGACAGCCATTACCTCGTTAATTGCGGTAAACTGGGCAACCTCTCTACTGGGGATCGTTTTTGGTCCGATTGGCGACCGAATCGGATATCGCAAGCTGATGATCGCTGGCATGCTGCTGCTGGGGATCGGGATGCTGGCCGGCGGGTTGGTTCCGTTATACGGCGTTGTACTGATCGCTTTACTTATGGCCGGGTTGGGGAAAAGTATTTTTGACCCGGCAGTTCAGGCTTATATCAGTGAAAGAGTGCCATACCGGCGCCGGGGAATGGCAATCGGTTTGATGGAAATCAGCTGGGCCGGCAGCACGCTGGTCGGGATACCATTGATTGCGCTGCTGATTAACAGCGTCGGGTGGCGATCTCCTTTTTTCGTCATGGGAATAATCGGTATTCTGGGTGCCTTCGTCCTGGCAATTTTTTTTTCCGGCGATAATAAAGATTATTCAAAACCAGTTCAGCTGCAGCAGTATAAAAAAATGCTGCAAATCCTGTTCAAGGACACCCCTTCGCTGGGTGCTATGGCATATGTATTTTTCTTCAGTGCCGCGATCGACAATCTTTTTGTGGTTTACGGGGCCTGGCTGGAAAAAGCATTTGATGTCGGGATTGTCGTTTTGGGCCTTGGAACCGGCGTCATAGGAGCTGCAGAGCTTTTAGGAGAGATAATGGTCGCAACCCTATCCGATCGATTAGGTTTAAAACGGGTTGTTTCTCTCGGAATTCTGTTGTGCTGCGCTGCCTATGTGCTGTTGCCGTTTATCAGTCAATCATTTTACCTGGCACTGGCCGGGTTGTTTATACTCTTTTTAATATTTGAATTTACGATTATATCCAGTCTGGCCCTATGCACGGAATTGCGACCCGGAATGCGGTCGACCATGATAGCCGGATTCACTGCTGCAGCCGGGCTGGGAAGGATTGTCGGTGCCTTGATCGGAGGTCCGGTCTGGTTGACCGGCGGCATTGCTGCAACAGGCATGATCTCGGCCGGAATCACCGTTTTCGCTTTAATATCGCTGCACTGGGGATTGCGTGGCTGGCGTAAAAGATAGTCAAATTTCATGCCGATTGTAAACTTGTCCGGCAAGGTTTGTCCCGGTCACTCGCAACCTAAATTATCTACTTGATTTCATATTCATTTCGCATTAATTAGGAGCAGTCAACCTAGGGGTTTTTAATCGGGTCATATTCAGAAGGAATTTAAATGGCATGAATGATAATATCGTACAACAGTTTCAAAAAAAACATGAATCGCTGGCGGGGATAGTCCATCTGGTTACCGGAATGAGCGAAGCAGCAGATAAAGTGTTTTCCATTCTTCAGGAAAAAGCGACGACAAAAGTGGCTTTGAGCGAGTTTCCGGAAGAATTTGGCCAAAAGCTGGATCAGCAAATCGCCGATAAGGGAATGGACGTGTTGCGACCGCCTTTCAACAACACGGATTTGCCCGCAGCCTTTGATACTATCCAGGCCGGCATCTCATGGTCGGACTTTGCCATTGCCGAGACCGGGGCAATTGTCGAATTTACCACTGACGATTCCCTGCGCCTGGTGACTGCCCTGCCGCTGGTGCACATAAGCCTGCTGCGGGCGTCTGACTTAGTTACAACCCTGATGGAGGCAGCAGTCCCCATCCGCATATTTTATGAGAAAAATCCTTTAAATGCAAACGTCTCATTCATTTCAGGCCCCAGCCGTACGGCAGATATCGAGATGCGATTAATTCTCGGCGTACACGGACCCGCCGAAACCCATGTCATAATTGTAAATTGAGCAAACTGACAACAAACCACCGACAACTAACAATGAGTGTTATCGCCCATTAAAAGGAATTGAATATGTCTGAATCTTCTTTCACACGGCTCTGCGATAAAGTCGAAAAGGCCCTGGGCGAAAAACCCAAAAGGGATGCGCTATACACCGCTATGAAACGAGGCCGGGACAATCGACGTAAAGCAGTGGATCTGTTGCCCGGCGGTGAAAATTTTAGAAAGGAAGTCCGGCAAACCAAGCTGCGGTGCCTGGCAAAACAGGATGAACTGGTGGACCAATTTGCCGACAAGGTTCGACAGCGCGGCGCATCCGTATATTTAGCGAAAGACGGTAAAGCGGCCATTGACTATATTCTGAAAATTGCCCGGCAGCGGGATGCCAAAATTGTGGCCAAATCAAAGTCACTGACCAGCGAGGAGATTGAAGTCAATGAACCCCTGGAAGCAGCCGGGATGGAGGTGATCGAGACCGACCTGGGAGAGCTGATCATCCAGCAGGTACACGAGAAACCGTTTCACCTGGTTTTTCCGGCGGTTCACAAAACCGTGGCGGATGTGGCGGAAATTTTCCGCAAAGCCACCGGTGAAGATATTCCCGACGATGCGGACGCGATCATGAAAGCCGTTCGCCGATTCGTGCGGCCTTACTTTTTAAATGCCGATATCGGCATGACCGGCGCCAACATCGGAATCGCTGAGCTGGGAGTGATCGTCATTGAAACCAATGAAGGCAATGCCCGGCTGGTCTCGAGCATCCCGGATGTTCATATCTGTATCATGGGCCGGGAGAAAATCGTGGAGACGGTTGAAGATGCGTTGCAGATGATGCTGGCACATCCGATCAGCGCAGTGGGACAGCACCTGACAACCTATGAAACCCTGATGGGCGGCCGATCACCCCTGGGCCAGGGTGAAGGCAACAGCAGCCGGGAATCTCACATAATTATTTTGGACAACGGCCGCAGCCGGATGCGCGAAGATCCCCTGATGCAGGATGCTTTGAACTGTATTCGATGCGCAGCCTGTATGAATATATGCCCCACTTATGGTGTGGTTGGGGGGCATGCTTTTGGTTACATCTATCCCGGTCCGATCGGTATTCCCTGGACGGCATCCGTGCACGGGCTGGAAAAAGCCGGGGAATTTGCGCACCTGTGTGTTTCCTGCGGGCTTTGCAAGGAAATTTGTCCGGCTGAAATTGATATTCCCATGATGATTTCAGCGGTTAAAGACCGCTATAGTCGATTGGAAAAACATCCCCTGGTCAATCGGGCTCTGATGGCGGCCGAGACCATGGCCAAATTCGGCAGTGCCACCGCGCCGATATCCAACTGGTTTATGAAAAATCAGTTCTTTCGATCACAGATGGAGAAATATGTCGGTATCGACAGGCGCCGTCAACTGCCGGTCTTTCGTCGCAAAACACTGGCCAAGCGATTTGACACCCGGGGGGCGACCCTGGTTTCCAACCCGGTTCACCATGTTGCCTTTTTTGCCGATATTTATGCCAATTACAATGCGCCCGATCTGGGAATGGCCGCTGTCGAACGCCTCGAATCACGCGGCTGTAAAGTGCTTATGCCGCCGCAACAGGGCTGCGGTTACCCCTATATCGGATACGGGGATTTGCAGCAGGCCAGAAAAGTTGCGGAAGAGAACGTCAGAAACCTGGCCTACTATACGCAGCAGGGATACGATATAGTGTCGACCGAGCCGACGGCGGTTTACTGTCTCAAAGTTTCCTATCCCAAGTTGTTGAACGATCGCCGGGATGTCGTAGACGTTGCTCAGAAAACTTATGAGTATTTCGAGTATCTGGAAAAATTGGAAAACGAGAGACCCAAAGATTCCCGTCTGCATCTGGAAGGTAACCATTTTGGTTTTCATATCGCCTGCCACCAACGTGCTCTGGGCGTCGGTGCTCATGCCATCGCTTATCTGAAGAAACGGGGCGCTGAGATGGAGGTGGTTGAAAGCGGCACCTGCTGCGGAATGGCCGGAACTTTTGGTTTGAAAGAGGGCATGTTGGGTTACGAGCTGTCCCAGGCAGTCGGTGAGCCCCTGTTCCAGGCTTTCAAAGACTCAGGGATGCAGGCAATCGTCACCGAGAGCAGTGTCTGCAAGATTCAATTGCAGGAGGGAACCGGCTTAAACGTTTATCACCCGCTGGAACTGCTTTAAGTATTGAATATTGAAAATTGTAGATTGAATATTTGAGGAATTGTGTCTATTTAAATTTTTGCTGGAATCGTTAAAGAACATTATAATAAAATTTACTGGTTATATATAAAGAGCAAGTACAGGGAATGTGGGAGCGGTTTTCAACCGCGAAATCAAATGCCGCGGCTGGAAGCCGCTACCGCTAAAATTCATCCAATTGTAACTTGGGCTTTGTTTATAACCAGGGAAAATTTTAAAACATACACAGCGTTTCGCATGGCTGACCCTACACCTTTGATTAAAAATCAACACTACAATGGAAGAATGAGTAAATCATTCTGGCGCTGTGTATCCTGTGTATAGAAAGAAAGTCAGCACCGCCATTGTCATGCAAAGGCCGGCCAGAAACAACGCGCCCGTCATAAACGTACCGGTTGCATCCACCAGAAGTCCCATGATGAACGGACCCGTGAAACCTCCGATTTCTGCCACACAGAAAAACATGCCGCCGGCCGAGCCCAGGTGCCGGGTTTCCACTCCCGGGCTGTCCATTAAAATTAATAACAGCAGCGCCATAAAGGGTGCACTGATTAAGCCCAGGGTTGCAAGGCCTAAGTAAAGTGCGGTTCCGGATATTTTCATCACCAGAACAAGGTTAATGGTGGTCAAAACTGCTAAAATAGCAATGATGCGTCCTCTGAAGCGTGGCGGAATAATCGTCGGAATAATTAGAATGGAAGGAATGCCGGCTGCAATTGAAATCGCAGCAGCCCAGCCGGCTCGTGAAGCGGACATACCGCTGTCTTCTAATATTTTCGGCAGCCAGCTCGAGAAACCGTGACCGATGGCAAACGATAACAGGCCCATAACCAGTAAGATCCTGACATTGCTTATTTTAATGAGGCTGTCGAATACGTCAATGATCCGCGAACTTTCCGATTGTTCTGCCGGCCTGTCTCCTCCGGCCAGTAGCAACCATTGCAAAGCGATTGAAAAAGTCGCCACACCATAGACCACGAATGCCAGGCGCCAGTTGTTGCCAACCAGGGGCATGACCAGGCTGTTGGTCAAGGCCAGAGCCATCAGTCCACCCATCCAGTTGCCGGTCGTGTAAATACCCATGGCCGTTCCACGGCTTCGCCCGGCAAACCATAAGGAAATTGTTTTGGGACCACCGATGGATATCATCGGACCCCCGAGGCCAAACAGGGCAACCGCAAGCAACATGGACATAAAGCCGCCGCAAAAATAACGCAAGGATGCCGAAAGACCGATGACAACCGCCCCGGCAAAAATGGATTTGCGAACGCCCCATCGATCCAGGATTGTTCCCGCGACCAGGGCCGCAAAAATATAGGTCAACTGCCATGACCCCAGAATCAAACCCATCTGAGAGTAAGAAAGCTCAAGGTCGGCCAGGATCGGAGTGACGAGGGGAAATATTGAGCGGGATACGATGCCAAAGCTGATGTAAAGCAGCCACAGCAGGACAAGCATTACCCAGCGATATGGTTTTGGATCGGAATCAGGTGACATTTAGCACGTCAGTAACAAGCGTTCAAAGGTTCAGGGTTCACGGTTCAAGGTTGTTTAAAGGATGTTCGACGTATAATCGGTTTGCAGTTTAATTTTGGTTGGCTGGAATCCATCATTTTGAAAGAATAAAAACCCTGAACCTATGAACCTTGAACCCCTGAACGGTTACCAGCCATAAATTTCCGTCCGTATTGCCGGCTGTATTCAAAAAAGTGTTCAATTCGGTCTTCGGTTGAATCAAATGGAATTTCACAACCGGATGCCAGAATATAGCCGCTTTCTGCGGCTGCCGTTTCAATGCACTGGCGGATGGAAGCTTCCATTTCCGTGCGGGTTCCGCTGCTGAAATGAGTGGTCGGCACATTGCCCATGATGACCAGGTTGTTGTTCGCCAAGTGGGCCAATTTTTGCAGCGATGAACCGGCATCTAGGCTGAGAAGATAGATTCCGGTTTCGAGAATGTCTTCCATGATCGGATCGATTTTGCCGCAGATGTGAAGGGACATAAATCGCTTCTTTGATCGAAAATAGCTGCAAAGCTCTTTGTGGTACGGCTTGATAAATTCCTGATAAATGAAAGGTGAAATAAGGCTGCAGGATGCGCCCGCCTCTCCCAAGGATGGCGCGAATCCGGCTTCAATCAGCGCGTCACCCATCTCCCGCACGACTTCGGTGGCAAACTTCATCAGCTCGTGAACGAACTTGGGGTCCGTGGCGGTGTCCATCAGCAGGGCTTCAGCACCCCTGAGATGCATGGCAATATTCCACGGGCCGGAATGCCCCAATCCCACAGCGGTCGTTTCACGCACGTGAGCGGATACCCGTTGGCAAACTTCGATGAAATATGGTATCCGGCCGTCTTTCTGAGGATCCGGCACGCTCAGCCGCGCCAGATGCGTTTTATCTTCAAGCAGGGCCCGCTTCGGATGTGAGATGCGATCTTCGGGAAATTCCAATTCACAGCCAACGGCTTCCGCTTCAAGGTAGATGTCGTTATAAACCACCAGGCTGTCGGGATTGAATCGATCGTGAAAAGCAAGATGTGCTTCGGTACTTTTGCGGGCATCGGTCAATATTTCCTTAACACTGTATCGAGTTAAACGTGAACAGTAAGGGCCTATCAACACCGTTGTCGGAACCCGGTCCATATGTTTTCGTCTCAAAGCCGACAGCATATATTGTTTTCCGCTGGTTTGGTCCATTGCTTGGTCCTCCCTGATGTAATATTTTCCGTGGTGGTTATCTTTTATTGGGCAAATTTTAACTGAGCCGTAGAGCTTTTTGGGGACATTGCATTACGCAACCATTGCACTTCAGGCAGGTCGTATCATCAACTATGATGACATCATTTTTATGTTTGACAATGCCGAAAACACCTACAGGACATACCATGCCGCAGGTATTGCAATTAACACATCTGGATTTGTCTTGGGTGATGAATCCCGTGTGAACGGCCTTGGATTGAAAGAGATGTCCGAAGGACTCAAAACCCAGTTTGTGCAGAAATGCTTCAGCCTCAGAGGTTTGACCACCGACGATACCTTTGAGATCGAACCCGATGGACAAGATAACCAGCGCAGTGAAAATCATCCAACCCTTATAATGCCAGGGACTACCGGTAGCATGTTCGGAGATTCCGACAAAAACGGCTATGGCAGCGATTGCTAACATCAGCGCTTTAGACCACCCGCTCTTAAAAGGTAAAAGATAGTACCCAGCATATAGAATAAATCCTGCACTCCAGAAAATCAGTGTTATGAAAACCGCCCAAACAGGATGAATGGTCAGAGCAATGGCGGAAAAGAAAAGCCACAGCAAAAAGTTCATGGCGAACAGCATTTCCATCCGAAATGGCAAGTCAAAATGAACCCTACGCTGTTCTTCAGTTTTGGTATGGCCGTTCGCGATTGACTCAGGTAGGCTGTTAACATATACGGGTCCCCATTTCCCCTTCCAGCCACTCACCTTCTTCAACAGTTTTGTATCAATTCCCGGAGCAGATAACTGCGGCAGAATAAGGTCCCTGTGATCAATGAGACTGGCAATGCCACTCGTTTTCAGAGCCGTTGTGATGGAATGAGTGTTCATCTCCCCTCCGGCAGATGCACACCAGACGTTGATACCTTTTGACTGTACAACGAGCAAATAGCAATTCTGACTTGTAAGTGCCTTTTCGACTCGACGAACCGTAAGGTGAAAATTTCCGGTAACGACGACCGGACTGTTCCTGTCCGGTGTACCGATTCTCCGTAATCCCGGCACCACTGGATTAGGAAACCATCGCCCACAGAAATCGATGAGTGATTTGATTTGTGACCTATCCTGATCGGGCTTCATCACTCGCGCGACGGCCGCGAGATGTGCACCCGTTGATCTTCTTGCGACAACGGTTACGAAACTTTCGAGAAACGAATAACGTTCCTCTGTGATTTCAAATCCCGCTTGACGCATTTCAACAGCAATATCCCTTACCGGTTTAGTACCTGTCTGGGAAATGAGATAGGTGATAAGAGCCAGTGGGAATCTCAGCGCGTAATAGATCGCTCGTTTCAGAAATAGTTTTGGTCTTACCTCACTGACTACCAATAATTTTCCATCAGGTTTCAGGATTCTGAATAGCTCCTTCAGGGCCCATTCGCGCTCTTCGGTATACAACTCACTCATCACAAGGGTAGATGTAATGAGATCGAAGCTTTTTTCATCAAACAGGCTGTCTATTTCAACAACTCCAGCATGATGAAGAACGACTTGGTTTTCCAGTCCGTTCTTCTTTATCCGCTCCTGTGCAACAGCTAACATGCCTTCCGAAATATCAACTCCGGTCACAAATGCACCTGTCCGCGCGGCTCTGACAGCCAAATCTCCAGTTCCACAACCGACATCAAGAATGGCCATGCCTGACTGGACATAGTTGGTGACAATATGTCCCTTGATCTTGCTTGCTTGCCCTTTTGTAAGAAAGTCTATTCCCCAATCGTAACGATGCGGCCGACTTTCAAGAATCTTCATGAAAATGTAGGAGAACATGCCAGTCTCATTTTCTTTGCTTGGTCCAAGCCAAATAACATTAACAACAAAATGGAAATCTCGTTTTTGACAGAAAATAACGCATAAAGTCAATTTAGGCGTCTATTTTGATAAAAACTGTATTTTTTCTCAGTTCCATGATGTGTCCCTGTTTTAATTATAATCCTCGGGGTTCCTTTGGCGGAAGGTAGTAATTCGCCGGTTTCGTTCCTGCTTCCGGCTTAAGGGTATATCCATTCCCCTCGGTCAACATTTGTGAAACGTTGCTCCCGGGATTATTCAGGTCGCCAAAATGAATTGCCTGTCCCTCACAGCAGATCACACAAAACGGCTCCAGTTCCTCCTCAATGCGATGCCGGCAGAAGTTACATTTTTCAGCTTTATTCTTTTCGTCATTGAATGCAATGGCCCCATAAGGGCAGGCATCAAGGCATGTCTGACACCCGTCACATGTCTCTTCATCCAGGATCACAAGGCCAATGTCTTCTTTTATAATAGCCTCCAGCGGACACGCTTTCGCGCAGGGCGGGTTTTCGCAATGGTTGCACAGGGCCGGCAGAAATATCATTTTTAAATTCGGGAATACCCCAGCCGGCGTATCCTTCTGAGGGGTATTCAGGGTTGATACACGAATAAACCCCCGCACTCCCTTGTTTTCATTCTTGCAGGCCACCGTGCAAGCCTCACAGCCAATGCATCGTTCCTGATCGATGACCAATCCGTATTGTTTTTTCACTATTATCTCTCCATATTGATGAGCGCTATGCTTTCGGAACGGCTTGGTGGTCCCGATGAGTGTTTCGCTAAAAGAGCGGTCGGGTGGTCTCGAGGAGCGCTTCGTTATAGGTTTGAGGCAAAATCGGTTTGAATCTAATCTAAAATAGCATATTCAACCGAAACAGCCTGCGACTTCCAACCTAAAACCTCCACCCCTGCACATACATCAGTCTTATTCTCTATGCTCCATGCCCTCTGCTCTATGCCGAATTTCCAAATTCCGCAATCCGAAATCTGAAGTCCGCAATCGAATCACTCCGCCTTCACCACTTCCACCGCCACATCATTCATATGCATATTGGGTTCGTAAACCTTTTCCTGTACCGGATTGATCACATCATGGGTCAGGTGATTAACACTGCCCTCCTTGAATTGATCAATCCACCAGCCCTCGGTAATGTTAATCACGCCGGGACCAACACCTTCTGTTAATCTGGTCTTGAGAGTGGTTCGAGCGCGATCATTGAAAACGGTGACCATATCATTGTCGGCAATATTACGAAAGGCAGCGTCCCGGGGATTGATCTCCAGCCATGGCTCCGGGTTTAGTTCCAGCAGAGAGGCAACATTGGCAAACATGGAATGCGTCCGGAAGCGGCTGTGGCCCTGAATAAATGCAAGTGGATATTTGCTGCTCTGGGGTTTTATGGGCGATTCCAGGGGTTCAAGAAAGACGGGCAGCGCCTGGCCTTCTTGCAGCAAATTTTCGGAATACATCTCAATTTTTCCCGAAGCCGTCGAAAACGGGATATCAAGTTCCTGATCCATCGGCGGAATAACCGTCAACGGCATTGCCTGTTCCTTTAATTTCTCCCGGGTAATCCCCTTTATGGAATCGTGGCCGGAATCCAAAATCAGGTCGATAAAGGCATCCTGGCCACCCTCGAAATACTCTTTGAACCCCAGGCGCGCGGCCAGTCCGGCGGCAATATCCACGTCGGATCGGGACTCATAAAGCGGCTCGATGACCTTTTGCTGCAGCTGTACATAGGGATACGGGTGGGGGATCAGGTCTGAAAATTCCAGGTAACTGCAAACCGGCAACAGGATATCGGCGTAGCGCGCGGTGGGCGTCATAAACAATTCTGTATCGACAATCAAATCCAATTGCGGAAACATCTCTTCGGCGATTTTGTTGCTGTTGGCACACTGGTTTAAAAAGTTGATAAACGAAAACCAGACAGCCTTTACCGGGAAGGGGTTGCCTTTGATCACGGCATCGTATAGCTGCAATATCCCCAGGCGCGTATAGGAAGGCGTTTCCGGTTTGGCCTTCAGAAATGGATTCCAGTTCAGGACGGCCGGCAAATGGCCGCCCTTGAACGTGGCCGTCACGTTGCCGGTCAGGGCGGCTACGGTGCCAAGCCCCCGGAGAGAAATGTCGCCATGGTAGGTCCGTGTAAATCCCATATGGGTGACAAAAATTACGGATTTTGAATTCCCGATTCTCTCGGCCAATCTGGTGACAAGGTTCGCCTCAACACCGGTAATTTCAGCAGTATGTTCCGGACTATACTCCCGGGCCAGGTTCCTGAGGAGTTGTAATGACGGTTTACAGGGAATTCCATTGGCTGTGAACGAGCCGGTCAAAGCCGGCTGAATATCTGCTGCGTTGCGTGGTTTCGGCGAAGCGGTTCCTTCATTCCAGATGATATATTCATTTTCCTCGGGTCTGCCGATATCCCGGCCTCGCAGATATTGACCGTTGTCATCGCGCACCAGGTATGGCCCCACCGTATGACGCAAAATGAACGCATCATCCTGCAGCCCGTTTTCGAATATGACATTCATCAGGCCCAGGGCCAGCGCAGCGTCTGTCCCGGGTTTGACCCCGATATACTGGTCTGCTTTGGATGCCGTGACCGTGAAGCGTGGATCGATAACAACCAGCCGGGCGCCGCTTGCCTTGGCATCCATGATTGGCCGCATCAGGTTCAGCGGCTGGGATTCACCGGGGTTGGCGCCCCAGACGACAATCATATCGGGATCCGGAGAACCGGACCAAAGCTGGCCGAACAGCAAACCAAAAGGAAATTGAGTACCGAAAATTATCCGGCTGCCGCAGGGCAGGCCGGCATCCCCGTATCCCCATGCGCTGACACGGGTCGAGCGGGTCAGACTGGCCAGGCGCAGGTAGGCGCCGAATTTGGTCGTTCCGGCCCCCGGGCCTCCGAGCGCCCAGGCGATTGCCGGCCAGCCATGTTCGGCCGCAATTTTTTTGAGCTTGTCTGCAATGAAATCCAGTGCGTCGTCCCAGGAGATCCGCTCGAATTTCCCTTCTCCGCGTTTCCCGATTCGTTTCATGGGATATTTTAAACGATCGGGGTGATAGGTAATATCCAGGCTGGAAAGCCCGCGCAGGCATATGCGGCGATGCTTCGGATCCGGAAACCCGGCCGGTTCCACCTTCACCACCCGGTCACCCTGCACATGAGCGGTGATTCCGCAGGCATCGATACCGCAGTGCGCCGGGCAAACGGTTCGTATCAAACGGGTTTTTTCTTCGGTCATATTGCTGTAAACCTCTCAATAACTAGGGAGTATTCAATTAAACCAGAAATCGGAAGTCGGAATACGGAAGTCGGAAAAAAGGATTGTTACCGTCTTCTCTTCATGGTCATCCGTCTCTTGTCTTTGGATAACAATTATTCATTGAGCAGCCATCATTTTCGCGGCTACCCCGCTTGAAAAACAGCGGGATGCAAGCACAATCCGCTCTTACCTTCTCACCTGCTTTCATCTTTATTTCCGACTTCCGCATTCCGACTTCCCACTTCTATACGTTCCCACTTCCTAGAACCTATATTTCCCATCCAGTATATTTTGATATATTTGCCCGCTTAAATACTGGTATTCCGATTCCCCCGGCAGCAAAACATAAAGCGCGTCGTTTATCCGGCCAGGGTCGAAACCATCTTTTTTCAATTCAACCTTTTTAATTTTGTGGGTCGGCGTGCATTCCAGGTTTTTATTCAGTCTCAAAAATTTGGGAACCGCATAAGCGGGCAGGGTACTCTGAAAATGGCCGCATAACGCTTTTAGATCAAACTTTTCAAGATTGCATTCCGGGATAATCGCAATCATGCCCGCCCGCCCGTCGCCGCCGGGCATTTCAACACCGTACACCGTTGATAAGGAAACATGGGTCAGGGTATTTGCCACCGCCTCGACTTCGGTCGTTGAAACATTTTCGCCTTTCCAGCGAAAGGTATCACCGGTGCGGTCTACAAATTGAACGTGACCGTATCCGATATTCCGCACGAGGTCACCGGTGTTAAACCATGAATCTCCCTTGGAAAATACTTCGTGAATAATTTTTGACTCCGTCGCTTCTTTGCTGGTATATCCGATAAAAGGATTGGCCTCCGAAATCTCACCTAGCAGCAGGCCGGTTTGGCCCACCTCAACCCGTTGCATGAATCCATTCTTATCTCTAATCGCAGTGTCCTCATCAACATCGAATTTTACGATGGAATAGGGCTGGGTGCATCGTCCCACCGTGCAATCAAGATTGAGAATGTTGACAAAGTAGAGATTGGATTCGGCCGCCCCGTATATTTCGTATACCTTGGAGATGCCAAAGCGATTCTTGAAGTTATGCCAGATATCCGGTCGCAGACCGTTGCCGATGATTTTTGTGAGCGGATTGTCGCGATCATTGGATTGGGGCGGCTGATTCATCAGGTAGCGGCATAATTCTCCGATATAGCACCAGGATGTGGCATTGTATCTTCTGACATCGCTCCAAAAGTTCCTGACGCTGAATTTGCGGCGAATGGCGACAGCGGATCCATTGGCAAAAACAGGCGGCCAGCTTAACGCCAGGGCATTGGTGTGAAAAAAAGGCAGCGGAACGTACATGGTATCGGTAGGCTTCATGTTTAAAACAATCTTGCCATTGTAATATTTGCCTCGCACAAGCCTGCCATGGGTGATGACGGCTGCCTTGGGCATGCCGCCGGTGGTGCCGGAGGTAAACACATAAGCGATCGTATCTGCCGGCTTGACTTCGGTCGTGGTGGATGGGTTTGACACCGGCGAATTTTGAGCAGCTTCGTTGAAATTAATGAAACCTTCGGGAGTCGGCATTTGCCTCTTGTCCGGCATAAAATAAAGCTTTTGCCCCGGCTGTAATCCCAAATCATTTTTTACTTCTTCAAAGGCATCAATAATCTCTTCTCCAATGATGTACATCTTTGCCGGGTGCAGCGACAGGCAATGCCTTAATGAGTCCTGGCGCAGGTTGGTGTTGATCATGGAATTGATGACACCGATTTTTGCCATGGCGCTGTATACGATAAGCATTTCCGGACGATTCTCCAGAAAGACGCAGGCCACATCCCCTTTTACCATCCCCTGGGAAATAAAATAATTGGCGCAGCGATTCACCGCCTCGTTGTATTCCCGCCAAGTCAACTGTGCTTCAGCGGACTTGACCGCAGGATTGGACGGAAATTTCTCCGCATTTTCTTCCAGCATGCTTCCCCAGGATTCCCGATTTTCAGTGCCGACATTAGCGACCTGTTTTCGGATTCGCAGTATGGTTGGCAGTCGCCAGGACAGGCCTAACCAGCCTTTTAAGTAGTCGAAGAATGATATTATGCCTTCGTCTTTTGATGGGCTATCAGCCGCCATAAATTTGATCTCCTAAGATCTTTCATTTGAACGAAAATATTTTGTTTCTGAATTCAGGTATTTCCGATGCTAAATATCTGTTCATAGAAAAGATGGCGCGAAGCGACACCCTAATTTTAGGCATTTTAGGCATTATTTTGTTATGTTTATATTTAATCGTTAAAATGCTCTTTTTGCATTTCAACAGTCAATGGATCAGCATCCATGAGCCGTTTTGCCAGGCCCAGAGTTTTGGGTAGCTCATAGGCGAAGAAATACCGCAGGGTGAACATTTTACCGTCATAAAAGTTTAAATCTTTTTTCTTGGCACCATTGTTTAAGGCTTTCTGAACCGCTAGGCCCTGCAGCAGCCACTGCCAGGCAATGGTAATAATGCTAAAAAATTCAAGATAGAGTGTCGCATCGGCCAGAAAGGCTTCCGGCCCGTCTTGCCCGGCAATCGATACGAGATGCCGGGTGACCTCCTGCAGACTCGTCAGTGATTCGCTAAGTTCATTGGCGAATTTTTCAAGCATTTTGAATTCCCTGGCAGCAGCGATCGTATCATGCAATTCGTTGATATACAGCAGTAAGGCCTGACCGTCTTTCATAATCACCTTTCTGCCCAGCAGATCCATCCCCTGTATACCGGTGGTGCCTTCATGGATAGGATGAATGCGGCAATCCCGGTAATATTGTTCCAGCGGGTAGTCATCGCAATAGCCGGAACCGCCCAGGCATTGCAACCCCTGGCTGACGGACTGAATTCCCATCTCCGAGGGGTAGCTTTTGGCAATCGGCGTCAGGATTTCCAGCAGGAGATGATATTTTTCTTTCGCCTCACCATCCAGCACTTTCTGGAAATCGACAAACTTGCTGCATTGCATCAAAAGGGATTGGGCGCCTTCAATAACGGCGCGTTGAAACAGCAGCATGCGCTTAACATCGGCATGTTCAATGATGGCAACCGGTGGCAGGGTGGGATCTTTGCGGGACAAATTGCGTCCCTGGAGACGGGTTTTCGAATATTCTAGCGAGGCATAATAGGCGGCCGTGGCCATGGCCGTGGCCCCCATGCCGACACCGATGCGGGCTTCGTTCATCATCTGGAACATATATTTCAATCCGTTGTGTGGTTCTCCGACCAGCCACCCGCGGCAATCATTTTTATCGCCGATACTCAGCTGCACAATCGGGCATCCGCGATAGCCGAGTTTGTGATATACACCGGATGCAACCACATCATTGGATACGAGGTTTCCGTTGTCATCGATACGTTTTTTGGGTACCAGGAAAAGGGAAATCCCTTTTACGCCGGCCGGCGCCCCCTCGATTTTAGCCAGCATCAGATGAACAACATTCTCAACCCCGTCGTGATCACCGGCGGATATGAAGATTTTCTGGCCCTTGATGCGATAGAATCCTTCATCGGTCGGCTCGGCCATGGTGGTGATATCCGACAGGGAAGAGCCGGCTTCCGGTTCGGTCAGGGCCATGGTGCCCTGCCAATCACCGGCGCGCATCCTGGGAACGTATGTATCGTATAATTCTGTGCTGCCGAAGGACTCGATCAGGTGTGATGCGCCAAATGTGAGGCCGGGGTAGGCATGGGCAGAATAGTTGGCGGCGGCAAAGATAAATTCACAAATGTCGGCCACCATGCTTGGCAGCTGTTCCCCGTCCTGATCAAAGGGAACCCGGCTGGAGATCCAGCCGCCTTCGCCGAATTCTTGCATGATGGTTTTGACGGATGGATGGACCTTGACTTGCCCGTTGACCAATTCGGGCTGATTGCGGTCCATTTCCTCAAAAATGGGAAACAACAGGTCTTGGCCCAGTTTGATGGCTGCCTTTAGGACCATATCGAACATCTTGCGATTGTGCTCGCTGTAGTATTCGTATTTCGTAAAAGATTCAACATCGAAAACTTCGTATAATAGAAATTTGATATTGCGTTCGCTCACAAACCTGGTTGCCACGTTACCTCCGTATTTCTTCGGAACGTTATTGGTTATTCGTTATTAGGAAAAATCCGCAATCCGCAATCCGAGATCCGCAATTTTACTTATCCCTGTAATCATACCATCCCTTGCCGGTCTTCTGGCCATATTCGCCGTTACAGTATTTTTCGACAACGCTCGGACTGGGCAGGTGACGCACATCACCGGTTTCCCGAAAGGCTTCCATTCCCATGATATAGGTCAGATCGATGCCGGTCAGGTCCATCAGGCGAAAGGTTCCCATGGGATGCCCGGCACCGTATACCTGGGCCTTGTCAATATCTTCCATGCTGGCGACACCCATCTCCAGCAACCAGAGGGCCTCCCGGGTAATAGCGCCGAATATGCGGTTAAGCAGGAACCCGTCGACTTCTTTTTTCAGGTGAACCGGCACCTTCTCAAGCTTTTCGCAAAGTGCCATGGATATTTCTCTGGTTTCATCGGACACATGCGGCCCCTGGACCACCTCCACGAGCTTCATCACGAGAGCCGGGTTGAAAAAATGAACGTTGAGGACTTTTTCCGGCCGTTTGGTGGCGTCGGCGATTTTGGAGCTGATGATGGCCGAGCTGTTGGAGGCCAGGATTGCATGGGGTGGAGCCATTTTGTCCAGATCGGCAAATATCTTGCGTTTCAGATCCAGCACCTCCAGGACCGCTTCAATGACATAATCGGCGTCTTTCACCGCCGCTTCCATACTGGCGGTAAACGTTATCCGGTCCCGGGCTGCCCGGGCCTGCTCTTCGGTTAAGCGGCCTTTTTGCACGCGGCCGGGAAGATACGAGTCGGTAAAGGCTTCGGCTTTTTTGAGGATGTTTTCATTGATATCGGTACAGGTGGTCGTGTAACCGTGGATCGCACAAAGCAGGGAAATTTGATGCCCCATGTTGCCGGCACCTATTACGGCAATTTTTTTAACGTCGTCGATGTTCATTCTATTTCCTTTCTGTTTTATTTATGAAAATTAAAAAATATGCATCAGGGCTTCCGAAGGAATTACGGTCGCGTCACTAACGGATTCCTCGAAACCATAGACTCTGGGGAGATAACGTCATCCCATCCAATTGTCTATTTATTCAACTACCGCCACTGCATTGCTCAAAACAATATTATTTCGCGTCTTCGCCTGGATGATGTACCCGCCATCAGTTTTCCAGCCTTCGGTGGTCAACGTATCGCCGGGATAAACGGTGCTGGAAAATCGGGCCTTAAATTTCTTTAATCGGTTGACATCACCATCCAATGGTCCATTGACCAATAATCTTGTGACAATCCCATAGGTGCACAGGCCATGGAGGATCGGGCGGTCAAAGCCGCCCCGTTTAGCTGCTGCCGGATCCAGATGCAAAGGATTGAGATCGCCGCTCAAGCGATAGAGAGCTGCCTGATTTTCGGCGACTATACAAGAGAAACTGAAATCCGGCTCGACTCCCTCCGGCGGATTTATTGATTCGGCCTTTGGGCCGGGATCACCCCCAAAACCGCCGGCGCCCAAATAAAAAATGGCCCAATGAGCGTCATAAATGTGAGTGCCGTCCCCGGCTTCACCGCTGATCTTGGCCTGAAAAACGGCACCCTTGCCTTTATCGAAAATATCGGTGATCACCCCTGTCTGAACCAATTTTCCCTCCGGCGGGATCGGGTGGTAAAGGCGGATGGTCTGTTCACCATGCAGCATGAGCGACCATTCAATATCATCGCCGCACCTGGGAAATGCCCGCATGGCCGGCACGACACAAAAGCTTGGTAGGACTTTAAGTCCGCCGGGTGCATCTTCGTAAACCAGCGACAATTCTTCGGCCGTGGCGCCGACACCCAGCGCGTAAAGCACAACGTCGCGCCAGGTGTATTCAAATACTACAGGTTCTGTTTTCTTGCCAATGACGCTTAAATCGATAGTCGGCATAATTTACCTCGCACTTCATTTCGCTATTTTAAACCTAGATGCATCTGATTAAAACTATTGGTTCACTCTATCTACTCCGGTAAAGACTTTGACTTTAAAACCACTGCCGGTTTCGTACCTTTCGAATATTTGAAATCGACGGCATCCTTATTCGTGCCGTATTTTTTTTCCAAGTCCGCCAATGGCCCGGCATCAAGAGCACGCACGGGGCATGCTTCGATACAGTCCGGCAGCTTGCCTGCCAGGTGTCGATCCAGACAAAAATTGCATTTTCGCATTTTAGCGCCGTCATCCGGACCGAACTGCGGTGCGTCATAGGGACAGGCCTTCAGGCATTTGGCATCGCACTCTGTATTACCAAGGCAGGCACCGCTGTCCACCAGTACAATGCCGTCTTCAGCGCGCTTTGTTAAGGCGTCCACCGGGCAGGCCTCTGCGCATACCGGTTCGGCACAGTGCCAGCAGGGAGCGATCATATAGCTCACATATGGTTTGGGGAATTTGCCTTTTTCCGTGTAGCGAATCCGCATCCAGTTTTCCGGCCCGGCCGGGATGTCGTTCCAGTCCTTGCAGGCCACACGGCAGGCACTGCATCCGGTGCATCTTGTCTGGTCAAAATAAAAGCCAACTTGCATTGTCAATTCTCCATTTAATTTTGAATTATTCACCGCCCGCTTCGCTCGAGGCACAGAGGACCCAGAGGTTCAATTCTTTTTGCTTTGCCCTCGAGAAGGTGGGCAAAGCAAAACAAACAATTCCTTCGGGCACAGTTATCTTTTGGCAGCAATGAATCTTATGCACGATACAATAAACACCAATAAATTAGAATTTTGCTGTTACACTAATAGCCTGCTGTGAAGCAGCGATGGTTTTCTCATTGGTGTCCTCTCAACACCAATGAGATTATTATCCTTCCTCTGCGGCCTTCGCGTCTGCGGTGAAAATAAATATTTTATATCTTCTCGATTTCTACCAAGCTCGTATTCAACACGGCGGCGCCGCCGCCGGAATAGGCGTCGTTGGTCAATGTGTTGGCACAGGCTCCCCGGTCGATTCCGTCTTTATCGGGTGTGTACCAGGCGCCTTCGAAGATGCTGACCACTCCGGGGATAATTCTTTCCGTGACCCAGGCCGTGATGGCAACCTTGCCGCGGTCATTGAAAACAAAAATCTCGTCTCCGTCCCTGATGTTCCTCGGCTCGGCGTCGATCGGATTGATCCAGGCGCGGTGCGGTTCCACCTCTCTGAGCCAATCAACTTCGTATAGCTCTGAATGAACCCGGTTTTTCGGGTGGGGCGTTATCAGTTGCAGCGGGTATTTGGCAGTCAATGGATCGAAGCGATCTTCCGATGTGCTCATGTATTTAGGAATGGGTGGCGTATCCGCTTTATTTAAATCAGCAACCCGTTGGGAGAAAATTTCAATTTTGCCCGATGGGGTCGGGAAGGGGTTGTTTTCAATATCGTCGATTTGTTCCTTGAAAGCGATGATGGGTTCATCCAGTTTTACCCGGTGGATACCGTCTTGCCGGAACTTGTCATAGTCTTTGATATGCTGCTGGTATTCCGGATTGTTGTCCACAAACATTTTCAGCCATTCTTCTTCCGTGTACGGATTAAATCCTTCGATGCCAAGTCGTTGCGCCAGTTCACTGACAATGTCAAAGTCGGATTTGCATTCACCCAGGGGGTCCAGGGCGCGGTTCATAAACGTGAAATAAGGTCCCGAGGGCCAAGGACGGGTGAGGTCGCTGCGTTCAACGGCACTGGTAACCGGCAGCAACAGGTCGGCGTAGCGCGCCTGAGCGGTCATGAATAATTCCTGAACGCAGAAAAATTCAAGTTTCTGCAGCGCGGCAGCGGCGTTGTTGCTGTTGCCGGTCTGGTTTAAGTAATTGTTGCACATGGACCACATCATTTTGATATCTGCCGGATAACCGCCCTGTTTACCTTCCAGGATGGCATCGAAAAGTTTGTTGATGTGAACCCGCTTGATAACGCGCATGCGGATATCAAGAGTTCCCTTGACGTTCGGTCCATCCAATTCAAACGGATTTTTACCCGGTGGAATGGCGGACATACGAAACATATGCCCTACCGGAATACCCATTAATCCGCCGCAGGCGCTGCCGCCCGGACGGCCGACATTTCCGGTCATAGCACACAGCGTGGCGGCACAGCGGTTAAACTGCTCTCCCATGGCGCTGCGGGCCGGTCCCTGGCAGTCCATCAACGCAGCCGGTCTGGTACCGGCGTATTCACGGGCCAGGCCTTCAATTGTGGCAGCGTCGACTCCCGAGATTTCAGCTGCCCAGGCCGGTGTTTTTTCTAGGCCGTCTTCCAGACCTAAAACATATTCTCTGAACTGATCGAACCCGACCGTGTATTTGTCCAGAAAGGCTTGATCGTGGAGATTTTCTTTGATCATGACATGGGCCATGGCAACAAACACCGCCGTGTCCGTTCCCGGCCGGATCGGAATCCATTCATCGGCCACCGTGGCAGCCGTGTCATGGTACCGCGGATCCACGGCAATGATTTTGGCACCGCTTTCTTTGGCCTTGATGACATGATACATGGTGTTGGTGCCGGATATCATGCGGGCCGGATCCCAGCCCCACAGTATAATGAGCTTTGAATTAAGCAAGTCTTCCCGGCTGTTTCCGACCATAACGGATCCATACTGGGTCAATGAGGCCCAGACAGCACCTTCCGAGGAAATATTGCCGTAATGCGTGACACAACCGCCGTACTGATTCAGGAGACGCTGGGCGGCCAAGCCGCCATTGTGCAGGCCGGCGAGGTAGCCGCCACCGGTGGCCAGAAATATGCCCTCGTTGCCGTAAGTCTCTTTGACGCGGTTCAAATGACCGGCCAGGGTATCGAAGGCCTCATCCCAGGATATGCGTTCAAATTTGCCTGCACCCCGTTTTCCGACCCGTTTCTGCGGGTACATGAGCCTTGCCGGGTGATGAACATACTGCCTGAGCGCGCGGCACCTTAAACAGGTTCTGAGCTGATCGGGTTCTGCGGCGTCATCGCCCTCGATTCGAAGGATGCGGTTGTCTTTGACGTGCAGGCGAAGCGGGCATCTTCCCCCACAGTCAAAGGTCGATGTCGTGCGGACGATTTTTACATCACCATCGGTTTGGCTGATACTTTCATTGTTCATTTTTCTCTCCCATTTATATTTGTGGGAGTGGCTTGTGCTTGCATCCCGCCTGTTTTAAAGCGGGGCAGTCACGAGATATATCGGAATTAATCCATTTTAACTCGCGGTTGGAAACCGCCCCCACCAACTGTATAATATACACCACGCGCTCTGCTCCACGCCCTCTGTCTTTCGTTTTCCCAATTCCAGCATTTCCGACTTCCGCATTCCGACTTCCCACTTTCAATCATTCCCACTTCCGACTTCAATTCCCTCTGCTCTATGCCCCATACGCTTTGCCTTATGCTCTTACCCACTTGTTCCTATCCTGCCGGATGATCCCCATGGATTTTAATCTCGTTAGGTGCTTTTCAATATGAACCAATTCAAACCAGCGGATTAAATCCGGAAAGTCGGGGTAGCTTTTATAGAAAAGATTGCTGCCCTCGAATTCTTTGACGGATTTTGGCTGGTTTAAACTTTCCAGCAGTAATCCATCTCTGGTCTGAATAATCTGTGCGTATTCATTGAATTTATTGACAAGGTTGCCGTTAAACGGGCCGGCATGGCTACTGATTACTTTTTCAGCTCCTACCTGCTTTAACTTATCGATTGAATTGAGGAAATCGTTGATATCCGCAAAATCATGGCCATAGAATCTTACATTTCGTATGTTTAAAATATTTTAATTTTCATTCAAGCAATATTTGTAAAAATATCAGTTAGGTACCTTCAAACAACCACCATTGGTCATGTAAATTTTT
>Ga0209791_1000085_pt1 | contig 59713 bp, 51 predicted proteins | sample WorMetTyACAVOLI1_FD_187422 | JGI IMG/M metagenome (GOLD analysis project Ga0209791, IMG submission 187422) | Marine gutless worms symbiont microbial communities from Max Planck institute for Marine Microbiology, Germany - Olavius algarvensis... ... | reverse complement strand
TGTTGCGGGTATTTGTTATTTTTTGGCGAAATTAACAACCACCCTACATATAAGGAGGATTTTTTTCAATGACTCGTATTATTACTCACTTTATGACTCATTCTAAACCCGTTTTTGGACAAGAGTGATTTCTGAAGTATATGAAAATGATTTTTTAGTACTGGTAAAATATGATTTGAATAAAACCTTACTCTTGGAGTGCCGAAAATTGGACGAGGCGTTGATTGAAATTGAGGAGGCCATTGATTTTGTCCAGAAGGCTGGTTTTAATTCCCCTCTTCAGGAGCTGTATTCATCTAAGGCCTTTATTAGTTTGTTGATGGGGGATATCGAGGAAGTGGGAAGATACTTAAAGCTGGCCGATAAAATCAGATCGGAATTAAAGCTGGTCCCTGTGCAATTATCAAGCTTTTACCGCAGCCAATTGGAATATGATCTCTATCTGTTCGAAGAATCCCAAAGACATGGCAACAATTTAGAATCATCTAAAAGCAGGAAGCAGGCTGCAAAATCACTTAAGATGCTATTAAAAACAACGCAAAAGGTGGCACAATATCGAACGGAATCCTACAAACTCAAAGGAGTATATTACTGGCTGATCAACAAGCAGAAAAAAGCCCTCAAGTGGTGGTATAAAGCTATTAAAGAAGGAGAACATCTCGGTGCACGTCTTGAGCTTGCAAGGACATACGTTGAAATTGGGAAACGTCTGCTTGAACCCAAGAGCGACTACAAGATTTTTAACGGAATCAAAGCAGAGGAATATCAGGAAATGGCGACTGAATTTTTTGAAGAAATGAACTTAAAATGGGATTTGAAGGAATTGAGTCGAACACCGATCGGCGGATAGGATGTGAGGTTCCGGAATTGGTGCACCTATAAACCGGAATAAGACAGTCACCTCACTTTCATGAGTTGAGCAAGTAGATAATGGAAAATAAATTCAAATCTTTGATTTCATCTTTTTCCAAGATCGATTTTGGCCCTGTGCGCCTTTCCAAGAATGAAAGAAAATTTTACAATGAATTGAACGAGGAGATTATCTTACTCTGCAGTTCTCTTCCCGCATCAATTCAGACGGATGCACTCCTGCTTTTTATACGACCTTCAGCAAAAACATTTTTCGAGAAAATTGATTTTTTCAGGGATTACTACGTGCCATCCTGGTCGATTCTTTACTGGCTGATTCAATCATCATCTGCCGACACAGGTCTAACACCAATTGATATAAAGAATGCCAAGACCGCACATTCCATGGCCATGTTACTTCATGCAGCCGATGATCACCTCAATGACGGTGACGTTTCCATTAATCACCTGGCCCTGCTTTTAAGGAGCCAGTCGTGGATGATCATGAATAAGGCCTTAAGCGTTTTGGCCAAAAAAGTTGACGGGGGGGAAGAAATTATCCAAAAGCTCTTTGACGATTACTATTGGAGCATCACTAACTCGGAAGAAATCCACTCCCTGGATAGTTACTGCAGCCTCTTTAGGAAACAAATGGCCACTGCGTTGATAGTCCCTGTTCTTTTGACCAAAAAGATGTCGGCCAATGATAAGTTTACCGATGCTATTAAAAGCGTTTATTGCTCTTTTGGTACTGCCTGGAGATTGCTTGATGACATAAAAGACGTTGAATCGGATATGATCAAATCCGCACACTCCTCTATCTATGTCTGCCTATCTGAAGATGCTAAGAATTTGTGGGACAGGTTTTCGGGAACGGAAAACGGCGGTAGCAAACGCCGGACGCATGCTGTTTGGCATTCTATTTTGGAAAATGGCGTCATTGATAAAATAAAGGCGCGCATATGCAGCGAATTGACTACAGCTGCCCGCATTGCCGACTTATGGAAAATGACGGCCTTGGCAAATGAATTATTATGTCTTTTGAGACCACTTAAAATTAAATAGGATTAACTTTTTCCGGGGGCAATTGGATAAAAAGTATCATCTTATTTTTTGCAAACGAGCAGATTTAGCTGACAAGAACCCGCCTGCAAACGGTCAATTCATTCAATCAAAGCCAAAAGGAGGTCTTCATGACAACGAAAAAGCGAAAATCAGAAACAAGAAACTTTGTTGATTTCGTGGTAGCAGCAAGGAAAAATCCCCAACTGGCAAATGAATTTTTAAGCATTAAATCAAAAGCAAAACTACTCAGTTTTTTTCACAAAAATGGTTTCGAAGGAATATACGAGAAGGATTGTATCAAACTATTGGAAATCACAAAAAATACTTCTCCATTAGAAGTTGAAGAGGGTCCCTTTGTATATGCGAAGCTGTAGCGAGGCGTCAAAATGACTTTGCAGATGTCCAATAGCGACAGACCTTCACTAGATTGCAGTATAATGATTGTTGGTGGAGGTCCGGCGGGGACCTCCACCTGGCTCCACCTTCAAAAATATGCCCCTCATTTGGCCGAACGAGCTATTTTGATTGAAAAAGCCGTATTTCCAAGAGATAAGCTATGTGCCGGTGGTTTGGGGGGTTGGAGTTCTGATGTGTTGGAAAGTCTGGAGATCGTCTTTGATATTCCACATCTATCGGTTTCTGATGTAGAATTTAGATTTGGGGAGCAGATCTATCACCATCATCAATCTGACTGCTTCAAGGTAGTTCAGCGCTTGGATTTTGATCATACTTTAGTAAAAACATCGGTGAATCGCGGTCTTAAGCTTCATGAAGGCGAAATGCTTATCGATATAGTACGTCAATCGAATCGTCTTATAGTGAAAACCAATAAAAGAGAGTATTGCGTTCAAATCCTTGTTGGTGCTGACGGAGCATTAAGCATGGTGCGCCGCAAAATGATGCCGGGTCAAAAATCAAATCTTTCGCCGGCGATTCAGATCTTTGCGCCTGTTGATCCTCAATTTGACCCTGAATTTGATGAAAAAAAAATAATTCTGGATTTTACTTTCACAATAGACGGTCTGCAGGGATATATATGGCATTTCCCGTGTTTGAAACAGGGTATTCCATCAATGGCCCATGGCATTGGTGATACCCGTATTTACCCTGATAAACCGCGCGCGAACATGAAAAATCTGTTCAGTCATGAATTGAAATCCAGAAATATATGCCGTAATCCCCATACCTGGTCCAGTCACCCCTGTCGCTGGTTGTCTAGTGAAGCTCTCATATCACAGCCGAATGTGATCCTGGCAGGTGATGCTGCGGGTATCGAACCTGCTTTGGGAGGAGGGATTCATCTGGCGTTGGCGTATGGTGAAGTCGTGGCATGGGCGATTATAGACGCATTTAAAAAAAGCGACTTCTCCTTTTCCGACTATAAACCCAGGGTGCAGAATCATATGGTGGGTAAGTCTATTCGCATGCACACACATTTAGCACAGGAAATCTATGGCGGCAGGAGAAATCCTCTTGATGCGTTGCGTGAGTTCTTTAGTAAACGATATCAATCCCCTGATTTATTGTCGCTATTGCTTTCAGGTACGTCGTTATTTTGAACAAGACAGGAATTAGGCTAAACCTAGGGGACGTCCCCTACCGCTGTTGCTTTCGACCGAATAATTTACACCTGGAGCCTAGGTTTTGCCCGACCGAAAAATGGAGATAATCAACCAGAACCCCAGCAGGGTTGCCAGGGTGTAGCCGAGCAGACCGAGCAGGGCCGTGATGGATACCGTGTGAACACCGTAAAAAGTGATTGTAAACTCCAGCAACTTCTGGGAGGAATTCAAAACCAGCGACCCGGCAATTAAAGAGGCACTGATAACCAGACCGATTGTCAACCGGTTGATCCCCCTTTCGATCCGAACCGGTATCTCCTGAAATCCCCTGTGTCTGATCTCAAAGGGTCGTTTGCCGGAAGTCAGCCCTTTGAGAAGATCGTGCATCAGTTTCGGGATCACTCTCAGATAGCCGTGGGTGGAGCGGACCTCGCGGCTGAGGTTGCGCAAAAGCTTCTGGGCGTCGTAACCACGCTGCAGCAATTCTTTGGCGTAGGGTCGCGTGACCTCAAGCAGGCTGGCGTCACTGCCCAGGATTTTACCCAACGCTTCAGTCTGAATGAATGTTTTAAGCAACAGCATCAAATTACGCGGCAGACGGATTCTGTATTTGACCAATAGCTGCATAATTTGCTCATAGACATCTCGGACTGAAATAGTTTGCAATGTTCTGCCGTAAAACGGTTCACTGATATCCTTTAGATCACCGCGAAAATCACTAAAATCTATAGCCGCTTCACTGATCACCCCGGCATCTTCCAGCGCTTCCATGATCATACTGTAGTCATGTTCGGCATACCCTAAAAAGATATTGGCAAGGTGCAGCATTGTCTCTTCATCCAGATAACCGGTGATGCCGAAATCCACCAGGCTGACTCGGCCATCGTACATCACGATGGTGTTGCCGGGATGAGGATCCGCGTGGAACAGGCCGAACTCCATCAGCTGACGCGAAAATGATCGCAACCCGATCATGGCAATTTCTTTGGGATCGATACCGTTGTCCCGGATCTCATCGACCTGATCCATCTTGATCCCGTCAATGTGTTCCATCACCAGAACAGATCTGGCCGTAAGGTCCCAGTTCACCTTCGGGATATAGAGTTCTTCGCTGACTTCAAAGTTCCGCGCAAACCGTTCGATGTTGCCGGCCTCAACGTACATGTCAAGCTCACGAAAAATGCTTCTTTCAAATTCTTTGACAAGATCCACAAAGCCGATTATTTGTCCGATTTCAAATGAATTTTCTATTTTCTCTGCAAAGTAGTACATCAGCCGGATATCTTCTCGGATCTTCTTATCGATACCGGGTCGAATCACTTTCACCACTACCCGTTCGCTGCCTGCCAGTTCGGCCATGTGGACCTGAGCAACCGAAGCCGCCGCCAGTGCTTCTGGCTCTATCGATTCGAATATATCGGTTACCGGGCTTTTCAGTTCTCTTTCGATCACCTCTTTTATTTTTTCAAATGGAATCGGCGGGACCTGATCCTGCAGCTTGGTTAATTCATCAATGTATTCCGGCGGAAAGATATCGGCCCGTGTGCTCATCAGTTGTCCCAGCTTGATAAAGCTGGGTCCAAGTTCTTCGAGAACCCGGCGAATACGATGGGGCGACGGATAAACCGTGCGGGCCACAACGGGCCGATCATTTTTACCGCCGGCCGGTGACTTGCTGCGGTTTAAAATGCGATCCAGTATATCACCAAGGCCGTGTTTCACCATCAACCGGGTGATGACACCAAATCGTTTGATATTGCTGACCCGATGGGTCTTTTTGCTGAAATTCATTTCTAATCGTCTTTCTTTTCAAAATCTTCCGGTTCGATCTTATCCCATTTGCGGGATATTTCGGTCAGCTTTTCAGGCTCGCTGACGTAGCTCTCCACATAGCCGCACTCCGCACACACGAGGTTATCCAACGCAGCAATCGATGTTAAACCGATGGGAATGGAGTTGCTGCCGAAGGGGCCTTTTTTTAGAGCAACGCCGGCTCCGGAAAAGACTTCATGCGAACTGCATTTGGGACATATTCCTGTTTTCAACGTTTCACCTCCCTGTTAAAGTTTGCGGGCTCAATGCTCTCCGAAAGCTCAACCCTTCCGGTAAAAACGCTTTAGCGACGATGCCGCACTATGACGAACTTTTACAAATGTGTCAATACGTCTTCCAATGTATGATGGTTGACTATTGAATTTCTAACATGATAATAACACTCTTGAACTAAGTACCCGGGTCCGAGAACAATCCAAAGGTCAATGCCGCAATCCGGGTTGCACCGAACAATATAATTGTTCATTATATAGAATACGCCTAAATCAATCACAGAACAGGATTTAGGAGGGTAAATGATATGAAGTCCAAAATAATATTGATCTTTGTACTTCTCCCGCTTATCGCGTTTGCCGAGAATTACCGCGAAACACGAAATCTTGAACTGCCGGCTGATGGATTGCATGTGTTAAGCGTGCGTTGCGGGGCCGGTGAACTGACCCTGAAAGGCATCGAAGGAACCGGCAGCATTCATGTAATTGCAGAAATTGAATCCGAAGGGACCGATAAGGAAGAAATCCGGCTTCTGGCCGATAAATTAATCCAGCTGGACCTCAGAAGGGAATATAACCAGGCGCTCTTGTCCGGTAACGTGGTTATCCCTCCGCTTACAAATATCGATGCCAGAATCCACCTGAGAATCCAATTGCCGGTCAATATGAACGTCAGGATAGTTGATGGCAGCGGCTCCATGGATATAACTAATATTATCGGCAATCTATCGATCGCTGATGATTCGGGCGCCATCACAGCCGAAAATATCACGGGCCGGGTCCAAATCGAAGATGGCTCCGGCGACATCGAGATCCAGGATGTTCAAGGCAGCCTGGAAATCATTGACGGCTCCGGAAGGATTGTCATCCAGCGTGTTACCGGCGATGTGACGATTAATGACGCAAGCGGGGGAATCGAAGTCAACGACATCGGCGGCAGCGTCACCGTATCCGACGGGTCCGGCAGCATCGACATCTACCGGGTAAAAAAGAACGTGTTCATCCGTGAACCGGGTAGCGGCGAACTAGAGGTTGATGGCGTACAGGGCAAGGTGACGATCCGGGAATAGGATTGAAAAGCGAATATCGAATAATGAATATCGAATGTCGAATAATGAATATCGAATGTCGAAGTATGGCATTCTATCGTTATAAAATGTTAGAGCGTAGTGATTCCACCCTTCGAAATTCGATATTCTGCGGTTCTGCTGTCTTTAGATCACGTCTTTAGCGTGGTTCGCTTTTATCCTGGTTTTAGGATTCACCTTTTTCCCGGTTATTTTTTTGTATTCACGCGCAACCCCGGATCAAGAGCGTCCTTTGAAGTAAACGTCATATAACCACCACTAAGTGATTTGATGTCATAGCCATATTGACTCAGTGCCCTGGCAGCATAGTAGGATCTTTGTCCCACCAAACAGTAGGACCACACCTCCTGCTCTTTGGGTACCTCCCCCATGCGCTGCCTGAGATCGTTTAACGGAATGTTGACGGCACCTTCAACGCAGCCTTTTTTATATTCGGAAGGATCGCGAACATCCAGCATAAAAACCCGATCCTTATCAAGGTTCTCCCAATGAACAATATGAACATCACCCCTTAAGACATTGGCGGCGATCATCCCGGCCAGGTTGACCGGATCTTTGGCGGAACCAAACTGCGGTGCATAACACAGTTCGGCTTCTTCGAGATCGAAGACCGTGGCGTTTTGCTGAATCGCCATGGAGATAACATCGATTCGTTTTGCGACACCTTCCTTGCCGACCGCCTGAGCGCTGATGATGCGACCATCCTTTTTGTCGAAGATGAGCTTTAAACTGATCGGATTTGACCCGGGGTAGTATCCGGCATGGTCGCCGGGATGCAGATAGACCTTTTCATACTGAGCCGACTCATCCCAAATTCCCAGCCGCCTGAGGGTCTTTTCGCTCGGACCGGTAAACGCCGCGACCAGATCAAGTATGCCCACGACGGACGTTCCCTGGACCCCCCGGAATCTCTCATCCCGGCCCATGATGACGTCGGCGGCAATCCGCCCCTGTCGGTTGGCCGGGCCCGCCAGCGGTATTACCCCCCACTGACCGGTAATCAGATCCTTGACCTCGACGGCATCCCCAACAGCCCAAATTTTCTCATCGCTGGTCCGCATGTGCTCATCGACCCGTATTCCGCCCTGCTTTCCGATTTTCAGCCCGGCATCTTGCGCCAGCTGTATTTCAGGCCGTACACCAATTGAAAGGATCACCAGGTCTGTCTTCTCAATCAGGCCGGAGTTTAGTTTGACGGATAGGGTATGATCGTCATTGCCTGCAAAACCGGCAACCGTTTCGTTCAGGCGCAACACAACCTTGTTCTTCAACAGGTCATCCTGAATGGGTGTCACCATTTCCGGGTCCATCAGCGGCATCACCTGGTTCTGCATCTCCACGATGGTCACCGCCAATCCAAGTTTCAGTAAGTTTTCGGTCATTTCCATGCCGATATAGCCGCCACCGACGACCACGGCACGTTTGGCTTTGTGCTGCGTGATCCAGGCTTTGATCTGACGGCTGTCCGGGATGGTCCGCAGCGAAAATATGCCGGGCAGATCAACTCCGGACATCTGCGGTTTGATCGGTCTGGCTCCGGGAGACAGCACCAAAGCATCATAGGATTCATGATAGATTTCCCCTGTTTGGAGATTTTTAACTTGGATGTGACTATTTTCACGGTCGATCGCCAGAACCTCTGATCGAAGACGTACATCAATCTCAAACCGTTTGCGGAACAGCTTGGGTGTTGCAATCAAAAGGTGTTTTTCCTTTTTAATCACATCGCCCACGTAATAGGGCAAGCCGCAGTTGGCAAAAGACACGTATTCGCCCCGGTCAAACATTATAATTTCCGCTGTCTCTGTCAGCCGGCGAGCCCGCGCCGCACAGGAAGCGCCGCCGGCAACACCGCCCACAACTACAATTCGTTTTCGTTCCATTTGACTTGTCCTTGTCCCGCAATAAAAAGGCGTTCACCTGATCTATATTATTGATAGAAAACTGCAGTCGAGTTTGTCCCGCGCCACCTATAGTACATCAGCAGCTAAAAGTAAACAATCCGGCTCAAGCTTCCATTATAACCCCATCATTTTAGCAGAGTGGAAATACTGTTTTCAGGCCGGATTAATTACTCCTTGACAAAAATTTCCTGCACATTCATAGTACCGTCCAATCATTCAATGATTGAACCTGTTCGGAAATCCTTAATACCAGAGTCGGCGGGACCACTCCCGCCGATACAGTCATTGAGGTTTGCAAATGAAATTTCCGAACACCCTTTCGAACTGGAGTTTGACGGCAACGGTGATCTTGCCGGATAGCACCCATTCCTCGGCGCAGGCTGAACGCAGAACCTTATATGAAACTACACATAGTTGGAACAGTTAACAGATTGAACGTCGAACATCGAACTTCCAACATCGAACGCCCAATATTGAGGCGCTACGCTTTATCTATTTTACGACAAGCGAACCGCAGAATATCGAATAACGAATATCGAAGGATGGAATCGCTTTGCTCAGTCTTTTTTAAAATAGACAGAATACATTATTCGATGTTGGACGTTGAACGTTCGATGTTCGATGTTCATTAGTTTCTCATTTGATTAAACTGGCCGTTTTTTTGGCCAGCGGCAGCGCTCGTATGAAACTTCACACCTGACAGGAGGCCAATACCAAAATGAAGCCCAACTCTTGCAACCTGGTAATGTCAGCAGTGTTCGGCGGTCGACAAGGTCAAAGACCGCCGGTTGGAAACCCGACTTCCATCGTCTGCCATGAGCTTATGGACAAAGCCGGCGCATCGTTTCCTGAAGCTCACCTGGATGCTCAGGCCATGGCGGACCTGGCCCTGGCCGGCAACGAGATTCTCGGCTTTGATACGGTCATGCCCGAGTATTCCGTGATCCAGGAAGCGGCGGCATTAGGGGCGCGGGTTGATTGGGGCGACCGGGACAAGATGCCGGATGTCAAGGAATTTCCCAATGCCGATTTTTCCGATATTGTAGTACCGGACGATTTTCTCGAAAAACCCTCCTGCCGGGTGGTGCTTGACGCGATTTCCATTCTGCGGCGCCAGGTGGGCGGCAAGGTCGCCATCATCGGCAAAGTCATGGGTCCCTGGACCTTGTCGTATCACATGGCCGGCACCCAGAATTTTTTACTGGCTCTGGGTATGGGCGAAAAGGCCAAAATCACAAAAATGCTGGGGCAGCTCATGCCGGCCACCATTGCTTTCATCAATGCCCAATTTCAGGCCGGTGCGGATATTGTCGTATTGGCCGACCATGCCACCGGCAATTTAGTCGGTCCGTATCATTACGAGGAGCACCTGCTGCCCATTCACCGGGAAATCACCGCCCAGGTGGGGGGCCCGCTCATCCTGCATGTATGCGGCAACTGCTCGGATCGCCTCGAACTTTTTGCCCAGTCGGGCGTGGAAGGGTACCATTTCGAGTGGCAGGTGGACTCACAGGATGCGGTGCGCCGTATCGGCAAAGAGATTTCCCTGGTCGGAAATATCAACAATCCACAAGTATTGCTGCAAGGAACGCCTGAGGATGTATTTAAGCAGGCGCGCTATGCGATTGAAGCCGGGGTGCACATCATCGCGCCGGAGTGTGCAATCCCGCTGACTACCCCTCTCGAAAACCTGCAGGCCATCGTCGAGGCAGCCCGGGAGGGTTATTAAATCCGGCAGATTTCGTATTCTCCACCTCACATTTATGATATTCTGCGGTTCGCCTGTCTCATTGCGAAGTTTCATACGGGCGAGCCGTGCGGCCTAAACCGTTGATTCAAGAGTTTCAAAAACCAGGTGTTTGTAAAGTACAACATACCTCAAGGGAGCTTATCATGGAAATAAAACCTGATTTTGAACGCATACGCAAAGCTGCGCGTTTCGAGGAGACGGACAGAGTCCCTTTGGCCGAAATCCTGATTGACTACTCGATCCAGAGTCAATTTTTGGGGCGGCTGGTGACGCCGGATGATCTGGAAGCCCAGGTGGAATTCTGGTCGAAAGCCGGTTATGATTTTATCCCGCTGACCGTCGGCATGATGCAGCCGGGCAAAGTCACCAAAGAATCCAAAATTTCAAAGGTAATCCGGGAAGTCATGCTGGCCGATTCGGCGGATGCCGACAAGGAGGAATCCTGGAATCTGGAGTTGACCAGTTTTATTAAAACCCGTGAAGATTTTGAAAAATTCCCCTGGGATGTTGCCGCCGAACTGGACTTTGACAGCCTTAATAAAGTCAAAGACCTTCTGCCTGAAAACATGAAAGTGATTGCCATCTCCGGTAAAATATTTACGCTGACCTGGATGCTGATGGGATTTAACCACTTTGCCCTGTCATTGGTGATGGACGAGCAGCTGGTGGCCGACGTGTTTAAAAAAGTAGCCGAAATCCAGTTTCAGGGTCTTGAAGAAATTTTTGATATGCCCCATATCGCCGGGGTCTGGGTGGTTGATGATCTGGCCTTTGGCAATGGTCCGATGATCTCCCCCCAGGCATTTCGGGACCATGTATTCCCCTGGTACCGTGAAATGTCCAACCGCTGTCATGAAAAAGATCGATTATTTTTAATGCATTCCGACGGCGACCTGAAGGAGTTGATGGAAGACATTATCAATTGCGGGGTCGACGTGATCCAGCCGATTGATCCCACCTGCCTGGATATCGTGGAATTCAAGCAAATGTACGGTGATCAAATTTGTATGGTGGGAAACATATCCAATGAGTTGTTGCGCAGCGGGACTCCCGCAGAGGTGGAATCCCGCGTCAAAGAGCTGCTGGATAAAGTTGCACCCGGTGGGGGCTATTGTGTTGGCTCCGGTAATTCCGTGCCGGATTGGGCCCAATTTAAAAACTATATGGCCATGCGGGACGCCACACTAAAATACGGTGTCTATCCGATCCATATCGATTAGGAGGAACCCAAAGATGACAGATATTTTAGAAACGATTCAAGGAATGGTGATTGACGGAAAATTCAACGATATCGAGGGCGAGGTTCAGCGGGCGGTTGATACGGGCACAGACTTGAACCTCCTGATCAACGACGCCTTGATCAGCGCCATGGACATTGTCGGTAAAAAATTTGCAGATGGTGTAATCTATGTGCCGGAAATGCTGGTATCGGCCACGACCATGAAACGGGGACTCGATATCATCAAACCGCTGCTGCAGTCCGGCGAGACCCAAAATCGCGGCACCATTGTTATGGGTACGGTTAAAGGGGATCTGCATGATATCGGTAAAAATCTGGTCACCATGATGATGGAAGGCGCCGGGTTCAAAATTATTGACCTAGGTGTGGACGTGAAAATCGAAAATCTGCTTGAAACCCTGAAAAGAGAGAATGCGGATATTTTAGGACTTTCGGCCTTGTTGACCACGACCATGCCGGAAATGCAGAAGGTTATCGAGGCGTTGGAAGAAGCCGGACTCAGAGAGCAAGTCAAAGTCATCGTTGGCGGGGCACCGATCGATCAGGCGTTTGCAGATACAATCGGAGCAGACGGATTTGGCAAGGATGCCGTTGAAGCGGTACAGCTGGCCCGCGATCTGGTGGCCGCAAAGTAATTGCACTGCTGAACTTATATCATTACATACTTGGTAGAAATAGAAATTGAATAGCACTCAAATCGGCGTTAATTGTTATTAAGAACGGGTTGACGCTTCGTTTTATAGTCCAACGGCGAATGAAATATTTTAAAATGGGATAAAATTCCTCTCAAACTATTAACGAATAACAAATAACTTATAACTGCCGACTGGTATTGGTTCAATCAGAATGCCGGATCTATTTGACTGAAGTTCCTTATTCAGTCCTGCTGCATTAATCCGGACAAAGGAGGAATTCCCCAATGACGCATCGAGAGAGGTTACTGAAGGTCGCCTGCGGTGAGATGGTTGATTCCATTCCCTGGATTCCCCGAATTGATCTTTGGCACAATGCCAAATCATTGGCCGGAACTCTCCCCCCAAAGTACCGGCAATACAGCGTGGAGGAGATTCATCGCGCCGAAGGCTGGCCGCTTCATAAAGTCGTCCCGGAGTTCCTGAAACCGGACAAGCCTGAAGATATTATCCATCGGGCCATCGGGCTTTATCGCCTGAAGGAGTTCCCCTATGATTTCGAGTTTTCATCGGAAATTGAGATTGAAGTCGACTATCAAGAATCCGATGATGAATCCATGACCCATGTCACCTACCATACAGCGGTTGGAACCATCAGTGTCACCCACGGGGTTACGGCTGAGATGAAAAAATCCGGTGCATCCATTTCCTGGGTCAAAGAACATGCCGTCAAGACCCAAGACGACTACCACACGCTGGCCCACCTGTTTGCCAATTTAAAACTGAAACCGGCTTACGAACGCTTTAGTAAGTGGAAAGATTCCGTTGGCGAAGACGGTATTGCCGTGGCCCAGGGATTGGGGATCGCCTGTTCTTCACCCATGCATTTTATCCAAAAAACCCTATTGGATGCAACGGAGTTTTATCTTCACTATCATGACTTCCCCAAAGAAATAGCCGAACTGGTCGAGGTCCTTGAACCGGTTTACCGCCAATTGATCGAAATTCTGGCCGCCTCACCGGCAGATGCTGTATTGTGGTCCGCCAACGTCGACGATATGATTACCTATCCGGCTTATTATGAAAAAGACATCCTGCCCTGGTGCCGCCGGGCCGGTCACAAGCTGCACGCCGCAGACATCCTGACCATGGTCCACCCGGATGGGGAAAACCGGGGCCTGATGGATCTGATTCCCCAATCTGAAATGGATATCGCCGATGCGGTCACCCCCTATCCCATGACCAAGATAGACATTCAAGAATACTACGAACGCTGGTGCCGCTCGGGCAAAATGACCATTCAGGGCGGTATTCCGGAGATGTTTCTGCTGGAAGAATCCACCACCCGCGACGATTTAAAAAATTATATCGACCACCTGTTGAAGGTCATCGCACCCGGAACGCGCTTTATCGCCTCCATCGGCGACACCAGTCCGCCGAATACGGATTTTGACCGGCTGCTTTACATCGGCGAAAGGATCGAAAAAGAAGGAAAACTGCCCCTGCAGGCAGGCAGTTTTGATCCCGTCAGTCATGAGCGTCTGGCTAAGGCGGGCGCCAAACCGGAAATCCGGTCGCAGCCTCGGCCAGCCGACGTTTCAGACAAAGCGGATGATTTATTTGCAACCGCTCAGCAGAACGTGTTGGCCGGTGATGTCGCTAAATTGGTAGACACGGTCGGCAACATGTTGGATCTGAATTTTGACCCCCGGCAAATTCTGAGCATCGGAATGCTCTCGGCCATGGAAATCATCGGTGAACGCTTTAAAGACGGCACGGTGTTCATTCCGGAAGTATTGCTTTCCGCCAGAGCGCTCAATGAAGCCTTGAAGGTGCTTGAACCCCACCTGGCCGGCATGCAGATTGAGAAAAGCGCTAAAATTATGGTCGGAACCGTTTTGGGTGACCTGCACGACATCGGCAAAAACATGGTTTTGACCATGCTCAAAGGTGTCGGCTATGAGACCGTGGACCTGGGAGTCAATGTGAAGGCTGAAAATTTTGTAAAGCAGGTGTCCGAGCACAGGCCTCAAATACTGGGGCTGTCGGCACTGCTGACGACAACCATGCCCCAAATGCAGCTGGTTATCAATGCCCTGGAAGAGGCCGGGCTCAGAAATCAGCTGAAGGTGATCGTCGGCGGCGCTCCGGTAAATAAGAAATTTGCCGATGATATTGGGGCCGACGGTTATGCCCGGGACGGAGGCGAGGTGATTACGCTGGTCAAGTCGCTGCTGGAAGAATAGTACTTCATCCTATGGAGATTGGTTTCGGGATTTGAGTTTTGGAATTTGGGATTTGTGCGACTTAATTCTGGGTCGTCAGCACCCGTTTGAGATCGATGCCGTATTTTTTCATACGGTTCCAGACGGTCACCCGGTTGATGCCCAGGATACGGGCCGCCCGGGATTGGTTGCCGTTGGTTTGACGCAATGCATCAACAAGAGCCTCTTTTTCCGCAAGGTCGCGGGGATTGGCAGCTAAAGAGGATGATATTAAGTTGCCGTCATCAGGTGTTGCCACCTGCCGGGACAAACCCTGCGAAACTGCCGGCGGCTGTTGCCGTTGGGAAAATTTGGGAGGCAGTTGTTCAATATCGATTAATCCTCTTTCTGCAATCACAAAGGCAAATTCAAGTGCACTTTTCAACTCCCTGACGTTTCCGGGCCAATGGTAATGCATGAAACGCTCCATGGCTTGCGGTGTCAAACCGGAAATTTCTTTTGCGGTTTTGGATCGCAGCCGTCGCATGAATGCCTGGACCATCAATGGGATATCCTCCGATCGATACCGCAGGGGCGGTAGATGGATGGGGAACACGTTGATGCGAAAAAAAAGATCGTCTCTAAATTTTTTTTGATCGATCAATTCTTCAAGGTTTTTATTGGTCGCCGTAATGATGCGGACATCCGTTGAAACGGGACGGTCATCGCCCACGTGTTCGAATTGTTTGGTTTCTAAAACTCTAAGCAGTTTAACCTGGATCGAAAGTGGAACATCCCCAATCTCGTCCAGAAATATATCACCGCCATTGGCCGCTTCAAATCGTCCCTGCCGGTGGCGGTACGCTCCGGTAAAGGCACCTTTGATATGACCAAACAGCTCACTTTCAAGCAGCGCTTCATTCAAGGCGGCACAATTTAGCTGCACAAAAGGGCGTTCCTTTCTATTGCCCAGCTGATGAATGGCCCGGGCCACCAACTCCTTTCCGGTGCCGCTTTCACCATAAATGATAACCGGGGCATCACTCTTGGCGGCCTTTTCGATAACGTCAAAAATCTTTCGCATGACGCCGGAATTGCCGATGATGCCCTGGAATCCGTCTCCCTCATCCAGTTGCCGCGCAAGCAGCTCAAGTTTCTGATCCAACCGGTCCAGTTCGGAGAGGTCTGTCAGAATTTCAACCGCCCCCAGCGGCATTCCATTGTCATCTTTTAACACCGATGCGTTCTTGAGCGCCGAGACGTAGGTTCCATCTTTTTTCAGGAGATGACAGCGGCATTTTATGACCTGGCCCTCTTCGAATAGTTTGCACCACCTGTCTGCCGAAGCCTTCATAGCGCCCTCACAGGCATCACACTCAAGCAGCGTACAGGGTCTTCCGATGACTTCATCCGCCGCATATCCAGTGAGGTGCTCAAAAGCTTCATTCACCATGACAATGGTTCCATCCGGCCCGACCAGCATCAGACCTTCTGTCATGGTATTGACAATTTTCTTCCAGTAGCGATTGACCTCCTGTTCGTCCATTTACTGACTCCTGATTAAACAACTGTTTAATGATTTAACACCTGTTTAAATACCATTAAACACTCAGGCAGATCAAGAAAAAAGCAGTATTCCAATTTTATAAAACAATTTCAATTAGTTAAATACTATACTGCAGTAAACAAATTTACGGCACAGCGATTGCAAGCGCCTAGTAGCGAAGAGATGGGCACTGAACAGTTAACTAGCGGGTAAGTTCTTGAATCCCGGAAAGAAAAAATGTCCTCAACCTTACAACTGGATCTCATAGGGGTCACATGGCCTGTGTGTCTGCTCAAGTTCAAAACGGTATTAAATAACATGTGCTCAAGCGAAGTGCTGGAAGTTTCAGTCCAGGACCCTGATGTTGTGAATACTATCGTCATGATCATCGAACGTTCTGAGGACACGCTGATCAGCCGCAGCAAGGATGGGGAGGTTTACCAGCTGTCCGTCCAGCGAAAATGATGCCAAGAATGGGGAATCACCATGGAGATAAGCAGAAGAAATTTTTTCAAAATTTCAGGCGCAATGGCTGCCGCCTCCCTGGCAGACACATCAAAAGGAGCCCAAGCCGCCACAACACCGTCAATTTCAGAGGAAGCTTTCGGCTGCCTGGTGGACACGACCCTGTGTGTCGGGTGCCGTAAATGTGAACAGGCCTGTAACACACAGCATTCCCTTCCAAAACCGGTCGAATCGTTTGAAGAAATGACGGTGCTGGAAAATGAACGGCGCATGGATGAAACCTCCTACACGGTCGTCAATAAATACTACCCGAAAAATATCGGGACCCTGACCTGGCGCACGCGTCCGACTTTTGTCAAGTTCCAGTGCATGCACTGCAATGACCCCTCCTGTGTTTCGGCCTGCATCGTGGGGGCTTTGACCAAGCAGCCCAACGGGTCGGTTATATATGATGCCGCTAAATGCATCGGCTGCCGCTACTGCATGGTGGCCTGTCCTTTCCAGGTGCCGGCCTATGAATACGACAATGCCCTGACGCCCCAGGTGCGCAAGTGCACCTTTTGTTTCGAAACCGTCAAAGACGGCGGACTGCCGGCTTGCGCCCAGATTTGCCCGCGGGAAGTCATCACCTTCGGCAAAAGATCAGACCTGTTAAAACTTGCGCGCTGGAAGATCAAAAACAATCCGGGCAAGTACGTGGATCACATTTACGGCGAGCATGAAGTCGGCGGAACCTCCTGGCTGTATCTTTCCTCCGAACCATTCGAAACGGTGGGCTTCCCCAAATTAGGCACCCAGGCGCCGCCCCGGCTGACCGAAGCCATCCAGCACGGTCTGTTTCAGTATTTTGCCGCACCCGTCATACTGTACGGTGTCCTTGGCGGCATCATGGGACTAACCGGTTACCTGAAAGGTGCTAAAGAAGATTTGAAAAGCCCGACCGAGGAGAAAGGAGATACCCAATGAATATGAACGGTGAAGCGGCGCCCGTTGAAGAAGAAAAGTTTTTGACTCCCGGGGTGATGGTTATGCTGGCCCTGATGGGGGTCGGGCTGGCTTTTGTAGCCGTACGCTTTCTCTTTGGCATCGGTAAGGTGGCCAATCTCAACAATCAATTTCCCTGGGGCATCTGGATCGGAATCGATGTGGCCTCGGGTGTGGCCCTGGCGGCCGGCGGATTTACCACCGGGGCCATTGCCTATGTCTTCAACCGCGACCAGTATCATGCCGTCATTCGCCCGGCCCTGCTGACCGCCATGCTGGGGTATACGTTTGTCGTGCTGGGACTGCTGGTGGATATCGGCCGCTACTGGAATATTACCAGCCCGATATACAACTGGAACGGCAATTCGGTCCTGTTTGAAGTGGCCATGTGCGTTTTGATTTATCTCCATGTCCTGTACATCGAATTTATTCCCATCGTGGTTGAACGGTTCAAGGGACGGGTGAAGCTGCCGGGATTGCTGGCCGGCCTGAACAATTTGATCGAGAGGCTTCTGGCCCTGGCTGAAAGAATTCTGGGCAAGATCATGTTTGTTTTTATTATCGCCGGTATTGTGTTGTCCTGCCTGCATCAATCCAGCCTGGGATCGCTGATGCTCATCGCACCCTACAAGGTCCACCCGCTGTGGTATACGCCGATCCTGCCGCTGTTATTCCTGCTGTCGGCCTTTGCCGCCGGGTATCCCATGGTGAGCTTCGAGTCCATCCTGGTGTCTAAATCCTTTGGCCGCAAGCCGGAAATGGACGTCCTGACGCCCCTGGCCAAATTCATGCCGCTTTTAATGGGAACCTATCTGGTATTTAAAATCGGTGACATGATCGTGCGCGGCACCTATGTGTACCTGCTCGACGGTACCTTTCAGACCAATGCATTTATCGTTGAGGTGCTCTTCGGGGTGATCCTGCCCTTTGTCCTGCTGCTGTTCAAAAGGGTTCGCCAATCGGCCGGCTGGCTTTTTTTTGCTTCCGCGGTTTTTGTGCTGGGAATTTTGATGAACCGCATCAACGTCTTTGTAGTCAGCTTCACGCCGCCGTACATGCTCGTTAAGTACTTCCCTGCCTTGGGGGAGATCTTTATTACCGTCGGGCTGATCGCCACCCTCATGTTTATGTACCGCGTATTTGTCTTCATCTTTCCGGTGCTGGGCGCCCACCCCAAAAAGATGTCCACCACCGTTGTCGCGCTGCTGGCCCTGGCAGCCGCCCTGATGATCCCGATCACATCTTACGGCGGCCAGGCAGATCAGATGATCAAGCGGCGGCTGCCCCTGGAGGAGAATATCACCCCTTCGATTGCCGATGCGCCCAAAGTAGCGACCCTCAACAGCCCGGTTGTCAACAAGTACAGCGACCTTTACGAACCGGTGCGGTTTATGCACAGCAAGCATGCCAATGTTTTGGGAGACTGCACGATCTGCCACCACCGGATGCCCAGAGAAGAGCGGGACACTTACGGGCAACCGGTATCCATGGCTGAACTCAGAGAGAAGCAGGCCGAACCGGTGGCCTGTTCCGTTTGCCACGCGGATCCCTTTAATCCGAAGGACCTGAACACACCCGGCCTGAAAGGGTCCTATCATCAACTGTGCATGGATTGCCACGAACAATCGGAACAGGTGCCCCATGCCCGCGGTCCGGTTTTATACAGCGCCATGGTGCGGGGACCGATTGCCCGGGCCCTGGATACCCGGGCGCCCACCGACTGTCTGGCCTGCCATGCCAAAAAGGTACCGAACCACAATCAGCTCGTTAAGCTGGATGGCAATGCGGATGCCCTGGCGGTGACAAAAAATTGCCTTGCCTGTCACCGGAAGGAGGGCCAGGCCATTTTAAAAACCGCCCACTGGAAGTGGCACGGCCCCTCGCCGTATACCGTCGGTCAGGAAAAAAGGATTGATCTGGGAAAAAGCCATGCCACCATCAATAACTTTTGCATCAACCTCAACGGCAACTGGCCGCGCTGTACGAGCTGCCACATCGGTTACGGGTGGCAAGATCAAAACTTTGATTTTAACGATATGTCCAAAATCGATTGTCTGGTTTGTCATGACACCACCGGCAAGTATAAGAAAGCGCCGCCGGCCGCCGGTTTCCCGATCAAGAACCTGGACCTGGTTGCCATTGCCCAAAATGTCGGCCGACCCAGTCGGGCCAATTGCGGCTTGAACTGCCATTTTCGTGGCGGCGGCGGCGATGCGGTCAAACACGGCGACATGAGTTCAATGCTGGCCAAACCGGACCGAAATCATGACGTGCACATGGGGGCGGCCGATGAGGGACTGAATTTCAGATGCCAGGACTGCCACAAGACCCGCAATCACATGATTTCCGGGCGCAGCATTTCGGTGGCAGCAGTGGAAGGGGATCTTTCCTGCGAATACTGCCATACGGACAGCCCTCATATCGGCAGTGAACTGATCGATCACCATTTAAATAAACACACCCGGCATGTGGCCTGCCAGACTTGCCACATTCCGGTTTATTCCAAGAGCAATCCCACAAAAATTTTCTGGGACTGGTCCACGGCCGGGCAGGATTGCACGCAACCGAAAGACAAGTACGGCAAACCGACCTATGACAAAAAGAAAGGCGGCTTTAAGTGGAAGGAGGCTGTCAAACCGACCTACCGCTGGTACAACGGGACCGTTAAACGCCATATTCTCGGCGATCGCATCAATGAAACTGGCATAACGGAATTGACCCAACCCGTGGGTGATATCAATGACCCGGCTTCCCGGATATACCCCTTCAAAGTCCATAAGGGAAAACAGATCAGCGATGCCGTGTATAAATACCTGATTGCCCCTCAACTGTGGGGAGGTTACTGGAAACACTGGGATTGGGACAGGGCCTCGCGGGACGGTATGAAGTCTGCCGGCCTGGCATACAGCGGCAAATATGAGTTTGTGGAAACTTCCATGTACTGGGGCCTGACCCACGAGGTTGTCCCTAAGGAGCAGGCCCTGTCCTGCGCCGAATGCCATGCTTCCCTGGCCCAAGCGCCCTATTGCGGCAAATGCCACCAGCAAAGACCGGATGTGAGTTTCAAGGATCTGGTACACAAAGGGGTTGACTTTAAATCTCTGGCCACAATGGGCCGGGATGTGGCGGAATTGATCGGCAAAACCAACTATATTGATTACCAGGCCCTGGGCTACGAGGGTGACCCCATCGAAACCGGCAGCCGGTTCGACAAGCTCGGGTTGGGTGTGGCCCACTTTGGAAGGGCTTCAAATGATTGAATATTTTCAATTGACTATTGAATATTCAAGGTCCGCCTGCGGCGGATCAATTTTAGAAAAAGAACTACAAAAAAAACGGCGCCATCTGCCTCAGGCGGATCCGGGATAGAAATTTAAACTGAACAAGGAGATAACCATGTCAAAGAAAGTCGGTTGTATTTTAATCATTCTGATTTTTCTGATTGCTTCCATCGGAATCGTCATGGCCGAAGGCAAAGGCAACGCCCGCAAGGGCAAGTATCTTTTCCGCAAAAATTGCCGGACCTGCCATTGTGACGGCGGCTCCGCCAAACCGTTGAGCCCCATTGACAAGACCCAGGCCCAGTGGGATGAGGTTTTTCAAAACATCGATAAGCTGTCGTGCAGCCAGGAATGGGCCAAGCTGAAGGAAAAAGATCGAAACGATATGTACGCCCATCTCTGGGGGCATGCATTCGATTCGCCGTCCCCGGCCAAATGTAAATAGCGCGAAGGCGCGGTGCGTGTTACGTGTTGCGAGGAACCGGCATAGAGCATAGTGCAGAGCGCAAAGAACGCTAAGCCCTATGCTCCATGCGCTAGGCATTCGGTGAATAAAACCAAAAACCGGATACCAGTGCCAGTAACCAGAAGCCAGTACCCAATAACCAGTATTCAGTAACAAGTACGGGAGAGTTAATATGTCGGCTAATATGAATGGAGCGATGTCCCGCCGCAGATTCCTGCAGCTTTGCGGAGCAGCCACGTCCGCTGCGGCCCTGGGCGGCCCCCGAATCCTGCATGCCCTGGTTCCTAAAGCCCAAAAGGGTTCAGTGGATCAGGTTCAGGATCATTTCTCCGCCTGCGATATGTGTTTCAACAAGTGCGGACTGATCGCCAGGGTGGAAGACGGCGTGGTGAAAAAATTGGATCCCAATCCGAAATCTTTAAAATCGCGCGGCATGTTGTGCGCCCGGGGCAATGCCAGCATCAAACAGCTCTATGATCCGGATCGTTTGAAGTATCCCCTGTTGCGCAAAGGGGCCCGCGGAGAAGGCAAATGGCAGCGACTGAGCTGGGACCAGGCCCTGGATTACGCCGCCGAACAATTGGATCGAATCGGCAACGAGTATACCCGCTGCGGTTTTCTTTTTATGGCCGGCACCGATATGCAATCGACATTTGTTCACCATTTTGCAGAAGTCTACGGCTCCTATAATGTCATATCCCATGAATCCAACTGCCTGCTGAGCCGCAACCGGGCCTTTCTGGATACTTACGGTGTGGTTCCCACACCCGATGTGATTCACAGTAAATATATCATCATGCCCGGCGCCAACCGCTTCGAAGCCCTGGTGACCCCCGACAGTATTGATCTGATGACGGCCATGCAGGACGGCTGCAAATTGGTGGTGCTGGATCCGCGTTTCACCAAAACCGCTGCCCTGGCCGATGAATGGTTTGCCATTAAACCCGGCACCGACATGGCATTTTTCCTGGCAATTGCCAATGTCCTGGTTGCAGAAGAATTATATGACAAAAAATTCCTGGCCGAAAAGACGCACGGCTTCGCAAAGCTTCGCAGCCATGTCCGCCGGTACACCCCGGACTGGGCCGCAGCGGAAACGGACATTGCGGCCGCAGACATCCGCCGGATGGCCCGGGAACTGGCTGCCGCCGCACCTGCAGCCATGGTGTATCCCGGGCGCCGTAGTTCGGATTACAGGGATTCCACTCAAATCAGAAGGTCCTATGCCATTGTCAATGCCCTGCTGGGAAACTGGGATCGACAAGGGGGATTGATTGTACCGCAGAAAATAAAAACTGGATCCATCCCAACCGATGCGCCTTTTTACGACGACAATCCGGACGACAGAGTCGATGCCGGCCGGGCCCGCATGATGTTCGATGAGGAAGGCTCGTTTAAGCATACCCGCGATGCGGTCATTGAAGGCAAACCGTATCCCGTCAAAGGCTGGTTTACCTATAAAACCAACCCCATGCAGACGGGTGCCAACCGCAACAAAACCATCCGGATGATCAACAGCCTCGAATTTATGATGACCGTTGATATCACCATGAGCGATACGGCCTGGATGGCGGACCTGGTGCTGCCGGCTCCCAGCTACCTGGAACGGCAGGACCCGGTGTCGGCCTTTTTAGCCTCCTCGGCATGTTCCGGTGTGCTGACGCGGGATCCGATCGTGCCGGCCATGTTTGAATCAAAACCGGTCTTCTGGATCGTCAAGCAACTGGCCGAGCGATTAGATCTGGCAGAGCATTTCGACTTTACGATTGAAGATTATCGCAACGCCCAGCTGGCGAAACTGCCGCAGGTTGCCAAAGCGCTCAAGAACGACGGGGTTTACAATATTGTCGGCCACAGCCACGGAATTCATGAGGGCAAGCCTTTCAAAACGCGCTCCAAAAAAATTGAACTCTTCAGTTCGCGCTATGCGGATAATGGGATCGATCCCATGCCGGTTTATAACCCGCCGAAAACCGTGCCGCGAGACCATTTCAGGATTGTGGTCGGCCGCAATGCCTACATTACCCAGAGCGCCAGCACCAACAATGCCTTGCTCTGGGAACTGGAGCACGAAAATTCCCTCTGGATCCACCCGGCTCCGGCGCAAAGGCTGGGCATCCGACATGGCGACACGGTCGAGGTCAAGAGCACGGCCGGCCGGGGACGGCTGAAAGCGCGCGTGACCGAAGATAGCCGACCGGACACGGTATACATGGACACGGGGTTTGGTGTGATTTCAAAAGGGCTGTCAAAGATTTACGGCAAGGGCGCCTGTATCGCGGAAGTCCTGGAAGACCAGGCCGATGAAATCTCCGGCAATATGGCCATGCATGAGACCATTGTCAGTGTCAGGAAAGTTTGACGGGATATATTGTTGCGGGGTGCAGGGTGCGAGTGGAGGGTTACGGGGATATGGGCAGAGCGCATAGGGCATAGCGTGGAGAAATGCGGCTGTTCCGCCGGAGATGGATCAGCCCGGCCGCTTGCCTAAAAATCGGTCAGTTTAATCGAAAAAGAAACTCTGAAAGAGCGAATATCGAATATCGAATATCGAACCGCAGAATGTCGAAGTGTGGTTTCGCTTCGCTCAGACCTTTTAAATAAATAGATAGAATGCCTTACTTCGACATTCGATATTCATGATTCGATATTCGACATTCGCTTTTTTATACTCTCAACAAGCCCAAGGTCTCTTTGTCGATTAGGCCGTCCGTTTTATTGGCCGGCGGCTGGACTGAGGCCTGAAACCTGATATATGACACTATCAATAGCATCATGCATGAACCAGCTAAAATAGGGGAATCTTAATATGAAGGATAGTAAATCCAAAAAATACGGGATCATTATCGATGCATCCAAGTGTATCGACTGCAAGGCCTGCATGGTGGCGTGCAAGGTTGAAAACAATGTACCGGAAGGATTCTGGCGCAACTGGATCCGGCCCTTGTGGGATATCAGCGACAGCCGCAGGACCGAGTTCCAGCCCGGTCAGTGCATGCAGTGCGACACCCCATCCTGCGTGGCGGCCTGCCCGGTGGATGCCACCTACAAACAGGCGGACGGCCTGGTGGTGATTGACCCGCAAAAGTGCATCGGCTGCGGTAACTGCGTCACGGCCTGTCCCTACGGGGCCCGCTATCGCGATCCCGTTGCCCGGCGGGCCGATAAGTGCGATTTTTGCGAACACCGCTTAAAGCGCGGGGAGGAACCCGCCTGCGTGGTGACCTGCCCGACCAAAGCCCGCACCTTCGGTGATCTCAACGATCAGACTAGCGCGGTCAGCCGGATGGTAAAGGAAGACAAACTGGTGCGGGTGAATGCGCCCCACGTCAACACGCGGCCCAATATCTACTATCGCGAAGGTACCCGGCTGCTGGATTGGGCCGTTACCCCCACCCTGCCGGGTAATGTTCACATGGCCCGGGAATTCTGGGAAAGTTCATGAAGATTGCCGATCCGATATAGAATCGCCAGCAGGATTGAAGCCAAGAAGAAATAAATGTGATCCGGCATCTGACGGACAATTTGCTTTTGGAGTTTCGCCACCCACGGCAGCATGCTTTCAGCTGCAAATGACCCGGCCTCGGCGATCAGGGCTCCGTCCTGATCCTGCCAGCCTTTGCTCAGCAGAAAATATAGGTACTCCAATTCAATCGCAAGGTGGTCAGGCGGTTCATGGATATTTGAATCTACCGATAAACCTTTGGAATCAAATCGCTGTTTCATTTTTAAGGCCGGCTCTCCCATCAACGGTGCAGTTTCGCCCGGTCCGACACCGCAGTAGCACGACTCATAGAGCGGTGCGGTGATGCCGTCACGGTGGCTGATGAACAGCCGCACATATGCCGTTTCTAAGTAATTAAAAAGCGAATCTTTATCAGTGAATTTATTTAGAGTGTTTTCAATTTTTTGAAATACTTCGGGAGGATTATACTCCAGCACAATATCCAGGGTTTTAAAAGGCTGCCAAAAATCACCGGTCAACATTTCGCCGCACGTTTGACGATCCGGGCCCCAGAACAAATCACTGAGCCTTTTGATACTATCCAGCAGGGCCTTTGTTAACTGTTCATCCAGCGATAGAAAATTGCTCATGTGATCTCCTATTGATTTATTTGGACAACTATTAAAGATGTTCGTATTGCAATTTCTATAATATACATGCAGCTAAAAATAAAGCGCCTTGACGATCGATATATTTCACCTCCGTCGAAAATTTATAAGAATGAAGAAAACCAGTCTGTTTAAACAGTACATCCTGTCCGAAGATATCCTGGTAATGCCGGGGGCTCACGACGCCCTGTGTGCGCGGATCATTGAAACGGCAGGCCACAAGGCGCTGACCATGGGCGGCTACTCGGCCAGCGCTTCGCTATTGGGCCGACCCGATGTATCGCTGTTGACCCTTACCGAGATGGCGGACTGCTACCGCAGGGTGGCCGACCTGGTGGACATACCGCTGTTTGTGGACGGCGATACCGGTTTTGGCGGTGTTCTCAATGTGCGCCGCACCGTTAAAGAGTATGAACGGGCCGGGGCCGATTTGATCTTTGTCGAGGCCCCAACCGACGTTGATCAGATGCGGGCGATCACGTCCGGGATCGAGGCGCCGACCCTGGCCAACAACATCGAAGGCGGCCGGTCCCCGGTTTTAGAATTCATCGGCTCATTCGGCGCCCAGGGCTGCTGGGACAGCAATGCGCATTATTTCCGCTTTCTCGACAATGCCAGAACACGCGCAATAGCCTCGGCGCAGTTCGAAAAATACTTCAACAGCAAACTTTTAGCGCCCCTGGCCTTCGGTGACGGCCTGGTGGGCCGTCGCGACAGCCCCATCGAGAAGGTCGCAGACTACCAGGGACTCAAAATGCGCACCTCGGGCACCGCCCAGGCGACGATGTACAAAGCGTTGGGGGCGGTGCCGGTGGGGTTGAGTTCCAAGGAAATTTACACGGCCCTGCAACGCGGAACCATCCAGGGCGCCACTTCGGGCATATCTCGCTGGCGGCGCAGCAAGCTGTACGAGATCGCCCGCGAGCAGTTGAAATATCAATTCGATGAGCTCTGGGGACATCTGGAAGCATCCAAATAGCTTGAATGAACTCCTCTGTCTCCTGCAAAATATCGGCCAACAGTTCAGGCTCTTTAATCAGTTTCAACGTTCGATGTTGAACGTTCGATGTTCGATGTTCATTTTTTCAATCTGTCCCACAAAAATAACTTAGCGCTTATGGGGATCTCCCCCCCTCAATGGCAAACAGGCAAGGCTAAACCGATTATTCTTCCCCTTTTTCCTTCAGTGCTTTTTTTAATTTTTCGACGTGATCTTCCCGCGGCGGGCAAAATATATCAATGCCTTTGAATCCGGTTTTGGTCTCGCCACCGTGGGGAACATTGGAGGGGTGAACACATACGTCCCCGCCTTTCATCAGGAATTTTTCGTCGCCGCAAATATGTTCTTCTTCGCCTTCAAGCATGATCAAGATCTGCTCACACTCATGACTGTGCACGGGGAACACGCATCCGGCAGGATTTTCGATGAAGCTGATAAGCATCTTGTCGCTGAGAAGCAGATTTGCCATTGAAGGCAGTTTTTCATCGCCGGTCAGGTTTACTCTCGGCAGATCCTCGATATTGTGCAGGTACTTTGATTTTTTTTCAGCCATTTTTTTCTCCTTTATTTTTCCTAATTTAATTTAACTACAATTATTCAGATTAACTCCCGCTTCAAGCCAACCCGTCGCGGGGTCATTTATACGCTATTTTATAGGTGATGGGTCAAAATAAAGCACTATCTGAGAACGTGCAGGAAATCACTCATTTTTGACAAGTAATTTGAGATATTGATAACGATTACATCACGCCTCTTTCTTCGCCTGGAACCAGCCGAAGCCGAAAAGTTCGTCGATTTGTTGAATGAAGTTGCGGATGGAGTAAACGAACATGATCGCCCCGGCCACCGGCATGGGTGCGTACCACCAGGTCATGGGCCACGCCAGGATCTGTGAATGACGGCCGACCGACATGGTCAAATTGAAGGAATAATATGCAAAAGTGGCAATAAACGCGGCGGCGAAGATCTCAATGATGAAGGTGAAGATCTTGCCGAACATCGTGCCCGCCAACATATCGGCGACGGCCTCGATCCGGAAGTGATCGCGCTGGCGCCACAGGTCCGCGGCGGCGATAAATATGAGCGATGACATCAGCCATTCGATAATCTCGTCGGACCAACTCAGCTTGAACCACTCGATAACTGCGGTCGATGACGTGAACCAGTCGATGCGGACAAAACGGACAAACACGACCAGGGCCAGCATCACCATCAGGGTCAGAAAGTTGGCGATACAGAACCAACGCATAACCTTGCCGAGTACACCATCGATGGATTTTAGAAGTGTCATGCTCAATCCTCCGATCACTCAGGCATCAAGATATTGGGAAGCCACAAGGACACCGTGGGAATGTAGGTGATCATCAACGTGACGATGAAAATGCCCAGCAGGTAAGGGAACAGCTCGCGGGTGAGGCGTCCGATCGAAACATTGGAGATCGTCGCGACGGCATAGAGGCTCATCCCCACCGGCGGCGTCAGCAGGCCGATCATTGAGCACAGCACCATGATCACGCCGAACTGGATGGGATCGATCTGAAACTGGCCGATGATCTTCATGAAGATCGGGATGGTAATGACCATCACCGCAATGCCTTCCAGGAAGCAGCCGAGAATGATCAGCACGCAGACAACGATGATCAACAACACGTACTTGTTTTCCGTAACCGTGGTCAGGCCTGAAATCACCTGCTCCGGAATGCTCTGGTGGATCATCAGCCAGCCGAAGAAACCGGCGGTGGCGATGATGAACAGAACGCGTACGCTTTGTTTGATGGATTCCCAAACGATTTCAGGAACGTCCTTCAGTTTAAATTCCTTATAGACGAAGCAGCCGATGACGAAGGCATAGACCGACGCAACAACAGCCGCTTCGGTCGGTGTGAAAATGCCGCCCAAAATGCCGCCGATGATGATGATCGGCATGAGCAGCGCAAGGAACGATCCAGTGAACGTTTGCCAGATAAGGCCGAACACCGGTGTCGGGTCCTTGGGATAACCGCGCTTCTTGGCAACGAAATAAACGGCGATCATGAGCGCCAGGCCCATGAGCAATCCCGGAACAAATCCGGCCATGAACAATTTGACGATGGAAACGCCGGTGATGGAACCGTAAATGACAAAAGCAATAGAAGGGGGCACAACAGGACCGATGGTTGACGAGGCAGCCGTAATGGCGGCCGAAAATTCCTTGTCGTAACCGTTTTCGGTCATCGCCTTCATTTCGACGACCCCGAGACCTGCGGCATCGGCGACAGCCGCGCCCGACATGCCGGAGAAAATCATACTGGCGACCACGTTGACGTGGCCGAGGCCACCACGGATATGACCGACCAGCGCACGGGCGAAATCAAAGACCCGGTGCGTAATGCCGCCGTAATTCATCAAATTACCGGCCAGGATAAAGAAGGGGATCGCCAGGAGGGTGAATCCTGTAGTGGCCACGTACATGCGTTGCGCCATCATCGGCAACACGAACGCCTCACCCAAAAGAATGAAGGTTCCCGCCGCAGTCAAGCCCATGGCCGCGAAAATCGGCACTCCGAGCATCACCATGCCCACAAGTACAACGAAAATAACTAAAGTTAACATGTTCCAAACCCCATCCCGAGCCGGTTAGCGGACTGGAGCCGATGCCGTCTTCGATGACATCGGCCCCAAATCAGTTGTAACGTGCGTGATCCTTATTGGGTTTCTTCAACCATCTTCAGGAACTTCGCGACGTTGTCTTTGCCGGCATATTCGCCAATGGCGTCATAGGCATATTGCATTTGAGCCTTGAACGCGGCGCGGTCGGGCGAGGTCACTTTCATGCCTTTGCCTTTGAGCTGTTGGATGAGATTGTCATTTTCGGCAAGCTGGTTGTCACGGAACCATTGACCGGCTTTTTGGGCTTCTTCCTTGAGGATGGCCTGCTGTTCGGCGGAAAGCTTGGACCAGGTTTTCTTGGAAGCAACAGCCATCATGGAGTTGTAGACGTGGTAGGTCAGCGCGAGGTGGGGCTGAACTTCATAAAGTTTGTAGTGGTAGATGACGGCAAGCGGGTTTTCCTGGCCGTCGACGACGCCTTGTTTCAGAGCCATCGGAAGTTCTTTAAAGTTAATGGCTTGAACCTGGGCACCGGCCGATTCCATCGTCTTTTGAAGTTGGATTTCGCCGGGGGTGCGGATTTTCAAGCCCTTGACGTCGGCGGGAGAAAACACCGGATGCTTGTTGTTGGTCAGGTTGCGGAAACCCCATTCCCAGTTGGCGAGGTGCACGAGGCCCAGCGCGTCAAACTTCGGTGCAATCCATCCGGCGAACGGTCCGTCGAGAACGCGCCAGGCGTGTTTGGTGTCTTTGTAAACGAACGGAAGCATGACGACGGCGAAGGGCTTGTTGCCTTTTTTGCCGTACTTGTCGAGCATCGGTTGGGTCGGCAGGCTGAGGTCGACCACGCCGTTCATTTGTTGTTCGAGAACTTCGTTGCCGTCGCCGAGTTGGTTGGCGGGATAGATTTTGATTTTGACTTCGCCCTTGGTGCGTTCATCAACGCCCTTGGCCATCATCAAAGCGGCTTGATGCGCTGGATGGGATTCCGGGGCATAGTGGCCAAGTTTAAGTTCCAGGGCCATGGCCGGCCCTGCGGCCATAAATACAATGGAAATCGCGATAATGCCAACAGCAATTTTCGTTAATTGCATGCCTACTACCTCCTTTTTAATAATGTGGTTGACGTTTAGGGTTCGCGCAAAAATGTGAAGTTATTTTTGCACGAGCCCTTAGCCCCTTCTCCGATGGTTTTGGGAGTCGGAGCAATTGATACAAAAAAATTGTGTAACTTTGCCGGTAACGGCTCGTTTGCATGCTCAAAACCCTGCAGGCGAACGAATCCTTTTGAGATTAAAAAATTAGCTGCTTAACCATCCTCCGTCGACGAAGATTGTTTGGCCGGTGATGTAATCAGAAGCATCAGAAGCCAGAAATACAGCGGCACCGGCCAGATCCAGCGGATCTGCCCAACGGCCCATGGGTATGCGGCCGGTTATTTCCTGATTGCGTTGAGTATCTTCACGGAGTGCCTGTGTGAGCTCTGTCTTGACCCAGCCCGGTCCGATGGCATTGACCTGGATGTCGTATTGCGCCCAATCGTTGGCCATGGTCTTGGTCACCTGGGCCAGGCCGCCTTTGCTGGCCGCATAAGCCGGCACGCGTTTCCCGCCTTGCTCTGCAATCAGAGACGTTGTGTTGACGATTTTGCCCTTTCTCTTCTGGGAGATCATCACTCTGGCAACCGCCTGGGTCAGGAAGAAAGGTCCTTTGAGATTTATATTAAGCATGTCATCCCAATCGGATTCCAGAAAGTCTTCGCAGGAATTTCGACGGATAATGCCCGCATTGTTAAACAGAAAATCGATCTTGCCGAACTCTTGCACAGTATTATCCACCAGGCTTTTAATGTCTTCCATCTTGGCCATATCCGTTTGCAGGGGTATTACCGGACCGCCGTATTGCCGAAGCGCTTCGGCCGCTGTTTCTAATTTTTCAAGGTTGCGGCCGGCAATAGCGATTTCAGCACCGGCCTGTACGAGCCCGGTCGCAAAACCGAAACCGATTCCCGATCCGGCTCCGGTTACGATGCCACTTTTGCCTTTCAGATTAAATTTTTCAAGGATCATATCTACCTCCTAGTGGTGCTTGGTGATCTAAACAGCTAACTATATAGAACCAAGTGAAATTACCTGCCTGCTAATAATCAAAAAAATTCCAAGCACCAAAAACCAAATTTCAAATAAATCCCAATGATCCAAATTCAAAATTCAAAAAAAATGAATCCTCTACAGTTTTCACCAACGGCGCATCACCGTTAGGCAACGGTTTAAGATGCAATGCGATACAAATGCTGTGAATGTTTTAGTCATTGAATATTGGAATTTGGGTTTTATTTGTATTTTGGTGCTTGAGATTTGTGATTTTATTGCTCTGTCAAACCTCCAGATGCAACAGAATTAGAATTATTGCAACTCCCCCATATCCACGGCGTCCATGTCGGAAAAAATCTGGTTTTCGCCGATCATGCCCCAGATGAAAGCGTAGTTTGATGTGCCGGCGCCGGCATGGATGGACCAGTTGGGGGATATCACAGCCTCCTCGTTGCGGATGACGATATGACGCGTCTCATCCGGCTTGCCCATCAAGTGGAACATCACCGTATTTTCGGGCAGGTCAAAATAGAAATAGACCTCCATCCTGCGACCATGGGTGTGGCAGGGCATGCTGTTCCAGACGCTGTGGGGGGCAATTTTGGTCATTCCCATGCAGAGCTGACAGCTTTGGGCGCCGTCAGGGTGTATGTATTTGTGCAGCGTCCGGACATTGGCTTCCTCGGGTACGCCCAGTTCCACCGTTTCAGTCTGTCCGATTTCTATCTTTACTGTCGGGTAATGCTGGTGCGCCGGCGCGCTCAGTACATAAAAATGGGCCGGCCGGGCCTTGTCGGCACTTGAAAATACGACGTCTTTTACCCCTCTACCGATGTACAATCCATCTGTGCGATTCAGAACATATTCCTGGCCGTCGGTGGTTACCGTGCCGGGTGAACCCACATTGATGATTCCCATCTCCCGGCGCTCCAGAAAGTAGTCGGTCCCCAGATCCTTATGCGGCTCAAGTGTGAGGGCCCGGTCAGGGCAGATGCCACCGGCAATCATGCGATCATAAAATGAGTACACCAGTTTGATTTCCCCGGGCTTAAACAAATCCTGAATTAAAAATTCCTGCCGGATTCGATCCGTCGAATAGGATTTAAATTCATTCGGGTGGCTGCTTTCTCTCATATCCATGGTCTAATCTCCCTTTTTTATACTTGTGCAATCTAACGATTTCTAAATCAAATATTTAATAATAGCCTAATTTTTGTGATATTTTCATTGCCGTTTCGGTGACTTGATCTTTGAGTGTCGTCAGCAGCGTATCGGTACGGACCCGAGTGCCGGGCACCGATATGCTGATGGCGGTCTCGACCTTACCATTCTGGTCCCGAATCGGTGCCCCAAGGCACTTGACACCCTTCTCATTTTCCTCATCGTCGAGCGCATAACCCTGTTTTCGGACGAGTTGAAGGTGCTGTTTGAGTTCCTCGATATCGGTTATGGTATTTTCCGTTCTGCGAGGCAGCCCTTTGTCTTTAACGATCGCGACGAGTCTCTCCTCGGGTAAAAAGGCCAGCATAACCTTCCCCACGGCACTGCAATGTGTTGGTATACGTGCCCCTATCACAGAGGCCATGCGCAATCCACCGGCAGGCTCACTCGATTCCACTTTATCCACATAAAGCGCCTCATGGTGATCAAGGATAACCATGTGGACCGTCTCTTTAGTCCGCTCGGCCAGTTCGACCAGAAAAGGGTGGGCTTCGGTTCGCAGATCGATTTGGTCGAGGAGACGATTACCCAATTCGACGAGCTTAAACCCAAGGTGATAGTTTTTTGTCATCGAGTTCTGGCGTACGTAGTCGAAATAGGCCAGTGATGACAAAAAGCGGTGGGCGGTGCCTTTTGGTAAGCCCGTTTTTGCGGAGAGCTTTTTGATGCTGATTCCCTGAGGACTCTTGCCGAGGATATCGAGTATCAATGATGCCCTTTCAATCGTCTTCACAAGGTTGCTGGGTTTTGATTGATTTTGAGCTTTTGATGCCTTCATTGCCATATTCCTTATTCCATAATGCGAAATGATATTTCTTATTACGATTTATAGAGCGGTTGTCAAGTTTTTTTTATAAATAAAACTCGACCAGGGCGATCTTCAAACACTAAAGTTGTTATCAAGACGACAAGGCTCAACCTAGAACACCGATGTCAGAAAAATACCTCACAAAGATTTGATTTTCAAGCATCTATAACGCCAGGTTGATTTGGTGCCGGCAGAAAAGAACTCACAGATTGTAAATAAGCCTTTATCCCATAGCGATATTTCGGGAGGCCTGGTTAAAATATTTCTTGACAGTTGAGGACTAATAGCCATATAACGTTTCTTAATGCGGAACTTCATTCCATATTTCGTGTTAAACGCTTTGAATTCACTATAAAAACGCTGATCGAAAAGCGTTATTGATCTCAATCGTTTGAGAAAGGGGGTAAAGCAATTAGGCATTCCTATGACGTCGATGAGCCTAGCCGTTAACCAAGCAAAAAAGAAGGAGGTAATTGTATGAACACGAAAAGATTCGGCTTAATTATTGCTGTTGGAGCGCTTTGTGTTTTCTTGGCTGTCGGAAACATTGCGGCCGCCGATAAATTTCCGGCCAAAGACATCACCCTGGTCTGTCCCTGGTCTGCCGGAGGCGGTACCGATACCATTGCTCGCGCCTTGGTTAAAAATGCCAAAAAATATTTTGGCGTCAATGTCAATGTCGTCAACAAAACAGGCGGCATGGGGGCTATCGGAATGGGGGCCGCATCCACCGCGAGGCCCGATGGATATACCGTCGGCATGATCACATTTCAATTGTCCACTTACCAATCCATGGGTTTAGCCAAACTTTCCTACCGCGATTATAATTTGATCCAGCTTGTCAATCAGAGCCCGGCAGCGATCTCGGTGGCAGCCGACTCGAAATGGAAGACTTTGCAACAACTGATGGATTATGCCAAAGCCAACCCCGGAATCGTTACCGTTGGACACAGCGGTGCCGGTGGCGCATGGCATCTGGCGATTGCTTCGATTGCCGTCAAAAACGACATCGAGTTCAACTATGTTCCCTTCGACGGCGCAGCACCCACCCGCACGGCTCTCATCGGCAACCACATTGACTGTGCCACTACCGGCATTGACGAGATGCTGCAGATGTACCAGGCCGGCAAAGTTCGTATTCTGGCTGTCAACAATACGTCCCGGCATGCCCTTTTCCCGGACGTTCCCACGATGGAGGAGGCTGGATTTGCGAACCCCAGTCCCATTCTCGACTGGCGCGGTCTAGCTGCTCCCAAGGGAGTCTCTGCGGACAACATGAAGATTTTAGTAAAGGGTTTTAAGCAGTGTTTCGATGATCCGGAATTCAGAGCTCTGGCTACAAAACTGGGTCTGCCCCTGGTGTACGAAGATCCCCAGGGGTTCCAAAAGTTCCTGCAGGGTATGGAAGAAACGCTTGTCCCGGCCCTCGAATCAGTAAGCCTGTATAAACCCATGTAATTTTATCTAACTTATCGGAAGCAGCCGCCCGGCTGCTTCCGATGACAGCATTCGGAGTCTAGCGACGTGAAAAAAGCTGATATCGGCGTAGGCATCGGTCTGATTATAATCAGTACGTGGATCTTCTGGTACGCCAGCGAGTACAGCAAAGCGACGATCTATTATTACGGACCCAATTTCTTTCCTCAATTTCTTGCCATTGCCATGTCTATCTGTGCCATTATCCTTATCCTGAACGCAGTCAGGGGTAAGAGTCTGGCAAGATTGGATCGAATTCACTTAAAGGGCTTTATTCGGATGGTGATCGCCATCGCCATCTGTATCGGCTACCTTTTTTTGATGCAGGCCATCGGCTTTGCCATGGGCACCAGCGTATTTCTTTACGTCCTGATGATGTTCATCGGCCAGCAAGGGCAAGTGAAAAGAATTGCCAGTTCCATTGCGGTGTCCCTTATCGTGTGGGTGATCTTCCGCTATTTTCTGATCATCCCGCTGCCCACCGGAATGTTCGCATTTACATTTTAATCTGTTCAAAGGAAATTAAATGGATTTTACGCTACTGGCCGAGGCCTTTTCCACGGTAATGCTGACGCCGATAAATTTTATTTTTGTTTTCATCGGAATCACGGCCGGAATTATTGTGGGAGCCCTGCCGGGTCTGACGGCTACCATGGGCTGCGCGCTGCTCATTCCATTTACCTTCGGGCTTCCGCCCATCCAGGGACTGCTCATGCTCATCGGCATTTTTTGCGGGGGCATCTACGGTGGCTCCATCTCCGGAATTTTGATCCGGACCCCCGGCACACCTGCCGCTGCCGCCACATTGCTGGACGGCTATCCGCTCGCCCAGAAAGGATTGGCCGGTAAAGCGATCGGCATCGGCACGGTGGCATCATTTGTGGGCGGTACGACCGGGGCCGTCATCATGACATTTCTTTCGCCCCAGATCGCCAAAATCGGTTTAAAATTCGGCCCGCCGGAATTCTGCGCCCTGGCCATATTCGGTCTCGGCATGATCATCACTATTTCCGGGCGGTCTATCCTGAAGGGTATCATAGCAGCGCTTTTCGGCCTGATGATCACGGTCATCGGGTTCGATCCGCTTTCCGGGGTTCCCCGCTTTACTTTCGGGTCACAGAATCTTCTGGGAGGGGTGACCTTTATCCCGGCCCTTATCGGTTTGTTCGGATATGCCCAGGTATTTCGCAATATAGAGAAGATAACGACGTTGCCCCCGGTTGAATCCAAGGTTGAAAAAATTCTGCCCAAGATCAGCGAAGTCACCTCGAACCTGAAAACCATGTTCAAATCAGCTGTTATGGGGACATTCATCGGCAGTATTCCCGGTACCGGCTGTGATGTCGCCGCTTTTATCACCTATGGCGAGGCCAAACGGTCCTCCAAACACCCTGAAAAGTTCGGAACCGGTATCCTGCAAGGAGTCGCCGCCCCCGAAGCCGGAAACAATGCCGCCACCGGCGGCGCGATGATACCGATGTTGACGCTGGGAGTTCCCGGTGACGCGGTCACGGCCGTTCTTCTCGGCGCTCTGACCATTCATGGTTTGCAGCCCGGCCCGATGCTGTTCAGAGACCATCTGGACGTTGTCTACCCGATATTTGCCGGTATGATCATGGCCCAGTTCATCCTGTTGATTGTCGGGCTTTCCGGTGCCCGGGTGTTTGCAAAATTGATCACGGTAGATAGAAAAATCCTGACCCCGGTTATCTTCTTTCTCTGCGTTGTCGGCTCTTACGCCATGCGGTTCAGTTTCTTTGATGTGGGTCTGTCTCTGGTCATCGGCGTTATTGCCTATTTCATGGAATACTACGACTATCCGGTGTCACCGATATTGCTGGCACTGATACTGGGGCCGATGGCCGAACAGAACCTGCGGCGTTCCCTGATCATATCCCACGGGGATCCGACCGTATTTTTTACGCGACCGATCAGCGCCGCCTTTATTCTTCTGGCGGTGGCGGTCATCATTTCATCCTATTATAGAATTAAAAAAACGGCGAAAAGAGAACAACAGAATGCCTTGCCGGATCAAGGACAGGATTAAAAAGGAGTGCATCATGATATTCGACAGCCTTAACCATTGATGATGGGACTTTCAATAATGCGTGCCAGACGAACCCCGGCCAATCAGGCGCATGTTACGAATCGTAAAGAAAATCCCGCACTTTTGGCAGCAGACGCGGCAGAGGCCGCCCTGCGTGGATTCGACGAGATCGAGACGACGATCGCCGTTTCACGATACGCTCCGCTTAACGCTTTGGCGATACTCGTGGGTTCACAATCAAGCCGCGGCGGTGTCTTGACCCAGTGCGCCGTGGAAGAGTCCACTAACCTTCGGCTGGGATTTAAAGGGCTGACAAGCTATTCAGAAACGCTATCTGTTTATGGAACTGAGAATACGTTTTACGATGGCGACGACACCCCCTGGTCGAAGATGTTCCTTACCGCCGCCTATGCGAGCCGGGGAGTCAAGACCCGCTATACATCCGGAACCGGATCAGAAGCCCTTCTGGGGCACTCTGAAGGCAAATCGATGCTCTACCTGGAGGCGCGATGCCTGCTCGTCACCCGCGGCGGCGGCAGCCAGGGGACACAAAACGGTTCGATTAGCTGTATTGCTCTGCCCGAGTCATTACCGGGCGGCGTGCGTACGGTATTGGCAGAAAATCTAATTGCGGCGATGCTGGGTCTTGAAGTGGCCGCCGGCAACGATGCGCTGGCATCCCATTCTGAGATCCGTAAAAGTGCCAAACTCATGCTGCAATTTACCCCAACGTTGCAAAAGCCGGAGGGCTTCAGAGGCAAGGCGTCTGAGGGTGAAGGCGAGCGAGCTACACCCTTCGGGCTCGCTCGCCTGCCCAACATCTATCTTTCGTAATGGTACCAGTCGTAGTTCTTTACTTCGAACCCTCAGCAACGCAGGATCTGAAGTTCTCCGGCTTTGCCCCTGGGTAAACAACATGGCAAAAAACGATCCCATCCTTCGAATTCACCGATGGAGATATCCAGGAATTAGTCATATCTCTATGATATCGGCTATAATTTCAGATCATTATCTACCCTTTGGCATGTTGTTTATGCAACTAAGGGGTTTATTCCGGGCACGGACTTCATTACTTCCGGTCTCGGAGCCATACCGCGTTACGACAATATGTTCGGCGGTGGAGACTTCGATGTCACCGAACTTGACGACTGGTATGTCCTGCAGCGCGATATGCAGATTGATGGCGGCATTGTCCCGGTGCGCGAGGATGACGTTCTGCGGGTAAGGGAACTTGGAGCCCGGGCGGTTCAGGCCGTCTTTGGCGCACTAGACTTAACCCTATAGTTGCAAAAAATTTTGAAATCCAACTTAGCCGCTGCAATGAAGACCATTGAAAGTATTGACTGATCCTGGATTCTGGTTTCTGGATCCTGGATGTCGTTGAAATTCACCGATAGTGTCCTGTTAGATATCCAGCATCGAGTATCAAGCATCCAGCATCAGCCCGGAAAAAGCAACGATCTCAGGCATAACGACCGGGCTAGATGACAAGAATTTATGCAATGTTAGGGTTAACACCGATATCGGATGCTGAAGTGGCGGCGGCTATCACGGCCTTCAGCAGTCAGGATATGCCGGATCGTGACCGGATAGTTGACATAGAATCGGCCATGCGTCTTCTTGAAGGCTCGCTTACCGTAATGGATGTTATCAAAGCTCTGGAGAATTCAGGGTACCGGGATATCGCTGAAAATATTTTGGAAATGCAAAGACAGCGCGCCATTGGTGATTATCTCCAGCCATCAGCTATTTTCGATAAAAACTTCCGGGTAAAAAGCGCCCTTACGGATCCCAATGACTATTGCGGCCCCGGTACCGGGTATCGCGTCGAGGGAGAGCGCTGGTCGGTTTTGCAGGATTTGCCCCAGGCCTGGGACCCACGCGGCTATCTTGACAAAATAATTACCCGGGATGAGCCACCTTGGTTCGAAGAATTGGGCCCGGCCCAAGCCGGGAAGGGGCCTGAGGTCATTATTGCCTTAAGCCCAACTTTTGGTGTCCAAATCCGACAAAGTCTGGGGGGCTTAAATCTTCGCGAGGTTTTAATGTCGGTAATCAATAGTATTCAAGAAGAGGGAATTCCATCAAGGATTGTCCGGGTTTATCACACTTCCGATGTCGCATTTATCGGACATTGCGGAGCCCAACTCAGTGGTTCGGGGGTCGCCCTCGGCATTCAAACCAAGGGCACAACCGTCATCCATCATCGCGACCTTACACCCCTGGAAAACCTGGAACTATTTCCCCAGGCGCCCAATATGAACCTCGACAACTATTCTCAAATCGGACGGAATGCAGCCCGCTATGCGCTTGAGAAACAAACCAGTCCGGTCGCGGTAAAAATAGACAATACGGTTCGCCTGCGACTGATAGTGCAGACTGCGCTGCTGCAACGTTTCGAAGCAGAATGCATCGAACCGGACCGGCAACCGGTTGAGCTGAAAATGATATAAGGAAAACCGATTATGAAAAAGAATACGATTAATACTTTTAGTGGACGATCAATCGATGAGTTAAATGTCCAGGGCATCCTGTCGGGTGAGTTGACTGCAGAAGATTTTCGTATCCATGGTGAGAGATTAAATTATCAGGCCAAGGTTGCCGATGAAGCCGGATACAATCAACTGGCTGAGAATCTGAGGCAAGCTGCGGAATTGACGCACATGTCAAACGAAGAAATTCTGGAGATATACAATACCTTGAGGCCCCGGCGAACGTCATACACCGCAATGATCGATATGGCTGATCGGCTCGAAAATGAAAGAAAAGCGCATTTGACTGCTTCGCTTTTGCGGGAGGCGGCTGAAGTATGATTACTCATTTAATCTATCTATTTGAACAGCAGGTATCAGTTCTACAAAGAGCTTGTCATCACCGGCATAAATATCGGCGATAGCCACATTGAGTGTCACCAGCTGATTGTAAAATTCTGATTTCACCGGCTTTAGATTGCTCAGATCAACAGGGTACTCTATGCCGCCGAACGCTGTCAGCAAAGTATTCAGCAGCGCATCGCCCTGGCTGAAATCCTTTTCATCTTTTGAGCCCTGCGAGGACGGTAAGACCAACAGCCGCTTGTTGGTTTTGTCATATTTAAACGAAAGCGCCCAATCGGTCGGCAAATTCACCTCGCCGACCACAAAATTTATTGTCTGTTTGCCGATTTTTGTTGCGTATTTGATATCTTTGCCGCTGATAAGGGAAGAGAATAAGATTTTATCTTTTTTGATTTTGATATTGTCTATGGATTTAATAAAAAATGACCCGATAAAATTTTTTCCGATATCTATTTTATACGGCAACAGGGGCTTGATGGCCCTGGCAATGCTTTGCGCCGGAACCACAATCGTCATTTCTTTTAAGCTGTCAACTTGAGCGAATGATGCAGAAACCAGTAAAAGTAAAATAATGCCCACAAATGCGGATCTGTTTATAGCTTTCATATCAACATACCATCCTTCAACACGGGAAATTTATTGCTTTTATCAATTAATACCCAATACCTGCTAATTGGGCGTCGCTCAATTAGGGTTATACCCTATACCTTAAACCATATACCTTCTACCTTATACCGTTCATCTTCCGCCTTTCTTTTATCCCTCAATCCCTCAATTCCTCAATCCCTGAATTCCTGAATTCCTCAATTTCGGCGCAAATCAGTATCACCGGTGCCCACCAAAATTGTGGCTTACTTTCAGTCGCATTTAAAATGAATGCAATGCGCCAGGCACACATTATCGGCACAGGCCGGGATTAAGCCAAAATCCACCCGATGATGGCAGAGGTTGCACTTTTGAGCGATATCTTCGTCATCATCAAAAGCGATCGCATCATAAGGGCATTCATCGATGCAGGCCTGGCACCCGGAGCACAGATCATAATTCATGACGACAATTCCGTCCTCTCTTTTGCTGATGGCCTCTTCCGGGCAGGCATCGGCACAGGGCGGATCATCGCAATGTCGGCACAGGTTGACCCGAAATGCAAATTCAGATTGATCATCGAGTATTTTCGATCCGTTATCCCGGACGGATATCAGCTTAACGCCGGCTGCTGCCCGATTTTCCTGCTTGCAGGCCACTTCACAGGTTCTGCAGCCCCAGCATAATTTGTGGTCAATAAAAATTTCATGTTTAGGCATATGTTTTTTCCTGAATCGTCTATCAGTTGCAAGGCAATATCCCTGAAAAGGGCGGACCTTTTAATCATTATTTTCACCGCAGAGGCGCAAAGCGCAGAGTAATTTTTTTATTTCATTTCACTACTTCATCTCCGACTTTGGCATCGGAACTCTTCTCGGGATAAACCTTGCACAGCAAGGTCCGCACACTGGTGGCTCCCATAGCCGGGTCACAGCTCTCATAAGCATTGTCGGTCAAGATATTGATATTGGATTCATCCCAGCCATGTCCGGGATCTTTATTCTCCGGAAACCACCAGCCATGTTCGGCGGAGATTACCCGGGGATCCATACCGCCAAACAGTTTGGCGCGCTGCCGCACGTTGCCCCTGGCAGATTCGATGATCACCCAGTCCCCATCCTGAATGCCTTCTTTTTGGGCGGTCTCGGGATGAATTTCAACAACAGGATCCGGGTGCAATTCGCGTATCCAGGATAACTGCCGGTTTTCAGTGTGGAAAAAACCCGGCAGACGCCGGCCGCTGATCAGAATGTACGGATACTGCTTGTACAACTCCGGTGTGCTTAAGGGGCTTTCCGGCGCTTCGCGATACTGCGGCAACGGATCATAGCCCCAGTTCTCCAGCAGGGTTGAGTAAAGTTCAAATTTTTTCGTGGGGGTCGAAAAGCCGCGATCCTTATACTTCTGATATTTGACTTGCCCGCGGATATAATCCATTTTTTTAAAGTCCTGCCAGGTCATCCCCAGAGGCTCAAGGATGTAATCCAGGCCGCCTTCAAACTCATCCCACCAGTGCTCGCCCTGCCCTGCCCGGTGACCGAGGTCATTGAGCATTTCATGATCGGAACGGCACTCACCGACCTGAATAACCTTGCGCCGGGGTAAAAGATAGCCGTGGCGCTTCCAAAAATCACCGATATAGTCCATTTCAAGCCAGGTGGCAGCGGGCAAAACGATATCTGCCAGTTCGGCGGTCGGTGTCAGGAAAAAATCGGCCACAGCCATAAATTCCACCTTTTCAAGCGCGCGATAGACCTCTCTGGCATTGGCCCGGCTTAGCACCGGATTGGAGCTGATAAAAAACAGCATTTTCACCGGATACGGTTTTTCATCTAAAATCGCATCCCAGACGCATTTGGGATTGATGATGGCAAAATTGCCGGCCAGTCGAAAACGGTCGCCTCCCAGCCGTTTTTCAGCTTGCTGATGCGGCAGCATCCGATGGGCGCCGAATTTCCCCACATTATTAATTTTAGGGGAATTAAACAGCACCTGGCCGCCTTTGGCATCGATGTTGCCGGTGATGCCCATCAGGGCCATCAGGGCCCGGTTGTTGTCGGCACAGTTGATCTGCTGCTCGATGGCCACCCCCCACTGGATGGCAGCCGGCCGGGTGGTTGCAAACAAGCGGGCGGCCTGTTTGATCTTATCCCGGGGCAGCCAGGTGATTTCTGCAACTTTATCCAGGGGGTACTCATTGACCCGCTCGACAAATTGCTCCCAGCCGTAAACATGCCCGGCAACAAATTCCTGATCAAAAAGGTTTTCCGTTACAATCACGTTGAGCATGCCCAGTGCCAGGGCCGTATCGGTTCCGGGCCTGAGCGGCAGCCAGACGTCGGCCCGGGCGGCAAGGCGGGTGAGCCGAGGATCAACGACAATCAGCCGGGCGCCGGCATTCAGGCTGTTGGAAAAGGGCTCGCCCTTGTAGCAATCCGGATTGCTGATCGTCAGATTGTTGCCCCACACCATGATGCATTTCGGATTGTTTTCGTAGTCGACAATCGGATTGGAACCGCAGGTGATGATACTGGTGGCAATGCGGGGTCCGTAACAAAAATGCCCGGCTGTCAGCACATTGGGCGTACCCAGCAAATTGGCAAAACGGTAAATTACCGCTTCGTTTTCCCGCCCCGTGCCGTAACCCAGCACAATGGATTCGGCCCCAAAACGGTCCTTATAGTCCAGCATTCGACCGGCAATGGTATCCAGGGCTTCATCCCAGGAAATCCGCTCCCATTTTCCGCTGCCCTTGGGTCCGATTCGACGCACCGGGTATGTCAACCGATCCGGGTGATAGGCCAGCTGGGTGGAAGCGAGTCCTTTGCTGCAAAGGGTTCCATGATTGATGGGGCAATCCGGATCGCCCGCAATTTTGGCCACTTTACCATCTTTGGTGTAGACCAGAACCCCGCACCCTCCATGGCACATCCGGCAGTGGCTTTTAACCACGGCATCAAAGCCGTAAACTTCCATTTCCCGTTCGACATTGGTGTATTTGAATTCGGCCATTCCCGGTCTCCCGCTCTAATATTGTCCAACCCGGACAAGCCGGAATTGAATATTGACGATTGAAACTGCTCACCATTCTGCAGTCTTCATTTTTAATGGATCTAATGCCGAACCTTTTAGCCCTGAACCTTGAACCCTGAACCCTGAACCTCTCAATCTATAAAATATCCCGCAGGAGGGCCGCACAGGTATTTGACAGCTTGACGCCGGTCTCTTCTACAGCGATCGCCTCCTGCTCACAGATCTCAACACAGCTAAGGCAGCCGACACAATCTTTAGGGTTTACCGCAATAGACTTGCCATTTCGCATATCAAATACGTCAGCCGTGCAGACTTCGATACATTCTTCACAGCCGTTACATTTCCTTGGGTCCAGTTCAACCTCAAAACTCATTTTCTAATTTATCCTCGCTGGCGTCTTCTATGCGAACTAAGTTCGCTATCTTCTTAATTTTCCACATATATGTCAATAAAATAATTGTATCCAAAATATAATTCAACCTCGAAATTTTTCAAAATCGAATATTACTTCCGACTCGTGGCCAAGCCCCCCCCTGACCTGATATAATATGCTGAATTATATATTAATAATATAAAATATTTTTTATTGACTTTTTGTGCCGGTTAGATTACACATATTTTTAATTCCCAAAAATTAAAAATATTTGTATACAACATTGCAAAAATCCGCCACTCAGCCAAAGGCCAAAAAAAAATCCACCTCAGTCCGGAAATTGGCCTACAACAACTTAAAATCAGATGTTCTCGCAGGGCGGTTCAACCCGGGTCAACGATTGACCGAAGAGCATTTGGCCAGAAGCCTGGGGGTCAGCCGCACTCCGGTCAGAGAGGCCCTCCACAAGCTTGAATCCGAGGGATTGGTTAAGCCTCTGGAGAGCAGGGGTTTTTCGGTTGCGCGTGACTCGCGCGAGGAAATGGAGGACCTCTTTGATATCCGGGCCGCTCTGGAAGGGTATGCGATCCGTTTGATTTGTGAATGTATTGCCGAGAAATCAATTGATGAGTTGCAGGATCTTATCCGCAAGGCTGAAAATGCGCTCAAACGCAAGAAGTTGGACGAGATATTCAGATATAATACCCAATTTCATGACGCTTTGCACGGGGTAATTTCCCATAAATCCCGATTTCACAGCCTGATTGCAGACACACGCAACTATGTATTGCGATACCGAAAGGACAGCCTGCACTACTTTGCCGGTGCGCGGCGAACCATTGACGGACATAAAAAAATCCTTTTAGCGATCAGTTTAAAAGATCCGGATCTTTGTGAGCGCGTGATGCGCGAACACATCCAGGAAGCCAAAGAAGAGGCGTTACACAAAATTTCAGATACTGTTGGTAGATTGTAGAAATTCCGAGACATAAATTATCACGGAGGTTCTGATGAGAGCAGATAAAGACAAATGCATAGCATGTAAAAGGTGTTTTCCATATTGTCCGATGGGTAAAATTCAAACCTATCAGCGGCATGCAGAAATACCGGGTCGAATCTACATTGAGATTGACCAGGATAAATGTACCGACTGCGGTATGTGCGTGCGGGCCAATATCTGCCCGGTCAATGCACTTTATCAGGAAGTAGAAGACTGGCCGCGGGAGATTCGCGGAATCCTGAGCAACCCGCTCATTGAGTTTAAAGGTTCACAAGTGCCGGGACGGGGAACCGAGGAGATGAAGACCAATGACGTCAAAGGCACTTTTCTACCCGGTGAGGTGGGTGTCGGCGTCGAGTTGGGCCGGCCGGGACTTGGCGCGTATTTTCGCGATGTCGAAATCGTTGCAATGGCATTAATGGGTGCCAATATCGGTTATGCGCTGGCCGAGGAAAATCCGGTAACCCATTTCATGTCGGACAAGACAATCGGCAAACTGAGAGACGACGTCCTCGGCGAAAAGGCAACTTCTGCGATTATTGAGGGCAAGTGCAAGTTGGAAAAACTGCCCCAGGCCTTAAAGGCCTTGCAGAAGGCCGCCGACAAGGTGGATACGGTATTTACCGTGGAAGTGATCACCAAGGTTACCCAGGAGGGCGAAGTACCGATCAAGGCCATGTTGGAGGAATCCGGATTCTGGTATTCCATCAATACCAAGAACAACCTGGGGCTGGGACTGCCGGCCTATGATTTTTACGGAGAAGGAGGCGATTCATGACGCACAGCTTGCATCGCAGGGGGGACTACGAGAGCCTCAAGGAAGATTTTGTCGTGCTGGGTTGTCCGGCGACAGGTGTCAACAAGGTCGGATCGGCACCCAAAACCCAGAATTTTTTAAGCATCTGCTACAAACATGGACCGATCAACCTTGGCGATATGAAAACCGGCAATATCTACAACACCACCATGGATGATATCCTGGCCAGTGTAACGGACGGCACCATCGTTCAGTGCACTTTTGACAACCGCGATAAAATTGTGACCTTGATGAAAGAACTCAAGGAAAGACGGCCCGGTATTTCCGTAATCATCTCCGGGGTAACCGATGTCGTACAGCAATGCATGCACGAAGCCGGCCTGGGCCCGATTCATTCCCTGGAATATTCACTAGGAACCTGGGGAAAAACCGAGCGGTTGCCCGGATATGCAGTATTGAAGCTGCTGACCATGTGCGGCCATGCCATGATTGCCTCGGACCTGGTGGGTAAAATGGTGCGGGATGTCAAACGCGGGCGTCGAACCATCAAATCCTGTGTGGTAGAGATGGCCCAGTGCTGCACCTGCGGCAACTTCAATTTGACGCGCGGCGAAAAGATATTCCAGGACGTGATTTCCACTTACATGGTCAACAGTCTTTACTAAGAAGGAGAAAAAGATGCGATATGTATTGGTTGGAGGGAGCGCCGCTGCCGTTAGTGCCCTGGAGGCGATTCGATCGGTTGACAAGTCGGGTCGCATTGATTTGTTCAGTGATGAAAACGTGCCGCTTTTTTCAAGAGTACTTCTGCCATATTATGTAGCCGAAGAGCTTTCAAAACCGCTGTTGAATTTCCGATCAGCCGATTTTTTCGAAGAAAACAACATTACCGCTCATATCGGGGTCAGGGTTCAGAAAATAGACCCGGATTCCAAAACCGTAACGGCCGATGACGGGAATACTTATGAGTATGACAAATTACTGCTTGCTACCGGCGGCAATGCGATCATCCCCAAAATTCCGGGCGTTGATAAGGATGGTATTTCAACGCTCAAAACCATGCAGGATGCTGAGCGAATCTATAATTTTGACGGGGAGCGGGCCGTCGTTATCGGTGCCGGCAGTATCGGCGTGGAATCCTGTATCAGCCTGATGCGAAGGGGCTTTAGGGTCACATTGCTCGAGCAATTGGGACATGTGCTGCCGACGGTTTTCGATGATGAGGCGGCCGGCATCATCAGAGGCGTCATCGAACAAATGGGAATCGAGGTGATTACCGGCGAGCGCGCCATTGAATTTACCGGCAACGGCCGGGTGCAGAGCGTGGTGACGAGTACGGGAGAAATTGAGTGCGACAATGTGATTCTAGCTGTCGGTGTCAGGCCGGCGCTGGAACTGGCCGAACCGGCCGGCATCGAAATCGGCATGATGGGCGGCATCACCACCGACAGCGGCATGCTGACCAGCTGCCAGGATATTTACGCGGCCGGAGATGTCTGTGAAACTTTCGACATCGCCCGCAATCAATCCTTCATCAACGCCATCTGGCCGATGGCGGTGGAGCAAGGACATATCGCCGGCCTCAACATGGCCGGGCAGGACAAACAATATGCCGGCTCGGTCAGAATGAATTCTATTGGAAATTTTATTGGTATTCCGGCGATGTCCATGGGGGTAACCCGCAGCGATGAGTGTTCCTATGTCGATGAAGAATGCCACTTCCAGGAAGTCAAAAAACGCACGAAGAATACTTACAAAAAGATCATATTAAAAAATGGCTGTATCGTCGGGGCTATTTTTATCGGGGTCGGTCAGACCCAGCGCTGCGGAATCATATCAATTCTGTTAAGGCGTCAGATAGAGGTTTCCGACTACATCCAGACGTTGATCAGCAATAATTTGAGTTTCATGGATATCCTGCCGCTGCTGCGGCGCTACGGCGACAAATTTACCGAACCCGAGTATAAAGAGCTGATGGATACGGGGCTTTAGAAAGAATTCGGAAGTCGGAATGCGGAAAGTAAAATGGACACGAATCAGCTCTCAAATTGAAAATGAGAAATTTTTTCGATGGGCAAGGCCGCACAAGGGTTTACGAGGAGGCGTACTTTTTTGTACGTCGAGGATGTAAGCCCGCGGAGAACACCGCTCATCGGAAAAAGGGTCATTTTCGGATGGGAACTAACTAAGGAGGAAAAATTGCAGGTACTAAAGGTCGATCCTAAAAAGTGCACCGGATGCCACCAGTGTGAGCTTTGGTGCGGGACGGAAATCGCATCTCTTACCAAGGAGCTGGCCGAAGCCGTTGTTGAAGAACCCCAACCGGTGCCGCGGGTGTACGTGGAGGGCAAAAAGCTGGCCCTGCAGTGCCGGCACTGTGTCGAGGCGCCCTGTCTGGATGCCTGTCCCAACGGTACCATGCGGCGGGACCCGGAAACTGAGCTGGTATACGTTCACGAACCGACGTGTATCGCATGTTGGATGTGCGTAATGGTTTGCCCGTTCGGCATCATCAACCCCTCGCCGACTTATAAAGTGGCGATCAAATGCGATCGATGCCGCAATATGGGATTCCCTATTTGTGCGGAAGTCTGCCCGACCCAGGCTATCACCGTTGAACCTCGCCAGGATTATCGCAAGGTGTTTTAAAATGAAAGTGGTGCAACTAAAGGCAAAATTATTTCGCCACCAAGACACCAGGACACAAAGATAAATTTTTAGCAAACCGTTTTGCTTTGTGTCTTTGTGCCTTTGTGGCCATTTTTCCGGGTTAGCCGGGTTGGGATTAAGAAAGGAGAAAATAATGGAGTTTATCCAGCGCAAGACCGCTGACCGAGCGGTTAATCATTTCCTGCTGAAAGCAGCAGACCAGGAGATAACGGTCGCTTGGGACCGTTTTGAGGGCCAACTCCCCGAATGCGGCTTCTGCGAATCAGGCTTGAGCTGTCGGGACTGCCTGCAGGGACCCTGCATCAGCCATCCTTTTAGAGGCCAGAGCAAACTGGGTGTCTGCGGCAAAGACAAAGATGTTCTGGCGGCTCAATCATTGCTGCGTCTGGTCTTGAAAGGGACCATGTCCTATTTGGATCAGTTAAATGATTTTGTCGATCAAATCCAGGCCGGTGCCGTAGAACCCGCCGACAAAGACCAAACCGAGCAAACCTTAAAAGCGATTATGGATCTGCTGCATACCGGCAACTCCGCGGTTGCCGATGAGTTTTCGGCATCCCTGTTGGAAGGTTGGAAAACTGCGGGGATTATGCCCCGGGGCATCGCCAACGATGTCTTCAAAGCCTCCCAGCGCCTGGAAGGCGGCATCAGCGGTATGGAGGAAACGCTGCTGTGGTCTTTTAAGACGGCGCTTCTGGGATGCATGGCTGCCCGGCTCCAGAACCGGTTAAAGGCGGCGGTCTTTGGCAGCACCACTGCATCGGAATTGGAGGTCAACCTGGGGGTTCTTAAAAACGATGCACCCATCGCTCTTTTATACGGTCCCATTTCTCCCGTACTCAAACAAAAGATCGCCCAAGCGGCCCAGGAGAAAAACGTCAGTGTCATGGGCGTCTGCACGGATCCGTTGCTGCCGCCCTACCGTTTTTTTCCGGTGACAACCTACGTTTCCCAGGAGATTCCTTTGATGACCGGCGCGGTAGATCTGATCGTTGCCGGAAGCCAATTTGTCAACCCGTCATTGGCGGAGGTCGCTAAAGATTGGAAGGTAACTGTCGTACCGACCGATGGACTCAATCAGGATACGGACCCGAATGCTCTGGCTCAAAAAATCGTAGAGCAGGCTGCCCAGGCCTTTGAAATGCGACAAAACATTACCAGGGACATTCCCATGGTGAAGGAGTCGGCGGTCATGGGCTATTCTGCCGCACAGGTCGACATCAACAAGATTGTACAGGCTCTGGAAGACGGCAAAATCAAAGGTATCGCGATCCTTGCCGGCAGCAATAACGTCAAATACACCCAGGATGAGGTGCTTGTCACGATAGCCAAGCAGTTTCTGGCCGAAGATATCCTGTGTATTTCAGATGGTGAAGCCAGCGTCAGTCTGGCAAAATACCGCCTGCTCGAACCGACCCGGCGCGATAAAGACTGTGGGGATGGCGTCAAAGAACTGCTGGCCTCCTTGGGCAAAAACTTGCCGTCGGTGATCGATTGGTGCATGACGGATTTTCTCCTGGCCCTGGATGCCGCCGGCAGCAAGGCGCTTTCGGATTACCCGATTTGTGCCTATTTCCCGGAAGCCAACCGCACCGCTGAGGTCAGCAAAGCGATCTGGACCGTGGCCATGGGTGTTTCCACCTATTTCTGGCCCTGTCTGCCGGTGACCGGCAGTGCTAAAACCCGGCAGGCCCTAAGTGATTTTTGCCGGCAAAAATTCGGCGCCAAACTGCATGTCGTCACCCAGAAAATAGATGCCCGCACGAAAGCCGGCTTGTTTTTGAAGGAGATAGATGCCCCGGCGCCGATGTCGGGCAAGTCGTGGGAGTAACCCCACGTACCGTGGTGTTATTTGTTATTAGTTAATAGTTATTGGCACCAGAGCCGAGATATTTATCTAACATTTAAGCCCTACTGGTTGAAGGCAGGGTAATAGTGGAGATAAAAGCCGTTAGGCATCTGTTGAAGGAACATCAGGCACAGTCATTGAACTACCTTAAAGCGACGGGAATCCAAGTTGGTTTACCGGTAAATTTCACAAGCAATAAAGCTGAAATAAAACGAATGGTTTTAGATTTGCCCGAAGGGCAACGGGAATAATATCGGGCCACGTCGGCCGGATATCGTCTGCGTCAGTCGAACGAGCGACGTGTCGGGTCGTAGCTGAAAGCGAAGCCTGAAGCGAGAGGGCGGCTATTAAATAGAATAGAATCAAAACTCATATCTATCTATTGGATAAATTTACACCAACTAACTTGGAGAAGAACCATTTTAAATAACTTGTTGTGATAGAATAATTTGGATTGAGGATTGGATATTTAGGGTACACATCGGATTTTAAAAAAGGCGGAGCGAAGCGACATCCGCAAATATTCAATCTTCAGTCTTCAATTTTCAATTTTCCGCAGGTGGATTCCGCTCAGGTGGTTAATCAAATAATTGAAAAAGGAAAAACAACATGGAAAATAATAGCGGTCGCCACTTCCTTCAGATCCCGGGTCCGACGAATGTGCCGGATCGCGTGCTGCGGGCCTTGAGCAAACCGACCATCGATCACCGGGGACCGGAGTTTGCCGAACTTTCACTTGAGGTCTTAGCCGGTCTTCAGCGCATCTTTCAAACCTCCGGCCCGGTGGTTGTCTACCCCTCCTCCGGCACCGGCGCCTGGGAGGCGGCCATCGTCAATACCCTTTCGCCCGGTGACCGGGTCCTGATGTTTGAAACCGGGCATTTTGCGACCCTCTGGTATAATATCGCCCTGGCATTCGGTCTGGAAGTGGATTTTGTACCAACCAACTGGCGCCACGGCGTCATGCCGGAAATAGTTGAAGAAATACTGGCAGAAGATAAAACCCATCAGATCCAATCAGTGATGGTCGTTCACAATGAGACCTCCACCGGGGTTGCCAGCCGCATACCGTTGATCCGTGAAGCCATGGACCGCGCCGGTCATCCGGCCCTGTTGATGGTGGATACCATCTCTTCTCTGGCCTCGATTGATTATCGCCATGAAGCGTGGGGGGTCGACGTGACGGTGGGCTGCTCCCAGAAGGGCTTGATGTTGCCGCCGGGACTGGGTTTAAATGCGATCAGCCCAAAAGCACTGGAAGCGGCAAAATCAGCCAGGCTGCCGAAGTCATTTTGGGATTGGCAGGCGATGTTCGCTGCCAACCAGGTTGGTTTTTTCCCCTATACGCCTGCCACGAATTTACTCTACGGCCTGCGCGAGGCGATTCAGATGCTGGAAGAAGAAGGATTGTCCAATGTCTTTGCGCGCCATGACCGTCACGCGCAAGCCACCCGCCGTGCTGTGCGGGCCTGGAATCTTGAAGTCCTGTGTGAAAACCCCTCAGAATTCAGCAGCTCTCTGACAGCCGTCATGATGCCGCAGGGATTTGAAGCGGATGCATTGCTTGATCTGATACTGGACAAATTCGACATGTGCCTGGGGATCGGATTGGGAAAAGTCAAAGGTAAGATTTTTAGAATTGGCCATCTGGGGGATTTTAATGACCTGATGCTGGCCGGAACGCTGGCAGGGCTGGAAATGGGGCTCTCGCTGGCCGGTATTCCATTTTCAAAAGGAGGTGTTGCCGTCGCCCTCGATTATCTTGAAGGCACAATTAAATCTTAAGGTTGCATAAATTTGACTAAAACTGCATTGCAGCTTAACTTGAGAAAGTTGCCATTATCGGGCCGATGCTGGATGCTGGTTACTCGATGCTTGATAACCTCCATGCCATCAAAAGTAGTAACGATAATCATCCAGTATCCAGGAACCAGTATCAAGGATCAGCCAGTGACAGCAAGGTTTTCTTTGAGACCGCATCGCTGAAATGTCATTTCTTATGCAACTATAGGGATAAAAATGTTAGCCCGGCTGTTTCACGGGCCACCTGTTAAAGAATATCGGATCATAATCCGAAAACTTTTCATGAAATAGCCGGGCTGGGGTGAGCCACGACGCTAAAGTTATAGCCAAAACCTAAAATTTATTGGCCTGACGCCGTGGAAAACATAAAACACAGAGACCTGCCGGTCTCGGACCTGCCGGTCTCGAACACCGCACGGAAGGAGGATTTGCCATGAAGAGGAATAAGCTGTTTATCGCTATTCTGTCATTAACCCTGTTTTTACCGGTTGTTCTCGCCATCCACGCCCAGGCTGCCGATCTCAAATTCGGTCATGTGGGCGCCCCGGGTTCCCTGTTTACAGTCAGTGTTGAAGAATTCGCCAAACGCGTCAATGCAGAAGTTGACGGCTTCAAAGTGGTGGCCTTCGGCTCCAGCCAGCTCGGCAAGGATCGGGAGCTGCTGCGAAAGCTGAAACTGGGCACCGTCGACTTTTGCCTGCCCTCCACCGTCATGTCTTCGGTGGTCGATGAATTCGGTCTTTTCGAAATGCCTTATCTGGTTAAAAATCGACTCCACATGCGAGCCATCCGGGACCGGCTTTTCTGGAGCAAACTGGCTCCGGCGGTTGAAAAGCAGGGCTATCAGATTATCGCTGTCTGGGAAAACGGCTTCCGCAACATTACCAACAATGCGAAGCCCATCAATGTGCCCGCAGATCTGCAGGGTATCAAGCTGCGCACGCCGAAGGGGGCCTGGCGCGTAAAGATGTTCAAGAGCTATGGGGCCAATCCAACCCCCATGGCATTGTCTGAAGTCTTTGTCGCCCTTCAAACCGGGGTTATCGACGGACAGGAAAACCCCATGGCCCAGATTTACAGCCAGAAATTTCAGGAGGTACAAAAGTATTTATCGATCACCGGCCATGTCTACACGCCGGCCTATGTGACGGTCAGCAAGAAACATTGGGCTAAATTACCGCCTGATGTGCGCGGAAAAATTGAATCCATCGCCCAGGGCATGCAGGAGTTCGTTTACATGAAGGCCGCCCAGCTCGACGATGATCTGTTGAAAAAGGTGGAAGGCGCAGTTGCAATCAACGAGGCCGACAAGAATGCCTTTATCAGGGCCAGCAGTGCGATTTATGAAGAGTTCGGCAGTAAAGTGTCCGGCGGCGCGGAGCTCGTCAAAGCAGCCCAGGCCTTGGGAAGCATGTACTAATTCAGCAACGGTCACCACATCCGGGTTATGACCCGGGTGTGGCTTTACTCGAATGAAGATTGAAAATTGAAGATTGAAGATTTGTGGTTGTCGCTGTGCTCCGTCCTTTTTAAGATGGAATCCGCCGAAGGCGGACCTTAAATATTCAATCTTCAATCAATGGGGGGAGGTGTACTTGTACACGCGTTTTCGCAAAGGATTCGAACGCTTGCTGGAAGCCATCGTTATCATTTTGATGTCGTCCCTGACCATAATCGTACTGGTTGCGGTGGCTTACCGCAAAGGGGGTGCTTCATTAAGCTGGTATGATGAAATCGCATCCATCCTGCTGGCCTGGCTGACCTACTATGGTGCAGCCCTGGCCGCCATACACCGGGGGCATATCGGTTTTGCGGGGCTTATCAAAGCCATGAAGCCTGCGATGCGGATCCCGTTTATCATTTTCAGCGAGATTTGTATTCTCGGTTTCTTCACGCTGCTGGCCTGGGTCGGCGTCGATGTGCTGATCATACTCGAAGGCGACTCGCTGGTCAGCCTGCCGCAAGTGCCGACCCGTTTGACCCAGTCGGTTATCCCCATTGGCGCAGTGCTTTTTATTATCGCCGAGGCGCTAGGCATACCGGAAGTATTAAGGGAAGCCAAAAAGCCTGACGGGTTTGCCGATCACGAAATTCCGGCCGCAGCGGAAGCTCTGACGGAGGTGCCCCCCAAATGACCCTCCTCTTGATGCTCATCGGTTTATTCGCCCTGATTTTCATTAATGTTCCAATTGCCGTTGCCCTGGCGGTGGTGGCGGTGGTGGCCATGATTTTAACCCAGGGTGTGGATATATTGCCCAATGTGGCCCTGGTGATGTTTGATGGTGCGACCAAATTTCCCCTGCTGGCGATTCCCCTGTTCATTTTCGCCGGGGCCATCATGAACACCTCCGGGATTTCCAAACGGCTGATCGCCTTTGCATCGGCCTTGTTCGGCTTTATCAAGGGCGGTCTGGCCATGGTCAATGTAGCGGCCTCGATGTTTTTTGCCGAAATGTCCGGCTCGGCGGTGGCCGACGTGGCCGCGCTGGGCTCTATCCTTATTCCGGCCATGAAGAAAAGGGGATATCCGCGAGGTTTTGCGGCGGCGGTGACGTCTTCTTCGGCGACGATTGCCATTATCATCCCGCCTTCGATTCCCATGATCCTTTATGCGGTCATGTCGGACAGCTCCGTGGTTCAGCTCTTTGTGGCCGGCATCGTACCCGGGGTCCTGGGCGGAACCCTCATGATGGGTGTCTGTTATTGGTTTGCCCGGCGCTATAACTACCCGGTTGAAGAAACGTTTCAACTCGCACGCTTGTGGTTCACCTTCAAGGAGGCTTCCTGGGCTTTTTTGCTGCCGCTGATTATTTTAGGTGGCATCTTCGGCGGTGTCGTTACCGCCACCGAGGGGGCCGGACTGGCGGTGGCCGCCGCCCTTTTTATCGGCGGCGTCATTTACCGCGAGCTCAATTGGCGGCACCTGCGCACCGCGATCATCGATGGCGGCATATCGACGGCGGTCGTCATGCTGCTGGTGGCATCATCGGCGCTGGTGGGCAACTACCTCACCGAACAGCAGGTGCCCCAGCAATTGGCCCAGGCCATCATGAGCTGGACGAACAACCGCTATCTCGTCCTGGCCCTGCTGAATGTATTTTTTCTGGTGGTTGGATTGTTTCTGCACTCGGCCGCCGCCATTATCCTGGTGGTTCCGATCGTCATGCCGCTGGTTTATGCGGTGGGCATCGACCCGGTTCATTTCGGGCTGATCGTGACCCTCAACCTGGGTATCGGCCAGCAAACCCCGCCGGTGGCCAGTGTGCTGATCACCGCCTGCTCGGTGGCCAAAGCGGACATCTGGGAAGTCAGTCGGGTCAACGTCTTTTTTGTGGCGGTTATCGTGGTGGTGCTCCTGTTGATCACCTATGTCCCCGACATACCGATGTCACTCGTCAGGCTGTTTTATGGATAAGTGTCAAAATTCCAAGCACCAAAAGGCAAATTTCAAACAAATCCCAATGACCTGAATTCAAAATCCCAAACAAAGGTAACGATAGTCGCAAATAACCAAGACCTCATTTATGGCTGACAGGGATTTGCGAAACGATGTTATGTGATTGAGTGGGATGTTTTGAAAATTGAATATTGAGATTTGAGATTTATTTGTATTTTGGTGCTTGAGATTTGTGATTTTTTAAACCCCAACGTTGCAAAAGCCGGAGGGCTTCAAAGGCAAGGCGTCTGAGGGGTAAATTAACCATATGCCATGGCTCTGAACCTTGAACCTAAAAACCTTGAACCCTGCTTGCCCTGCGACTTGTCCCGTCGTAGCTCGGAGAGCGAAGTCGGAAGCCTGGAGGGCGAAGAAGGGAACCTCATAACGGTTACAAATGGATTTGTCCCAACTCAACATCAGCGGTGGCTGGCACAACGACGCGGCAACCCTGGAAAAATTCAGCCGCGACATGAGCGCCTACCGGATTTTACCGGCCCTGGTCGTGGAACCTGAAAATGAAGAAGATGTTTTCAAAACCGTCACGTTTGCCCGCAACGAAGGACTTAGTATCGTGTCCCGCTCCGGCGGCAGCGATCTTTCCGGGGCCTCCATCGGGCCGGGCATCATTTTAAATTTTAAAAAGCACCTCAACCGGTTGACAGTGCTGGGCGAAGACACGGTTGTAGAGCCGGGGATGATTCTGGCAAACCTGGTTAATCAGTTAAATGATCACAACCTCATGCTGCCGGCCATCCCGTCGAGCAGCGCTGTGTGCGCTCTGGGCGGCAATGTCGGTACCCGTGCCACCGGTCCGAAGACTGCCAAATACGGGACCCTCGATGATTTTGTGACGTCATTGAGATTCATTACGGCCCGGGGCGAGGTGGTCGATACAACCCAGGCTCTGCCCGATTATTTGGCGACGGGATTACGTCAAATCCAGCAAAAATATCTGGCCGACGAAACCAGTCGTGAGATTGTGGCCGGTAGGCCCTATATTGCCGGCGGATACAATCTAAACGCCTTTGATCGATACACCGCTATGGGCGAATTGGCCGCCCATCTGCTGGTCGGAAGCATCGGTACCCTGGGGATTGTCACCGAGATACGGCTGAAGTTGATGAAGCAGCGGCCGTCAAAAGGAACACTGGTGGCTCATTTCAGGAACTATGATGAGTTTACCGAAGCCTCGCTGCGCATCAAAGAGCTGGATCCGGCCGCGCTCGAATACTCGGATGCGTCCTGCTGCCGGCTTGTCAACGGCAAAATCCTCAACCTGGAGGATCCGGACATTGCCGCCACTTTGGTGGCCGAGTTTGACGACTCAAGCGATAAAGTTCAGACGGGCCGGGAAATAATCAAAGCTTATGATATCTCGCGCCTCTGGGAATTTAAAGCCGGAAGCCCGGAGGAATCGAGTTTATGGCAGGACCGCCGTCGGATTCTGCCATCCCTTTTGAAATATTGTCGCCAGAACAATCTGCTGCTTTTGCCCATAATCGATGATATCGCGATCCATGTCAAAGATTTCGGACCGGTGATTCAGGATCTCACAGAATTGATGCGGCGATTGAATGTTGAGATATCATTTTACGGGCATGCGGGGTTTGGCAGTATTCACGCCCGGCCGTACTTCGATCCGGCCGGTAAAAATCTGAAGGAACAAATCGAAACGGTTTCACAGGAATCATTTAATATCCTGCAAAAATACCGCGGTACGCTGGTGGGAGAGCACAACGCCGGCCGTTCCCGCTCGGTCTACCTCGCACAGGAACTGGGCCCCGCCTTTGAATACCTGCGCGAAATAAAAAACTTATTTGATCCCGATGATCTGTTGAACCCGGGCACCCTGTTCGCCACCGAACCCATCAGCACCCATATGGACTTTACCGTCCGATAAAGCGTATATTTCAGCAGCGCTCCTAATCTTTCATTAAAGCAGAGTTAGTCAACAACGGCCCCAAAGTTTCTTGAACTCATAAATCAGCAATGAAACAACGTCGCGGTTAGCCCTACTTATTTCATCGGGGCGGCGAACTATTTCGTCCCATCTTTTCGACTTACCAATTCCCTTTACGCCTTTATCATCATTTAGAACCTTGCCTGCCCTGCGTAGCCTGAAAGGCGAAGCAGGGAACCCTCAATCCTGAACCTGCTTTTATCATTTACATCCCCAAACTCACTCTGTATACTAAAAATCAATTAATTCCGCTCTTTAAACCCTTAAGGGAGGATAAACATGGCTTGTCTGGAAAAATACCCTGCTCTCATTATGAGATGTGGGGTTTTTTATTTTCCGAGTTCAATATTTTCCCGGATATTATGACTGCTATTGTATTCATTAAAAAGTTATTCCTACAATTGGGTTTTCATTGTTGTGATTGCGTTTTATTTCGGCATGTTAGATTAAAATTGGTTAATCCAAGATCGAGGATACACCGGATTGAGGGCGACCAGGCTGAAGCTTGAGGGTGTTAAAGATCAAGTGGGCTCTTGGCCTCTTTGATGGTCGTGCTTTTAATAGTATGCGTATAAATCATGGTGGTTCTGACGTCACTGTGACCCAAAAGCTGCTGAATGGTGCGGATGTCGTAGTTGGCTTGTAACAGATGGCTGGCAAAACTGTGGCGAAACGTATGGGCCGATGCGCGCTTTGGTATTTTAGCTGTATTGACGGCCCGCTTGATTGCTTTTTGGACATGGGTTTTATGCAGATAATAGCGTCTGTATTCATTTTTGTCCGCAACGAATGTCAGTGTTTTTGCCGGAAAAAACCATTGCCAGACGAGTTCCCTGGCAGCATTTTTATATTTTTTCTCAATTCTGTTTGGAAGAAAAGCGCCGGCATACCCTGATTTTAGATCTTCCTGATGCAGGTTGATCACAGATTCGAGATGATCTTTTAGTTCCGGAATAATTTTTTCAGGCAGCGGAACCGTGCGATCTTTTTTGCCTTTGCCGTCGTGGACGGTTAAAATGCCGGTGTCGAAATTAAGATCTTTAACACGAAGATTCATGCATTCAAACAGGCGCAAACCACAGCCGTATAACAACTTGACGATCAAATCGTAAGGGTATTTCAGCCTTGCAATAATCGCGTCAATCTCTTCCCGTGACAATACGGCCGGGATGTATGGTTTTCTTTTGGCTCGTGGAATGTCTTTTAGTTCGCCAAATTCATTTTTCATGACATGTCTGAAAAAGAATAAAAGGGCATTAAACGCTTGGTTCTGGGTTGAAGCAGCTACCTTGCAGTCGACAGCAAGATAGGTCAGAAAATCTTTTACATCGGAATCTACGAGCAGTTGAGGATCTTTGCTCTTGGTAAAGTTCTGGAGCTTTCTGGCCCATCCGGTATATGTTTTTAGTGTGTTTGGCGAGTATTGCCTGATGTTGATTTCAGCTTTTAGATCTTTGTAGACCGACATCCAACTGGCATTGGTGATTTGCCGTTTTTCAATGCTATATGGTTTAGTATCTTGTTGGATTTTAAATGGCGCTGTCTTGTTTTTGTTGACGGGTTCTATTGCGACGGGTTCTATTTCATGGAATATTGATATGGCATTGAAAGCTTGATTTTGTTGTTGATCCGTTTGTTTTTTCGCCTTCAGTTTTTTAATGAAGTGCGGTAGGCTCTTTTTATCGGATTCTTTGAAATTATATTTTCGACAAAAATCCAGGTAATATCGTAACCATTTCAGGTAGTGAGGATGGAACTTTTTAGGGATATTGTGTTGAGCAAGTAGCGCATCATAACGTACTTTTGTGGGTTGTGGGATCTGTTTCATGATGATTATCCAGTTTTCTATATAAGCACGATATACGGAGTTATGTAGCCAGGATTATCCATAATATAATAGATTTTTCTTGTCAATAGCTTTTATTTTTGTATAATTATGCAGAAGCTACTCAATCACTGGTTGGCAAGCGGAGATAAAATATGCTTTCACAGAAGGATTACGATAAGATATATGAGAGAACTTGGTATCTGCCGGATCAATGGTGGAACAGAGAAAGCCCAAACGACCTTGAAGAATGGCGTTCCTTGTTAAAGATGAGAAATGCCAGCCGATGGGATAAATCAGGATTAGGAGAATGGTGGAAATTCCCACATATTTTTCTCGTGAATCGTCCCCTCACATTTGGGCAATCACAACTGGTTATCCCCATTCCATCGAATCTACAAACCGAAAAGGAAAGTATATTATTTGAATGTGCTTCCATATTGATAAAACTAGCCATCAAAGGTTTCGAAAAAGTTTTCGATATGAACGTGAAGGATATAAAGGCGGAGTTTCCAGATTTGGCGAACAGAACACTCTCTTACGGCATATATGAAAAGACTATCATAATGCGGGTCAGTGCTGACGAAGATAAAAGTAGAGAGTACAAAGTACATCTCGTACCATATTTTCAGTCCAACGCTTCACTGTGTCAGGAAAGGTACTGTTCCCTTCAAAAAGTATCCCAGGATAAAAAGGGGGGGCTAATTGGTTGGCTGGGTGATAGGGAAACTGAAGTCGAAAGATGGAAATTTGGAAATTGTGAGCTGGCAAAAATTTCAAAGTATTCATGGAAACTTCCTGAGCTTGCCAGTATTCTCCGTGAAAAATTGGCTTGCCAACCAACAGGTTGAGCAGAGGGCTGCCAAATAGCGGTTGCTGACGTTCTTCTTTTTTCGAAACGATATTATTAGGTTCATGTTCTCAGCTTTAAAACCGCCCCTCCTCACCTTAACGTTCAAGGAAGCCTTCGGCAGGAGATCCATGATTTTACGACTGATCGTGAAAACATCCAACATCTTGAATATACGAGATAATATATATCTGGAAGAGATTGAGGGTACTTTACACCAATAGCAAGAGTCGTGCCAAAACCGGATCAAATTTGAACCAGCCGTTCAAGTCGGATATTTTCTGTCCCTGAAATTGCAATAGAC
>Ga0209791_1000084_pt1 | contig 59719 bp, 58 predicted proteins | sample WorMetTyACAVOLI1_FD_187422 | JGI IMG/M metagenome (GOLD analysis project Ga0209791, IMG submission 187422) | Marine gutless worms symbiont microbial communities from Max Planck institute for Marine Microbiology, Germany - Olavius algarvensis... ... | reverse complement strand
TGTTGCCGGTAATTGTTTGTTTTTGGCGAAATTAACAACCACCCTACATACAAGGAGGATTTTTTTCAATGACTCGTTTTACAACTCATTATATGACTCATTCTAAACTCGTTTTTGGACAAGAGTGATCCTCTGAAGTACCAGAATATCCACCCAGGATTGGTGATTGGCGAGAACCAGATACCATTCAGATTGCTTGAGAGTCTCCAGACCTTGAACATCCGTACGAGTATTTCCGATCAGTTTCTGGTTTTGGTTGTTGACCCAAATCCAGTTTTCGGCAATGGCATTTAGCATCCGACTGCATTTTCGCATCCAGGATTCCAAAGGAACCGCCGCCTTAGCAGCCACCAGCACAAACAAGGGTACGCACCAAAACACCGTGTTCAATCCATACAAAATCAGGGATAAAGTGCCCCGAACTGATCGCAGTAAAACATGATACATCATTCCCCCTATCGGATTCGGTAAAAAAAATCCGCGTTGCTAGGCCAGCGGGTTATTGTCCTCATCCTGCGACTCATCTGAAGCCTCTGCCGGCTTTTCTGAATTTTTATCAATTTTGCGTTGTCTTTTTTCCTCCTGCTTGAGCTTCCTTGCTAATTCTTTCTTCCGCTTTTTAAATGAATAATGTGATTTCGCCATATTGTCACCTCACAGGCCGTTATTCTTGATAGTGATTTTCAGAAAAGGAATTAGCCAGGATTTTTGCCGGGCTCAATAATTTGTAATAACGGATACGAGTGGGTCGGGTACGACTTCAAATAAAACGAAAGGGCACCCCTCTTAAATCGAAGAATGCCCTGTCTCTTCAAGTTCAGCTAGGGCCCTATTTTTCAATATTAGTGGAAAGCAGGGTTCGATCGTCAAAAAACACTTCCGAAACTGGTTCCGGGTTGCCATTGAATAAACCGCTCACGCCTTCAGCGATAACTTCCGCACAGGATCCAATCGGGAAAAAAGCGTCGGATCGAATTTCTGAAATTAAGGCCACCGCCCCCTCTTGAACAGCAGCACGAATTTTATCGACATCGTACGAGACCTCATGAATCAGCGAAAAAGTTTCCAGGGTGAAATCGTAATATTCACTTTTTCGTGGTTTTCGACCAATTACGGCAAATTCTTTAATTGAAAGTCGATTTGTGTCGCTATCTATCGATATGTCGTATCTTTGAAGCATTTTATCTTCCTTTTGTCGGCGAAGCTTTTCTTAGCAATGCCTTTTAAACCGGGACATGGCGAAGAAACAGCTACTTATGTAGTAAAGTGGATGAACGTCAAGTTTACGAAGCCTGAAGTAGACGATCTAAAATTAATAGAACTGAATACCAAGCTTCAAAGAGAACAATCCGCATGGTTTAAACGATAGCGATCAATGAAAATAAAAAAGGCAGAGTCAATTCCGACCCCTGCCTTTTCAGTCAGAGAATTCTCAAGCCCCTCCAAGGCAAATTATGTGTCATTAGACGTAAATGCCAAGACCATATTTTAAGGATAGGTTCATGATTATCAGCAAAATATTTAAGCTTAACCCACTTTTAATCTTAATCTGGATTTTTGTCAATATAAAATTATTTCTGACAGGATCTGTCCGATCCGGGTTTATCCGGTGGATTTCAAGCAGCATTGGTTGCAATAGAGCTACAATGGGCGGTATTCACTGGCGAAAACGGTCAAGCCCGTCGAGAAAGCGGCTTTTTCACCAGGCCCAGCGTGGTCATCGAGATCGCAGCCCAGGCCGCATTTGAGCCCATCGTCTTCTGTATTTCCCGGCTGCAGTCATAAACCCGGGAGGCGTATCCGTTTGCAATGGGTCTGATCTCATCCACAATTTGGCCAAGTTTCTTTTGAATCGGCCGATAATCATCAACTTTACTGATTTGCAGCTGCAATTTTCTCAATTGCGAAACAAGTCCTTTCTTTTTCTTCTCGAATCGACCATCCCCCGCCAGGTTTTCTGTCTGGCGGATGTAAATCATGGATCTTCCAATCAGGGCATAGGCCTCTTTGGGGTCTGGGTCTTTGGTCCCCGGACCTTGATATGTTTTTTTCCGGTAAAGGGCGTTGATGGCACCACCTTCATCAAAAGAACCGTAATCCTTCTCCTCGACTGGTTCCCGGCCGAGACAGGATATGGCACTGGTCCATTTTTCCAGCTCGGCCTGCAGGATCATCATTTCCCGGTAGGCAGGCTCTTTTTCAATATTGTCTTTGTAATTTTTTAAAAATTCATAAGCCAGAAAACCGATGCCAACCACCGTCCCGGCCCGTCCCAGCACTTTACCACCGGCGCCAAGCCGCCTTAGGGTTTTATCACCCGCTCCCTTGGCGATTTTCTCTCCGATAAGTTTCCAGTATGATGCTCCCATAGGACCTCCAGATATTCTCTCACTCCACAAATATATTAAAAGCGTGGTGAGGGATAATTAAGTACGGCAAATCCGGATAAGGTGCCGACACCTATCCCAAATATATCTCGGTAAAGAATTGGCCGCCAGGCCGGTGTCCTGACCATGAAATTCGCAGCTGCGAATGGACGGAAGAAGTGATTGATAGTCACTGGAATCTTCATCCATGTCTGTCAAGCTGATATGATGCGCCCGAATAGTATGAGGGCTCAGCACAATGCTATCAAGCGGGTTGCGGACCGAAGGAACCGGATCCGAATAAAAATTGTGGATCTGCATGTTTTCACCTCCTAACTTAAGGCATAACACAAATGAAGCAATTATGCGCAGCATATGATAATTAATGCGCCGGCAATTGAAATTAAAATGAAAATTCAGTTTACGAAGATTAATCTTCAACCAGGCAAGTGCCCATTTTCCAGGCGGATTAATTGCCGTGAAACCGGCTGTTCCAGTCAAATTCCCGCGAAGTGACTTTGTCTTCCATTCTGCGGATACGCTTTTCCATAAGTTTCCATTTCCGTCTCAGGCGCTCGGCCGTGTCATTTCTGGTGCAACGATGCCGGTCGCCTGCCCCTTGCTTCGATTCGCTTCCGACAGATTTGGCCGGGTCGAATTTCATCAAAAGCGCGGCCAGGAGGTAGACGCCGACAATCGGCCAGAAACCGGTACATATGAACAGGATAACGGCTGTTGCTCGGATCCAAAATACCGAAAAATCAAAATAATCGGCTACTCCCCGGCACACCCCCAATAAGACACCATTGCGTGAGCGGTAGAGGCCGCGGCGGGACATTCTGCTATTTCTGCTCATGGTTGGCTCCCTCTCTTTGTGTATCGTCAATGATCGTTTCCAACGCTTCGACGCGTTCTTCCATTTTGTCAATGGAAGAGGCCTTTATTGCTTTTAACTCGCTTTCAATTTCTTCATCCAGCGAAAGTCTTTCCAGTTCATCTTCCAATGTCGGTTTGCGGCCGAAGTTTACCAGGTCGGCTTCGGCTTCCATGTGCTCGATGCGGTGTTCGAGTTCCTCAAATTTAAAGATTGCATCGGCACTGTCCATACGCCGCATTTCTTCCTGGGCCCGTTTTTTACGGGCGGCATGAATGTGGCGCTGCACCAGCATGCGTTCTTTTTCCCGCGCGTTTTTCAATTTTTCTTCAAGCTGCCGGATGTCTTCCTTGTACTGCTCCAGCAGGGCCTCGTGCTCGGTTAATTCATTGGTAAGCGATTCTGTTCTCCGGCAATAGCGGCGTTTCTCAAGCAACGCCTCTCTGGCCAGGTCGTCACGCCCCTTGTTAACGGCCAGATTCGCTTTACCTTCCCAATAATCGACGCGTTGGTCGAGTGTCAGCAACTGGCGCTCAATTTTTTTACTCTCAGCCATCACTCCGGCACAGGCACTTTTAAGTTCGATCAGCGTGTCTTCCATTTCCTGGATCATCAGTTTAATCAGCTTTTCCGGATCTTCCGCCCGATCGAGCATGGAGTTGATGTTAGAACCGACAATATCTGTAAATCGTGTAAATATACCCATCGTACTTCCTCCTTTTATTGCATTTTAGCAGCTATTGGAGCACGTACCATGCCAATCCTGCATTATAGCCCAAGCAGTTGAAATTATTGCCAGTTAACAGATAGATAAAATTATGTTAAATGGCGTAAATAGCCATATAGTGGTTGAATAAGCTAGAATGTCTAGTTTTTTTCGCCAAACTAATTTTGAAGCATCAATTTAGCAGAGGGGTTTAGGGTACAGCGAAAATTGAGTTGGCAGGGCTCTAAATTAAACAATCCGTTCGGAGTGCATATGTTTTTGATCTTGCAATATCGCAGTTAATTCCTTAGAAGTGGTTGCAAAACCCCATCTATAAAAATCTTAAAGCTTTTTTCAGGTTCCAGAGATATCTGTCGTCCTCCCCTTTTCTAAAGGAGAGTTAGAGGGGATTTCATCTTCGATTAAGCTGGCGCTTCAGCGGCCAGCGGCTGGTCTAAATCTTCTGAACCCTGACCGCAGCCTGCCCTCCGTCTTGTCCGGTCGTAGCTCGAAGAGCGGAGTCGGAAGCCTGGAAGGCGGCGGGGGGAACCGATGAACCATTAATACATGAAAGGTAAATTCCATGCGACTCGCTAACGCCTTGAACCGTAAAATAAAAAAAATCCAGGAATTTTTCTATCTATACACCCGCGGATTAAACCACCGGGAGATAGAACTGCTGTTAAAGAAAGATGCTGTGGGTGCGTATACGTATTTAAAGGGCAAGACCAGACTTCCCGATCATCCCGCAAAGCGTCTGACGGTGAAGACGGTATTTTTTGTCGCTAAAGAAATATTCATCTCTTTCATGATGCAGCTGACCCCGGCCCGCCGCTTGTTCTATGGCCTGGGAATCGCAGGTTTTCTGGTTGGATTGTTTAAGGTCGATCTGTTTTATATCCTGATATCATTTGTAATTTTGAACTTACTGCTGGTCGTGGAACTTGTCGACAAATTGACAACCCGCGATGAATTAGAGATTGCCAGAGAAATTCAATTGAGCCTGCAACCGGTAAATATTCCCGAATCGCATCAGCTTTCAATTGCCACCTATTCCAAACCGGCAAAAATGGTTGGCGGTGACTTTTTTGACATCGTTCAGCCCACCAAAGACCGGATAATCAGCATTGTCGGTGACGTTGCGGACAAAGGCGTCTCCGCCGCTTTATATGCCGCATACACCCAGAGCATGTTTCAATCTTTTTCGCAAACGAGTATTTCCCCTGCCGCCATCTTTCAAAGCGTCAACGAACTTATCTGTAAACGAATGCGCGATGGCGATTTTATCACGGCAGTGATCGCATTTTTTGATTTAGCGGAAAAATCGGTCACGATCGCTCGCGCCGGTCACAATTGGCCCCTTTATTATTGCGCGGACACGCGCACCATTACAGAATTAAAGCCAAACGGCATGAGCATCGGCATGTTTGAAAATATTCAGTTTGCTGAACGGCTGGAAGAGCAGAAGATTTATTTGCAACAGGGCGATTTGCTGCTGCTTTACTCCGACGGAGTTACGGAGGCCACCAATTCCGAAAATCTCATGTTTGAAGTGGCCGGATTGAAAATGGTGATCACGGAAAGCGCGCATGAATCAAGTGAGATGCTCATCGGCCACATTAATTCAAAGCTGCAAAGCTTCGTTAATTCCGATGAACTCCAGGACGATGCGACCATGGTGGCAATTAAGGTGAAGTAAGCCCCGGGCCCGGCAATACACCGGATTCGCCCGGCCGCCCCCAGCGGATAGGGTGCGGCATACGCCGGTTTCATTCCTCATGATGGTGGGAAAACCCTAAATCAGCGAAAGTCAAGGTCGTAGACCCGCCTTTGGAGGGATGCCTCAGATCCAGGCCTCAAGGGTGAAGGGTGTGTCTTCGGTTTTCATCCCGATTCAGAGGAATCACGTTTGAAAAACAACTCGACGCTCCGGGCGGTTGTACCGCTTTTGATTTAGGGCCTCCCGGCGGTCGATAATCTTGCGGCGATCTGCATGTGACCTTCTGTCCCACAAATAAAGAATCTTTGAATCTTTACGCCGTTCGACAAAGGCGCGTTGACCACCGTTATCGATGAATGGCACCAGACCGTTCGTACCGCCCATCTCGAATTCTCCCATTTTATTTTATTGAGGAAAAATCGATACTGATTTAGCCGATCGATTCATATGGAATATTGCCAAGCAGAGAGCAGGGAACTACAGAAGCAAGCGTTAAAACACAACCGAACCCACATGTGAAGCAGCACATAATCAGTATCCCAATACTAGAAGCGTAAGTTAAAAGTCAAGTAAAAATTCATCGTAATGGGAATTACCTTAAATTGTACAATATTCGGGGGAGATTCCAAAACGTTGGCGGGGGAGATTCCAAAACGTTCGGGAAGGATTGTGCAGTTTAATCGGGCTATCAACCATTTTCACCGGTTCGGCTCAGGCGCGCAACCTGCCCTTGATCGCGACAAGGCCTATCAGTGCTGAGCCAAGCAGCCAAATCGCCCGGGGGATCGGCACTAGGGCGGCTTCTCCCGCTAAATTCGCCACTAACAGACCGGTAGAACTGGTAGATCGATTCGTGACGCTAAACGTAAGTGTATTTATGCCCGTCTGAAAACCCCCACTTATCGTAAAAGTTGTCAGGCGATCGAACCAATCATGGCTTGCGTAATCGCCGGTATAAATACCGTTGAGATATATTTTGGAGTCGTTGTCTGACGCCCAAGAGCCACTGATTTCAGCTGTCTCTGGATTAAATCCCGCCAGGTCGAAATCCAGCCTATAGTTGTAAGTCCCAGCACTCTCCGTTGATCCATCAGAGCTGAGGCCTATCCAAGCAGAATCATTCGTTGGTGTATACCAATTAGTAGGCACTGCGGCTGTGGGCATTTTATATACTGCTGCCGAACTAGGCCACGTCAGCCGATAATTCGCGTCCACTCCACCGTCGCTCTGCACATCTCCGTTCGCATCGAGACCGGTAGCGGAAAGGTCTGTTATGGGTGCCGCCGATAATTCTCCTTTGGCAACCAAAATGGACACCAGGACGAAAACCAGCGCTATGAAACTAAGTGGCGGGTGTCGACGGAAAATTGCGGGTTTCATGGTCTCTCCTTTTTATCGTAATGCCATCTGGGGTTTGTGAACAATTGTATTTATGACATAGCTTGCCGGATGACCCCCTCATCCCTTGCAATCTATAATACATTGCTATTTTACACTATTTCCAGAGTATTTATGGCATAGCTTGCCGGATGACCTCCTCATCCTTTGCAATCTATAATACATTGATATTTTACTCTATTTCCAAAATATGGTTGAAAACGGCGAAATAAGAACCACTTGTATGCGGGCCTTATTCAGCCACACCCTTTTTCTTTTTTGAGCGTTAAAATCATTGTATCATAAAAATCGATTTAAGAACAGAAAAAACAGAAAATCAATAAATGCCGCGACGGGGTAATGAAAGAGCTATTTCAGTTTTGCGGTCCGGCAAGCCACCGGATCAAGCAAAAAAAAGGGATTCCGCCAGGTGCCGGAATCCCTTTTAAAGCAAGAGAGATGGTTGTGGAATAAAATAGAAACTTATGTATGCAAGAACAGCCGGGTCAGCTTTTGCCAGTTGGCACCGGGGAGATTGCCGTAAATATCATCACCCAGGTAACCGCCGTCGGCTGCCAGAGGGCCGGCCTCTTCTTCGATGACCTGGTAGAGTCGACCGATTTCTTGATCCATATATTCACTGGCCTGGTCGCCGATCATCAATTTTTTCAGGTCAAAGCGAAGATTATTGGAATGCAGCCGCATCACCCAACCTTGCGTGTATGGGTCCTGATTGGCAAGGTTTCCCTGCTCCCTCAGGTCCGAATTAATGTCAGTGACCACGCCGCTGATCGGAGATTGTATGCGGGCGGTGTTGGATTTTCGGTTCAGCAGAATATCACCACGGTCCTGCTCCACCGTTTTTCCCATCAACGGGGCTTCAATTCGATCCAGCGGTCCCAGCAGGCGTAAAGCAAAATCATCGAGCCCGATTCTGACTGTTGATCCTTCCTCAATTTTCACCCAGGTATGACCGCGGTGCAGATAATAGCCATGGGGTAGTTTAAAACCTTTTATATCAAGGACATCAACTGGCTGAACCACGGCATGCACCGTGTATTGGTCACTGAAATATTGATCGAATTCGCAATTACCGCACTGGTAGTCATGGGTGCAGGCGCGAAACTCAATGCGGCCTTTCATGTGGTGCAAACAAGGTTGTTTCCAGGGTGGCAGCTCTCTTAAGCGGTCTTTCCAGAAGATGATCTTGCCGCTCTTGGCGGTGGGTGTTTTACCCTGACCCTGGTGCAGGAAGCGCCTGTTTTCACTTGCCACACGCCGCAAGGCCCGGTCAAACTGGCAGGCCTCACAATGATAGTCGATCTCACAGTCCTTGCGTCGAACCACGCCGGCCTGCTGCCAAATGCAGGAATGTTGACTTTCGGAATTAGAATTTTTCAAGCGTGATGAATCCATGGTACTCCCCTTCAGGTATTGTTATGCATTGCATAGGGCTTGGGGCTGAGGGCATATAGTAATTGTTCGTGATCCGATCTCTTTGCACTCTGCTCCATGCGAATCCCTGTAGGATTTTATGTCTTCAAAAACGTCTTGGTCAGATTGTTCCAACCGATATCGGGCAGATTACCGTAAATATCGCTTGCCAGATAACCACCGTCAGCCGCCAGGGGACCGGCAACATCTTCGATCATGTTTTCCAGATTGCCGACTTCCTGATTCATCCAGGCCAAACTACTCTGATCGGTCATGAGCTTTCCCATGGTCGCCTTGACATCAGGGGTACGCACCATAAAAAGCCATCCACCACCATAGGGTTCACGATTGGCCATATCCGGCTTTTTCCTGATTTCAGAATTCACCTCAACGATTACGCCGTCAATCGGCGAAAGAACATCGGCAAGATTGTCCCGGCGCTTCAGTCCCCAGCCAATTTTTCCGTGATCCAATTCTTTGCCCATCAGGGGCAGATCAAGGGCATCCGCCTCGCCCAGTACTTTTAGTGCAAAGTCATCTAGCCCGACCCGGATATAGCCGCCGCTTTCGATGCGCGCCCAGGCATGCCCGTCGTGAAAATAATAACCCATCGGTACGTCAAAGCCTTTTACCTGCTGAACCTCGAAGGGCAGACTTTTGCTCTTGGGGGTCCAGACATCTTCAAAAAACTGATCAAAATCACAGGTGGCGCATTCGTAGTCATAGGCGCAGGTCCGTTTTTCAATCCGGTTGGTCAGGCTGTGACGGCACACCCTGTCCATATCCGGCCGCAACTTCATGGCCGCCTGCCAGGTCACCTGCTTGCCTTTGGCCGCTTTTTGCCCCATGGCATTATCGTATTTGCAGGTGGTGCAATCATAGTAGTTATCACAATTTTTAAATTTTACGACACCGGCTTGCATCCAGAGGCAGGGATTTGCAGCTTTGGCTTTCTTATCAGGCTTAACCATCCAGACCTGCCCCCCCATAACCGATCCGATTTCCTGTTGTGAAGCCAGATCCTGAGCATTGCCTTTGCGATAAGTTGATCCCATTCCGACGCGACTTCTTCGATCTTCTTGCTTCTTGTCAGCCATTTCTCTCACTCCTTTGTTGAGTTAACGTTTACTGTTTATCACGACATAGAGCAAATGGCGTGCCATGTTTATTATCTTTAGGTCAAATTTTATCAACTATCTGCAATCATAGTACAATTTATCACCATCACCCTACCGGTTGCTGCCCCGTGCATTCGACTAGACCCGTTGCAATATCCACCACCTATTGGACCAAGTACTATCTTCAACAACCATAAAGTAGATTAAAAATAATAATTTTAAACAGTTAAACAACTGTGGTGTTTTTCTACATCTGAGTCGGATTTTACAACACCTGCAAACCAATAGTTGAAAATCCAGAATAATGCTGATACTAGCGTCGAAAACAAATACGTGAATTGCAGCGGATGTTCGACCTCGGCATTCGCTTGATTAGATGCCTAATTTTGAATGTTTTGTATTTTATGAAGAATATTTTTAGCCACAAAGACACGAAGACACAAAGGTAATTATTAACCAAAGGATTCTCTTTGTGTCTTTGTGGCAATTTATTCCGGCTTGTCCGGATTAAGCAAAAGAAAGGAGTAAACGATGGAGTTCGAAAATTTAGCGGCCATTTTAGACTTTGCCATTGAAAAAGAATTGGAGGCGGCAGAGTTTTACACCCATATCAGTCAGGAAGAAGCATTTTCCGGAGCCGGCAGGATGTTTGAAGAATTTGCCCAGGAAGAACGAAAGCATCAGCAACTGTTGCAGGATTTTAAGGCAGGCGGTCTTGCGGCCAGTATGGAAGACTATCAGTTTAAATGGATAAGCGATATTAAACGCAGCGACTATGTGGTGGATTCAGAGTATAGCCGCGGCATGGGATACAGCGATATTCTCATGCTGGCAATGAAGCGGGAAGAAAAAGCACTGCAACTTTATAACGACTTTTTAGAAAAAGCTGATTCAGAGGAGAGCCGAACCCTGTTTAAGGTGCTCTGCCAGGAGGAAGCTAAACACAAACTTGCCCTGGAAACCATGTATGATGACTATATGGCTGAGATGGGAGACTGAAAGGGATTGCGGATAGTGGATTTCGGATTTGGCGGGCGGGTGGCGGAGCGCAGAGGGCATGGTGCATAGCGCGAAGGGTATCTTCCGCTTGGATGTCGTTGAAATTCACCGATAGTGTCCTGAGAGATATCCAGCATCGAGTATCAAGCATCCAGCATCAGCCCGGAAAAAGCAACGATCTCAGGCATAACGGCCAGGCTAGATGACAAGAATTTATACAATGTTAGGGTTCATTCTTCATTATTCATTTCTACAGCGGGCATCCGGTGCAGTCCTTAATCACGGTTTTCAATTTATTGTGCAGCACCGAATAGGAATAGTAATGTATCGCAGTTTCGTAATTGTGTTTAACCATCTTGCCGCGAAACTCAGGGTCGGCTAATACTTTTCTGGTTTTGCGAACCGCCTCATCCGACACATATCCGTCAATCTCTATTACGGAAAAACCTTTCGGTTTAATATCCATTGTATAAATGGAATAGGTGTTTACGACGATCGCCCGACAAAAATAGATGGCCTCGAGAAAGGCATTGCCGAATCCTTCGAAGGTCGAAGGATAGGTTACCAGGTCAGCGTGGGGATAGACATCCTCCAGCGTATAGATCTTCCTGCCGTTTTTAGTCAGCCCCCTTTGTTCATTGATAATGTTCGATACAAAATAGGTGTCGACCTTCATCAGTTTGGAGTATTCCCTGACCCGCCGCTCGTAATCATAACCTTCATCGCCCGAAGCATGGGAAATGACCAGTTTGGCTTTCATACCCAATCGGTGTACCAATTCGATCGCATGTTCAATTCCCTTGCGTTTCACAACTCGCGTTGGCTGCAAAATCAACAGCTCATCATCGGCGACCCCCAGGGCCTGGCGCACGTCTGACGCATAACCATCCCCGGCGGCAGCTTTATTTACAGAATCTAAGCCACATGATTCAAATCCATTGATCATTGGAGGCGGATTTTCAAAATCCATAACATTGGGAATAATGGTTGCTGAAATACCGGTTCGCAAACTCAACTGATTATCTGCAGATGAGTTTATAACCACGTGCTGAATGGTCGGCAGGTGTGGCGGAAAAGCCATATTAAGATATTCCCAGGCCGCATTGTTCATAAAATGTTGGCGTTCCCAGAAAAAATCATGGTGGTGGGCGATGGTCGGCATGCCGGTTTCAGATATAATTTCGGTAATTGCAATTCCTAATGGCAGGTTTAACGGAATGGTCAGGGCGTTTTCCGGCACGAGTAAATCAATTTCATATTTCTCGATAAAGCGGTAAAGGCCATCTTTTATTTTCCGTTTTAACTCATAGATTTTTTGGGTGACAAAGCGCCCTCGCACCAGGGCGCCAAAGCAATTACGAAATACATCTTTAATATCCGGATGCTGAAAATGAGCTTCTTCAACCAAAAATGAACATTCCGGTGGCCGATCAAGCTCCCCGGCAAAATAATAGCTGGAAAAACCAACCTTCTCAAAAACATCCGCCCATTTGGCCGTTTCCAATGAAACGCCGTCTGTTCCTGCAAAACGGGTCGAGATAAAACCCACATTATGATTTCGCTTACATTTTGAGCAATAGGCCATCTTTCACACCTCTCCATACCGGAAGCATCCGACAATATGATCGTTGACCAAACCTGTTGCCTGCATGAATGCATAACAGATTGTGGGTCCCACAAATTTAAATCCCCGTTTTTTAAGATCAGCGCTCATGCCAGCTGACAGCCGGGTTGCAGCCGGTATTTCCGGTACGGATTTCCAGCTGTTTTTCAACGTGCTGCCCCCGACAAACTGCCAGATGTACTGGTCAAAGCCGCCAAATTCTTGCTGAATTGCCAAAAATGATGAGGCATTTTGAATCGCCGCTTCAATTTTAAGCTTGTTGCGAATGATACCTTCATCTGACAGGAGCGCTTTAATTTTAGCAGTATCATAGGCGGCTATTTTATGCGGGTTAAAATTATCAAAGGCCTTGCGGTAGTTCGGTCGCTTCCGCAAAATTGTCAGCCAACTCAATCCCGCCTGGGCCCCCTCCAAGATGAGAAATTCAAACCATTGACGATCATTGTGTACCGGCACACCCCACTCGGTATCGTGATAATCTAGGTAGAGCGGATCGGGGCCTGCCCAGCTGCATCTGGTCTTCATTCAATTACTCCAATATAATTGTATCCCAACAGATTTTTCGCTTCAAGCCAGAGCCTCTTTTTCGATTAGACTGGCCGCTATGAGAGTTTGCCCGCCGATAGAGGACTCGTGCAAAATACCGGCATTAATCCGTCAATGTGTGCCACCGATAACCGAATTGCCGGCTAAGAACATTTTTATCATGAATCGCTATTTTTTTAAACAGGATTTTGGCTCCCACCACCGGCCATGCCAGCTAGTGAGTTAAAATTTTTGTTTTGCTCCCGGCCACAGGGTCTGAAGCTCTTGGTCGGGAAGATTCGACCTCGCCTGGCCAAGGTGCGTCTGGACCCGTTTCTGAGCAGTCCCCAAGGCAGATCTGATACGGCCTCCGCCGTTGTGGTTTCCCATTTTTAGATAAAATCTCTCCTTGAACTCCCGAAAAATTGATGAAATTAGGGCCTTTTCGTGAATTTCTTCTTGCAAAACTCTTAAAAACGCGCTTTTACTTATTGACTTTCGAGCCTATTTGCGTTAAATTTAATTCAACAAGGCTTATAAAGGCTTTACACTTAATCTCTCAAGAAGGAGGCAGAAATGACAAAAGCAGATTTAATTGAAAAAATGGCAAAGGACGCTAATGTTTCAAAAGTAGCGGCCGGCGCGGTACTCGATTCATTCATGGCCAACGTTACCAAGGCTCTGAAGAAGAAAGACGGCAAAGTCACGTTGGTCGGGTTCGGTACCTTTCAGAAAACCCGCCAAAAAGCTCGCAAGGGCCGCAATCCCCAGACTGGCGAACCGATTAAAATCAAGGCCCGCAATGTAGTGAAGTTCAAAGCCGGCAAAAAACTTAAAGAATCCGTCTAATTTAGCAAAAGATCCCTAAAGGGCAGCTCCTCAGCATTTCAGCGGCTGAAAGCTGCCTTTTTTATTTTTAAGCATTAGCTTGATTTTCTGCGCCTGACCATTAGATTGTGCTTATTGAGTTCGTATCCCGGCCTCAAGTATTGCGATAGGAGGCGCATCCGATGAGTGGCGATAAACCGGATCTACAGGATGACACATTAACTGACATCGATGAAGAAACCGCTGAACCTCCAAACTTTAAGGTCTTGCTGCACAATGATGACTATACGCCTAAGGCATTCGTGGTTGAAATTTTGCTGGCTGTCTTCAATAAATCACTGGAAGATGCCACCCGGCTGATGTGGCACGTCCATAAGAACAGAATCGGGGTGTGCGGCATTTATCCCTTCGAAGTGGCTGAAACTAAAATCGCCCAGGTCACGGAATTGGCCCGCGAAAATGGATTTCCGCTGAAATTGACTTTGGAAGAAGAGTAAATGTGGCCGTTCAGAGTTCAAAGGTTCAGCGTTCATAGGTTAAAACTCATGCTCAATGAATCGCTGAATATTTAGTTTTGTAGGCAGGGCATGTGAATTCAAGGGGAAGGATGCAATGACGGATCTAATGGAAAAGGATATCCTGACGAAAGTGTCCAGGTACAATTTGATTCGAAGCCAGAGAATGATATACATCGATGTCCATGAAAGTCTGGCCGGTAATCTGGCAGGCAAGTTTGTTGCCGTTCCGAATTTAATCAATTTAATTGCCAAACAGGAGTATCAGGGTGTCGGTGCAACCGAACTCGAAGCCCTCGATAACTGCCTGGCCAGAATAAAAAACCATGACATCGAAGATCTATTCCCCACGGCTAGTCCGACAGAGACAGAGAATCTGAGGCTTTGAAACCACTTCCAATAACCTTGATAATCTTCGGGCGGTACTCATTTTGTTTGGCCAATTTGTTGGCCTTGACTTTTATCACCAGCACCGCAGCAAAGAAAAAGGAAAATCCTATAATAGCGGCAAATCCAGAAGGATTAAAATTGAAATAAGGCGCCGCCTCCTGTCCAATCACAGCTCCGATAACGAGCAGTAATATCGGAAACACATACAGAAGAAATGTGGCCTTTAACAGAGATGCGGTTTCAAAACTTAAAACAATCCGGTCACCTACCTTGGCTCCGGCCTCATCGACGGCGTTTACCTCCATTTCACCGCGGTCGCTCAGTGAATGGCAGGATCCCCGGGCCGAACATCCCTCACAGGCGCCCGTCTTGATGGTTTTCACCCATACCCCCCTGGAGTCGGTTCGAATAACGATGCCATGTTCGGTTGCCATAAAGGATATCCCTAGAAATGAAAATTGAAGAATGAATATTGAATATCGATGGTATGCTGTCTATTTTAATTGAAAGTCCGCCTCAAGCGGATTTGATCAGTATTGTATGCCAGATTTATGCCGCTTGGTTATTTTAAATTTTACCACAATTACTTGTTAATATAACAACTCAAACAAAGGTGGCAACAACCTGCCCGCCATTGCGAGTTCAAGCGAGGCAGGCGGGTGTTTTGTTAAATCGCCTCTAAACGTTTACAGATTCTTTTTCCTGGGCCGGTGCCGGCAGTGCAGAATGCTCGTAGCAGATTAATCCGCATTGCAGACATCTTGATGCTTCAGACTGCGCCATTTCGTCGCTAAAGCCTCTTTCAATTTCTCCGCATACCGCAAGCTCCTTGCCGCTGCAAATCGGCATGATCCGGCGCTGAGATGTCGCAACATCTTCCACATCATGGACATCCTGTATAACGGAATGGGGCGTGATCACCTTCTCGATAAGCGCCGGCTCGATCCCGTATATAATCTGTTGCAGAGAAACCGCCGCTCTTCTTCCCGCTCCAATGGCTTTAATAGCGGCACTATAGTCGGCCAGCACATCACCGTCAGCAAACAACCCGACTTCATCTTTAAATGCCGGCTGCTTATAGGGAGCAAACGCTTCCCAGTTCAAGGGATATTCCGTAGGTTTATCCGGTTCTTCAGCTTCATCGTCGGGTGGTTCTATCTGCAAGAAAATCAACTCCGGGAATCGTCCGCTGGCGATAACTAAGTTCTGAGCCGGTATCGTGGTGGTGGCCCGCGTGCGGGTGTCGATATACTCCAGTTCGGTAAGATTATCTGCCATTCCCCTCAAACGCTGGATTCCGGCGTTATATATGATGTCCAGTCCTGCTAGGCCGGATTCGCTAACATCGAGGTCGGTAATGGGACTGTGCGGCAGGTCTTCGCGGAACAGTATGGTAATTTTTTCGGCCCCTGCGTCCTGGCAGATTTTAGCTGCCTGCAGGGCCAACTTGCCGCCACCGAATATGACCATGTCCGGTTGACCGGAAAATATTTCGCTACCGCCCGCCAGTTTTAAAAGATCAACCATCATGTAAGTGCCTGGGACGGGGGATTCAATTTCGTTGACGGCTCCGCGGACCATTCTGCTGTCCCAGCCGCCGGTTGCCAGAAATATCGCTTTAAAGTCCTTTCGCAGTAAGCTTTCGATCGTTATATCGCCTCCCAGTGCCTTGCCGGTCTCGGCTTTGACTCCCATTTCAAGGATCCCGTCGATGTCCCAATCCAGGATTTCCTCAGGCAGTCTCTGCGCAGCGATAGCACTGCGCAATAGCCCACCCAGTTTGGGGCCGGCTTCATATACCGTGACATCGTGGCCCAGCCGGGCCGTGAAAAAAGCTGTCGAAAGTCCTTCCACGCCTCCGCCGACCACGGCAATGTTAGTGCCGGTAGACGGGGCTTTGTATGGCAAAGTTCTTTCTCCGCTCTGTCTTTCGAAATCGGCGGCGTACCGCTTCAAATAGTTAATCGCCACCGGCTCATCGATAAAATTTCGACGGCAGTCCAGTTCGCAGGGACGGGGACAGATCCTTCCGATAATGGCGGGAAAGGGATTGCGCTCTTTGATGATCTGGACTGACCGCTGATGGTTGCCCAGGGTAATCTGCCGGATATATTCACGGATGTTGATACCGGCCGGACAGCCACGCTGGCATGGCGTCGTGCACTCTTCGTCGGTGTACTCCCGCATAATGCGACGGGTAATGGAGGATAGATTTATAATGTGCTTGGGGCAGACCCGCTCGCAGGTACCGCAGCCCGTGCATTTTTCTTCGACGACGACCGGCAGCCCTTCGGGTCCCATGGTGATCGCATTAAAGGGACAGGCTTTGGCACAGGTTCCCAGACCCAGGCAGCCGATGGTACAGACTTTCATGCCGCCTCCCAACAGTGCGACCGCCCGGCAATCATCCAGTCCGTTATAAATATATTTCGTATCGGCATCCTGCACCCCGAAATAACAACCCGGCCGTGCAATATCGGGCTCTTTGGCCTCGATTTTAACTCCCATAATTTCGGCGATGGCTTCAGCCACCTCAGCACCGGCCGCCACACACGAATTGGGTGCTGCGATGCCGGCCACAATCGCCTCGGCATTGGAGCTGCAACCCGGCAGCCCGCAGCCGCCTCAGTTGGCTCCCGGCAGAGCGTCTTCAACAGCCTCGACCTTGGGATCAACGTACACATAAAAAATCTTTGACGCCAGGGCTAAAACAGCACTGATAATCAGTCCCATGCCTCCCATCAAAATGAGCGCTGTAGTCATGTTATACTCCCGAAAAGGATAAATAGAATTTAGTTATTTGTTATTAGTTATTAAAAGATTGCATCAAACCGGCATTTTTCGAAGCAGGTCATGCATTCAATGCACTTTTCTTTATCGATCCAGGCAACTTCTTTCTTTTTCCATGTAATGGCATCGGCCGGACAACTCCGAAAACAAAGGCCGCATTTGGTGCACGCATCCGGCTCGACTTCAAATTTCAAAAGCGCCACGCAACGTTTGGCCGGGCATCGTTTTTCATGAATGTGGGCTTCATACTCGTCTCTGAAGTAACGCAGGGTGGAGAGGACCGGGTTGGGCCCGGTTTGTCCCAGTCCGCACAATGCCGTCTCCTTGATCGTATCCGAAAGTTCCTCCAGGATTGCCAGGTCTTCAGGTTCACCTTGGCCGGCACAAATTTTTTCAAGCAACTGCAATTGCCGCCGGGTGCCCTCACGACAGGGAGTACACTTGCCGCAGGATTCATCCTGCACAAAATCCATGAAGAAACGGGCCATATCCACCATGCAGGTGTTTTCATCCATAACGATGGCGCCACCGGATCCCATGATGGCTCCGACTTTGGCGATGGCTTCATAATCCACCGGTGTATCCAGATGCTGATCCGGAACACAGCCGCCGGAAGGGCCGCCAAGCTGGACCGCTTTGAATTTTTTCTTGCCGGGAACACCGCCTCCGATATCATATACAATCTTGCGCAGAGTTGTACCCATGGGCACTTCTACCAGTCCGATGTTATTCACATCGCCGGAAAGGGCAAAAACCTTGGTTCCTTTGCTGCTCTCCGTTCCGATACTGGCGTACCAATCCCCCCCGTTTAATATGATCTGACCGATATTCGCCAGGGTCTCAACATTGTTTAAAATGGTCGGCTTTTCCCATAATCCTTGATGCGCCGGAAACGGCGGGCGCGGCCGCGGCATCCCGCGTTTGCCTTCTATCGATCGCATCAGGGCCGTCTCTTCACCGCAGACAAACGCGCCGGCGCCCTGATAGATATCAATGTCGAAATTAAAACCGGTCCCCAGAATGTCTTCGCCCAGCAGGCCGTATTCCCGGGCTTGTTCAATGGCAATCCCCAGTCTGCGAATCGCCAGCGGGTATTCTGTCCGGGCATATATGACTCCCTGACGGGCATCGATGGCTTTGGCGGCAATAATCATGCCTTCCAGAACCGCATGGGGATCGGCTTCAAGAATACTGCGGTCCATAAACGCGCCGGGATCACCTTCATCCGCATTGCACAGCACGTATTTAATTTCACTCGGACTCTGGCGCGCAAAGTCCCATTTTAATCCGGCCGGAAAACCGGCGCCGCCGCGTCCTCTGAGCCCGGAAGTCTTGACCTCGCCGATTATCTGCTCCGGGGTCATCTCCTGCAGCGCTTTGGCGGCCCCGAAATACCCGTCCCGGGCGATATATTCATCAATCACCTCCGGATCGATGGCACCTTTGTTGCGCATCACCCGGAACATCTGATTTGCAAAAAACGGAATTTCCTCCATTGTAGGTATGGTTTCTTTGGAGGCGGGTTCCTTATAAAACAATTTTTTAACCGGGCGCCCCTTTAGAAAATGCTCTTCCACAAGATGGGGCACATCCTTGGCTTTAAGTTTCTGGTAATAAATACCCTCGGGTTGGACCAGCATAACCGGGCCGACGGCGCAAAATCCGTTGCAGCCTGTTTCGATAATTTTGATCTCTTCGGCAAGGCCCTTGCGCTGCAACTCTTGCTCGAGGGCCTCCTGGAATTTGCCAGTACCGCTGGCATGACATCCTGTTCCGCCACAGAGCATCAACTGAGTTCTAACCTTATTCATTCTCTTCTCCTGCAATTCGGTTACCAGGAACCGTCAAGTCCTCCGAGGCCGTTTATATCTATTCATATTTTTCAAGGGTTTCAATCACCTTGTCGGCCTTAACGGCACCATAGGTGTCCTGATCTACCACCACGACGGGTGCAAGCCCACAGGCACCCAAGCATCTGACCGCTTCCAGAGTAAACCGCCGATCCTCGCTGGTGCCGCCTTCTTTCATGCCGAACTTGTTTTCGATGCGATTGACAGCCTCTTTGATGCCCTTAACGTAACAGGCCGTTCCCATACACACCTTAATTAAATGCCGCCCTTTGGGCTCAAACGAAAAAAGCGAGTAAAAGGAGGCCACTCCGAATACCTCGCTGCGGGAAAGATTGAGTCCGTTGCTGATATAGTCTATCAACTCGACCGGCAGATATCCGACAACATCCTGGCATTCGCGCAAAACGCCGATGACCGAACCGGGAACATTCCGGTTAGCGGCAATTATCTCATCGATTTGGGTCCACATATCATCTTGAATATCAGGGTGTTGAGGATGCTGGTGATGAATCATGCGTAAACCTCCGGCTATAGAGTGATGATCAGGTTGCCAAATAAAAAAAATGAAGGTAGCAATATCACATAACCGGACTTAAATGTCAACGGCCCATGGAAATGACAAATGAATAATTACAAATGAAAAAAATAGGTTCCTGCTCCCCGCCTCCGCGGGAACATGCTTTGCAGGAATGACAGCCGCAGCGTACCGAATTTCCCAGGATTCTATACTGAAGCCCGGTATTCTTATGGGTAGATCAAATCGTAACGATTTTCTTTAGAATAGACCGGATACCTTAATTATTCATTATTCAATATTCATTATTCATTCCAAACCCTGTCATTCTCCTTCAAATTCGATAATCGAAAAGGCTTTTCTATTTCCGAGTTTCTCCTGACCTTTTAAATCGGGAAGTTCAACCACAAACGCGCATTCAATAATGTCACCACCCAGCTTTTCAACCAGATTCACGGCAGCGCCAATGGTTCCTCCAGTGGCCATTAGATCATCGATGATTACCACACGCTCGCCCCTGGTGAAGGCATCCTCATGGATCTCGATCGTCTCCTGCCCATACTCCAGGGTGTAAGATTCACTGATGGTCTTATAAGGCAATTTGCCTTTCTTCCGTATCGGTATGAACCCGACATCCAATTTATATGCCAATACGGATCCAAATAAGAATCCCCGGGCATCAATACCGACTATTTTATCGATATTTTTGTTGACGTATCGATTATAAAAAATAGTACTTATTTCCCGGTGTGCCAGGGGATCTTGCAATAACGTTGTTATGTCCCTGAATATGACACCTTTGATAGGCCAGTCCGGAATAGATCGGACTTTGCTTTTAATGTAATCACAGGATTTTTGATAATCGTAATTTTCAGCCGATGGAGGAGTCGTCGGTTTCATTTGGCACCTTCTTGTTTTGACAATCGATGAATGGTTTCTAGTAATATTTTTTTGACATTATCAACATTTTTATTGAAAATGGCCAGTATATCCTGCCAGACGGGCATTTCCTCGTCTTCTTTCCAGCAGTCATAGTCCGTCGACATCGCAATCACGGCATACGGAATGCCGGCTTCTTTTGCCAATGCAGCCTCGGTGGCCACAGTCATATTAATAATATCCGCCCCCCATGAAATATACATTTTTGATTCGGCCCTCGTTGAGAACCGGGGTCCTTCAATGGTTACCAGAGTTTTGTCTTTATGAACCTTAAATCCCAGCTCTGCGGCAACCGAATACAGCACATCGCTTAATGATTTATCGAAAGGATCGGCCATCACCTCATGGAACATGCCCTGACTGAAATCATCATGAAATGTATTAATTCTGTGCCGGGTAAAGTCTATGAACTGATTGGGAATAATAAAGTCACTTCTTTCAATTTCTCCTTTTAAACTGCCGCAGGCATTGGTTGCGATGATATGCGAAACCTTTAAATCCTTCAGGGTTTGGATATTGGCTCGATAATTGACATGGGTTGGACTGAACTGATGGTTATTGCCGTGCCGGGGTACAAAAATGATATCAATGCTGTTTAAGCGCCCGGATTTTATCGTGGTTTCGCCATAGGGTGTCGCCCATGTCTGACTCTGTAAGTCTTTGATAATATCAGGATCATCTAATCCGGAACCTCCAATTATACCGATCTTCATACACGTCTCCTTTCGCTAATTAATCCGCCCTGAAAAATAGAATATTTGGGTCGAACATTGTTCTTTGAGAACTAAATAAAGTTGTTTTATTGAAGCTCCGGCGAATTAATTATTTTATGCTGCGCATTGTCTTTATTTTATTTTTTGTCTTTTCCACCTAGTTTTCAATATGGATGCGATAGATTACCTGAATCTTGCATAAAGAGAGGGAATAGCAAAAATATATCATCCGGTAAAGGATTTATAACCGATACTGGAAAGTGTCAAATTCAGGATTCAAGGTTTAAAGTATTGAACCGATTAGCCCTGATTATATAAATTATTTGAGGGGGCGGGGAGTTTACAGCCTAAGTACTTGATTGCAGCGGAGTGGGTGATCGCCAGCGAAATCGGATGCTGTCTGAGATCATTAGGGATCGTTTTGAATGAACGGCTTTGCACGCCGGTGTCTATTCAACATCCAAGCCCGGCATTACCACAATATTCCGTTTACATTTAGATTACGGTTCATTCATTACGAACCCTTAGGATCGAGTTCATACGGTTTCGGTGGTGATTAGCCACCCAGCGGGCCGGCTTTGATATACTCCCCGACCCCACAATTAAGGTCCTTTTCTATTTTTGGACATTACTCTTGGTGGCGCTCATCTCTGCCTTGACACCCCCACCCCCATATTCTATACTCACCATTACCAGTCCCGGTTCCGCGGCGGGCAGATTGACAGTAAAGAGGCACGCCAGAGCCCCGGCTTCCTCTGGTGTGAAGTGATTTTGCCGGCAAAATATTGCCGGAGTTATCAAGTATAATAATTTTGGACGGTGTCAATGAAATTATCAGAAATTGTCGATGCACTGGAGGCGACGGTCATCTATGGAGACGATCATTTAGCAAAAGAGGTCACCACCTGTGGTGCCAGTGACCTGATGAGCGACATTCTGGCCGGTTTGTCAGAAGGATGTATTCTCCTGACAGGTCTGACTACCGTCCAGGTGATCAGGACCGCAATGGTGGCGGGAGTTGGCGCTGTCGTATTTGTGAGAGCCAAAACTCCACCCCATGAAGTGATCGACCTGGCCCAGGAGCAAGAATTGCCCTTAATCTCAAGCCCTTATTCAATGTTTGTATCGTGCGGCCGGCTGCACGCCTGCAATTTGACCGGCCTCGACGGCAGGAGATGAGGGAGAAAATGAAGATTGAAGATTTATGGTATTCTATCTTTTTTATTTTTTAAGGCCGTCACAATCAGAATTGCAACGGTCAGCCCTGCCGACGGCCGCGGAAAAGGCATCTGTAACAGAGAAGAGAAGGATTTCAGAAAAATAAAAATACCTCATACATAATTCAAAAATTCAATTCAGCTTTCTTTCGTTTTGCTGCGATCTTTTAGTTGCTGCAATTCGGTCACAACGCGGTCAAGGTATAATTATGAGAACCACTTCGTCCAGGCATCTATCCGATATTGAATCGATAGGATTCGATAAATATTCATTCTTCAACCTTCAATATTCAATAATATAATCGCCATGACTGCCGTAAAAAAAAGCTACTACATCAAATCAAGAGATTTCATCCGTGCCGGAGAAGCATCCATCAAGATCCAGACGCTTCTCAAATCCCTCAATTTTGATCCACAGCTGATACGCCGGGTAGCCATATGCGGCTACGAAGGGGAGATGAATGTCGTCATGCACGGCGGTGACGGATCACTGAGTTTCGCGATCAATACCGACGAGCTGATTCTGGAGATTTCTGATGATGGACCCGGAATTGTTAATATTGGAAAAGCCATGCAGGCAGGTTTTTCGACCGCTTCTGATGAACATCGCGAAATGGGATTTGGCGCCGGTATGGGGTTGCCGAACATGAAAAAAAATGCCGATGATATCATCGTTGAGTCTGAAAAAGGTCTTGGTACTCGTATCCGAATGGTATTTTTTATCGACAAGGGAGGTGATGACGGTTGACGGATATACAACAGCCATCATGCTTCGTTCATTTCGATAAGGCCCTGTGCCACGGCCATGCCTCATGCATCCGGGCCTGCCCGACCAAAGCCATTCGCATGGTTGACAAACGGACGGTCAGCGTCGTCGGTCAATGCATTGGGTGCGGCGAGTGTATCCGGGTCTGCGATGCGGGTGCGGTGAGCGCAGCGGCGGCAGAAGCCAGAAAATTTGGTCGGGATCATGTGGCCATCGCCCTGGTCTCGCCGGTTCTTTACGCCCAGTTTCCGGGTGTCATGCCAAAAGATATACTCATGGGACTGCGCCAAATGGGTTTTCGGCACACCATCGACATGTCGTATTTTTTGGAAATATTCCATTACGCCACTGAGGAGTTTATCAATCGCAATCGTGAATCAAATAAAGCGCCCTGGCCGCTGATCTCGCCCGTCTGTCCGGTTGTGGTCAGACTAATTGCGTTTCAGTTTCCCAGCCTCATGCCCCATGTCCTGCCCGTACTGAGACCGGCAGCTCTCATGGCTCGCGAAGTCAAACAACGCATTATCCCGTATTATCAGGAATCAGGTGAAACGGTTGCATTGTATTACATCAATCCCTGTCCCACCAAAATGGATCCGAATTGCAGCAATCCCGATCAACAACCGGAAATTTCTGAAATTGCTCTGGGTATCAATGATATTTTCCCGGAATTGTCCCGCCAGGTTGAGAAAATTAAAGATTCCGACGCGATTCCCTTTGACCAGACGCGGTTTGAATATGAAACCTGCGCCACCGGCAATGCATCCATGTGGGCCATGTCCGGCGGTGAGATTGCTGAAATGGATTTCGATCGCTCTCTGGCGGTTTCAGGGCTAGAGGAGACCATCGCCTATCTTCATAAAATTGAGATGGGGCTTTTCAAAGATATCGAATATATCGAATTTCGAACCTGCCGGGAAGGGTGCCTGGGCGGTGTGCTTGCAGCTATCGATAAGTATCTGGCCAAGAGTGCCGTTCAAAAGATGGTCAAGCTGTATGGACTCGGTCGACGCCTGACCCGCGAAAATATTTTGCGCCTATATGAAAAAGGGCACTTTCAGACGGAAAAAAGTCCGGCCAAATTAATTGAGTTGTATGGGACTAAAAAAGAGGCCCTGTCCCTCGAGTCATTGCAGGAAATAGAAAAAACGATGGAACTGCTCAGGGGCACCGACTGTGCTGCCTGCGGCGCACCCGACTGTCGGACATTTGCCGAAGATATAGCCCGCGGCACTGCCTCATTGCAGAATTGTCTCTGGATAAGTGCCCACAGCACCATCAAAATCAAACGCAAAAAGGGGAAAAGTACCATGACCGTAAATGATCTTATGGAACGTTTTGGTCTACAGGTTGTGGCCGGGGACACAGGCCTCGATCGCCAGGTTGAAGACGGCTACTGCGGTGATTTACTCAGTGAAATTATGGGCAATGCTCCCGAAGGTTGTGTCTGGCTGACCATCCAAGGGCATCAAAACATTGTCGCCGTCGCAGTTCTGCGCAATATGGCTGCCATCATTGTTACCGGCGGCCAAACGCCGGATGATGAAACCCTGGAAAAAGCAAATCAGGAAGGCATCCCCATCCTGCTCTGGCCTGATTCAGCTTATCAACTTGCCGGCCGATTGTTTGCCATGGGAGTGGGGAAGACGGATTAGAAAAAGGGCTGAGGAATCAGAACTTATACCCAATCTGGACAAGCCGGAATTGAAGATTGAAGATTGAAAATTTAAGATTTATTGATGTCGCTTCGCTCCGTCCCTTTTAAAATCGAAAGAATACCTTAAATATTCAATATTCAATCGAAAATATTCAATAGTTTCAAAAAATAAATGGTTCACCATGGCCGACCGCCCACTAAAAAAGTTTAAGGCCGACCTGCACATCCACAGCTGTTTATCGCCCTGTGGAGATTGGGACATGAGCCCCAAAAGGATTATTCAAAAAAGCCAGGAAGCCGGCCTTGATTTAATTGCGATCTGCGATCATAATACGATTGAAAACGCCGGTGTCGCGATGCGCGAAGGTAAGAAACAGGGTGTGCAGGTTCTACCGGGAATGGAAGTATGCTCCAAAGAAGAGGTCCACATCCTGGCTTTATTTGAAGAATTGGACCCGGCGCGGCAAATGCAGGCATACGTGTATGCGAATCTACCCGGTGAAAACAAACCAGAGGTTTTTGGCTGCCAGGTAGTGGCCAATGAAAACGATGAGGTTATTGCTGAAAATCCGCGACTGTTAATCGGAGCGACCCGGCTGGGATTGCATGACATTGTAGAAAAAACCCACGAATTGGGGGGACTCAGTTTATGTTGCCATGTTGACCGACCGGCCTATGGAATCATTAATCAGCTGGGCTTTATTCCGGCCGATCTGGCGCTGGACGGCGTGGAAGTTTCCCGTCATGTTAAGCTGACGGATGCTCACAAAACCGTAGCGGGAATCGAAAAGTTCTCCTGCATCACCACCTCCGATGCCCACTTTCTCGCGGACATCGGAAAAGTGTGGACCGTTTTTCAAATGGCCGAGCCGACGATAGCTGAAATCCGCAAATCACTGTTGCAGCAAGGGGGAAGGAGGATTCTGGTCTGATTGCGTGAGCTGTCACTTCACATACTGGATATTGCCGAAAACGGAATCACTGCCGGAGCCGACTGTATTCAAATTTTAATCAACGAGGCCCGCAGTGAGGATTTACTGACCATTGCCATCGAGGACAATGGCCGCGGTATGCCGGCTGAAAAACTTCAAAAACCGACCGATCCGTTCATTACCAGCCGCACGACCCGCAGGGTGGGCCTGGGCCTTTCTCTGCTGGCGGCGGCGGCAGATCGTTGTGAGGGCAATCTTGAGATAAAAACTGAACCCGGCCGGGGAACCAGGGTTGAAGCGACATTTCGCTACAACCATATTGACCGGGCGCCCGTGGGAGACATGGCCGCCACCATCACGACTTTAATTATGGGGAATCCGCAGGTTGACTTTGTCTACAGCCACATCGTCGATACTGAAGATTTCGTGCTGGATACCCGGGACCTAAAAGAGGGCACGCAAGATCAATCCCTGACAGATCCGGTGTTAATCTTTCATTTAACCCAGAGCATCCGCAATTCGCTTAACGAGCTGACGGGAGGCAATGACAATTCCCAAGTCACGGAGGAAAATCATGGCAAAGCTGACGATTGACGATCTAAAAAGAATAAAAGAAGATACTGCAAAGAGCACTTCCCTGCGCGAAGGCGCTGCAACCGTCAAAATTACGGTCCACATGGGGACCTGCGGAATTGCCGCCGGAGCACGTGAGGTAATGAACGCCTTGATGGAAGAGTTGGCTGAAGCCGACCGATCTGACATCAGGGTGGTGGCTTCCGGGTGTATGGGCATGTGCAGCAGTGAACCCAATGTAACCGTGGAAATACAGGATTCCGAACCGATAGTATATCAGAAAATGGAATCCAACCGCATGCGCCAGGTATTCAAACGCCATGTGCTCCTGGGGGAGGTTCAATCTGATTTTGCGCTGGGGAAGATGTAGCTATGAAAGTCGACGGTAAAGACATTCGCACGATCTGGCTCGATAAGGATGAACGCATCATCAAGATCATCGACCAGCGGAAGCTGCCGCATGAATTTATTATAGCGGACTTAAAAACGGTTGATGACGCCATTGAAGCCATCAAAGATATGTATGTCAGGGGCGCGCCACTTATTGGTGCCACCGGCGCCTATGGCATGTATTTAGCTACCCTCAATGCACCGCACGATCAAATCGATATTGAGTATTTAACAAAAGAAGGCGATCGTCTCAAATCAGCCCGGCCCACAGCCGTCAACCTTGCCTGGGGCGTGGATAAAGCTCTGACGGCCATTGTAAACGTATCGGATCCTGCTCGAAAAATCAGACTAGCCAAAGAAACCGCCGCTGCCATCACCGAGCAGGAAGTGGAAAACTGCCGCAAAATCGGTGAACACGGTTTGTCGCTAATCGAGCAGTTAAGCAGCAGCAAAGGTGGTCAACCCGTCAATATACTCACACACTGCAATGCCGGATGGCTGGCCTGCATTGAACACGGCACGGCTACGGCCCCGATCTATGCCGCTTTTGACCACGGCCTTGATATCCACGTCTGGGTCGATGAAACCAGACCGCTTAATCAGGGAACCCGGCTGACAGCCTGGGAACTGGGCAAACATGGTGTCAAGCATACGATCATCACCGACAATGCCGGCGGCTATTTGATGCAGCATGCCATGGTGGATATCGTCATCGTGGGCACAGATCGAACCGCGGTATCAGGAGATGTGGCCAATAAAATCGGCACCTACCTAAAGGCACTTGCCGCCTGGGACAATCAGGTGCCCTTTTATGTAGCCCTGCCGTCGAGCACCTTTGACTGGAATGTCAGAGACGGTGTCAATGATATCCCTATCGAGCAGCGCGATCCCGCTGAAATTAAGTATGTTTATGGTCTGGATCAGGATCGAACGACCAAGGTCCTGATCTGCCCGGAATCCAGTCCGGCCGCCAATTATGCCTTTGATGTCACCCCGGCAAAATATGTCACCGGTTTTATAACCGAGCGCGGAATTTGCCAAGCAACGGAAGAAGATATTCGAAGTCTGTTCCCGGATAAAGGCAGATGACAGAAAACAGAAGACGGAGGACAGAATTCGGAAGTGTGAATTCAGAATGCGGAAGTGGGAAAAAAGGTAACGAAATGCTGACCGATCTCGAAAAAAAAATCATTGCGGCGATACAGGAAGATATGGCCATCACCGCCCGCCCCTATCTGGAAATATCAGAGAAGCTGGGGACATCGGAAGAGACATTGCTTGAAACCCTGCAAAATCTATGCAAAGGGGGAATTATCCGTCGCTTTGGGGCTACATTACGTCACCAGAAAACCGGTTTTACCGCCAACGCCATGGCCGCCTGGCAGGTCGATGAAAATCGCGTTGAAGAAGTCGGTAACAGGCTGGCATCTTTTAAGCAGGTTTCACATTGTTACCGGCGCAACCCCACCAAGGGCTGGCCCTTCAATCTTTACACCATGATCCATGCCAATGATGAAGAATCATGCCGTCAAACCGCCCGCACTATGTCACAGGAGACCGGAGTCGAAAACTATTCCCTGCTTTTCAGTCGCAAGGAACTGAAAAAGACGTCGATGGTGTATTTCCCATCAGCTGGTTCCAAAGATGGACCGTGTAAAGCAACGGCACATGATCTCTAAATGCATCCGGAACAAGTCCCTGCAACCCGCCCCGAAACGGTTCGTCCGATTCATAGTTGTCTCTGGGCTCGGGTTTGATCTCGATATTTTCTTTTTCTGCTTCCGGTAACCGATCATGAACGAAGCCACGATCATCGATAAATCGGATCTCGCCGACATGCCGATAGAATCCTGCGGGAGGGACTTTCGCCACAATGTCGCTGTTGTTTACAATCCGGTAAGCCTGAACCTGATATTGGTCCCTGAAATCACTGTCGCCGACTCTTGGGGAGCCGATCGTATAGACCCCGACGGCATAAGGGCAGCGGTCAGCCGCCAGGGTTGCCAGGGCCGCACCCAGACTGTGGCCGCCAAACCAGATCTTAAGGCCCTTGCGGTGAAGCTTTTCGATGTGCAGGGCTAATTCATCCCAAACTTCATCCAGGGCATTTTTAAAACCCCGATGCACCTTACCGCCCTGCTCCCATTTCACCAGCCGTATATCGACATCGGTCATCAGATCGGCCAGGACTTTTACAAGATCGAATTTTTCTTTTTTTTTCCAGATCTCGCTGCCCCTGAATACCACCAGGGCATATTTGTCGTTACTGGCGACAAAGCATTGGGTGCTGTCCTTATTAAAAAAGACGACGTCATTCAGGCCTGCTGTTTGGAACCGAATTCTGACAAATTCTTCGTCTGCATATACAAGGGTCGCCGCCTCGGACAGCCACCAGGCATTAATCGGGCTGTAGTCTTTGGATTTAGACTCGAAAGGAAACACTTCAACGTGGTCATAATACCTGTGGTCTTTAAATGGCGGAGAAATATTCTGCCAGGTGATTTCAGGAACGGCCTTGCGCCAGGACCGATCTGGAGTCTGTAACTCCTTTTGCGCTGCAGCACCGCTTACCTGGACAGCTATTAATAGCCCGATCAACCCAATTCTGATGAGGAGAGATGACATGATTATATGTTTTTTTCTTGTGCTTCGTGCTCTTCGTGGTGAAATAAATTTTTTCATAAAATTCAAAGAAATCACTAATAAGCGCCTAAAAGTTCTAAAATTATAGTGCCGCACGCTACGCCCATTTTAAAATCGAAAGAATACCTTAAATATTCAATCATCAATCGAAAATCTTCAATCTTTTAAATCTTGGCTTTCCGATTGGTTACATAGGTCAGTACCTCGCTGGTCGACAATCGCCGATTGCCGGGCCCGACCCGCACATAAAAGTCCTCATCCTTGCCGATTTTAAGAAATACCGGTGAAGGAGAGGGCTGACATTGGACGAGCAGTACTTTTTGTCCTTCAACCGGAACCAATTGGAAGCTGATAAAACTTACAAATTCAAGCCCGATATTTTCCCGGATCCGGTTGTTGACGTGCAGCAGATATTTATCATCATTATCAAACCGGTCTGCTACGGTGCCCAAAATATCTCCCGCATCCGCCACACCGATCAGCAGCACGCCACCGTCGGTATTCAGAAAGGCGACAATCGATTTGAGCCAGGAATTTTCAATGACCTTCTCAGCCCGGTCGGTTTTGAGATTCCAACGCAACGTTGACTTAAACTCGACCCGATCGCTTTCTCCGCTGTGGATTAAAGATTTAATCCACTCGGCGCGCTCAACAGAATCCACCGGAATAGATCGCAGTTTATCCTCCAGTTGATCGGCGAGCAGTTGGTTTTCTTGCAGCAATATTTTATGCCTGAGATGAACCTCGAGATGGCGGGAAACTCGAGCGACGATTTCAGCCGGATCAAAAGGCTTGGTAATAAAGTCCACTGCTCCCAGCGAAAATCCCCGCACTTTCTCCTGGGTGCTTTGCAGGGCCGTCAGAAAAATGATAACCGAATTTCTGGTATTCTCGTCCGCTTTTAACCGGGCACAGGTTTCATAGCCATCTATACCGGGCATCATCACATCCAGCAGAATGAGATCCGGTTTGGCCTTGGCGGCAATTCGCAGTGTATCCTCCCCGGACCGGGCAATCAGCAAACTGTAACCTTGGCCTTCCAGTGTTTGATAAAGCGTTTGCAAATTAATTTCGTTATCATCCACCATCAATATGGCAGGCGATGCGGGATCTTTGCTTCTGAACTGGCTGGTTTGATGTTCTCTATCTTCAGTCATATTTTGGTTTCATAAAGTAATTTAATGTATTCGTTTTCCGAATGCTTAATTACTCCGCCCTGCAATATAACGATACAAGGTGTGGATAAAACATATTTGCTCGATTTTAAAAAAGACGGAGTGAAACGACATCCACCAATATTCAATCTGCAATCTTCAATTTTCAATCCCGGCTTGTCCGGCTTGTCCGGGTTAGGGTTTATACTATTTTTTCAATAGAATTACAATTTGATTTAAAATTGTCCCACAGCTAAATAATTCTTTCGTAAGATACTAAAATCATATATTTTTGCTAATTATTTAATTTCTCTTGCCAAGCGGCCGGGATACCAAGAGAGATATAGAAAATTTCTTTTTGCCCGTCAACCTCGACTTGACTATTGTTGTAGTACGTACTACATTTACTTGGTTTCCTTATAATGTGATTTAAATCTAGCGAGGTAACAACTATGAGACAGCTCATCACTATCCGTGAGGCGAATCAGCATTTATCACGCTATGTAAATGATGTTCAAAACGGAGGAGAAATCATTATTACCCGGCGCGGTTTGCCGGTGGCCAAATTAAGCGCCTATGTGAAATCAACGGAGCTTGATGAAAAACAGAAAGATGCACGTAAGCGCAGCCTTGCCCGCATGAGGAAAGGTTATCCTCTTGGCGGGATTATGCAAGTGCGGGAGACATTGCATGAACGGTAGGCGATTAACACTTGATACGAATATTCTTTTTTATGCCATGGATCGAGAAGCCGGCGAACGCCACAAACTGGCAATGAAAATTGTTGATCGTGCAATAGTTTTCGACAGTGTTTTAACACTCCAGTCTTTATCTGAATTTTATGCTGCCGTGACCGGAAAAGATAAAATGCCAGCCCGGGAAGCAGAAGCACAAATAATAGACTGGATGGATTTGTTTCCCATCGTATCGGCAAAATCGAAATCATTAATCAGGGCGATTAAGGCAGTAAATCAACACAGCCTTTCCTTTTGGGACGCCGTGTTGTGGGCTGTCGCACGCGATGCGGGCGTGACGATGATACTTAGTGAAGTTTTTCAGCACGATCGTGCCTTAGATGGTATTCAATTTTGCAATCCTTTTCAGATAAAAAACCCACTGCAGTATATATTTAAAGATTCAGACTGAGAGCCCCTTGCCTTTGCTTCATTGCGGGGCGAAGTTTAGGCTTTGTACGGGCCAAAACAACCTTTTTTATGAACCGTGACACGCCACATATCCTTCTGATCAATCCCTGGATTCATGATTTTGCCGCCTACGACTTCTGGGCCAAACCGATGGGATTGCTGACCATTGCCGGCCTGTTAAGAGCTCACGGAGTCACCGTCTCCTACATCGACTGTCTGAATCGCTTTCACCCCCGTTCGGCTAAAAGTGACCCATTGGCAAGATATGGCCGCGGACCTTATCTAAAAACCCGTCTATCAAAACCGGAGGGACTGCAAGATGTAACGCGACATTATTCCCGTTACGGCATCAAACCACACTGGTTAAAGGCCGATCTTTTAAAACTCACCCAACCCGATCTGGTGCTGGTCACCTCGCTGATGACATACTGGTATCCAGGCGTACAGGAAACTATAGAGAATATCCGATCTGTTTTTCCGCAAACACCGATCGTGCTGGGGGGGATTTATGCCCGACTGTGTCACAACCACGCCCGGAATCACTCAGGTGCTGATCACGTTGCTGTTGAACCGGCGGAAAACAATCTTTTTCCCCTGGTGCAAAAATTTACCGGATTTTCGGCCTCCCTGGCGTTTGATCCGGCCGATCTGGATTCCTACCCCTATCCGGCCCTGGATCTTCAAACTACAATCAATTATGTCCCCCTGTTGACAACCAGGGGGTGTCCATTTGACTGCGCCTATTGCGCCTCCCGTTTTTTAGAACCCCAACGCAGGTTGCGCAGCCCTGAATCTGTAATTGAAGAAATCAAATTCTGGCATCGCAACTACAGCATAAGCGATTTTGTTTTATACGACGATGCCTTTTTAGTGGATGCAGCGCGGCACGCCATTCCGATTTTAGAAGGGATTTGCAGCAGCGATCTCAAGGTACGTTTTCACACCCCGAATGCACTTCATATACGGGGAATCAATGCAACGACTGCCCGGCTTATGTATCGAGCGGGTTTCAGCACATTACGGCTCGGCCTTGAAACTGCAGAATTTGATCACCGCCAGGATTTAGATCAAAAAGTTTCCGAAAAGGAGTTTAAGCGAGCAGTAGACTGCCTGATCAAAACCGGCTTTAATAAAGATCAGGTTGGGGCGTATTTACTCGTCGGCCTGCCCGATCAAAAAATCAGCGCCGTCGAGCAATCCATAATAACGGTAATCGACAGCGACATCAAGCCGGTACCGGCGTATTACACGCCCATTCCCCATACCGCCCTGTGGACCAAGGCAGTCGCCGCTTCGCGCTATGATATCACTGACGATCCGGTATTCACCAACAATGCCATTATGCCCTGCAGCAAAGCGCCCTTCTCCTGGGAAATGCTAACGCGTTTGAAAGAATCAGCTGAAAACTCCATCAGATGATGTAGTTTGGAATTTTGAATTTGGGTCATTGGGATTTGTTTGGGATTTGTTGTTTGGTGCTTGGAATTTTCATTGATTGATTCAATTATTTCTAATAATAAGAGATGTATAAGATTAATCTATAAGCGAGAAACGGAGACATACATATGCTTCACCTGAAATCAGTAAATTTAAAAAAACAAAAGATAGAAACCCTGGCAATTCCAGTATGCGAAGATAAGGATATCCATCAAGATCCAGCTATTCAAGCTGTTATTAAAAAGGCGCTTAAGCTGAATGAGTTCAGTGGAAAAAAAGATGAAGCTGTAACTTTTTACGATTTACCGGAAATCAAAACCCGGCGGGTAATGCTGGCAGGTCTCGGTAATTTTAAAAACCTTGACCGTGAAACCTTGCGCACGATGGCCGGCAAATCCGTGAAAAGCTGTATAAATAACGAGCTGGCAAACTTGTGGTTCGCCGTACCCGCAGCAGAAAAATTGGATTTAAAGCCGTCTGAAGTCATAGAGGCAATGCAGGAGGGCGCTTATCTCGCCAATCACATTTTCCAAAAATACAAGGGTGAGAAAAAGAATAAAACGCTCAAGCAGCTTAATTTCCTGGTTAATCGCCAGGTCGCCGGAAAATTTCGTCACCTGTGCTCAAAAGTCGCTGCGGTTTGTGAAGGGACTTACCTGGCCCGTGAGTGGGTCAATACCCCTTCAAATGAAAAGACGCCGGAAAAATTTACGCGCTCCATCGTCAACCTGGCTAAAAAGCAGGGTCTTAGAGTTCAGGTGATCAATGAAGCCCAATTGAAACAAAAAAAATTCGGCGCCCTGCTGGCCGTGGCTGCCGGCAGTCAGAGTAAACCCAGCCTGGTCGTACTGGAGCATAAGGTCCCGGGCGCTAAAAAGACGGTGGCCCTGGTCGGAAAAGGCGTAACTTTTGACTCCGGTGGCTTGAATATCAAAACCGGCGGCTCTATGGCAGATATGAAGTGTGATATGTCCGGGGCGGCCGCCGTGGCCGCCACCTTAATTACGGCAGCCCGGTTGAAAAAGAAAGTCAATATTATCGGCGCCATTCCCATTGTCGAAAATATGCCGTCCGGCCAGGCAATTCGGCCGGGAGATATCATTCGAAGTTACGCCGGCAAAACAATTGAAATCGGAAATACGGACGCCGAAGGGCGGCTGATCCTGATCGATGCCATGTCTTACGTAATAAAAAGATATAAGCCGCAGATGCTGGTTGACCTGGCGACCCTGACGGGCGCTTGTGTCGTCGCGTTAGGAGAAAAAATTGCCGGGGTATTTTCAAATGATGATGATCTGGCGGCTTCAATCACGGCCGCGGGGGAAAAAACCCACGAGCGCTGCTGGCGCCTGCCGCTGCCCGATGATTATAAAGAACTTCTCAAAAGTGATTTTGCGGACATCAACAATATGCCCAGCAGCCGCAATGGCGGCGCCGTCACCGCCGCGCTGTTCTTAGCCGACTTTGTCGATGACACCCGCTGGGCCCATATCGATATTGCCGGCCCTGCATATCACAAAAAGGAAAGTGATTACTGCGGCCCGGGGGCAACGGGTTTTGGTGTGAGATTACTGACGGAATTGTTGGGAAAAATATGAACCCATAAGCGAGAGAATATTTTAATATAGGAAGAAATAAATAGCTGCTGAAAAAATGAACATTGAACATCGAACACCGGACGTCCAGCATCGAACAAGGCCTGACATCGGATTTTAGGAAAAAAGTGAAATTAAATTGCAGAGCGAAGCGACATCATTATTCGACGTTCGGCGTTGAAATTTCGATGTTCAATGTTCGGTCCATATGGATGGGGATTCCACTTAGAGCGGGGTCCTGCCTACGATTGATGAATAACAGAGGCAACAATTATTTTTTGTTGGGCCAGGCTATGTACTTGTGATTTATTAAGAAACCTGCCAAATAAGGTCATTTTTCAGGCTGAGGGTATCTTGACTGGAGATCTCCCCCAGTTTTTTTCTCACACTCTTCATTGCCCCGAACGGCAGCTATGTTTCTGTTAGTTCCCGCCTGCGCACCGGAATGCCCGAGCGCAGAGTTTCAGAGTCCAGAGAGTCAGAGTTCAGAGGAAAATGGGGACAGCACCACTCGAAAACCGATGAGGTCGTTGCGGAAGTCGGGACTGTTCCTGCGGCGAATGGCGCACCGTACGTCGTCCCGGTAGTAGTCAAACGAGCCGCCACGCAACACACGCGCGACGTCATTGCCTGCCGCCAAATCCTCTCTGCGGCTATCCTTTGGATCAAAGGGATACTTGAATTCCGGCTTATCCGATTCTTTTCCCCACAGATTCCGGGTCCATTCCCACACGTTGCCGGCCATATCTGCCGCGCCAAAGGGACTGTCCCCTCCCGGTGAGTATTGGCCTACAGGCGTGGTTTCTCCGGGCCCCTCTTCCCCGCTGTTCACCTTTTTTGCGTCCCAGTCATTTCCCCACGGATATATCAGGCCGACTTCGCCCCGCGCCGCTTTCTCCCATTCCGCCTCGGAGGGTAGCCGGTAATTCTTACCGCTCTTTTCGCCCAACCATTGGCAATAGGCCGTCGCATCATGCCAGGATATATAAACTGTGGGGTGATCCCCTTTGTCCTGGGGGTAGATTTCATCTTCCCAGTTCCGGGGGGCCGGATGCCTGGTTTCACGCACAAAGACCTGGTATTCGGCATTGGTCACCGGGTACTTGCCGATGCGATATTCGGGAAGTTCAACAGGGTGCTGAGGCTTCTCGTCATCTCCAGCACTTTGGTCTTTATCATCAGAACCCATCAGAAAGGATCCCGCCGGGATGCGCACCGTCTCCGGTTCAAACACGTCACGCGGGGTTTTGACCGGTGCCGCCTTCGGGGCTTCGGCCCGGCGGGTAAGGGTGAAATAGAGGCGCAATTCTTCCGGCGAAAGGCCGATAAAATTGACATCCGGCATCTGCTCAGGATGCAGGGTGAGCAGTTTGCGCACTTCAGTGCGGTGAATATATGGCGCAAGGGCGGGAGGCGGCTCCAATCGCTCCCTCGCTTCACTACCCTCTGCGTCTTTGCCTGTTTTGAACGCTTCTCGCAAGTATCCCTCCAGGTCGCGCAGCAGCCGGGGAGTGATTTTGAGCACGTCATAAAGTTCCGGGTAGACGTGCTGTATGGCCACCACTTTCGCCAGCCTGACCGGTTTTATCGGCCGGGCTTCCCGCTTCTCGGCCAATTGCCACAGCAGCAGGAAGACATTGACGGTCCGCTTGATTTGCCGGGGGTTGTCCCCCAACCCTTCGGTAAAGACCTTCGGACAATCTTCGTGCGGCCACACATCTACCAGCCCGTGTACAAAGTCTGAAACTTTGCTTCGATCAATGGGTGGGATCTGGAAAGGGAGTTGAATGATCTTTTCAAGATAGCGCGGGCCATCAATGAGAAACCCTCGCTGTTTTTTGTCCGCCGGCCCCGTTGAGATTCCAATTTCGCGGTACTTGATTTCGATACCCCGTGCGATTACTTCCTGGTCGAGACCCAGGATAAATACGCACTCGGGCACATCGAGAAAAAGCTTGATGGCTTCCAAAACCTCGACTGCCTTTTCGGGCAGACAGCGGTCCAAATCGTCCACGAAAACGATCAGGCGGCGATGCTTCGATCTGATATGGCTTTTAATCAGATTTTCGAATTTTTCTTGAAACTGATCCAGGAACTGCACGTGCTCGATGCGAATTTTGGAACGCTCCCGATGGATGGCGGAAACAAATTTTGCGACCGCGTCTTCTATCCCCTGACCGGGTGATGTTTTTATCAAATCTGACAGGATGCTCCCTCCGGGAATAAACGACAATCCGACCGTCAGCGCGCCCTTGCTGAGTCCGGATGCCATCTTGCTCCAGTCGATCTGAATGCCTCCGGCTTCTTCTCGTTCTACGGTGCGATACAACGCCGTTTCCAGGTCCGTCAACTCGTCCCGGGCTTTCCCGGAATCATCTGACGGGTCCGTGGGCAGGGCTTTGCGCAGTTCATTAAGAACCTGCAGCAACAGGGCACGCCACAGCGTCTCCTCCCGTTCAAATTTCCAGGGGTCAAACCATACCGTGTGAAAGTCTTCCGGCAGTTTCTTTTGCACCATCTTCATCAGGGAGGTTTTGCCGGAACCCCAAGTTCCAAAGAGGCCTACGGTCAAGGGGGTACGCGTGGAAGGTGAGGCGATAATCCCTGCCAAAGTTTCCACATAAGGATTAAAGTCCAGGGCATCTTCTAAGGCCGGAAGATCATCGAGAATGTAAGCAGGGGAATTCCCCGGTTTGATTGTCTTGTCATCGGACATGTATCATTCTCCTTTCTGCTGAATAAAGGAGTAAAAAGATAAAAGCGAGACAGTTTGTGAATGTAAATTTTCAATGCAGCTGGTTATGAAAACCATATCCTGAGCCATGGGTCAAGACGAGATTGTTAAACCGCGGGGAAAGAAGATGGGTTATTGGTTATTGGTTTCGGCAAGCAACGGGAATCATTCCGATTTTTTCACCGGTCTATGAAATGGTTATCGAATGCTGGATAGGTTGCGTAGCGAACCGGATCGGCGGGCACGGTGGCCCTCCCTGCATATATCCTAAAAGCAATAGAGTAATCAGACGGAATAGGATTCTTTATTTCTAATAACGAATAACCAATAACGGCGACGCGCTCTGCCTTACCAGCCCCCCAAGATATCCTGCCCTCTCTGCCGGGCGGCTTCTTCCTGGAATTCGTGAAACCTCGTGCCGACAACCGTGGCAACGTTTGATATGACGGCATATCCCATATCCGGGTCTTTTTCAAAAAGCTGCCTGAGCCCTTCCCTTTCGACTTTGATTAATTTGCAGGACTTGCCGGTACAGTATCCGGACAGTCGATATTTATTCGGTGATGTAAAGCTTGACCAACCAAAAGCGCCGGCTTCGGCTATGGAGGAAATCGTATTTGCTTCGGATGAGCTGCTGCCGGCAACATCAAACCGCAGATCAACTTGGCCCTCTTTGACAATCCAGAGGTAGACGGCATCTTCGCCTTGTTCAAAAAGTTTGCTGCCGGCCTGAAATTCTGCTTCTTCACAGAAATTTATTATCTCAGCCAGTTGCTCATGATTAAGGCCCTGCAAGATTTGGACTTTGTCTAAAAAATCGATATCGATCATGATCTTCTCCTCTGAATATTCAGCCTCTCACAGAGCTCACAGAGCACGCCGAGTATTTTTTTCTCTGCTGACTCTGAGAGCTCGAACAAAGCCCCGCGGAGCGGGATGCAAGCATGGGCGAGAGAATCATCTTTTTTTTAATGTCGAGTGGCTAATAGATTCACTGGTAATATTAGAATTCAGCAGTATCTACGCCAGAACATAATCGGTCTGGACTTCGCCCATAAGTATATGCTGCTTGAACACCCGGCGCAGTTTCTCAGCATTCATTTTCTGGTAAACGACCGGATCTTCTCCTTCTATCTCTACCGTCAGATTGGGATGGGTGTCACAATTTCCGATACAGCCGCCGCTCTTGACCTCGATTTCCGGGCGGTCGGCTATGGCCAATTCCTCCACGAGGGCATTCATAACTTCGCGGGCACCTGCAATAATTCCGCAGGTGGCCAGATGTACCGTAATTTTAGTATTGGCGTAGGAAGGTTTCGAAGCGGAATCCTGTAATTGGCGGAAACGCTGACCAATGATTTCTACCAGGTTTGACATGACTCGATAGCCGGTTTTCGAATCCCGTTTAAAAATTTCAACCAGTTGTTCTCTTTCGATTTGAATGACTTTGCAGGATGTGGTAGCGCAGTACGCCGACAATCTATATTTATGCGGTGCCACAAGGCTTGACCAACCGAACGTCATAAATTTGGATATCGACGAGATCGTGTTTTTTGTCGAAGTCGAACGATCCGGCAAATCAAAGCGCAGATCGACCCGACCCTCGTTTACAATCCACAGGCAGGAGGCCTCATCGCCTTCACTGAAGAGTTTTTCATTTTGCCGGAATTCCATTTCGCGGCAATGGTCCTTAAAACCGGTAAGCTGGCTGTCAATCAGCCCTTTGAACACCTCTACACTTCGCAGAAAATCGAGACTAGTCATCTCCAGCTCCTTATTTTAATGCTAAAATAATCCCTTTGCCAACATCAAGTCACCCGCAATCAGCACCATCCCGACATCTGAAGGACTATAGCCCATTGGCCATTAAATTGCAAATCACGGCTGCTACCCTCAGCTATTGGCAGGCCCGGCGGCATGGACTTGACCAGCCAACTCAAATGCCGTCGCCGGCCACATCAAAATGGGGATTCCCTCTTCTTCGGCCTTATCCACGGTTTCCTGATCGGGCTCCTGCCCACCGGTTAAAATGATGGCTGCCATCTCGTGCAACACGGCCACCGCAACAATGTTCTGATGGGTTTGCACGGTCAGCCAGATACAGCCATTGGGCGCATTGGCCATCACGTCACTTAACAGGTCGCCACAATACCCCCCTTGGATTTGACGGTCAAGATGCTTGCCACCGGCTGCCACATGCAGATTAAACTTTTCTGATAATTCTTTGACGTTCATGTATTACCTTTCATTTCCCAACGTTATATAATACTTTCGATTTATAAAGCCGATCGCCAGGCGGATAAAAAAGATAATGCTATCTATAACATGCTATTTTGAAATTCAAGAGCAAAAAAAGTTAAGAGAATTGATTTATTATCATCTTTCCGCTATAGTGGCTCTGTCTATTGGAAAGCCGTAGCCTGTATCTTGCTTGAAACTTAAAGAAACTTTGAACGCCTCAGACTCACGCAAAATTCAGGTCGAAAAACAATATAAAATCATTTTGTTTATATACACAGCGTTTAACACGTGTATCCTTATACGTTTGTTTGAAAACCACACGATTCATAGTGGTTAGTACTCAATCAATATATTAGGACGCTGTCTAATAACCATCAGCCTCAGTTCGGCTGATGCCGGGTGAATCAGATCATGGGCAGTCAATCACAATTGCCAAAAAATGATACCACCGCAACATCCACTGCTTTTAAACTGGATCCCGCTCAAATTATCGATCTGCTGCCCTGCTATATATCGATACAAGATCGTGATTTTCATATTCTCTTTGCCAATCGGCAGTTTCAATCCGACTTTGGTGATGCCATCGGCAAGTTATGCCATGCCGTCTACAAGGGATCTCGAACTGTATGCCCGGGCTGTCCCGTCCAAAATACCTTTCGTGACAAACGTGCCCACGTTAAAGAGGAAACCGTGCAGCTGGCCAATGGCAAAATCTGTCAAATTCTCATTCAAACATCCCCGATTCTTGGCGATGATGGCGAGGTGGCGGCAGTTATTGAAATGTCCACCAACATCACCGAAATCAAAAAGAGTCAAAAAGAATTAAAAACCCTGGGCCAGTCGATTACGCTGCTGTCCCATGGCATTAAAAATATCCTCGAAGGCCTTGAAGGGGGCGCCTATGTGGTTGATGAAGGCTTCAAGGACGACGATTTGCCGCTTGCCAGAAAGGGTTGGAATATTGTTAATAAAAATGTCATCGAAATTACCGATGTCGTAAAAAATATTCTATATTCCTCTAAAAACCGCCCCCTCAAATACGAAGCTGCATCTCCCGGCCGGCTGGTCAAGGATTCAATCGACCTGTTCAAGGAAAAAGCCGCCGGATTGAATATTCAGCTAAAAACGCAGATCGCCCCCCGGCTGCCTGAGGCTCAGGTGGACATTGCCAGTGTGCGCCGGATGCTTAACAATCTGATCTGGAATGGTTTGCAGGCCTGCCTGAATGATAAAAATAAAAAAAATCATACCGTCACGGTCAAAACAGACCGTTATGATGACGATCATTTTTATTTTGAAATAACTGATAACGGCATCGGGATGGACCAGGCCACCCGACGCAATATTTTTGAAGAATTTTTTTCAACCAAAGGCAGTGCAGGGACCGGTCTGGGCCTGGCGGTGGTTGAAAAAGTCGTCAATAAACACGGCGGCCGCATTGAGGTCAATTCGACACCGGGTAAGGGAAGCCGGTTTACCATTATTTTTAAATTTTGAAATGCTCTAATTGGACGACACATTTTATCTTGACGAAACGGTGCAAATAATTCATACCATAGTGGTCAGATATGAAATAGTTAGCCCTGATGGTAACAATCGGTTCGTCATCAATCTATGCCCCAATTGAGCGATTTTTTACTCGATCTGCACGGATCTCTCCGTAAATAATCGCACAACTTCGCTTAAAGGAGACAAACAGAGGAGAGCCTTATGGAAAAAAGCCTTAAAATTGTTTTGGTCGATGACAACACCGATTATCTGTTTACCATGGAAACATTTCTTCAACGTAACGGTTTCGAAGTATTCACAGAAGATGATGGCCAAAAAGGATTGGATCTGATCCGCCAAGAAAATCCCGATATTGTATTGCTGGACGTAATGATGGAGTCACTTTTCTCTGGGTTTGAGCTTTGCAAAAAAATGCGAACCGAAGATGATTTGAAACATATTCCAATCATCGGTGTCTCCGGAATGGGTGACGAATTGGGCATCGACTACAAGCAATGGCCGGATTTTGAGTATTTCAGCCCGGATGCATTTCTCGATAAACCGGTTGACAAGCAGCGATTGCTTAAATTGATTCCGGAAACCATCGAAAAAGCCCGCAAACGTAAAAAGCGTCCGAAGTGGAAAGAAAAAATGGATAAAGAATGGGCCAAAAAGGCATCCAGTTCGCAGTAAACTAAGCTGCTGAAATTCATTTGCCTCATTTCTCCTATTTTTTGTTCCAAAGTATCCGATGGCAAATTAGACTGGAGATTATTGGACCATGTTCGATTATCTGCTTTACACCTCTTTGATCATTTTTCTCCTCGGTTCAATCTATAAAGCTTCCAATTGGTTTACTAAAAACATCGGATTTGTCGACCCAGCCTTTACAATCACCCAAAGATTAAAGGCAGCCGGCGGCGGCATCCGGCGGGTGATTTTTAGCACTAAGATACTGGTGGTTCTAAAAGCGATCGTAATTGACGTGCTGCTGCAGGGGAGGGTTTTTAAAGAAGGTATTGTGCGCTGGCTGGCACACATGCTGATTTTTTACGGCTTCATGCTGTTGTTGCTGATGCATGCGATGGACTCCGTCATAACCGAGGCCTGGTTTGATGATTATTACGCGACGGTAAACCCTTTTTTCTTTTTGAGGGATTTTTGCGGTGCCATGGTATTGACCGGAGTTGCCCTGGCTGTATTTCGCCGCTATCTGTCAAAAACGCCTCGTCTGCGAACCGGCGTCAGGGATCACTATGCCATCATCATCCTGGCTGTGATAATGCTATCCGGCATCGGTTTGATCGGACTTAAGATATCATCTCACAGCGAGTTTATGCTCATGGTGCAAGACTATGCCGGCCTGGATGATGAGGAGGAGATTCAAGCCCTTGAAGCTGTATGGGTGAAAGATTACGGCCTGGTCTCACCCAATGTGCAGGGCCCGTTTGATGAGGATCTTTTAGCTGCCGGTCAGGAAGTGAACGAAGGCAGCTGCCTGGAATGCCATGCGTCGGCCCAATGGGCATTTACCGGATATATCCTGGCTAAAATCATCAAGCCCGTGGCAGTCCGGCTCGATCAGGTCAACGGCATCACCATCCTGTGGTATATTCACATCATCGCCTGTTTTGCCGGGCTGGCCTATCTACCATTCAGTAAAATGTTCCACATCATATGCACGCCCATCAGTCTCATCGCCAACCGGGTCATGGATCCCCGGCATTCGGCACCGGCCAACATATTGACGCGCCAGGTCATGGAATTGGACGCCTGTACCCATTGCGGCAGCTGCAGTCTGAATTGTTCCGCCGGCATGATTTATGAAGCTGTCGGAAACAGGTTCATATTGCCATCCGAAAAAATGGCTTACCTGAAAAAAATGGTATGCGGCAAAAAGCTGGATAATGAGCAGCTGCATGCTATCGCTGAAGGTGTTTATCTTTGCACCAACTGCGACCGCTGCACGGTCCACTGCCCTTCCGGAATCCGGCTAAAGGAATTATGGTTTAGTGTCAGGGAAGCGTTGCTGCAAAAAGGCCCGCCGCTGACCCCCGTATTGACACCATTTTCATTTGCACGCGGTGCCGTGGTGAAAGAATACCTCAGAACCGATGAATATATTTTACCGATCGAAAAAGCCGCTGAAAAAGTTGCCGGCCCATCTGCCGAATTTATAAAAAGTGAGGCGGTTATCCCTTTGAACGTCAAACCGGATGAGCCCCGTCAATTCAAGCCCGGGGGCAACACGTTTTCCCATTGTTTCAGCTGCCAGAGCTGCAGCGCGGTTTGTCCGGTAGTCGGAAATTATGAAGACCCGGAACAGGTGCTGGGACTGCTGCCCCATCAAATTATGTGCAGCCTGGGGCTGGATTTAAGCGACATGGCCAGCGGAGCCAAAATGGTCTGGGACTGCCTGACATGTTACCAGTGCCAGGAAAATTGCCCGCAGCAGGTGGAAGTGTGCGACCTGCTGTATAAATTGAAAAATGTGGCGGTGCAGAAGGCGGGTATCGGTTGAGCGATGAAACTCGATGAATAGATAGGGAGACCAAATGAAATTCGCATTGTTTCAGGGCTGCAACATACCTGCCAGGGTGAGTCAGTATGCGCATGCCACAGAGGCCGTTTGCAACAAATTGGATATTGAACTCATCGAACCGGATCAGTTCAATTGTTGCGGATATCCGGCCCGCAATATTGATCAGCGCGCATTCGTGCTGTCGGCGGCCAAAAATTTGGCTGTGGCCGAAACGGCCGATCTGGATATGATGGTGATGTGTAAATGCTGCTACGGCTCCCTTAAAAAGGCCGAATTCATGTTAGGCGAAGATCCGGATCTGAAAAAGGATATTAATACAGTCCTGGCCAAAGAAAAACTACATTATGAAGGCCGGGTCAGGATCAAACATTTGCTGACAGTGTTGCACCGTGATGTGGGAGCCGACAATTTGAAATCCTTGATTTCGAAGTCTTTCAATGGCCTGCAAATCGCGGTCAGCTACGGCTGCCATGCCTTGCGCCCGAGCAAAGTCACCGGTTTCGACGACCCGGTGGCGCCTAAAATTTTTGACGAACTGGTGGAAATAACCGGTGCCTTTAGCGTTGAATGGACTCGCAAATTGGATTGTTGCGGTGCGCCCTTAACCGGCATCAACGATCGGCTGGCAATGGACATGGCCGCCAAAAAGATTGCCAGTGCCAGAGATGCGGGAGCACATTACCTATGCACGGCATGTCCTTACACCCATATCCAGTTTGATTGGGTTCAAAGTCAGATGGCAGCCGATTCCGACGACTGGGAACCGCTGGCCCCGATTCTTTATCCCCAGCTGCTCGGATTATGTATGGGAATTGATGAAACGACTCTGGGGCTGTCCAATAACCGGCTTGAACTGGCCGATATTTCTTCATTCTTGATGACGGAGTGATTATGTCTTCAGCAAACTTAGGTGCGGTGATGGTAGTCGGCGGCGGAATCGCCGGGATGCAGGCTTCCCTGGATCTGGCCGATGCCGGTTACTATGTCTACCTCGTAGAAAGGTCGAGTTCGATCGGGGGAATGATGTCCCAGCTGGACAAAACATTCCCAACCAATGACTGTGCGATGTGAATCATTTCACCGAAACTGGTCGAGGTCGGCCGGCACATCAATATCGAATTGCTGACGCTCACGGAAGTTGACAGCGTCAGCGGTGAAGAAGGCAATTTCGAGATCAATTTGATCCAGCACCCGCGCTACGTGGACATGGATAAATGTATCGCCTGCGGCGTCTGTGCGGAAAAATGCCCCAAGAAGGTTGCCAATGAATATGACGCAGGCCTTAACAAACGCAAAGCGGCTTACGTGCAGTACGCCCAGGCCGTTCCGCTAAAATATGCCCTCGATGCCAAACAATGCATCTATCTGATTCGCGGCAAGTGCAAAGCCTGTGAAAAATTCTGTCCGGCCGATGCGATCTTCTTCGATGACCAGGAAAAGAAAATCTCACTGAAGGTCGGTGCTGTTGTTCTGGCGTCCGGCAGTAAAACCTTTGATCCCCTGACGTATGACACTTACGGATATTTAAAATCGGACAATGTGGTTACCAGCCTGGAGTTTGAAAGAATCCTTTCGGCTTCAGGTCCCTATGGTGGACATTTGGTCCGGCCCTCCGATAAATCCGAACCCCAAAAAATCGCCTGGCTTCAATGCGTGGGCTCGCGCGACACCCATATCGGCGCCCGGGGATACTGTTCCGGAGTCTGCTGCACCTATGCGGTCAAGGAAGCCATTTTAGCCAAAGAGCACAGCAAAAACGGCCTGGATGCGGCGATCTTTTATATCGATATTCGAACCTTCGGCAAGGACTTTGAACGGTATTATAACAAAGCCAGGCAGGAATTGGGCGTACGGTTCATCAAGTCGCGCATTACGCATGTCGACCCTGGGGACGAAAACGGCAGACATCTCATCCGCTATGTCGACGGCGCCGGCAAATCAGTGGCAGAAGAATTCGACATCGTCGTGCTGTCGGTGGGTCTGGGTATCAATGATCAAACCATCGCTCTGGCTGAGAAACTGAACGTCGAGCTAAATCATTATCATTTTGCAGATACCGGCAGCTTTGACCCGGTCCAGAGTTCGCGACCCGGTATATATGTCTGTGGTGCCTTTCAGGGCCCCAAGGATATTCCGACCTCGGTCATCGATGCCAGCGCGGCGGCCGGCAAGGTCGGAAGCAAGCTGTCTGATGCGCGATGGACCCTTACCAAAACCAAAGAGTTGCCCGAACAAATTGATGTTAAAGGCGAGCCGCCCAGAATCGGTGTCTTTGTCTGCTGCTGCGGGACCAATATCGCCGGGTTTGTCGATGTACCGGCGGTGGTGGAGTTCGCCCAAACCCTGCCCAATGTTGCCTATGCCGAGCAGAATCTGTTCAGCTGCTCCCAGGACACCCAGGGCCAAATATCTCAGGTAATTAAAGCGCATCGTTTGAACCGGGTCGTGGTATCAGCCTGCACGCCCAAAACCCACGAGCCGCTTTTCCAGGAAACGCTGATTAATGGCGGTCTTAACAAATATCTTTTCGAGATGGCCAATATTCGCAATCAGTGTTCATGGGTTCATAAGGACGATATGGCGACGGCCACTGAAAAAGCCAAAGACCTGGTCAGAATGGCGGTGGCTAAAGTCGCGCTCTATGAACCGTTAGAGGAGCCGGTAACGAAAATCAACCAGGCCGCATTGGTCATCGGCGGCGGTGTTGCGGGCATGACCGCCGCCAGGACTTTATCACAGCAGGGGTACAAAACGCACCTGGTAGAAAAGCACGGTGAACTTGGCGGTCAGGCACGGCATATCAATGAAACCTGGAAAAATGAACCCGTCGGACCCTTTTTGCAGGCTTCGATCAGCAACGTCCAATCCGATAAAAACATCGAAGTCCATCTGAACGCATCCGTTGAAAACGTCGAAGGCTTTGTCGGAAATTTCAAGACCACGATCCGAAACGGCGCTGAATCGACAGTGATCGAACATGGCGTCACGCTGATCGCTTCGGGCGCAGCGGAGTTCAAGCCGGACGAATTATTATATAACCGGGATTCGCGGGTCTTGACCGGCCTGGAACTAAAACAACAACTCAAAGACAATTCATCCTTTCACGCTTGCCGCACGGCGGTATTCATTCAATGTGTCGGATCACGCAATGCCGAGCGGCCCTGGTGTTCAAAGGTTTGTTGCACGCAATCCATCAAAAGTGCCCTTGACCTGAGATCGATTAATCCTGACATGCATATTTACGTATTGTACCGGGATATAAGATCCTATGGCCTGCGGGAAGATCTGTACCGCGAAGCCCGGGACCGAGGCATAAAGTTCATCCGCTACAACAACGATCACGGAATCGCTGTTAAGGCGGCCGATGGTGGTTTGAGAATCAATTTCAGCGATCGCGTTCTTCGGCGAGCAATGGTCATTCAAAGCGACCTGTTGATTTTAGCGAGTGCCGTTGTGCCGCAAAAGAACAATCCTTTGGCGCAACTTTACAAAGTGCCCCAAAATGCAGACGGTTTTTTTGCCGAAGCGCACGTCAAACTGCGACCCAATGACTTTGCGACCGACGGCGTTTTCGTGTGCGGTTTGGCCCATGCACCTAAACCCATCGATGAATCCATCGCCCAGGCCCAGGCTGCCGCTTCGCGGGCCGTAACCATATTATCGGCCCTGGAGATTTCAGTCAGCGGCACGGTGGCCCTGGTGGACCCGAGCACCTGCAGCCAATGCGGCGTGTGTGTTGCGGTGTGCCCCTACTCGGCCCCGAAATTCAATGAAAACTCCGCCAAGGCCGAAATCCAGTCAACACTGTGTAAGGGATGCGGGCTGTGCGTGGCATCCTGCCGATCCGGCGCCCTTCATCTAAAAGGATTTGATACTTCCCAAATCATGGCCATGTTGACATCCTGTGTGTGGGAGGAGGCACCGTTTGAAACAACGTTTAGCTAAGGAATGAATAGTCACTAGTCATTTAAGATGTTCGACATTATTCATTAGCCATTTATCATTTCATATGGGAGAAATAATGAAGACATTTCACAACCTGATTGAAGATGTGCAAAAACCGGGGCTTTGTCATCGTTGCGGGGGTTGCGTGACGTTTTGTACGGCCGTTAACTACGGCGCCCTGGAGCTGGATGCAGAAGGCAAACCCAGGTATGGCGATCAAGATAAGTGTATTGAATGCGGCCTGTGTTATTCCATTTGCCCGGAAATTGATGAGTTGGACGAGGAAACCAAAAAAAGGCTGGGCTGGAGCCCGCCCATCGGCCGAATTATCGAAACCGGAATCGTGCGTGCAACGGATCCGAATGTTCTTGAAAAAGCGACCGATGGTGGTGCGGTTACCGCACTGTTGCTGCATTTATTTAAAAGCGGACGAATTGACGGTGCGATTGTGACCAAACCATCCGGCCCATTCCTGCGTCAACCGTTTTTAGCCGTGTCGCCGGAAGATATTCTTGAGGCGGCCGGCTTTTTTTTCGATACATCTCACGGCATGAAAAGTTTCAGCGATTATTATTTAACCCACTCCCAGATCAGAGAATTTGAGCCATTAATTCAAAAAGGGTTACAGCGCGTTGCGTTTGTCGGAACTCCCTGCCAAATAAAATCGGTCCGTCGAATGCAGATCCTCAACATTATCCCTTCCGATACGATTAAATTCTGTCTGGGCCTGTTCTGCTCCGGCAATTTTGTATTCGGGAAAAAACAACAGCAAAAGATCGCCAAAATTGGCGGATTTCAATTTAACGATGTCAAAAAGCTAAATATTAAGGAAGATCTCATCATACATCTTAACAGCGGCGAAGTCAAAACGATGATGCTCGATGAGCTTGAGTTCATGAAACGCTTTGCCTGCTATTTTTGTCCGGATTATTCGGCCGAGTATGCCGATGTGTCATTTGGCGGCATCGGCGCCGAGAAAGGCTGGACAACCATCATTACACGCACTCCGGTCGGCCGGGCGATTGTTGCCGACGCCAGATCAAAAAAGGCCATTGAAGACAATCGCAGGGGCGATTTTCAGAAACTTCATTCGCAAGCCCTCCAAAAGGTTAAGGGCTGGTCGGCCAAAAAAAAGAAGACCGCTCTTAAAAACAGAAAGCCCCTTGGAAATAAGTATCCAGGTCTGAAACAGGATGTTTGAACCTGAATTGAGTGTTTTAAATTTCAAAAATTAGCTATTGATTTGGTGACCACTTTCAGATTATCTAAGAGAACAAGATATTCGTCATGGCATTCATCATTCAGGTATTGAAAAGGCAAATTTATGAAAGCTTTACTAATATACCCCTCCTTCCCTGATACGTTCTGGAGTTTTAGACACTCACTGAAATTCATTCGCAAAAAATCTGCTTTCCCACCGTTGGGATTGTTAACGGTGGGTTCCATGCTGCCGACCGAATGGTCCAAACGCGTTATTGATTTGAACGTCGAAAAGCTCAGCGACGAGGATCTTGCCTGGGCGGATTACGCCTTTATCAGTGCCATGGTTGTCCAACGCAAATCAGCCCGGCAAACCATCGCTCGCTGCAAAGAAGCCGGTCTCAAGGTTGTGGCCGGCGGTCCGCTTTTCACCAGTGAGTACGAGCGGTTCGACGAGGTTGATCACTTTGTGTTGAATGAAGCCGAGCTGACTCTGCCCGCATTTCTGGCTGATTATACACACGGCAACCTCCAACGCCTCTATACGACACCCGAGTATGCCGATATCCAGCAAACGCCCATTCCGATGTGGGAACTCATCAATTTGAAACGATACGCATCCATGAGCATCCAGTTTTCCCGCGGATGTCCGTTTAATTGTGATTTTTGCAATGTCACCGCGCTCTTCGGGCACCGGCCGCGCATTAAGACCGCGGCTCAGATCATCGCCGAGCTGGACAGTTTGTACAATCACGGATGGCGCGGGCAGGCTTTCTTTGTCGACGACAATTTCATCGGCAACAAAAAGTATCTCATGAAAGAGCTATTACCGGCGCTGATTGATTGGCAGAAAGATAAAAAGGGATTTTTGTTCAACACGGAAGCCTCCATCAATCTGGCTGACAACGAGGATCTGATGCACACGATGGTGGAGGCCGGATTCGATACCGTTTTTATCGGCATCGAAACACCCGATGAAGAAAGTCTGGCTGAATGCAACAAAAAACAAAATAAAAACCGCAACCTGATTGAGAGCGTCAAGAGTATTCAGCGCACGGGGCTGCAGGTACAGGGTGGATTTATTGTTGGTTTCGACTCCGACGGCCCTTCAATTTTTCAGAAACAAATTGACTTTATTCAAAATAGCGGCATCGTCACCGCCATGGTGGGGCTGCTTCAGGCGCCGCCGGGTACCAAACTTTATGAACGCTTAAAAAAAGAAGGCCGACTCAGCGGCCTGCTTTCCGGCGACAACGTCGACGGCACCACCAACATCATTCCGAAAATGGACATGCGCCAATTGCTCAAAGGATATGAAAACATATTAAACAACATCTACCGACCCCGCCCCTATTACAAGCGGATCAAGACATTTTTAAGGGAATATAAAGCACCCAAGATTTCAATTAAATTGGACCTCCAGCGCTTTCTGGCCTTTTTTCGCACCTCTATCCGAATCGGTATCTTTGGCAAGGAACGGATCCAGTATTGGAACCTGGTTGTCTGGACCCTGTACCGCTGTCCAAAGCTGCTGCCGCTGGCAATCACCCTGGCCATCCATGGTTATCATTTTCGCAAAGTTTGTAAGTTGTAAAAAGAAAGGTTCGTTGGGTCACCGGTACTCTGTTATATTTCAGAATACAGATAATCCTCCATCGTTAGCAGGCGTGTCTGCACCAAATTATCAAACCGGGCTCGCTGATCGGAAGGCAGGGGGTTGCCCTTGGTGGATTTTATGTTGTTGGGGTTCACGGGTTTGCCGTTGATGCGGACTTCATAGTGCACATGCGGGCCGGTGGCTTGACCGGTCCGGCCCACTCTGGCAATAGTCTGTCCCTGTTTGACATAGTTGCCTTTTTTAACCAGCAGGCGGCTGCAGTGGCCGTAATAAGTCTTGTAACCGTTTGGATGGCGGATGACCACTAATTTACCATAGCCGCTACGCCATCCGGCAAACGCCACGGTACCACCGGCGGTGGCAAAGATGGAAGTACCGTGAGCAGCGCTATAGTCAATACCGGTATGACGCTTGTATTTTTTTGAGATGGGGTGGAAGCGTCGTATTGAGTAGGATGAGGTGCGCATGCCGAATTTGACCGGTACGCGCAGGAACATCTTGCGCAAAGGGACGCCGTTTTCATCATAGTAACCCGTCTGACGGCCGTCGTCGAAATAGAACGCCGAAAATTTTTTGCTGCTGCCGATGTATTGGGCGGCGATGATTTTACCGTACTTTATAAATTGGCCGTTCAGGGAATATTTTTCAAATAGGACCCGGATGCTATCCCCCTTGCGGGGATAAAGGTAGAAGTCGATATCCCATGAGAAGATATCGGCAAAGGCGGCTACCAGGTGGCCGCTTTCGCCCTGTCCGGTAACGGCCTGATAAAGGGAGCTTTCAATGGTAAAGCTTCTGGCAACGGTTTCCTTTTCCAGTGAAATTTCCCGGCGGTAGGTGTAGAAATCACCGTTATCAGTTCTGACAGCTACAAAGTGATTTGTCAGACCCGTTTTATAGGTCAGTTTCTGCAGCTTCTTTTGGGGTGTCAGGCAGATCTGGTATTCATCTTTGGGGCGGGCGTTGCGAAAATCGAAAATCCCCTCAAACGATCGTGTCAGGGACAGCACTTCGGAAGGGGCAATACCGCAGCCGACCAGCACGTTGTATATCGGCTGCCGGCCGATCCGGCCGTCAATGATCGTCAGCGGCAAATTGGCGGCTGGTGTCGCCGGATTTTCGACCTGGGAGTTGGCCGGCGAACCCGCGTCACATTGGGCCGGCAATCGGACGGCAAAGACGGAATCAAACATCGCTAAACAGAGGATCATCACGGGGATCAGGACCATCGCCATTGTAGCGGAGCGTTTTCTAAATTGAGCCATCGGTTTCAACTGATTCGGTTTTCGAGTATCGGAGTTCAGGTTCAGGTTATCGAATTGACAATTTTCGCGTTTATATCGGAACGCCAACGGATTGTCAACAAGCGCCTGTTGCCATATATCGGCAAATTTCCGGATTTCTTGAGTTTCTAATCACTCTGCTGCCAGAAAACATAACTGCTGCCAAGCAAAGCAATGGCAATGGTAAGATCCAACGTAGCAATGCCAAGTAAGAAAGGATAATTTCCGTGGGCAAAATATGATAAAGCTGCACCGATCAGAATCATTAACAATAACAGCAGGAAAAAAACCGGCCTGAATAGTTGCCAGAGTTTCGGTTGATCCAGAGCGGCAATTCGAACCAAATTTTTACGGCAACTTTTGCTGAAAAGAAACTTGGCTTTGATGCCGCCGAGCAGTAAGGCAACAATTGCTGCAGACCATGGCCAGTGCTTATCCGGTTGAATAAATTTTGCCTCCAACAGAAAACCGCAGCCCTTAATCAAAAGGACAGTGCCGCCGACATACCAGACAAGCGCCGCCAAAATATGCAAGGCACGATGAGAGACGGTTAGCAAGGGCAGTAAAATTCCTCCTGGAGGAATTGAGGGATTGAAATAAGAATTTAGGCATTGCGAATTTAGGAATTTAGGAATTGAAGGTATCCTGTCTATATAATCCCTCAATTTTCTAATCCCTTAACTCCCCAATCCCTCAATTCCTAAATCCCTGAATTCCTGAATCATCCCTATTTCAATACGTAACGATATCTTCTTTAATGATCGCGAAATTGATTTCGTCCGGATGGTTATTATAAAGTGTGATGTGCTTTTTGATGATGCCCAGTTGGTTTTCTAGTTTCAATTTGTATTTCTCTGCCAGGTGAGGGCTCTGAAATAGAATATTAAATTGGCGCTCAATGGCGTCGGTAGGAAACTCGTGGCTCTTGGCAATGCTATCCAAATAGGCGTGCACAAAATAATCAACAACTGCATCGCAGGTGCGAATTTGTTCCCTTAAATTCGCTAAATTCGCATTTAGCGACTCCATTTCCGATTCAGGCAACGCCTGTGTTTCCAGTCTCTTGAGATCCTCAAGTTCATTTTTCAGCTGTTTGCATTGAAAGGCAAAATTGTGGATCGATTCGGCCGCAAAAAGGGCTTTCCAAATAACGGCCTCGAAAGCCCCCGTTTTCTGATCAGCAATTTGTGCACTTAATTTACTGATAAAACCTTTGATTAGAAAAAGGTTTTTCTGCGCCACTTTATCTTTGGTATGGGCGATCAGGCGCTCGATTTCGCCAACCATATCACGGCCGGGATCCAGTTCTGTCGCGGCATCGGGCCGTCGTTCCGTTCGCGAGACATCACGCCATTGCTGTTGCAGGGTATTATTCCGGTTATGCGGATTGACGATACCCGACAGCACGACCCGAAATCCTAAATCGGTGCTGCGAAAAGCACCGTCTTTGAGAAAATACGGCATCTCTTCACGCCGCCCCGGCAAAATCTCCGATATACGTTTGCGATAACTGCCCCCTTTAACAAGGAACCCGCCGGCTGCTCCGTGCAGGCGCGAGTCAATCGAGAATCTAAAGGGGTCTAGCAACATTTCGGCTGCGTTTCCGGCAGTATCAAAGAGGCCCAGCGGATTGCCACACCTGGAACCGATCCAGGCCAATTTTTCAGTGGGTTTGGCTGCATCCGCCCCGGTGTACACAGCATAGTCGGAGTAAGTGCGGTTTTTCAAAGGAAAGAAATCTTCCCGATTGAGTTCAGATTCGGTTATCAGATGTCCGCCCCGCGCAGCATACTCCCATTCTGCTTCGGTCGGCAGCCGAATATAGCCGGTGCGTCCGACGTCAAATTCAGGCAGCGAATCGGGCCTGTTTTTGAGTAACCATTCCGTGTAGCGTCTGGTAAACTCAACGGCCTCAAACCAGGAAATATTCGTTATCGGTCGGGGGTCGTCGGAGGTGAAACGAACATCCCATCCCGGGCAAACGCCATCCATGATGGCCTTCCACTGAAAGGTCGCAATCTCATATTTGCCGATGAAGTAATAAAAGCTTTTTGACGGCTTATCATCCGGTCGCGAACAACGGCCGTTTCCCTTGCGATTGAGATCGCGCAACTTGGCCTGCCAGGAATCAGGCAAATCCTCGAGCGTAAATGCTCCGGCCAGGTTCGCTATACGCTTGCCTTCCATGAAACTCTGGTCCGGTCGTCCGCAGTTTTCACAGCCAAGGTGGAGCTGCCGGTCCCCCAGGTAGTATTGAGCAGAAATACACACCGGCCGCAAGATCAATTTGCCGCCGCATGGCATCGGCAGTTCAAAGTCGCCCTCAAACGGTGTGGGGTTTACCATGTCTCTAATAATGGGAGTTTGGGACAAGCGCTTGGTGTTAGGTGATGGACACTCCTGGGCCGATGCTGTCCAGGCGGACAAGGCCAGGGTTAAGCCAATAATCAGGGGTGCGGCCGGGATGAAGAAATACTTGACCAGGATCGTCATCGGGTCGTGCTGCACTGTTTTGGGCACAATGCCAGCGGGTGCATTATTTGCCGGAAATATAAATTTAACCGTACTAGACATCACGGATGACCTTTGATGGTTCAATTTTCGCCACCCGAAACGCGGCATAGCCCGAGGCGAGTATTGACAGCAATACCGTCAGTATCAGAGCCATCATCAAGTGCGGCAACGACAACCGGCAGACGTATTCACCCTCTGCCAGGTACTGGGCAAACAGGCTGTTAATGGTTATCTGGGAGGCAAAATACAGGCACGCCGCCAGTGTGGTGCCCAGAACCGCCGTGGTAATTGACTGAACAACCGGATACCACATCATGCTGCGTGTCGAAAAACCAATCAAACGCGTTATTCCCAGGTGGCGGCTTTTGCGATTGACATTGGCCAGTATGTTGCTTGCCATAGAGGCAAAATAGCCGCAAATTGCAACAAAGGAGATCAAGCGGAAGATAAGGCTAAAGGAGCGATCCAGACTCTGGATGACTTCGATCTCTGCGACACGGGTGTATATCTCCAATTCCTGAGCGGTCAACCAGTCACGCAATGCCGCGACATCATAAATCGATTGCGCGTAAAGTCGAAAACTCGGATATTCTTTGGGCCGGGATGGGCGTGATTTGCCCGGCCAGCCGAAAATCCGCGAACTGAAGCCGTCGCGATAGTCTTCGGTAGCCTCCAACAACGTCAGCCGCACAAAAGCAGCGTCTCTGGGATAAGCCTCAATCGGCAAAATGGAAATAACCTTCAACTCAATCGCAACCTGTTCTTTGCGACCCTGCACGGAACGGCCGACCCGTCCCTCGATTTTCTGTCCGGCAGAGACCTTCAACTTGCGGGCGACCGAGGCCGAGAGCACAATGGCATTATTCTCCGCCGGCAGCTGGCCCCATTTTTCAATTAGCGGGTCACCCGTACCCGTGGGGATAAGATCCACCGCCAGTGTTCGCGGCTTGCCCTTAATACTATGATAGAGAATCATGTTGGCTGCAATCGAGCGGGTCTGCGGAATAATAAACGCGACTCCCGGGCGATTGCCTGCCGCAGTAAACCAATCCTGATCATAACGGCCACTGCCCACCGGAGAAATCTCGAGGTTTCTCGGATCCTGGACCAGGCGATCCACCATGGTATTGATAATCCCGCTTTTGACGCCGAACAATACCAGCAGCGGCGCCAATACCGCAGCCAGTCCCAATATCGTACATGCCGACAGCAGCCGCTCATGGGAGTAATCACGCAAAGACAACCGAACGATGGTTTTTAGACCGTGCATAGTGTTCCTATTGAAAATGGTAAATTGAAGATTGAAGATTTGTGGAATACTGTCTTAATTTAAGAACCGATAAGATACCTTGAATGTTCAATCTTCAGTCTTCAATTATTTCCTACCCTACCCCGAAACCGTGGCCCTCACCGATCCTTTGGTCTTGTCCTTTTTCAACTGGAATTTAACGCGCCTGAATCCAAGTTCTTCCACGCGATCCCACTCGTGGGTTGCCACCACAAGGGTGACGCCTTTTTCCTCAGTCAGGCGAGTAAAAAGCCCCATGATTTCCTCGGCGTTGATTGGATCGAGCGAAGCGGTGGGTTCATCGGCAATGACGACAGACGGCTCGTGAGCCATCGCCCTGGCGATTGAAACTCTCTGCCGTTCTCCGACCGAGAGCTGGGCGGGAAATTTCTTCAGATGGCGATCAATACCCAGCTTTTCGGCAACCGCTTTGACTGCGTCCTGCTCCTCGAGGCCGAGTCCATAGCGGCTTAACGCTATATTGTCATAAACGGAAAGAAACGGCAGCAAGCCACCGGTCTGAAGGACATAACCGATGTAGCGCAGGCGGGCGTGGGCCAGTCCGTCTAAATTTTTTCGTTTCCAGGTATCCGCCACGTCCAAACATTTATCCTTGGCAGTAAAAAATGCAAATTCAGCGGCGCTATCCGGCTGCAGAATCATGGCCAGCAAGTCCAGCAGGGTGCTCTTACCGCACCCGCTGAATCCCACCAGGGCCACCTGTTCTCCCTGGCGAATTATCAATTCCGGCACGGTTAACTCAAAGCCGTGTTCGCCAGACCATTTTTTGGTCACACTGTTGAGCTGGAAAACGACGCGCGCTTTCTTGCCATCCTCACCTTGGGCGCTGGAGGGTATTTTATTTTCGCTTATATCCGTTTTTTTGTTTTTGCGGCCTGGCAACAACACCCCCCTCTTGAAGCTAATTTGTCTGTCTTGTGTTTAATGAGTCGTGCGGGTTAACTAACAGTTGAGTCCATGATTGAGAAAATTCCAAGCACCAAATATCAAATAACAAACAATAATCGAATTCCAATCTCCAATGATCCAAACTCGTTTGGAATTTGATTCATTGAGTATTGGGATTTATTTGGAATTTGAATTTTGTTATTTGGAATTTAATCGACATCAGTCCGTAATTAAGGAGAACTATAAAATCGCTCCGATCGATAAAAATTATAACTAGCGTATGGCCAAATTAGGGCATCATGCTCAATGGCACCCGATAGACGCTGTCGCCGGGATCAGCGGATCCGAAACTGAGCCAATTCGAAACATCGTTGTTGTACAGCTGGTAGCGCTTGATCTTGGATTTTATATCGTCCACCAGAGCCTGCTGCTCACCCACACTCATGCGATACCAGTCTTCTTCCGTCAACCGCATAATGCTGCTGCGGTAGGGAAGATCATCAAGGAATTCGCCGAGCAAACCCAACTGCCCCAAATTCTGGTTGGGCTTCAGGCTGAACTGGGTGGGGTCCCGTGAGATTTGAGCAGCCGCCGACAGGATACCCTGGAAGAAATCCCGGGCTCCGGTACGTTTGGTCCGCTGGGCCTGGTCCAATATCACCCTTAAGCGTTGATACAGGTCGCTCAGTTGATTTTTAGAAAGCAGGACGGTTACTTTAAAAGAAGGCGTGTCCGGTCGCACCAGATCCATATCGGATACCCAGGAAGTCACCACCTGGGGAGCCTGGACTTTTCCGCGCCGTCCCAGGAATTCGAGTTGCATGGCATAGCCCAGAATGGCTGCCTTACGTTCGGCCTCCGCAACAACACCACCGGTTCCGGATGAAGGCTGGTCAGGCATCTGCAAACGCTCACCGGTACTGGCAGCCTTTACGAGCCGCACCATTTGTGCCCCAACGCTTTCAACCACGCGCCCGAAAGTTTGCACGCCGGCCTTCTTATCACTCGCGTCAATGGGCAGATAGAGGTCACCGATAGTTGGATCGGATTGTCCCGTCAGCGCCCGATATTGGGCCTCGGCATAGTTAATGTTATTGAGTCTTTCCGCCAGGGGCGTCCTGAGATGGAGCACAAAAGTTCTGACACCTTTGGCGGCTGCCATATCGGCAATTTCAGCCTCATTCATACCGGTCGTGGAATAAGGATCGTCGTTACGCAGGGGACCGGCGTCTGTAATCAAAAGCATGATTCGCGACTGATAGGGTGCCCAGTTCAATTTATCGAGAGCCGTTTTAAGACCGGCAAACGCGTCTTCATTAAACGAATGTGACGAAACCCTGGCTTCTTCAGCGGCCGCCAGGGCGTTCTCGAACTCGGTGCGCTGCCTCCCGTCCCTCAGATCCGACAGGACTTTGCTGACATATCCAAGATCCGGTGTTTTTTCCGTACTGCTGCGAAAAGCAACTAGTCCAAATGCGACTTTGTCCGACAGCCCCGCCTCTTGGATGGCACCATAAATATTGCGCACAGCCTCACGCGTGCGATCGATGTAAGGTTTCATCGAGATGGTGGTATCGATAACGAATACGATGCTGGTCCGCAAATCCGATTCTTCCGGCAGCTGCCAGGTCCCCGGATCAACCGATGCAAGCTCAAGAAATTTAACCCCCTCAAAGAGTTCCACGGTCTGAAAAATCGGCATGAGATAAAAGCGCGTTCTGGAAACCGCTTCCTCGGAAGGCTCCATCGCCAGGATCGGAAAATCCTCCGGCGGTGGGGTGTTTCCGGCCTGGAAAGACTCGAATTGCGAGGCAAGCCGAATTGCTTTCTCACTGGGCGATGCCGAGCCGGCGACCTGATCAAGGGCCTGCAAATCTTTGAAAAACAGAACGGGCTGGCGGCCCTGCCGCTCGGTGAAAGTCAGGGTCAAGGCCTGCCGCCACTCGGATATTTTGTCCTCTTTAACCCAGCCGCTTAACTCACAACTGCTTGACAGCCCGACCTTTAACCAGTCGGTATCATCGGCTGAAGTTCGTTCATATACATAATAAACGGTGAAGGGCTTAATTCTTGCTTCTAGTACCGGCGCCGATCGACTGGCGGATGCATACAGATTCGCTCCGGGGTGCGTAATTACCTGTTGAAATATGGAGCGCTTGCCGGGAATGAGCAAGGGCCTACACTTCTGGGCCGGCACAGCTTTAGCCCAGACCAGCATCAGGCAAGTCAAACCGATCATTACCGCAAAAGATGCTTTAATTCGGTTAAATTTTCGAATCAGCATTGTCCATCCTTTCAGCTTTAGTAATTCAGCGCCAGGTATTTAATAAACCACGCGCTTCGGAAGAACCCTGGTTGGCCTGGTCCTCCACCCAGCTGCGCAGCTGAGCCAGCCGGGTATTAGCGTTTTCCTGTCCGCCGGCCAGGGCCTCCGTATACCAGCTATAGGCGGTTTCCGGATTCTTACGAATGGTACCGCTGGGCTCTTTATCGGTCGGATCATAATAGCGCGCGACCGCCAGTGCTGCTTCCGCAATCCCGCTTTCAGCTGCAAACTCCAGCAAAAGAAAGGCCGCATCCGCCCGCTCGGGGCTTTGCGGTAAAGACTTGGCCAGGGCCAGGGCTTCTACGGGTGATATGCCTTCTCGCAGGGCCTTGCGTGCTTTTTCCAGCGCCGGTGCATCAGGCGTGTAAGACGGTGGCGGGGGTGGCGGAATCGCTTCTTTTTTGGGCGGCAGGTTAGCCATCCGGGGCAAGTCGGCTTTTTGGGCCGCCTTCGGCTTCACCTCATCGACCTGGAATGACTGCCAGACTAAAAAGCCGGCGACAACGATGACGACCAATCCAACGATACCTGCAATTACGACAATCCACAACCGTTCCCGGGACTTTACATTGAATTCCACAGCTGTTCCTTTTAGATTATTGCTACAGGAGTAAGGTTAATTTACGAGTAGACTTTTGGAACTTTCAAACATTAACCATCCAAATACCTGGTTAAAAATTCCCTCCAGTATTGAACGCAATGGGGCTGAACCTCAAGTATCTTACATTTCGCACTTGTAAAAAGAAATTTCAGGAATTATGCGAGTTATGCTAATTATTGCTCTAACTTGCTTATATTACAACGAATAAAAAAATCTAGACATTGCCCTTTAATTGTTTT
>Ga0209791_1000083_pt1 | contig 60268 bp, 54 predicted proteins | sample WorMetTyACAVOLI1_FD_187422 | JGI IMG/M metagenome (GOLD analysis project Ga0209791, IMG submission 187422) | Marine gutless worms symbiont microbial communities from Max Planck institute for Marine Microbiology, Germany - Olavius algarvensis... ... | reverse complement strand
TGTTGCGGGTATTTGTTATTTTTTGGCGAAATTAACAACCACCCTACATATAAGGAGGATTTTTTTCAATGACTCGTATTATTACTCACTTTATGACTCATTCTAAACCCGTTTTTGGACAAGAGTGAAAAAAACAATAAATTAAAATTCCATTAAATCATATCTTTAATCTTGAAGCAGGACACCGAATGACCCTCATCGATCTGAGTCAATTGGGGTTGGCTTTCGCGGCATTTTTTTTCACCGTATGGACAGCGTGGAAAGAAATTGCAGCTGTGCAGGGTTTCTTCCGGGGTGACCGGCACATAGCCTTTGATCGGCAGGTCCGGCAACTCCGCAGTCGGGTCCGGGTCCGGAACCGCCGCGATGAGGGCCTGGGTATACGGGTGACGCGGGTGATGCACGATTTCTTCGGCGGGCCCGATTTCAACAATTTTTCCCAGATACATGATGGCAATGCGATCACAGATATACCTGGCCGTTACCAGATCATGGGTAATGTATATAAATGAAATGCCGAACTTGTCCCGCATGCGCAGCAGCAAATCCAGGATGCCGATCCGAACCGATACATCCAGCATCGAAACCGATTCGTCGGCAATCACAAAGCTGGGTTGCAGCACCAGCACACGGCCGATGCTGACTCGCTGCAGCTGACCTCCGCTGAGCAAAGCCGGATATTTATCCCAGAATTGGTCAGCCGGCTTCAGCTCCACTTCCTCCAACGTCCGCTGGATCAGAGATGCTTCCTGGGGTTTACTGTCTGCCAGTTGATGAATCTTAATGGTTTGACGCAGGGTGTCGGCCACGGTTCGCCTGGGATTCAAAGATCCGAAAGGATCCTGAAAAATCATCTGCATTTTCGGTCGAAACTGTTTGAATTCGTTTTTGCTAAGCGATGTCAGCTCGGTGTCTTTAAAGTAGACTTTTCCGTCCGTGGGCTCCGTAAGTCTCAGGATCGTTCTGCTCAATGTGGATTTGCCGCAGCCGCTCTCACCGACAAAGCCTAAAATTTCACGGTCGTCCAGCGTAAAGCTAACATCGTCAACCGCCCGCACGTACGAACGCCTACCTCCTCCTAAAGAAGAAAATACACCCCTTCTGACCGGAAAGTGTTTTTTAAGATGTTCAACTTTAAGCAGTGCGTTATTTTTCATAAATTCTGCTACTGTCAAGCTTCAGTCATTTTCTGATAAATTCGCTAATCCAGGATATCCCCGAGTACTATGGTGAAAAAATCCTGTTTATCCTTTAGATCCTGTCAAAAACAATAAAAAGATTGAATCCATTCCTTTATGCCTTAAACCTTATACCCTATACCTTAAACCGTTTACCTTTCACCCTCCACCCATCATCCAATCTGTCCCAATCAACTCAATCAGCCCATAAACCCATTCAACTAATCGATCAGGTGACACGCCACCCGATGGCCATCCTTTTCAATGACCGCCGGGTCGATGGTCTTGCATTTTTCCATGGCATGCTCACAGCGCGGTTCAAACCGGCATCCTTCCGGCGGCATGATTAACCGGGGCGGGGCGCCCGGAATGCTTTTCAGTTTCTTTTTTTCGCCCTTTAAATGGGGAAAGGCCCCGATCAGCGCCTGGCTGTATGGGTGCAGCGGGTTTTGATACATGGACACCGTATCACCCTGTTCGACGATTTTACCGGCGTACATGACCGCTACCTTGTCACAGGTTTCTGCAACAACTGAAAGGTCATGGGATATTAATATCGAAGTTAAATTGAGCTCTTTTTTTAAATTATTAATCAGGGCCAGCAACTGGCGCTGCACAATCACATCCAGTCCGGTTGTCGGTTCATCTAAAATCAAAAACTTTGGATTGCAGGCCGTTGCGATGGCGACCATGGCCCGCTGTTTCATCCCGCCACTAAATTCGTGGGGGTACGATTTGACGCGATTGCCGTTGATACCGACCAGATCCAGCTGGTTCCTGGCCCGGGCCCAGGCGGTTTCTCGGGAGACATTTTCGTGCTGTAAAATGACTTCAATGATTTGCTTGCCGATGTTCATGACCGGGTTCAGCGCATTCTGGGCTTCCTGGCGCACAATGGCAATTTCCTGGCCCCTTAACAATCGCATTTCTTCTTCTGACAGGGGCACTATGTCTCTATTGTCAAAGTAAATGGACCCCTCGACGATGCGACCCGGTGATTTGATCAGCCGGATAATGCCCAGCGCCGTGGTAGTTTTGCCGCAGCCCGACTCCCCGATCAGGCCAAAAGTTTCATTTTCCTCAATCTTGAAACTAACCCCGTCCACCGCCTGGGCCGGACCCTGGCGGGTGATGAAATGGAGTTTTAGATTATTAACTTCGAGTAAGGGCATTGATTCAATCTTAGATTAAAAAAGTTAAGATGCCGGATGACAGAGGGCAGATGACAGATGTTGGTGAAGTCGGAAAACTTCCCACTTCCAATCATTCCGACTTCCGAATTCTACAAGCCTTTCGTCTCCCGATACTGCGGTGTCATGACATCGGTTACCGCGGTGCCCAGGAGACTGAATCCCACGATCAGGATAATGATGCTGGCGATCGGTGGACCGATCCACCAGGGCGATCGTGACATGACGCCTGACTCAAAAGCAAAATGGAGCATGGATCCCCAGCTGACGCGGGTCGGATCACCCAGTCCGAGAAAGGCCAGGATCGCCTCATCGTAAATTGCGTAAGTAATCATCAACACTGCCTGGGCGAACATCAGCGGCAGAACATTCGGCATAATTTCACCAAACATCAGCCTGGCATTACCGGCCCCGATACAACGCGCAGCTTCCACGAAAGGCCTCTCTTTAATTGAGAGCACTTGAGATCGTACGACCCGGGCGGTGGTCGGCCAGCTGACAACACTGATTACCAGGATAATGTTCCAAAGGCTGGGGCCTAGAACCGCAGCCAGGATAATCATGAGCGGTAAAACCGGAAGCATCATAAAAAAATCGATAATTTTTACCAGAACCTCTTCAATCATGCCACCATAATAGCCGGCTATTAATCCGATGAGCGTTCCGGTCACAACTGTAACAAAAGCAGTGATCAGCCCGATGGCCAGTGAAACGCGGGAGCCGAAAATAATCTGGCTCCAAACGTCTCGGCCGAGGTCATCGGTTCCCAGCCAGTGCTGGGTTGAAGGGGCATTTAGAATATCTTCCCGATTTCCGCTTGCTTGTGGATCAACGGTCCCTAAATACGGTGCAAAAAGGGCTGCAATCAAAACCAGCGCAATCAGGATTGCGCCGATCCTTCCCATCGAATGCCCAAACAGCATATGGAAAAACTGATGCACGTTTTTTAAGAGAGACAAAAGCTTTTTCATTTTGCTCCCACCTTGATTCTGGGATCGATAAACCCGTAGATCAGATCAATGAACAAATTCGCCAGCACCACCGAAACGGCAAACAGTAAAAATACGCCCTGCAGCAGGGGATAATCCCGTTTGACGACGGCGTCATACACGAGCCGGCCGGCACCGGGCCAGGAGAAAACCGTTTCAGCTTCGATAACTCCCGCGATGGCAAACCCGATATTGATACCGGTCAAGGTCACCACGGGTAACAGCGCATTTCGCAAGGCATGGTTTTTGAGCACACGGGATTCCTTTATTCCCTTGCCCCGGGCGGTTGCGATGTAATCCTGGCCCAGGACATCCATCATGGAGGATCTCGTCAGCAATACATACTCGCCGATGTACCACAATATGATTGAAAAGCATGGCAGGAACATGTGCCAGGCAACATCTGTAATATACTCAAACCCTTCAAATCCCGAGGCAGGCGTGGCCATGCCGCCCAACGGAAAGATCGAGAGAAAATAGGCGAATACGAGCAGCAGGATAATCCCCAGGGCAAAGGTGGGTATGGAATACAGGGTTAAGGATGCGGTCAGAAGAAACGTATCCAGCTTCGTACCATTACGCCAACCGGCTATAGCACCCAGCGCCACACCCAGCAGTACAGCGATTATCAGGGCTGTCAGCACCAGGGCCAGGGTCGCCGGAATTCGCTCGGCAATGACCTCGACCACCGGTCGTTTCTGCCAGAACGAAATGCCCAGATCACCGCGCGAAAGCTGCTTGATATAAGCCACGAACTGGCCCGACAGGGGTTTGTCGATGCCGAACTTTTGCCGCTGCAGTTCGAGCTGTTTGGAACTGACCCGCGGATCTTTGAACATCATGCGCACCGGATCGCCCGGCGCAATCCGGAATATCACAAAATTAACGCACAGAATGGCAAAAATCGTGATAATCGCCGCAATGGCTTTGCGTGCTGCAAATCCGGTCAGGTTCACCTTTGACTCCAATCCCAATCCCGCCGAGGCGGGATTGGGAGTTATTGGTTGTTTGTTATTAGCTAGTGGTCAACAAAAAATAGCTGTTGCTGTCATTTTCAGCTCCCTGTCAAGAATCAAAATCCCCGCATAAATGTCTTGTATCTATAACGAAACCGACTGATCAATAGCGACAAATATTAAAGTTGCTTTGAGTCTTGAGCTTTCAGCTTTGAGCTATTTTTCCTTTCGCCTTTAACCTTTATCCTTCTACCGTTTACTTCTTTGGTTTAATGTGAATCATGGTCCAGGGATTGATCCAGGTGATGACACCGCCCATGGTCTGTATATAGCCTTGCCATTTATCGATTCGTACCGGGTCAATGATGTCGGGTCTCAGCATGATTGCATAGGGCAGATCCTCCGAAATCATCTTTTGCATGGCATACGAATAGCCTTTTCTTTTCCCCATATCCGTCTCGGAAAGATAGCTGTCCAGCAGTTCGTCAAATTTGGGGTTGTCATAATAGGTTTGATTCCAGCCTTCACCGCCGCCGCTGTAGCTTCGTGACAGCTCCCAGATCCAATCCGCATTGGGGCCCGGCTCTTCTTCTCCGATGGCAAAATCCCATTTGTCTTCCGCCGGTGCGTAAATAAAGGCATAGTATGTATCCAGATCCAGCGTTTTCAGGGCAATTTCGATCCCGATTTCTTTGAGTTGTTCTTTCATCAGGGTTGCCAGTTTGAGCTCCGTGCCCCAGTCCGACGGCACGATTAATTCGAACACCAGGTTCTGGCCGGTTTTGGGATCATTGCGGAGCCCGTCGTTGTCCTTGTCTGCATAGCCGGCGCTGTCCAGGATTTGTTTGGCTTTTGCCGGACTGTATTCATATTTGGGTAAGTTGGGATTATAATTGTCCATCTCCGGGTAAATGAAACTGTCGGTTTTTTTGGCATAGCCCTGGTAAACCAGATCGACTATTTTATCCAGGTTCGTGCCGTGCATGATTGCTTTGCGGACCTTCAGATCCTGGATGGGGGATTTTTTGTGCAGATTAAATGACAGCCAGATCAGGCCAATACCATCTGATCTGATAATTTTAAAATTCTTATCCCCCTCGAACTCCCGCAGAGCTAACGGACCAATGCCCGTATAGCCCATCATTTGAACCTCACCCTTTTTGGCTGCCAGGTTGAGCGCCTCCTGACCGCCATAGGCCTTAAACACCATTTCATCGACCTGTGGAGCGCCGCCCCAGTATTGCTTGTTGGCTTCAAACCAGACGTACTGCTTGGATTTAAATTCTCTGAGTTTGTAAGGTCCGGAGCCGATGGCCTTCATATTGGGGAACGATGAGAAATCGTCTTTATAAGGTTCCCAGATGTGTTTGGGCAAAATCGGCGTCCAGTATATCGGAGGGTAAGGATTGCCGTGTTTTGCCGCCAGCTTAAATTCTATTGTATGATTATCAATGACGGTGACGGATTCAAAGGTCAGATCGGGCACGTCATACGACGGCACATTTTTGGGCAGATAGTTGAATGTGAACGCGACATCATGGGCCGTAACCGGTTTGCCGTCATGGAATTTGGCATCCTGGCGCAGATAGAATCGCCAGGTCTGCCTGTCCTGGGTTTCCCAGCGGGTGGCCAGGGCCGGCAGCGCGCGGTATTCCGGGGCCGGCCCCATCATCCAAAGCTGGTCATACAGTACCGGCCAAAAAGCACAGCCCATCTCCGTGTACTGCCAGGATTCGCTGGCGCGGGGAGATTCCAGAGTTTGATCGGTGGTAAACCCGATACTGAATCTAATTTTTTTGGCATCAGCGGTCGGTGTCATCTGAAATACTAGAATTACCGCCAAGGCGAACACCATGGTAGTTTTAACCAATGTCGAATAATTTTTGCTGTGCATACGTCCTCCTTTCATTGCTTTAAGATTGTTGTAGACTATTCCGATTTTCTTCCTAGCAATTGTAGTAGCCATTTATAATTATGCAGAGTCTTAATTTTTAGTTCAGCCACCAGGACACCAAGTCACAAAGATTTAGTAATTTATATTTGGGAACCTCAATAATTAAAAATAGATGAAATTTTATCTTCTTTCTTTGTGTCTTCGTGTCTTGGTGGCCAAAAATTTAGGGCCGACTTGTTATAATTCAGTTGTAATTTGTGTATGAATTCTAACATCCCATTTTTTGATTCCGGCAAAAAAGATATCCCGTTCCTCTTTGTCCAGCACTTCGCATGGAAACACCCCGACATGCTTTATCTGGTTTCGAAGGATCATGAGCGACAGGATTGAAGCTGGCACGGAGGTTATCCAGGAAACATCGTTGGTTCCCGGAATCATCTCGCAGGCCTGGACGATGTTCGGGCTATCCGTCCACATCTTGTAGTGCCGGTATTCATCACCGGCGCGTCCCTTGACGTCGACGGCCAATTGCAGTTGGCTCATGATCCTTTTACTATTGACCATTTCGACGCATTTTTTGGGTGCCAGGGTAGGGGGCAATATTTTAAAAAAGAAATCCCTGGGGCTGACCTGGACACCCTTGACATCGACAGGAGCCTCCTCCATCATCCCCAGACCTTCAATGAGAAAGCGCCACATTTCAGAACTGGGATCGCCCAGCTTGAAATCACAGTATTTCACCGGTTTGCCGATAAATTTCGGAATTGTAACCGGCTCCTCATGGGTGTGATAGTATACCTTACCCCGGTGATCCAGCGGCGGCGGAAAATAATATTCTTCTTCACCGGAGAAAATCGGTGCAAATTTGTACTGCCCGTCTTCCCAGTAAACCCCCTGTTCGGCACAATCTTCCAGATAGGTCGTCAAGGACCACAGTGCCACGGGTTCGTCGCAGTCGACAATGCCGTAGTCTTTGATACCGATATAGTCGATTTCATCCAGTTGATCAACGGCCTCTCTGGCCATGATGTTGACCAGGCCGGAATCCCCCCCTGCCAGGATTAAGGCTTTCAAGCCGGCGGCTTCAAAGTCCTTAGCGAATTCAAATTGCTCCACCAGAAATTCATCTTGAACGGTTTCCCCGGTGCTGCTTGTTAGCATTTCATTGGAGGCCATGTCGAGATAATTTGCCCCGGCCTTGACACAGGCCTCCAAAACCGGTCGATCGAATACCGGCAGGGTTGCATTGACTACCAGCTCATACGGTCCCTTTTTGATTTGATCAACCATTGCATCAACATTCGATGCATCGAGCAGTTCGACTTTGATTTTATCCGATCCCACAAATTGTGCGACCTCATGGGCGCGCTCAAGATCGACGTCCCCCAGAAGGATCGTACCAACATCATCGGCCTGAGCCAGAACACCGCTGATAACATTGCCCTGGGCGCCGGCCCCGATAATCATAGCTTTATGCATTAGCCATACCTCTCTTATCTATTATTAAAAGCTATTATTCCAAATCCCCGGTTTTCTGGTTTCCGGCCTTCTGACTTACAAGCCCCCCAGCTTCCTGGCCTTTTTGCCTTCAAGCATTTGTTCCATTAATATAGTTGAACTCCACTGGACTAATGGAGATTTTTTTACACAGCCTGATAATAGTTGTCTGGGTCTGGTACCGAAATAAAAACCTTGAAATACCGATCAAAAGAAGAACCCAGATCCCAACCGACAATCCGTCGGAAAAAAACTGGTAGACGGCTGTGCTGCTTTCCGGCATTGCTGATATGATGATCAGCCATGTCAAAAACGCACCGACTGCAATGGCAAAATGGAAGATCAGTCGCGTAATGGCAGATTTAATTTCATAACGGCAAAGGCTGATTTCATATTCGAAGTATTTTTTAATGCTGAAGATCATATCGTTCTCATCGGGTTCCGATTTTTTCACAACCGGCAGATCGATGCGAAGGATGAAGTCATTGCGACTACCGAGTTCCCGGGCACAATATAGCAAATACTCCACCAGCTTTTGATTTAAATCGCGCTTATAAAAAGAAGAAAAATAATCAAATTTTTCATACAATGCGCTGTAGTCCGGTAAATTCACGGGAACAATAAATTGATTGTCCACCGTCAAGTCGTACCGTTTTAAAATCTCGGGATCCATTCTTTTTTGCTCACTTATTATATAAATTTAGTGAATCCTGCTCCTATGTTCATGCGGCATATTCGCTTATCCAGCTTGCGCAAAAAAGATATTTATTTTTAACTATTTAATTCGCCGGACTTCGCGTTATTTAAAATTCTTGAGATTTCAAGGACCCTATTCTCACACCGAATGTTCAATTTCCCAGGGCGAATTAAGCGGATTAATTAGTCCCATGCCGTCCCCCAGGCATACTCATCTTTTACCAGATCCACCATCAGGGAGGTTTCCGTTGATATGACCCCATCGATTTTACAGATTTTTTTAAATATCAGTTCATGAAATTCCTTGAGGGAGCGAATCACAAATTCGACATCGATGTCCGTGCCGCCGGTCGTCAGTGCCACCCAGATTAAAGAATCAATTTTTTTCAGCTTTTCCAGCACCTGATCCGCTTTTTTTAGATCAATCTTTATTTTCAGGTTGCCGGCGATTTCAAACCCCAGATCAATGGGATTCGCCACGGCCACAATTCTGATCACACCGCTGTCCAAAAGTCTTTTCAGACGTCGTCGCACGGTAAACTCCGATATCCCCAGTTCCTGGGCAATGGCGTTATTCGGCATGCGGCCGTCTTTTTGCAGCAAGTGAATCATCTGACAGTCGACCTTATCCAGTTTCTTGCCGGATGATTCAACAGCATCATCGCCTTTTTTATTATTTTTATCGTTATTAGTTTTCATTGTATTTCTATAATTAGATAAAATTTGCATCGTTTTTTACATTATTCGATATATTTGTCAACAATTTTCTTGACAATTTTATTCTTTTTCGTTATCCCTGATCCGGACGAGCCGGTTGCAGCGAAGTGAAAATCCCGCTATATCGGGGAATTGAAAATTGAAGACTGAAGATTGATCCGCCGGAGGCGGAGTGGATATCGCTTCGCTTCGTTTTTTTAATATGAATTTAACCATTTAAGAATTAGTTAGCCACGAATAGACACAAATAAACACGAATGTTTGTAAATGTTAAAAACAGGGGCAAGCAAAATGAAAATATTTTATTCGTGCTAATTCGTGGCTTCTTTAAAGAAATTAGAAAGGATCGAAAGTGAAAAAAATTGCAATATTCGGTGTCGGTGCCCAGGGCAGTACCATTGCCAGGCGAATGGATGAACATCCGAATGTATCCGAAATTATTTGTGCGGACTACGATAGCAGAGCGGCCGAGGAACTGAGTAATTCATTGGGCAAAGCCCGTGCGCTTCAACTGGATGCCGGTGAGGTGGACAATGTCATCAAGGCAGCAGAGGGGTGTGACCTGGTGGTCAATGGTCTGCCCCTGGAGTTTGATCTGATTGTCATGCAGGCCGCTCTGGTGGTGGGTGCCTCATATATGGACATGGCCGGCCCCATGGAAGATATCGGCTTTGTTGAAAGCTACCAGATGATTTTTTCCGAATGGCACGAAAAATTCAAAGCCAGGGGGCTGACGGCGATTGTCGGCTGCGGATCATCTCCCGGTCTGGCTAACCTCATCGCCCGGGAATCCGTGGACAAGCTGGATACCTGCGACACCATTGGTATTTATGTCTTTGAGGGTGTTTGGACCGAACGCTTTACGCCATTCTGGTGGTCACCGGAGGTTGCCCTCAGCGACATGGGCTATCAGACCTTTCGATTTGAAAACGGTAAACATGTAAAGGACAAGCCCTTCAGCCGGCCGGTGATGATGAAACTCAGGGGCATCGATCGAAAGGTTCGGATGTTCGATCATGAGCATGATGAACCGGTTACGATGGGGTTGCTGGCCGAGGAGGCTTTAAAAGGCGTTAAAAACGTTGATTTTAAATACGGCGGGTGCGGTGTAGAACTTTCCGAACTGCTGTTCAATATGGGCTTGCTTTCAAAAGAGCCCGTAGACGTGAAAGGCACCAGCATCGTACCCATGGATTTGGTTCTTAAATTATGTCCCCCGGCGCCTAAATATCCGGCAGAGATCAAAGCCATCATCGATGAAGGGGTAGCTGTGGAGGAAGGGGCGTTTCTGGTGAGGGTTGAAGGGACCAAAGATGAAAAGCCGGTCCAGATTGACTGCTATGTCAATGCACCGGGTTTGGTGGAATCTTACGAGAAAGCGCGCCTAAGCCACGAGGCCTATCTGACCGGGCAGAGCGGGGCGGTTTTCGTTCAAATGCTGGTCGATGAAGCTTTTACCGAAAAAGGATTGTTCGTGCCGGAGCAGTTTCCTGCCGATGCCCGCCGCTATTGTTTTCAGGAACTGGCAAAGCTGGATATCACGGTTGATGAGTTCGTAGATAATTGAGGGGCATGGCGTTTTTCTTGCGACCCGCTGACTGGATAATCACCACCGAAATCGCATGAACTCGACCATAAGGGTTCGTAATGAATGAACAGTTTACCCTATAGTTTCATAAAATTTTGAAATCCAACTTAGCTGCTGCAATGAAGACCATTGAAAGTATTGACTGATCCTGGATTCTGGTTTCTGGATACTGGATGTCGTTGAATTTCACCGATAGGGTACTGTTAGATATCCAGCATCAAGTATCAAGCATCCAGCATCTGCCCGGAAAAAGCAACGATCTCAGACATAACGGCCAGGCTAGATGACAAGAAATTATGCAATGTTAGGGTTTAATTAAATGGACAGGAAAAGCAAAATGAGTAAAATACTAGTTGTCGGTGCCGGCGGGCAGGGCGGGCCTTGTGCTTCCATTCTGGCCGGGGATGAACAGGTCTCCGAGATACGACTTGGAGATATCAATTATGAATTGGCCACAAAAGTTGCCGAAAAAATAGGCAGCAGCAAGGTCAATCCTTTAAAGCTGAATGCCGCGGATAAAGAAGCGGTCATCAAAGCCGCCGAGGGCGTTGACGCCGTTATCAATCTAACCCTGATTGATTATAATGACAACATTCTTGAAGCCGCCCTGGCAAATAAAAGCCATTATGTCGATACGGCCTGCAATTATGGCTATCTCATGCACATGGTGGAAAACAAGCCCTTGCGATATAGCCGCGAATTCCAGGCCGGCGGGAAGACGGCCTTGATCGGCTGCGGTGCGACTCCCGGTATGTCAAACATTTGCATTCGCTATGTTTGCGATCAAATGGATGAAGTTGAAAAAATCTATTTGCGGGCCGGCTATGCCCAACTGGGAGAATCTCAGGAGGTGGTCAGTGCCTGGGACCCGGGCTGGTCACCGGAAATCGCTTTGGAGGATTTCGCCGAGCCGCCAATGATTTTTGAAAATGGCCAGTATAAAACAGTCCCCATTTTCAGCCGCGCTGAAAAATACCGGTTCCCCGAGCCGGTCGGCAGTCTATTACTTGCATCTCACTCCCATGAAGAGCCGTATACGATACCCTATTATATCGGTAAAGGTCTTAAAGAGGTGGATTTTAAATATCCTGTTGATCCGCTGGCCGGAGCCTTTGTGAAAATGGGATTCGCGGATGATCGTGAAATCGATGTCAACGGCATCAGCGTTGTTCCGCGGGATGTGTTGATGAAGCTGGTGCAGCGGCCGGCCAACGAATTTTTAGACGAAACCGAAGCCTCAATCGCGAATTCGGAAGATTATGCCTGGATCATGGAAATTACGGTCGATGGTGTATTGAATGGCGCTGCTTGTTCGTACTGTCTGACCGATTTATTGCTTATGGACAAGGCCACAAAACTGGATTTATTCCGAAAATTCGGATCATCCATCATCGGCGTGTCGTTGCCCGCGGTGGTCGGTGCCAGGATGTGCATGGCCGGTAATACAGATACTGGCGTTATCTCTTCCGAATGCCTGGACCCTAATATATTCTTCAGGAAAATGGCTGCCATGGGAAGTCCGGTTTCTTTTGATGAAAAAATTATCAAAAGAACTTTGTTTGAGGAGAAGTAGTGCGCTTTTTCTTTAAATCCAACAGGACTGCGATGCATACGGATTTTAAGGATTAAGTTTCAGCTCTCCGGCGGATCAAAGATATTTTTAATAAAAAATTTTCGCCACCAAGACACAAAGACCCGAAGAAGAATATTTACTTAAGATTACACTTTGTGTCTTGGTGTCTTTGTGGCAAATCATCCCGGCTTGTCCGGTTTAGGAGATTATTTAAATGAGCAGTGACAAAGAAATCCCGCAAAAGGCCGACTTCGTCTTTCAAAACGGCGTTGTCTATACTGTCGATCATCAGCGCAGCCGGGCTGAAGCTGTCGCGGTGAAAGGCAAAGGCATTATTTTTGTCGGCAGTAATTCAGGGGCAGCGGAATTTGTCGGCCCGCAGACTGAAGTAATTGACCTTGCAGGCAAGATGGTGCTGCCCGGTTTTATCGACAGCCACGCCCATGTCTCGGCCACCATCAATGAAGATGACAGCGTCATGCTATATCACCTGCAAACGGCGCAAGACTATGTGGCAGCCCTAAAGAATTTCGCTTTCAAACATCCGGATTTAAGCGTAATTTATGGTCATGGCTGGAATAATGAGGCGTTTCCACCGGAAGGGCCCCTGAAAGAGGAACTGGATGCCGTTGTTTCCGATCGCCCGGTTTCTTTAATGTCCAATGATGGCCATTCAATCTGGGTAAATTCCAGGGCGCTGGATATGGCCGGTATCACTAAAGATACTCCATGTCCACCAGGGGGGATGATAGAGATGAATCCAGCCACCGGGGAGCCCAGCGGCACCATTCGCGAAACTGCCCGTGACCTGATTCAGAATGTATTGCCGCCCTATACGATTGAGCAATTGAAAACAGGCATTCGCGACTTCATGCTTGAAGCGGCCCGGGTCGGCATCACCAGCGTGCATGACCCCATGCTGTTATTGCCGGACAGCGATGGACAACTAAACGGTTATGGGTCTGCCCGCAATAGCATTTTGGCCTTCGAGGAGCTTGTCAATAATGCCGAACTGACCTGTCGGGTGCGGGGCGCCATTTTGACCGATCCCACCAAAGGGGACTCGCAGGTGCCGGCTCTGGTTTCCGCATGCGCCGCACAAAAACATCCCCTTTTTCAAATTAGCGGGGCTAAAGTCTTTGTCGACGGCGTTGTGGAAGGCGGTACCGCTTACCTGCATGAACCCTATGCTCACAAACCGGACTTCCGGGGAGAACCGCTGTGGGAGCAGGAACAGCTCAACGCGCTTTGCCGGGCGACTGATCGGGAAAATTTGCAGATTCATATTCATGCTATTGGAGACGCGGCCATCCGCATGTCCCTGGACGCACTGGCGGATGCCCGGCAGCAGAACGGGAGGCGGGATTCCAGGCACCTGATCACGCATTTGCATATCGTGGATTACGCGGACATTCCGCGTTTTGCCGAACTTGAGGTTGTTGGTGTACCCCAGCCGTTCTGGCATGTGAAGGGTGAGTATTTCTGGGGGCTTGAGGCAAAGTATCTGGGCCGCGAGCGGGCTGAAAAAGAATACCCGATGAAAAGTTTTCTGGATGCCGGGGTGACCCTGGCATCGGCCAGCGACTACCCGGTGCAGGTACCCAGCCCGCCGCTGGTCGGGATCATGCTCGGGGTTTTACGCTGTATCCCCGGAGATCCGGATCCCAATGAAATCCTGGGACCCGGTGAACGCATGACGCTGGCGGATATGATCGCCAGCTTTACCATCAACGGTGCGTTTGCCAATTTCATAGAAAATGAAACGGGATCGATCGAAGTCGGCAAAAAAGCCGATCTGGTTGTGCTGGAGCGAAACCTGTTTGACATCCCGACCGAAGCAATTGGCGATGTGAAAGTGTTGATGACGATGTTTGAAGGCAACGCCGTACAGCGGGATGCAACACTCTAATCATGCTTGGGAGATAAACCATGAGCCTCACGGGAATCGCGATCGGGGCAGCAGGCGCCTGGGGCGTGTCACAGGGGCTGTCCCGATTCGGGCGCAACCCTGCAAGACCACCGCAGTTATACGAATTTTACCTCGATAATTACTGGTTCAAATCAGCCGGGCTCGACACCCAGTCGATGAATCCGCCGCTAAAGGGCTCCCGGAAAGCAGATATCGTCATTCTGGGCGGCGGGTTTACCGGGCTGGCCTCAGCTTACCATCTTGCCCAAAAATTTCCGGACCGCAAAATTGTTTTACTCGAAGGGGCTTGTTGCGGATACGGCGCGAGCGGGCGCAACGGCGGATTCGTAGACACTCGGGTTCCCGGTATTTACGACTATATTGAAAAAGCCGGGTACGAAAAAGGGCGTCACGCATTTGATATTAGCCTTTATGGCATCAATCTGATCAAACAGCTGGTTCCCGAGTACGGGCTTGATTGCGAATTTGAGGAAAACGGGTCGCTTGTCACGGCGATGGACGACAAACAAGCCCGGGCGCTGGAACGGGACTGTGCTACTTTTAAGGCAATGGGCCTCGAAGCATCAATTATACAGGGTCCGGAACTCGAAGCACAGATAAAGTCACCGCGCTATATTGCGGGCCTGACGTTTCCATACACGGGTATTGTCAATCCGTATAAGCTGGCGCGCGGCATGAAAGCGCTGGTGGAAGATATGGGGGTTGAGATTTTGGAAAAGACGGTGGTCATGCGATTTACACCTTCCGTGGGGCAGATGGGGGAATTTAAAAATATATATTACGGTGTCGCCCACAACGGAGAGGGGGTCGGCAACTGCCAGACGGCCGGCCGGATCATCGCTGATTTGATGGCCGGAGAACCCAGTGAACTGACCAAACTCTATTATGTCAATCACAAGATACCCTGGGCCGGTCCGCAGAAATTGCGCATTATCCCGGCGCGACTCTATAAGTGGTATCGGAACCGCTGGTGTACGGCGGTGTCTTAACTTTTTTTATGAAACCACACTTGGACTTACCGGATAAGCGCAAAGTATTTTATTCGTTCGGCTAAGGATTGGGGACGAAATAAATTGAACAAGTATTGCGATGAATTTTGGTTTGTATTCAAGGCGCGTTGAAGGTTGCATACTTTCCGTATGGGGGCTTTAACGCAACGCAGAAGACGGACCCAAAGACAAGTAATATTGTTCAAGTTATTGAGTTCGCAATCCTGAGTTTTGACAGGCGATCGAAAAATAGAAGGTCGAATTAAGCGTTGACATTTAACCTTCGCTTATGCATAGGACTAATGGTTTTCGTTTGATTAATTCCAATATTAAAAACTTGGTCCTCGGGCCATGTAGCAGATATTTGGCATTGCCGCTAACATGGCGCCGGAGTATTGGAGAATTGGAGTAGTGGGAAAAACATGTCCAAAAGGAGGTTCGAAATGCAAAAAGTAGTATTTAAACTAATGTTGATAGCAGTTACGCTTTTTTTTGCTTTGAATTTGACCGGCGGGGCAGTCGCGGGCGGCCTTCAAAAAATCGGCAAGCTTGAAGGGTACGTTGATATTGTCGCCTGGCCTGGCTACATCGAAAGGGGCGCAACCGATCCCAATTTTGATTGGGTATCGGAGTTTGAAAAGTCGTGCGACTGCAAGGTACGGGTCAAAACTGCCGGTACCTCGGATGAAATGGTCGCCCTGATGAATGAAGGCGGCTTCGACCTGGTGACCGCCTCCGGAGACGCCAGCCTCAGGCTGATTGCCGGCAAACGGGTTCAGGAAGTGAATAAAAAATTAATTCCCAGCTGGGATAAAATCGACCCGCGCCTTCAGAACGCACCCTGGCACACCGTCGACGGCAAACATTACGGCGTGCCCTATCAGTGGGGGTCAAACGTGTTGATGTACAATACCGATGTCTTCAAAGGAAAACCGACCAGCTGGAAGGTTGTTTTCGAGGAGATGATCCTGCCTGACGGTAAATCCAATAAAGGCCGGGTCCAGGCCTTCGATGGTCCGATCTATATCGCCGATGCCGCCCTGTACCTGAAACATCACCGCCCCGAACTGGGGATCAAAGACCCCTATGAATTGAATGAAGATCAATATAAAGCGGCACTGGAGCTGCTCCGATCACAACGTAAAATCGTCAACCGCTACTGGCATGATCCCTTTATTCAGATCGATGACTTCACCAATGAGGGCGTTGTGGCATCATCTGCCTGGCCGTTTCAGGTCAATATCCTGCGGTCCAAAAAGCAGCCGATTGCCAGTGTGGTGCCGGTCGAAGGGGCAACCGGCTGGGCCGATACGACCATGATGCATGTTGATGCGCCGCACCCCAACTGCGCCTACAAGTGGTTGGAATGGTCCATCAACAAAAAACTGCAGGGCGATCTGGCAGCCTGGTTCGGATCGGTTCCGGTAAGGCTGGATGCCTGCAAAGGCAATAACCTGCTGGGAGATGAGGGCTGTACGGTAAATGGACTGGATGAATTTGAAAGAATCAGCTTCTGGAAAACACCGGTGTCAAACTGTGCCACTCAGGGATCTTGTGTCCCCTATTATCGCTGGGTGACGAACTATATTGCCGTTCTGGGCGGCCGTTAATCTGACTTTGCATAAAATCTTGTCATCCAGCACTGTCGAGATGATTGAGGTGCCTGCCTTATCTGGGCAGATGCTGGATGCTTGATACTGGATCCTGGATAAATGGAATTACACTAAAATGGATTCTGCTGTTTCCTTTCATGATGTCTGCCGGTATTACGGTGAGGTGCGTGCGGTTGACAATGTCAGCTTCGAGGTCGGCGACGGAGAGTTTTTCGCAATGCTGGGTCCGTCCGGTTCCGGCAAAACAACCAGCCTGCGGCTGATTGCCGGATTCGAAAAGCCGACTTCCGGCGAAATTATGATCCACGGCGCCCGGACGGAGAAAATTCCGCCCTACGAAAGAAATGTAAATACCGTCTTTCAAGATTATGCCCTGTTTCCCCACATGACGGTTTTGAAAAATGTCGCGTATGGGCTGATGGTCAAGGGCGTCAATAAAAAAGCTTACTTTCAAAAAGCCAATGAAATGCTGGATGTCGTTAAACTGGGGAATTTGGGTGCGCGACACCCCTCTCAGCTTTCAGGGGGCCAGCGACAGCGGGTCGCACTGGCCAGGGCGTTGATCAATGAACCCCGGGTGCTCCTGCTGGATGAGCCCCTGGGAGCCCTGGATCTGAAACTCAGGAAACAGATGCAGGTTGAGCTCAAAGCGCTCCAGCGCCAGGTGGGAATCACTTTTATTTACGTCACCCATGACCAGGATGAAGCCCTGTCAATGAGTGATCGTTTGGCGGTCTTCAATGAGGGCAAGATCGAACAGGTCGGCTCCCCCGGCGAGATCTATGAATACCCGGCCTCGGATTTTGTGGCCGATTTCGTGGGGGATGCCAATATCATCGATGCTGAATTGGCTTCCCGGCTAAATGGTGAAAAAAAATCCTATTCGATTCGACCTGAAAGAATTCATTTCCATGATGATGCACCCGATGACGGCGGGTTATGTGTGGCTGAAGGCAAAATCACGGACATCCACTATCATGGCGCCAGTACGCGCTATACGCTGACTTTGGATGACGGCAACAGTTTGTTTTTGGTGCAACAGAATTCCAGTGAAATCAACAGTCCCACCGACGGCGCCATTCAAGTGGGCATGCCGAAGCGAATTGCATGGAGTAAAAATGACATTCGCTACTTCAGCGCTTAAAAAATGAACATCGAACATCGAACGCCCAACATCGAGTAAGGTATTCTATCTATTAAAAGGGACCGAGCAAATTGCATCTGCCTTGCAAAATTTGGTTCGGTATATCGCTTCGGCGGTGAAATCAGGGCCGAACGGTTCTCCCTGGCTGTGGTTCCGTTTATTTTAAAATCGAAGAAGCGCAGCGTACTCAATATTCGATGTTCGATGTTGGACGTTCGATGTTGGACGTTCAAACTTTTCACTGTTTCGGCAAAGCCGATCATCTCGGAACCGACCCGATAACCAGGTTTTTAATATTGGTGTAACACTGTGAGCAACAATTCTTTGGCCATATCATATGGATTCAGACAACCGCGGTCTGTTGCCAGCAGACTGTCGACATATCTGTACAGTCACCCCTTGCTTTTGCTCCTGTTGTTTTTAACACCGCCGCTTTTGTGGTTGGGCGTCATCTATCTGGGTGCGCTTATTGCGTTGTTGATGCAGAGTTTCTTCTCGATCGATGAGTTCACCGGCCTGATTAAATATCAATTAACCCTACGGACTTATCTGGAACTGTTCAGTCCCGCGAATATGGACATTGTCCTGCGAACATTTCTAATGGCAGCCTCCGTGACATTTGCTGCCGCTTTGATTGCATTTCCCATCGCCTACTATATGGCACGCTACGCCAGCGGCCGGGTCAAGGCCTTGCTTTACCTGGCGGTTATGCTGCCTTTGTGGTCCAGTTATCTGGTCAGAGTTTACTCCTGGAAGCTCATTTTGGCCAAAGAGGGTATTTTAAATTGGGTATTTGATAAACTGTACCTGATGTGGGTTATGGATGGCGTTTTATCCCTGCCCGTGGTTGGCGGAACGTCTCTGTCGGTCAGCTATCTGGGAACCTTTCTGGTCTTTTTGTATATCTGGATGCCGTATATGGTATTGCCGATCCAGGCTTCGCTGGAGCGGGTTCCGGCTTCGCTGATCGAAGTATCCTCCGATCTTGGCGCCAAACCGGGACAAACTTTTCGCAAGGTCGTCCTGCCGCTGGCTTTTCCGGGAGTGGTGGCAGGATCCATATTTACCTTCTCGTTAACCCTGGGCGACTACATCATTCCCGGAATTATAGGCTCCTCCAGATTTTTTATCGGACAGGCCGTTTATACCCATCAAGGGACTGCGGGCAACATTCCGCTGGCGGCCGCTTTTTCCGTTGTCCCGATCATTATCATGGCGTTTTACCTGGCGGCAGCCAAGAAGTTGGGGGCATTCGATGCGCTTTAGCAAAAACAGCGGATCACCGCTTTCGATAAAATTAGCGACCCTGGGTGGGCTACTTTTTCTGCACGTGCCGTTCGGGTTTATTCTGCTGTATGCCTTTTCAACCGAGGATAAATCATACCAGTTTCCGCCGCCGGGACTGACCGCCAAATGGTTTGCAGTTGCCTGGAGCCGGCAGGATATCTGGGACGCCATCGGCCTGTCGGTAAGAATTGCCGCCATTTCCACCTTTATTGCCATGTTACTTGGAACGCTAGCCGCGGCTGCCATTTACAAAAGAAAATTTTTTGGACGTGAAACGGTTTCTTTGTTAATTATTTTGCCCATCGCCTTGCCCGGAATCATCACCGGTATTTCTCTGAGGAGTGCCTTTAATATTGGCCATATTCCGTTTAGTTTCTGGACGATTGTGCTTGGTCATGCTACCTTCTGCATAGTCGTGGTTTACAACAACGCGCTAGCGCGCTTTCGGCGCATATCGTCGTCGCTGATTGAAGCATCGATGGACCTGGGGGCCAACGGATTCCAGACTTTTCGGTATGTCATTTTGCCCAATATAGCGACGGCATTGCTTGCGGGCGGGATGCTGGCGTTTGCGCTCAGCTTTGACGAGGTCATCGTGACCACGTTTACCGCCGGACAGCAGACAACCCTGCCAATCTGGATGCTGACCGAATTGGTTCGGCCGCGGCAGCGCCCGGTGACCAATGTCGTCGCGGTATTTATTATCGCTGTTACGTTTATTCCAATTCTGGTGGCGTATTATGTCACCCGGGGTACGGAGACTGTCGAAGGTGCGGGTAAATGAAGCATCCGGTTCGCCGAGGCGAAGAATTGAAAATTTACCCCTGATTTATATTTTTATCTCTCACAGAGCTCTCGGAGAACACAGAGGAAGAAGAATTATGTCGCCTGCGGCGAGAAAAACGAACAACAAATAAAAATCTAAAGGTCCAGTATAATTACCCCACAATTTCGCCCTCATCGGGTAAGATGAAAGGAGACAGCATGAAGTTTATTAGAGTAAATCTGACAGCCAAAAGCATCGAAACTCAGGACGTCCCGCAAGAATATGCCGGCCTTGGCGGGCGGGCACTGACATCCTGCCTGATTAACAGTGAAGTGCCGGCCGCCTGCGATCCCCTGGGTGCCGAGAACAAACTCGTTTTCGCACCCGGTTACCTGAGCGGCACGCCGTTGGTCAATACCAGCCGTCTTTCAATCGGAGCCAAGAGCCCACTGACCGGCGGTATCAAGGAGAGCAATGTCGGCGGTACGGCTGCTGCCGCGCTGGCAAATCTAGCAATCACGGCCCTGATTGTTGAAGGTCAGGCTGCCGAAGGTGCGTATTATTTCCTAAATGTCGATGGCGACGGTGAGGCTTCACTGCTGGATGCCGGGGAATGTAAAGGGATGCGAACCTATGCCCTGGTGGAAAAGCTGACTGAAGAATTCGGCGACAAAAAGAGCATCACCTGTATCGGTCCGGCGGGAGAGCTTCATTTGACCGCCGCTTCGATTCAAACAACGGACCTCGACGGTCGTCCGTGTCGCGCGGCCGGCCGCGGTGGCTTAGGTGCCGTTATGGGATCCAAAGGCCTTAAAGCGCTGATCGTAGAAAGAAGCGGTAAATCCGCCGATGCGCTGGCAGATGCCGGCGAATTTAAAGAAGCGGCCAAAGCCTATGCCAAGGCCGTCAGAGCCGATGAGTTCAGCGGTGAGATTATGGGGGAATTGGGGACCGCCGCATTTGTGGAGCCGATCAATGCCGTCGGGGCGTTTCCCACCCGCAACGCACGTGAAGGACAGTTTGAGCACGCCTCGAAAATCAGCGGCGAGAACATGGCAAAAATCATCAAGGAGCGGGGCGGTAAAACCACCCATAAAGGTTGTGCCCAGTGCATCATCGACTGCTCAAACGAATATGTGGATGCAGACGGCAAGTATGTTACCTCATCACTTGAATATGAGACGATCTGGTCAATGGGCGGTATGATCGGAAACGGGGATCTGGATGCCGTTGCCCGGCTCGACTTTCTGTGTGACGATATCGGACTGGATACGATCAGCACGGGGGTGGCTATTGCCGTGGCCATGGATGCCGGCTACAAGGAATTCGGTGACGGTCAGGCAGCGATTGCAATGGTCGAAGAAGTTGCGGCCGGTACCGAGATCGGCAAACTTATCGGCAACGGGCCCGCTGCGGTGGGCAGGCATTTCAAACATGACCGGGTGCCGGTGATGAAAGGACAGAGTATGGCGGCCTACGATCCCCGGGCCATTCAGGGCATGGCCGTGACCTATGCCACAAGCCCCATGGGCGGCGATCACACCGCCGGCTGGGTGGTGGATCAGAACCTGGAGGAGTTCGGCGGCACGCTGGACCGATTTTCTGCCGAAGGACAGGTGGAAGCATCCCGCGATACCCAGATTCACATGGCGGCCGTGGACAGCGTTGGCATCTGCGACTTTGCCCAATCCGGTCTGGCGTCACCCGAAGGCATTGCCAATGTCTACAAGATGGTCGCGGCCAAATCCGGCAAGCCATTCGGTGAGGAGGACTGGACGGCCATGGGAACCCGAACTTTGAAGGCCGAACGCGAATTCAACCGCAACGCCGGCTTTACCAGCAAAGATGATCGGCTGCCGAAAATGTTCTATGAAGAACCCCTGCCGCCGACCAACAAAGTCGTTGTCATCAGCGACGAACAGATGGATTCAACATTTGATTTTTAAAAAATGAAAATTACAGTCAAGGTTCATGGAACCTTAATGAAATACATTGCGGATTACGACCACGAAAAAGGCATTGAGCTGGAATTCCCGGACAATACCGATGCGGCTGCATTGATCAATTATCTGGGAATTCCAAAATCCAGTGTCGGCATGGTGTCCGTCAACGGGCACCAGGTAAAATCCGATGGCATCCTGCCGGACAACGCGATCGTCAAAGTCTTTCAGCCGATTTTCGGGGGATAGTCCGGCTAAGATGGAATTGAAAATTGAATCCTCCATAGGCGGACAAGGATTGATGATTGTATATTTAAGGAGTTCTATCGATTTATAAATGTAGCAGAGCGAAGTAATTCAATTTTTAATTTTTCATATTAAGATACAACCTGATCTGACAACAACTGAGATGAGTTTTACAGTATCTACAATTTTGAGTGCCCCTATTTATTGCAGATACTATTCTCTTATCAAAGGATTGACTGAAGTTTTGATCTCTAGACAATATCTTACGTGGACAGAACAGATAGTATAGATGTGAGCGGAGAAGTGCATGGGAACCGAATCCATTTCCAAGTCTAAAACAATCTGATAAATTTAGAATAATATTTTTTCCATTTTTAGCTCCAGGGTAATTCCGAGGTAGTCTTGACCCAAACTCGGGTTGTATTCGATAACATTTTTACGATGGAAAGGTTCCTTTTTGGAGCCTTTTATTTTTCCGCTCTAGAGATCAATGGTTCGGGAACAGCCGAAAAAAACTTCTTGACAAATATCTGACGAGATGTAAGAATATCTGACAAAACGTAAGAATATGGAGGCAGTCATGGAACTTACACGCGAGAGGATACTTGACGCAATGATCGCTGTTCTTAAAGAAATTCAGCAGGATATCATCGAGACACCTGAACGGATCAGCGAGGATACAGTGCCGATAGGTGACCTGTGCAATTTCGATAGTCTGGCCAGTGTCGAAGCCACTGTCGATGTTCTCGTTGCCCTGGAATTTGAAGTCGAGGAATTCCCATCCTATCCAAGTCTTTTCATTAGCAGGCAACAAAAGGCGCTTAATGTGGGGGAGGTCGCCGACCGTATTTTAAGGCTAAATTCTAGACGCAATTAGGAGATAACTTATGCAGAATACTGGTGAAAGAAGGAAGCTCATAGGATCAAGGCTAGCGTTGGCTCGTAAGCGTGCTGGCCTGTCACAGTCCCAAGTCGCAAACGAGCTTAAATTGCCTCGACCATCCATATCTGAAATAGAAGCGGGACGCCGGCGCGTAGCTGCTGATGAGCTTGTTATGTTCGCAGAATTGTATTCAGTTGATATAAACTGGCTTGCTGGAATGGGCGAAAAGAATGTCGATGTCATGCGTGATAAACTGCAATTGGCCGCAAGAAAGGTCGCCGGGCTGAAACAAGAGGACCTGGAAAAAGTCATCGACCTCCTGACTTCGCTTGGAAGCAAGGAGGACAAATGATGGATTTCCCTACCCGCAAGAGGCTCACCTTGCAAGCCGCTTCCCAGGCCCAGATTGTTCGCGCAAAATGCAAGATCAAGCGTGGTGCCGCAATCGATCCTATATCCGTCGCTGAAGCGCTTGGCTGCGAAGTACGATTCATGGCGCTGCCATCGCTTGAGGGGCTGTATTCGCCAACGCCCAGACCTGTTATTGTTCTTGGCTCAGAACGTCCAGCTGGCAGGCGTGCATATACCTGTGCCCACGAGATAGGCCATAACGAATTCAAGCATGGAGCCCGCATCGACGAATTTGTCAACTACAGTACACCAGAGACCGATGATCCTGATGAATTCATCGCGAATATGTTTGCGGCTTTCCTATTGATGCCGAAAAGCATCATCCAGAAGGCGCTCAAAGAACGTCAGATCCAGCCGCAACGAATCGAGCCAATGCAAATTTTTCGGATGGCCTCACATCTGAATGTCGGGTATGGAACCCTGATTAATCACATGACATGGACTCTCAACCTGTTGGGCAGACGGCAATGCAAAAATTTGCTCCGTACTCAACCCAAGAAATTAAAGGCTCAGTTCGGAGGATCCCCCCAGGGCGAGGTCATATTAGTTGATGGATTATGGTGGGATCGGACAGTCGATTTAGAGATCGGTGATATCCTCGCGTTCCATGATGATGCCTCATTGGATGAGACTTCACGGCTGACATTCGTTGGAATGGTCGATGGCATGAAAACATACAGGGCTGTCGCAAGAGGTTATACCCGTGCCTTCGATGAGCATGAAGACTGGGCGGCGAACATCCGTATTGCATCAAAACATTACGAGGGGTTGGCGAGATTTCGATTTTATTCGGACCCGGAGGAGGAAATATAATGGTAAATGACCTTGAACCTATCACTGGACAGAACCTTTCAGAGGCTTGGGCGCGTTCCTTTCTGTTAAGCTATAATGCGAGTTCAGGAATTATTGCACCGGGCATCGTGTCTTTTCCTGTGGATGAAAATAATCCTGAATGGAATCTTGAGACCCCTGGAATTCGCGATGCGCTAGAAGATCAGCTCGATGAATTTGGAATCTGCTCAGCAAATCAAAGTAACATTGAGACAGTTGCAGGGACAATTTTCCCGGAATCAATCTGGAAGCGGTGTCGTGGAGATCGTGAGGCGCTTCGTGAAACATATCTGAAGATGTGGCCCCAGATAAAAAAATGTAAAGATAACAGATGGGGGACTTATTTCAAACGACTGATATCGTTTAGTGATAAAGGAATTAACCAATTAGGGGCGATTTTAAATGAATGGACACGCAGTAATAAAAAATGCAGACGAAGCGCTCTTCAAGCAGGCATATTTGATCCATGTCGTGATCACAGACCTGGCCCATATTTAGGATTCCCTTGCCTTCAGCAGGTTGTTTTTCATCCCATCGGACCAAAAGGTAGAAGTGGGATGAAAGTCGTAGCTCTTTATGCGAATCAATTGCTCATTGAAAAAGCTTATGGGAATTATCTGGGGCTGTATAGGTTGGGAAAATTCATGGCAGGAGAGATGGGGATTACCTTGAAACGGATTACCTGCATAGCAACTAATCTGAAAAGGAGTGAAAACCGCAGGAAAGGAGATCTTGCCGGATTGGTTTCAAGACTTAGAAAGGAACTCCCCGATGCCAACTAGCATTCATCCATCCACTAAGCAGTTTGGGAGACTATTCGTATTTGAAGGGTCAGATGGTGTCGGCAAATCAACGATTTCTGAGAAGGTGGCCGAACAGCTGAGAAAGAGGGGCTTTGATGTATTATCGTTGAGCTTTCCCGGTAAAGAACCAAATTCATTGGGGGATCTGGTCTACAAGATCCATCATAAAAAGTTTGGTATCGGAAAGATTTCGGATGCAAGCCTGCAAGCCTTGCACGTCGCTGCACATATCGACTGCATCGAGAACCGTATCCGCCCCGCCATCTTGGACCGAAAAATAATTGTTTTGGACCGGTATTGGTGGTCAACAGTAGCTTATGGGCTGGCCTCAGGCATCCCAAAGAACATTCTGGATGCCATGGTAGGCCTTGAGAAGACAGTATGGGGAACTCTATTGCCGGAAAGACTCTTCCTGATCACGCGCCAAGAACCATTCTGTGCAGAATTAGACAGCCGGTTGTGGACCAGGATCTGCATCGCCTATCAGGATCTTTATAAAGAGGAAAGGGGCAATTACCCTATAAATATAATCGAGAATTCGAAACCGTTGAAGCACATGGTCAGTGACTTCATCCGGATAATCACAAATGGGTGGTCCAATAAAGGCGGCTCACTATTTCAGCAGCCAATTTTCGATCCGCCTGCTGTGAAGACCGCGATTTTTATCCCAAGCAACCATTGGTTCCCGACAAAGTTGACCGAAGTGTTCGATACATACTGGCGATTTGCGGCTGAAAGGCAATCCATTTTCTTCAAACGTCTTAAGGGCGAAAAGTCCCCATGGACTGAGGATCAAATATTGCAGAATTACAAGTTCACAAACGCCTATCGGGCATCTGATAGGGTGAGCCAGTATCTCATCCGGCATGTGATATACGAAGGCGACGATAGTCCTGATGAGGTATTCTTCAGGATCATCCTTTTCAAGACCTTCAACAAGATAGAGACGTGGCAGCTTCTATTACGCAAATTTGGTAAGATATCCTGGCATGAATTCGATTTCAAGGCATATGACGCTGTCCTAACTGAAGCTAGGAACGAAAGGCTCAGTATCTATTCCGGGGCATATATCATGCCTTCCGCCGGCAAATCATTCGGCCATAACGCAAAGCATAGCAATCATCTAAGGCTCCTGAAGAAAATGATGGAAGAAGACCTGCCCTCCAAAATTCGTGATGCCAGATCCATGCAGCAGGTCTTTGATCTACTTCGCAGCTACCCGATGATCGGTGACTTCTTGGCATACCAATATGCCACAGATATCAATTACAGCAATCTTACCGATTTCAGTGAGATGTCATTCGTAGTACCTGGACCTGGTGCACGGGATGGCTTGCAGAAATGCTTATCAGATCCGGGGGGGTTCAGCGAAGTTGATCTGATCAGACGTGTTGCTGATCGCCAAGAAGATGAGTTCAAGCGCCTTGGCTTGAACTTCCAGGATCTTTGGGGACGAAAGCTACAGCTAATAGATTGCCAGAACCTTTTCTGTGAGGTCGATAAATACGCAAGAGTCGCGCATCCTGATATCATCGGGATTTCAGGCAGGAATAGGATAAAGCAAAAGTTCCGCGCACTGAATAAACCAATATCGTTCTTTTACCCTCCAAAATGGGGTATTAACCAAAAATTGTCGAATAATATGGATCGGTCATCTGGAATCAAGAAATGAAAAAAGCTTCATTCCGTCTCAAGGAGATAAAATTCGAGGTGACGCATGATTGCCTTCTCAATTGCGTGCATTGTTCTAGCATTTCAAGGGCAGAGTCTGGGAAGAATATGGATTGGCCTACATTCATCAGGGTGCTTGACGAGGCAAAAGAGCTCGGCGTGAATGAGATCGCGTTCTCAGGCGGCGAGCCCTTGCTCTGGGATAATATTGAAGATGCCGTAGCAGCATCATTAAGCCTTGGAGTCCATACTATTCTATACACGACAGGGAATGCACCGAATGCTGAAATGATGATGAGAAAGCTTCATGCAATCGGGCTTGATCGAGTGGTATTTAGTATTTTCGGCACCAATTCAGGACAGCATGAAGCGTTCACCAATCATAAAGGAAGCTTCGATAAGACTATCAGAATCGCTAAATCTTGTTCAAGTATCGGCCTTATTGGGGAATTCCATTTCGTCCCGCTTGCATGGAATTATAGAATATTACCGGAAATAGCTAATCTTGCACCCCAGAATGGAGTTAGACGAATAAGCGTTCTGCGCTTGGTGCCGCAAGGCAGAGGTAAAGACATCACGGATGGCCAGCTAAATCATTCCCAAAATATTGAGCTTCGCAAGATAATAATGGAATTACGTCTTGCCGGACACGATATACGCTTGGGCTCACCATATAATTTTTTGATGCTTCAAAAGAATCCCCAATGTCGATCCGGGATTGACAGGATGACTATCGGGCCAGACTTCCGAATATTTCCATGCGATGCGTTCAAACACATCTCACCTAAGGATATTGGAGTCAGTCCAGACTTTTCTAACATTCGCGAGCATTCACTCCGAGAGTGCTGGGAAAAATCTCCTTACCTTCAGGCTGTCAGGAATCATTTGACAACAGGTATAGGAAGTGAATGCAAAGCCTGCAGAAAACTTGAACACTGCCTATCGGGTTGCTTAGCCCAAAAGATTTATGCTTGGGGGGAGCTAAGAAAGTGCCGAGATCCAATGTGTTTATTAAAAAACCAAATAGATATAGAAATTCCAGATGCTTGAATAAGCACTGACGAACCTTATAAATAGCTAAAACACTTTAGAAACAAAACATCTAAATATCTTTTTGCAAAGCATTCACACTAAACAGGTTTGCCTGTTTTAAGACTTACTGTGGATCTCCTTAATCTTTTTAAATACGAGGTATAAAATTATGAGCAAGGAAAAAAATGTATTTATCAGTCATTATAGTAAAGATGACGAGCATATTGGAAAATTGAAAGACTTACTCGACCATAAGGGATACACAATTAAGAACAGCTCAATTGACAGTTCAAAACCAAATCAAGCAAAGAATACAGAATATATAAAATCGCTTTTACGCTCGCGTATCCAATGGGCAGGTACAACTGTTGTTTTAATTGGGCCGGACACGCATAAAAGAGAGTGGGTTAACTGGGAAATTGAACAATCGAACAAAACTGGCAATCGAATAATAGGTCTATATATTCACGGTGAAACTGACTCAATAGTTCCAGAAGCATTTGAAAAATATGGTGATGCTTTGGTTGGCTGGGATTCAGGTCATGTTATAGATGCAATTGAGGGACGGTGCAACAACTTTGAAAATCCTGATGGAACAGAAAGACAGGGTAAGTGGCAAATCCAAAAAGGAACATGCTAATAGTGAGTAGATATTTTTCCTACATATTAACTCGTGATTATGGTTTTGCACCAAATCCATTTAATGGAACTTGTACTCTTGCAACTTGCAAACCCAAAATTCGGGCAACCGCAAATGTGGCGAATGGGTTATGGGTACAAGTTCAGCAAGCCACGGAAGAAGGAGTCATTTAATTTATATTATGAGAATATCTGAAAAAATATCTTTTAATGAATATTGGCACGATCCTAAATATGCGACTAAAAAACCAGTAATGAATGGTAGTCTTAAAAAGATGTATGGAGACAACATTTATCATCACAATGGTACAAAATGGATACAAGTCGATTCTCACCATAGTTTAGAGGATGGAAGCCCAAATGTGCATAACTTAAGAAAAGATACTTCAGTCGACGCTGTGCTCATTTCAAATGAATATTATTATTTTGGTAAAAAGACCTTGGAAATTTCAGATGAGTTTATCCATTATATCGTTAAGAAAGGACCTGGACATCGTTGCCCAGACAAGCATTGGGGGGATAAACTAATTTCTTATATTTCATATAAATACCCAACGATGGGCTATTATGACGACCCAGCTCTTTTTAGCAAGTTTGAGAGGTATGACGGACAATCATAAATCAAATCAGCAGATAGTGTTAAAGTGAAGATATGTTTGATGTAGGTTTCCAAAACTGCGGTGTTTCCGGAATCCTAAAGGTGGGAGAGAACAGGAATTTATCTTCATACCTCAAAGACTCGCAGATAGGCTTAAAGATTAGGTAAGACAAAGAGGAGCTAAATCGCATGAGCGCATTTTTCCTATATGTTATGAGGCTGCAAGAGAGATGGTGGCCAAGGCAGGTGATGTAGTTGGTATACATCTCAGACCTCATGACTTGAGGCGCCATGCAGCCACCTATGCATCTCGATCCGGAGTTCCCATTGAGATCGTCATATTACGGCATTCAAATCTTTCGACCACTGAAAGATATTTGGGTAAAATCAGCGATATAGCAGCCATGAAATGGATTGATACTTTATACGCTTAAATAGAAAGTTAGGGTGGAACAATCTGAGTTTTCACCCTGGCCATTTTTGGGATAGCACTCAAATGGTGGAAATATTATCCATCGTAAAAATCTGTGATAAGTCATCAGGAAGGATTTTAACATTTTAGGGGAGAGCCAGGGTGAGGTACTATGTCCAGATTATATATAGGAGTTTAAAGTGAATAATGGTTGGTCTACAGCTCGTCCAGTATCGCTTCGAGAAGGCGATTGCGGTTAGCATGGGTCACTTCCAATAGGTGAATATCCTGCCGCTGTTTGATTTCCCGGATGAAATCATTCCCTTTCAGCGCAATGGTGGCAAGCACCTGTTTGTCGGCATTCAAAGCATCGCGGACAAGGTTCCGAAAACGGTTTGAAAAAAGCTCCATTTTTCCGATTTCATCGATCACAATCAGCTCTACATTCGGATTGAGCAGATCCAATATCGTCAGAAACTCCTCAAAGCCAAGCGTATCCACCCCGTATCTGCCCACGCGATACCGGATATCAATGTCCACGTGAGCCAGGGTTCGACACCCTCCATTCAGGCCTTGCAGTTCAAAGCCCAGGCGAGACCCCGTGTATCGAATTTCGGAGGTATAAAAACCGGCCATGTTGACCGATCCCATCCGTTTGATGATCTTCTGAACAAGCGTTGTCTTATCTCTACGCGATAATTAAAACAGAGGGGACCTTCGTGTCGTAAGTTCATGGCAATCTAACATTCATACATAATAATTTGGAACAGTATACTCAGGTATGCAACCGAAAATCTGACGGGTTGAATAATATTTCTGATTTGCATATGTATGATGTAAATTGAAAGGTTTGTCCATCAGTAATTTTTTCAAATTAGCATATATAAAAGAGGAAAAGTATAATGAAGGTGGTTTTTCATGAAGATTTCAACCATGTCTATACCAGTGATCCGGCAGCGGCCTCCGGACGTATGGAGTCCATTGTCGAAACCATCGGACCGTACGTGGAGTTTGTGCCAGCAGAGCCAGCGCTTCGAGAGCACATCGCAGCAGTTCACACCGACATGCAAATTCAGAAGGTCGAAAACCAGGGATTATATAAAATCGCAAGCCTGGCCGCAGGAGGTGCCCTTCGGGCCGCTCAAATCGGCCTGTCCGAACCCTGCTTCGGATTGATCCGTCCTCCGGGGCATCACGCCTCTGCAGCATCATCCTGGGGCTTTTGCTACTTCAATAACATGGCTGTGGCACTTGAAGCGCTGCGTCGACAGAAAAAAATTGAAAGTGCCTGTGTATTGGATTTTGATCTTCATTTCGGAGACGGAACAGAAAATATTCTAGGACACCGAAATTGGGTGACCGTTGTCAATGTGGAAGGCCATAGCCGACGCCGCTATCTGCAAGCGGTGGAAGAAGACATGAAAAATGTTCGGGCAGATTTAATCGGTATTTCCGCTGGCTTCGACAACCACGCCGCCGACTGGGGCGGCCTGCTCAACACCGAGGATTACGAAGAGATCGGCTATCGGGTCAGGTTGGCCTCCGATCGCAATGAGGGAGGTTGTTTTGGTATTCTGGAAGGGGGATATAATCACGACGTTCTCGGGGAGAACGTGTTGGCGCTGATTCAGGGAATGGCCAGGGGATGACGCTGGGATATGTCAAAATTGCCAAAGAGGTGAATGGTCCTATCGATTTTCCTGTAAATTTTTTCATCGTTTTAAGTGTTTGAGTTCACCCCTTGCCAATTGGTCCGCCTGGCGAATGGTTTCCGGTATCCGGTATCGGCTGCAGCATCTTAAAACGATGCTTATACTGTCCTTCAAATTAATCCGATGTCCAATTGATACAAACAACGGCTTGACCCCATGTCGGGTCCGTACCACAGCCCCAATGATTTCATCGCCGTCCTTTAAACGTGAGCTGTGTCCTCTTTCTGTATCCGGCTCATCGTAGTAGCCCGACAATAATGTTTTAGCACATCCGATAGAAGGGCGATCCATCAACAGACCAATGTGGCTGGCGAGGCCACATCGTCGCGGATGGGCGATACCATGCCCATCGAACATCAGTAGATCGGGAGCAGTTATTAACCCTAACATTGCATAAATTCTTGTCATCGAGCCTGGCCGTTATGTCTGAGATCGTTGCTTTTTCCGGGCTGATGCTGGATGCTTGATACTCGATGCTGGATATCTAACAGGACACTATCGGTGAATTTCAACGACATCCAGGATCCAGAAACCAGAATCCAGGATCAGTCAATACTTTCAATGGTCTTCATTGCAGCAGCTAAGTTGGATTTCAATATTTTATGCAACTATAGGGTTAAGTTGTTTAATGCAGCCAAAATTGCAGGTCCTTCACGAAAAGCCAACAATCCCGATACATACGGAAAAGTGGCGCGTTTGACGGCAGTTGAACATTCTACCGTTTCCAACTCCGGAAATCTAATGGTAACCGCAACGGCCAGGGACAGATCGCCCTGATAATGAGTATCGACACCGGTGACGGTGGTGACGTTTTCAATATTTATGTCTGACTCGCGGACTACTCTGCGTGACAACTGAATTTGCAGGGTTCTTGCGTCTTTCGGCGACAGATTCCAGGGATGCGTAAGTGAGCGTATTTTTGTTTCCATGAATTATCGATTCATAGGTCATAGATTCCGGACAAACATAACCAATATTAATATCCAACAATAGAAATTTTTTAGTTTTTTCCTTTTATTTGTTATGATCAGTCATCCATTTCAAAATGGGATTGCTGTTGATATGAATTCAGACAGGATTCACCCAATGATTGACATCCAGAAGACAGAAAAGCGGTTAAAAACACACCTTCAGACGCTGACGGTTACCATCGGTGAGCGCAGTGTGCGTTTTCCTGAAAATCTTAACAAAACAGCTGATTATATCCAAAGATATTTCGAGAACCTGGGACTTTTGGTGAAAAGTGAACCGTATGACTATCACGGTATTAAAGTTGCCAATATTGTCGCAGAGCTGTCATCGGGTTCCAATCCCCCCCATCTTTATCTTTTGGGAGCCCACTATGATTCCGTTGCTGGCACTGTTGGTGCGGATGACAACGCCAGTGCAATTGCCGTGCAGTTGGAGACCGCCCGGCTTCTGAAAGCAATTCTTGAAAGCGAAGGTCTAGATCTTTCCGTTAAGTTCGTCTCGTTTGCCCTCGAGGAGCCTCCCGTTTACGGAACCCGGTATATGGGCAGCCGGGTGTATGCGAGAAAGGCGCGCAAGGTAAAGGAAAAAATCGACGGCATGATTTGTTTGGAAATGGTAGGATACGCCTGCCATGATCCGGGCTGTCAGCAGTATCCATTTCCATTGATGTTTTTTGATTATCCTAAAAAGGGGAATTTTATCGGAATTGTGGGCAATCATAAATCTGCAAAATTCGCCGGTGAATTGTTCAATAAATTTCGAAATAATCCCGGACTTCCTGTGGTAAAGCTTAATGTTCCTTTCAACGGCAGGATTCTTCCTTCCGTTCGTCTCAGCGATCATGCTTCTTTCTGGGATAGAGGTTTCAGAGCTGTAATGGTCACAGATTCCGCTTTTTTCCGCAATCCCCACTATCATCTACCCTCAGATACACTGGAAAAGCTGGATTACCGGTTTATGGCCGAACTGGTGGAAAGTTTGCTGTTGTTTTTCCGTTCTCACCGAAAATGAGCTGTTATTTTGTCTGTCGGGACGTTGTACCGAAAATTCATAAAAATCGACTTCAAATATCGAACACAATTGGTCAGGGTCGTCATTAGCGTGGCTGATGTCCTCGCGTAATTAAACCTAATAGAAGGTGACCATTTATGATACCAATCTGTTGCCGCAGGATATCAGCTGGACTTATAAACTGTGATATGTCTGACTTCTGAAATTAGACAAAATCACGGTTATTCTGGCCAAAAAGTACTCGACGTCTGTTCTGGACCATTTTTTACAGAAAGAGTTTCTACCTTAAAAACTTTTCCAACTCGATACCGGCTTGTCTCAGAATAGCCCGCAATGTTCCTTCGGGCATGTCGCCGGGATGATTAGGGATGGTGGTATAGCGGTTGGTTTGCTCATTGTACCAGATCTCATGGCTTCCACTCGCTTGGCGGTCAAACACAAAACCGAACTCTTTAATGCGCTTGACGATCTGGCGTTATTTAAAACCTGATAGCCGTCCCATGTCAGGCGTTTACAATCAACTGATAGTCAAATGAATCGGCAATCACGGCAAGGTTTAAGTCACCGGCGGAGTGCTGCGCCTTTGCCTCGATCAGCTTGCGTGCGACATCACGGGCGATCTCAAGGGCTTCGGTTGCTGTTCGTCCCTGGGCCACCAGTCCTTGAACATCATCCGAAGTTGCCAGATATACGCCTTCAGGCAGCTTCTCAATATGAATATTAATAATTTTTTCCATAAGATTTTTTCCCCAAATGGTTGTGCAGCAAAATATAGCACAGTTGGATTAAATTTGACAACTTTTTCACCCTGATGATTTCTGAGATAGCCACTCAAAAGGTGGAAATATCATCCACATTGAAAACCTGTGATAAGTCTAACGTATCGGCAAAATCACAAAACTACAGATATTAGATGGTATTACAGTAATGGTAAAATTTTAAATAAGCTTCTTTTGAAACTCAAAACAAAGGGTATTTTTAGAAAATTGGGAGAGAGGCAAGGCCAGCGATACAGATTATATGTCGTGTGACATCTCGTGTACCAAATCGCAGTATAACCGCATGCGGTCGACAGGTGTTGCAGGGGTCACCGGACTGCCCAGGCTCACGACAAACCGGTTCCTGTTGCGCCGACCGGCAGCAATTTGTTCGGCAATCGCGTCTCGAAGCTGTGCCTCGCTGCCGTCCTGGAGAACACCAATCGCATCCAGATTGCCGAACAGGGTGCACCTTCCGTCAATGTATTCCGCCAGTGCATTGATGTCCACGACGAAATCTTTTTTGCTCTCCTCGAATGCCAGGGCATCGGCACCGATGGACAGGATCGCATCCAGTTTGCCGGCGGGATTGCCTGCGAAACCATAGATGCTCTTGATTCCCAGACTGCGGCATTCGTCTGCAACCTGACGCATGTATGGCACACTGAAGGCTTCGTAGGCTTGAGGCGAGATCAGGTCGGTGAAGCACTCCCATATCAGGATCCCGGCAGCACCCAGCATTGCAGCCTCCCGGACGGCCTCAATTGTACGGGCGGTAAAATGGGGGAGGGCACGTTTAGCCAGTTCCGGCTGCCCGCCGATCATGATCATCATGCCCTCAAATCCCCACAATTCGTAAAAATACCAGAGAGGGGCGTCAGCATACGCGATTGGATACAGCTGTGAACCGTGCTCTTCTATCAGGGCATGGGCAAGGTCCGCGCTGCCGTCCGATTTAATACGTGTGGCTTTGAAAATTTGTGTTGGGAGGACTTGGGCATCGAGTTCTTCCGGTGTTTTCGGCAAACTGGTGGTCTCTACCGAAGCGACCTGCCCGTGTCGAGACCATCCTCCGATAACCGGTGGTTCGAGTTTTTTGAGTTTGCCGCTCGTCCGGTCAATGAGGAATACACCCTCAGATCGATCGTCGATGGTCAGATCCTTGCGTTCCTGTCGGGAGTAAAATGAATCTACATGAAGCAGCTCCTGTCCTGTGCGCGCAAGTACGTCACGGCGCCAGGCAGTTTGCCGTTCCAGATCAGGTGAATATTGATCATACCATGGTGAGGCCGTTAGCTGATCCCAGTGGTCTCGAATAAAAACATATTCCCAGCAATCTGTTGCTGCAAATTCTCTGGAGCCTTCGCTGGAAAAAGCGGCTTCGATTTTTTGTCTTCCGGTCAGCATACTGCCCCCATACAATCATTCCCGCGGATATCACCGTCTGTTTAATCTGCATGGCTGTTAGAGTCAAGAACAATAATCTTATGCAAATTACGGTAAATAAAAAGAGCAAATTAGGTGGGATTCCTTTAATCTGACTTCGGCAGCGGTCGCAGCTTCTCGTAGGGCGCGTCAAGTTCAATCCCGAAATCGGTTTTCAAGGCATCGAGATACGCCTGGCCTTCTGTAAGCTCCCGGATGCTTTCATTTCCATCGATCACCCGTTTAAGGGTGTTGTTGAATAGCGTTACCACTCCGTTTTCCACGGGCAGCGCAGCGACGCGGGCAAGGACGAAGAGGGATTCGGGATGGGTGGAGGCAGAGTGATCCCCCTGATTAATGTCAGCTGAAAATTCATAGCCCAAATCAAAACTGTAAAGATTTATCCAATCCTCATCCTTTTCAGGTTGCAGCATAATTTTGAATTCAGACTCTTCATTATTTTTTAACCAACGCGCAGGTTTCATACGGTTATGAATTTTTTCCCGGAAAACCGTATTCAAAAAGCAATCATCCACATCTTTTACCAGGATTTCTTATCGCTAATTTAAATTCTGGCTTCAATAAAATAATGATGTTTTTGTCTAAATACATATATCTTAATATAATCTCTTGCCATAGAAGCGAATACTGTTTATAATCGTTTCAGATATTGAAGCGATTAGGGGGATGTATGAGGTATATCTGGCAACGCTCCGATTGGCCGAATTTTAAATGGCAGAGTGATCAACTGCTTGATGTCCTGGGCGAGGCCCGGTTTCACCAGGGAAAATTATTAAGTAAAATCAGTGCCTTGGGGATGAATCTGAGCCAGGAGGCCCAGGCGGAGATCCTGATTGAAGAAACCCTTAAAACCGCTGCCATTGAAGGGCAAATACTGGATAGAAAATCGGTACGGTCTTCGGTGGCAAAGAGATTGGGTTTGCCTGCTGGCGGTTTACCTGCCGCCGGCCGTCATGTTGACGGATTGGTGGACGTGCTCTTGGACGCGACTTCGCATTATGACCAATCGCTGACTCCCAAAAGATTAAAATCATGGCAGGCTGCTTTATTTCCCACCGGTTATTCCGGATTACGACGTATTCGTACCGGCAAATGGCGCGGCACCGATCCCGTGCAGGTGGTGTCCGGACCCATCGGTCGTGAGAAAATTCATTTTGAAGCACCGCCTTCCGACAAGGTCGATCTGGAGATACGCAAATTTATTTCCTGGTGGGAAAAGGGATCAATCCAAATGGAAGGACTGCTGCGCGCCGGTGTAGCACATTTTCGATTTATTACTATTCACCCTTTTGAAGATGGTAACGGCCGGATAGCCAGGGCGTTAACCGATATGGCCCTGGCGCAGGATGAAAAGCTGTCACAAAGATTTTACAGTCTTTCTTCTCGAATCATGAGGGAGAGAGAAGATTATTATAACGTATTGGAACGCAGCCAAAAGGGAGACGTTGATATTACACGATGGTTAAGGTGGTTTCTGGGGTGTTACCGGCGGGCGGTCGAGGATTCTCAAAATTTGATTTCAAAAATTCTGGCCAAAGCCGAGTTCTGGCAGCGGCACGGGCAGACAACGCTCAATGACCGCCAGCGTAAAGTGATTAACAAACTTCTGGATGCCGGACCCGGTGGCTTTGAGGGCGGGTTGACCACCAGAAAATATGTTTCAATGGCCAAAGTCAGCCGGACAACTGGCTTCCGCGAGATTTCAGATCTGGTAAAGAAGCGTTTTCTGCTTAAAAACGAGGCAAGGGGCCGCAGCGTCAGCTATGATATCAGGTGGAAGGAGTAAAATATGATACAACCTGATTGGGCTTTGAGCTTTCTTCTCACCTTCTCAACCTCTAAGCTTCCCGCCTTCCCACTTCCGAATTCGTATTAATCCCTCTCACCTTCCCGGCCTCCCAGCCTCCTATCGTCCAAGCCGCTTTAGCGCCAGCAACGATAAAAACTCAAACGCCAGGTTGGCCGCCAGTACCGATGTGATGTCGCCGGCGAGTCATAAGGCGGGCTGACTTCCACCAGGTCAAAACCCACCGTATTCAGATATAGCTACTAAATTTGTGCCTTCGACTTAAGGATTGGATATAGGCTGGTGGGAGCGGCTTTCAGCAACAATTGAGGGGTTTTGTCTGTTCTCAATCTGTTGTCACGGGCGAACCGGTGGCCGCGGATTTCGCAAGGGGTTGTATGCGTGCAAAATTCAGATAATAAATTGCGTATTTACAAATAAATACAGCTGGCTTAAAATGCATTGACCATCATTGCTTCAACGGTATTTTGAAAAATTCAGGTAGTAAAAAGTATGCGCGACAGAGATGTCATAAAAATTTGTTATCTGTTTTATAACGAAGGCCTGTCCCAGGGTCAAATCGGCGAACTTATGGGAATCAGCCGCTGGAAAGTCGGCCGCACGATCAAGGAAGCCCGGGCGCGCGGACTTATTTCGATCGCGATTAATCACCCCCAGAGTGATTTGACCGAGATGGAAATCGAACTGGCCAAGAAATTCAGGCTGAAACAATCCATCGTGGTGGATATCACCGAATTCGACCGGGTTTCTCCGCTGGATCAGCTTGGCGAAGCCGGAGCGCTGTATCTTGCATCGATTATCGAACGTCATCGGATCCTTGGCGTGACATGGGGCATCACGGTGTCGCATGTCGCTAAAAACCTGCCCAAAATAGAGGCCAGGCACCTGAAACTGGTGCAAATCGGCGGCGGCCTCGGGATCATTGAAGGAACCGATAATCCCGCGTTGACGACGATGCTGGGTCAAAAACTGGGAGCTGAAGCCTATTTGATTCAGGCGCCTATCATTGTCCAGAGCAAGTCCATTCGAGACACCCTGTTCAAAGAAAATATTATACGGGAAACCATTGAAATTGCCAGAAAGGCCGATCTGGTCATGTTCGGCGTCGGACTAATCGGGCCTGAGTCCCTTTTGTGGAAGTCAGGCCTATTGACGGAAAGCGATGCCACCAAGTTGAAAATGGCCGGTGCGGTCGGCGCTATCTGTGGACGTTTTTTTGATGAATGCGGAAACCGGTGTTTGCATGATTTAACAGATCGAACCATCGGCCTCAATCTGAATGAGTTAAAAAAAATAAAGCATAAAATCCTTATTTCTGCCGGTGTTGAGAAGCTTCAGGCCGTTGTGGGTGCGCTAAAGGGCAATCTTGTGGATGTGCTGATCATCGATCTGGATACTGCAGAACGCCTGATCAAATAAATACCAGCCGGGTTTGCCGTTTATAGAGGTTGTCAAAATAAAGTTCCGTTGTCCACTGCCTATAACTCAATCCAAGTTCAAAAATTACGCCTCGTTCATCATCGATACGAGATCTGGTTTCAAACGGAATTTATTGCAATCGCTAAACTAGTTAGATCCCATTTTGATTTCTATCAGCCCCTCCCTCGTTTCATTCATAGCTAAATTATTGAATCCATTTATCGAATTTTACCTTCCAGTTTAAACGACTGAAATCATAAAATTTCAGGCTGCGGATAAAATTTTTGTGAACTTTTTTTACGGCACTAAAATTCAAAAAAGGCAAAATTTTTATTGACAAGCTAAAATGTTGATGCTACCCACTGTTAGCTCGTTAGCGCAGTTGATGCTCATATGAGCAGAGCAACATTTTTTCTTGCCTTATCACAGGAACTGCAGTTTTAGTATTTTGAATCAAACCCATTTATTCAATAAAGAACTAATGATATAAGTTTATTATGATTCTTATAAGACATGGTTCTTACGCCACAATATGATAAAAATTGAGGATTGAACCATGTTTCTCATTTACAGCTTGATTGCACCTGCTTGCTCATATGAGCAAAAATACGCAAATGGCTCCAATCGGTGTCAAAGCCGGATCGGGAAACAGCAAGGCAATTTGAAGCATGGAAATTACTCTTTGCTGCAACCTGTTATATCAACTTTACTCGGATGAAACAGGATATTGTTTCCTGTGGAATATGGCGGGCTGACCTGGTATTTTTGACATTCAGTCCATCCCGTATTTATCAACTATCTTCATACTTAATTAAGGAGGAAACCATCATGATTAGACTTTCTAAGGCAATTATCACCGTGTTAAGTCTGGCATTAATTCTTGGAGCCGGCCTTATGATTCAACCATCGGCCGACGCGGCTGATGTTAAAGTAGCTCTGGTTCCGGGCGGTCCTCACCCGTTCTTTGCTCCCTGGGAGCAGGCAGCTGCGGATGCCAAAAGAGATTTTAACCTCTCCGACGGCGAATACAAAGTTCCCCAGGAATGGAAACTGGACCTGCAGAACAAACTGCTTGAAAGCCTTGCCGCCCAGGGTTTCAATGCCTTCGGTATCTTCCCGGGCGATGCCACCGGTACCAATGCCATGATGCAGGAATTGCTCGACTTCGGTGCCCCGTCCGTCGCCATCGGCGGCTGCACTCAGAGCCCGAGTCCGGCCCAGTTCTGTCTCGCCACTGACGTTTACCGTTCAGTCTACATCGGCACCAAACAATTGATTAAAGAAATGGGCAACAAGGGCAGCATCCTGCACGTCTGCTCCCGCCTGGTTGATCCGAATACCGTGTTACGTATCGCCGCCATTGACAAGGCTATTGAAGAAGCCGGACCTGACATCAAATTGTATCAGCATCTGCCCGACACCGACAGCCAGGAAACCGGCGATCAGAAGATCAACGGCTTGCTCGCTGCCAAGGCCGCCGAAATTGATGGGATTATTTCGACCGGTTACGTATCATCGGTAGTTGCGGCTCGCTCCCTGCGCAACATGGGCGACAAACGCATCAAGATGATCGGCATCGACGACGATCCCATCGTCCTCCAGGCGATTAAGGACGGCTATCTGCAGGGCACCATGGCCCAGAACCCTTACGGTCAGGGCTATATCGCATCATACGTCCTCAAACGGATGCACGAAGGCTGCACGATCAAGGCCGGTGCGCCGTTCCAGGAAACGACCCAGAACAAAACCTTCATCGATTCCGGTACGCTGCTGATTCACGCCGCCAACATCGACACCTACAAGGACGAATTGAAGAAAATCGCCAAAGATATCATCGGTTCGTTCGAAGCCAAATATATGACCTGTAAGTAATCAAAAGGAATCTGCTCGCCTGCCCAGATAATGGGCGGGCGGGCACCTATAAACGATTGAATATTGTCGATTGAAAATTGAATATTTAAGGTCTGCCTTCGGCAGGTCTATTTTAAATAGCATCAACGAAACCCTCGCTGCAATTTGCAGGTTATCGATCAATGCAGAGTAAATTTTACCGCAGCACACTGCGAGGAACTATATCTTAGTAGAGATTAAATTGACGGAGCGGAGCGACATCCACAAATATTCAATTTTCATTCTTCAATTTTCAATTATAGGGTGTATCCAATGTCAGAAGCAATATCTACGGTGGAGCCCCGGGCAGCCAAATTCAACTACGTCGCATTCGTCATTCGGGCCGCCAATGTGGGCGGCCTTGCGATCATCATTTTATTACTTTCAACGATAATCGCCAGCCTGGCACCCGGTTTTCTATCGCCCTTCAACCTGTTCGCGCTGACCCGCAATCTGGCCATCGATACGGTTATCGGCTTTGCCATGATGGTCGTTCTGGCCTGCGGCCATTTTAACCTGGCGGTCGGATCAATCGGTGTCGGTGCAATTATGGCTACCGGTTACTTCCTCGAGGGATTGGGTCTTCCGATTCCCGTTGCCATCGCGGGCGGCCTGGCGACCGGCGCTTTCATGGGATGGTTGAATGGAATGCTGGTTATTAAAACGGGCATCCACAGTTTTGTCATCACCCTGGCCACCGCCAGTCTTTTTTTTGGTCTGATGTTGATTCTCACCAAGGCCGAAGCCTTCCGTAATCTTCCGGCAGCATTCAACGTCCTTGGCAAGCAACGCTTTCTGGGGCCGTATTCTTCCATGCTTTTCGTAACCGGTTTCGTTGCCGCGGCGCTGCTGATCCTTTTTAAATACTCCGTGATCGGACGGCAGATTCTGGCCAGTGGTGCGAATCCATTGGCGGCCGAAATGTCCGGCGCTCCGGTAAAGCGCGCAATCGTCGTGGCCCATGCAGTATCGGGTTTGCTGGCGGGTGTTGCCGGGGTCATGGTCACGGCACGCCTGGCCGCCGCACTGCCTTCGGTCGGTGCGGACTGGTTGTTACCCTCGTTTCTGGCACCGCTGTTAGGCGGCACACTGCTTATCGGCGGGTATGTATCGGTCATCGGCACCCTGCTGGGGGCGATCCTGGTGACGGTCCTGCAAAATGGCCTGGTCTTGCTTAAAGTGGGCAGTTTCTGGGTTCAATTTTATATGGGCATTACGCTTCTAATCGCTGTCGGTCTCGACCGCTGGAGGAGCTATTATGCACAGCGCATAGGTTTAACATAATGAAGAAAATCAACTATTCCAGCTTGGTGGCAAAGGCCGATTGGCTTCCGATTCTCGGCGTTACCGTCTTGTCCCTAATCATCCTGTCCATTATAGCACCGGCTTTCCTGACCCGAACGAATCTGTTTGTTATGCTGCGGATTCTGTCGGTGACCAGCATTGTCGCCATGGCCCAGATGATCGTTATCGGGCTCGGCCAGATGAACCTGGCTGTCGGGGCCATTGGCGGGTTGGTTGGGATTTTATTCGGCGGCATGATGGAAGTCTACGGCATTCCGGTGCCGGCCGCCGCACTGATTGGTTTGCTCATCGGCGTTGTCTGCGGAATCATTAATGGGGCGCTAATTGCTTATACCGGTATCAACGGATTTATCATTACGCTGGCCACGATGTCGATTTATACCGGTCTTAATTACGGCATCACCGAATCGATTCCTTTTTACCACATGCCTGAGCAACTGATCGCATGGTATGATAGTTATCTCGGTCCAATACCGAACATCGTGTTCATACCGCTGGTCACCGCGGCGCTGGTCGCATTATTTCTCTTTCGCCACCCCTGGGGTCGTTATATTCTGGCAGTCGGCGGTAATCCGGTCGCCGCTGAACTTTCCGGCATATCCGTGCGCAAGACCACCCTGGTTGCGCACACTGTTTCCGGCACCCTTGGCGCCCTGGCCGGTGTCGTTTCCGTAGCCCGCCTGGGCACCGCCGAACCAACTATCGGCGCGGTTTGGCTGCTGCCATCCTTTGCCGCACCGGTTATCGGCGGTGCCGTACTTGCGGGTGGTCATGTTTCCGTTGTCGGAACAATGATCGCCGTTGTAATGATTCTGCTGTTGGAAAACGGGCTGTTCATCGCACGCACCAACCCCTATTATATGGATTTTTTTCTCGGACTTCTAATCCTGTCAGCAGTCGTGTTCAACCGGTGGCGAACGATCCAGGGTGAAAAGAAAGAAGCCTCTGTGGTAATTGGAGAAAGGGTATGACAACCTCAGCTTTACAAGTAGAAAATGCGACTAAAAATTTCCCCGGCGTAAAAGCGCTTGATTCCGTCTCACTCGATCTTCAGCCCGGCGAAATTCACGCGCTGCTCGGCGAGAACGGCGCGGGCAAAAGCACCCTGATCAAGATCATCACCGGTGTCTATCGCCCCGATGAGGGGAAAATTCAAATCGCTGGAGAACCGGTGAATTTCACCACACCCCAGCAGGCACTTAACGCCGGTATCGGCACCGTTCATCAGGAACGGAATCTAATTCCCCATTATTCAATTGCTGAGAATATCATGCTGGATCGACTCCCGACAAAATTCGGCCTGATCGACCGCACCCATATGCGGCAACAGGCTAAACATTGGCTGGGTGTTCTCGATCTTTACATTGATCCTGATCTCCCGGTACGCAGGTTATCTGTGGCCCAGATGCAACTGGTTGAAATCGCACGGGCTCTTTCCATGCAAAGCCGCATCCTGTTGCTGGACGAACCGACCGCTTCTATTACCGGAAACGAGATCGCTATTCTATTCAACCTGCTGCGCCGGTTGAAAGATGAGGGCGTGGCCATACTTTTCGTCAGCCATAAGCTGGAAGAAGTTTTCGAACTGTGCGACAAGGTGACAATCCTGCGTGACGGCCGCAATGCCAGTGAAAGCGTTTTGATTAAAGAACTCGATAAGCAGAAGATTGTTGCTCACATGATTGGTCGCGATGAAGATGTCGGCGACATCGGCCAGCGCAAAGACAAACTCGGTTCGACCAAACTGGAACTCAAAGACGTTTCAACGGCCCAGGGCCACCATCGCATCAACTTGCAGGTTAAAGAAGGTGAAGTGCTGGGTCTTTACGGGTTGGTCGGCGCCGGGCGCAGCGAGCTGGCCAGGGCGATCATGGGCGCCGAACGAATAACCGGCGGTGAAATCCGGATTGACGGCAAGCCGGCCCGCATCAAGAGCGTACAGGATGCCCTCCAAAACTGGCGGATCGGTTACGTGTCTGAAAACCGCAAAGAGGAGGGCCTGATCCTGCCCCATTCCGTTGCCAAGAATACCGGTATCACCATTTGGCATCGTCTTGGCAAGGTGCTGTCACTGTTCACCGACGCGATGGAACGTCTCGAGATTAAACCCTTTGTCGAGAAATTAAATGTGATCACGCCATCATTGGAGCAGAGCGTCGGCAACCTCTCCGGCGGTAATCAACAAAAAGTCAGTGTCGCCAAATGGCTGGCAGCAAAGGTCGAGATCCTGATTATCGACGAGCCGACAGTCGGTATCGACATCCGCACCAAGGGATATCTTCACCGGCTGATCTGGAATCTGGCCGAGCAGGGGGTCGCGGTCCTGTTGATCTCCAGCGACATGCCCGAGATGGTCCTGTTGGCTGATCGGGTGGTCGTCATGAAGGACATGCAGATTGTCGGCAACCTGCCTAACAGTCATCAATACGAAGGAATGAGCAGCCGAATTATGAATTGCATCCATGAGTCTGGATCTGAGGTAGATGAAACAGTAGAAGACGGCGTTTTGGCGCCGCAGGGAGCCTAGGGAATTGAAGATTGAAGATTGGCGATTGAATATTTAAGGTATTCTTTCGATTTTAAAAAAGACGGAGCGAAGCGACATCAATAAATCTTCAACCTTCAACCTTCAATCTTCAACCTTCAACCTTCAACCTTCAATCTTCAATCGTCAATATTCAATTCCGGCTTGTCCGGGTTGGGTAACAGGTACTGGTCTATAGGAATTTTTTGCGATATTTATATTTCACTATACGAAGACACATAAAATTTAAGTTGATCTCCGATAAACAATAGTACCGAATACCCAATACCCAGTACCATTTAATGCAGTATCGTTCAATTAGGGTTAAACATTTATTAATGGATAGCACCAACTAACTTTTTAGGATAAAAAATTATGCCCAATCCGACAGACCGGGCCCGCGTCGGTCAAACAGAGCTCAATGTCACACGCCTTAGTCTCGGTACGGCACCGATCGGCAATTTGCTGCAGGAGGTGCCTGAAGAAGACGCCGAAGGAGCGTTCAATGCGGCATTTAACGCCGGTGTACGCTATGTCGACACCGCACCATTCTATGGTTACGGTCTGGCCGAAAACCGCGTCGGCCGGGCCCTGGCCGGTCAAAACCGAGATGATTTCGTGGTTTCGACCAAGGTCGGGCGTCTGATCCGCCCGGGGCGACGCACCGGCAGCGAGATTTACGACGGTGACAAGTCGTTCTATCTGGCCAATCCGGAAATGTGCTGTGTGCTTGATTACGGCTATGACGGCGTTATGCGATCGCATGAAGACAGCCTGGAGCGGCTCGGCTTGGACCGGGTCGATATCCTCCATATTCACGATCCTGACGACCATTTTGAATGGGCCGTCAACGGCGCCTACAAGGCACTCGACCAACTGCGCCGTGAAGGTACCATCCAAGCGGTCAGTGCCGGCATGAATCAATGGGAAATGTTGTCGCGCTTCATGGACAACGGTGATTTTGACTGTTTCCTGCTGGCCGGGCGTTATTCGCTGCTGGACCAGACGGCATTGCCTGAATTCCTGCCAAAATGTATCGAGCGGGGCGTTTCGATCGTTCTGGGCGGTGTCTTCAACAGCGGCCTGCTGGCCGATCCCAAGCCGGGGATCACTTTCAACTACGTCGCGGCGCCCCAGGAACTTATCGACCGGGCTATCCGGATGAATGAGGTTTGTGAGGGCCACGGCGTGCCGCTCAAAGCCGCGGCGCTCCAGTTTCCGCTGGCCCATCCCGCGATTGCCACGGTGCTGACCGGCGTGCGGTCAGCCGTTGAGTTTGAAGAAAACGAACGTCTCTTCCGCCATCCGATACCCGCTGCCATGTGGCAGGAACTCAAGGCCGAGGGTCTGCTGGCTGAAGCGGCACCGGTGCCCAATAACGAGGAGAAAACGTCATGACTAGTATACCTGTTGTAGATTCACATCACCATTTCTGGGACCCGACCCGGCGGGATTACTACTGGATGGGGGGCGATGAGCTTGCTTCTATTCGCAAACCCATCGGTCCGGAGGACTTGCGTCCGCTGCTGGCTCAAAACAAAGTCGACCGCACGGTGATCGTGCAGACGGTTCCGACCGTTGAGGAAACCGAGGAGTTCCTCTCCATCGCCGCCGCCACCGATTTTGTGGCCGGTGTCGTCGGCTGGGTTGACCTGACCGATCCCGGCGTCAGCGACACCCTGGCTGAACTCAAGGCCGGCGATAACGGAAAATACCTGGTCGGCATTCGCCATCAGGTCCATGACGAAGAGGATCCCGCTTGGGTGGCCCGCGAGGATGTTATTCGCGGCATTAAGGCGGTCGGCGCAGCCGGATTGGCCTACGACCTGCTGCCCAAGCAAAGGGAACTGCCGGCCTGCCTGCCGCCGGTCGATGCCAACCCGGAAATGCGATTCGTCGTCGATCATATCGCCAAACCGTTGATCGCGGCCAATGAAATGGAACCTTGGGCAGCGCGACTGGAAGAACTGGCCAAACGGCCGAACGTTTATTGTAAGTTATCGGGGATCGTCACTGAAGCTGATTGGACCGGTTGGAAACCGGCAGATCTCAAGCCGTATGTCGATCGCGTTCTCGAGTGGTTCGGCGAGGACCGGGTGATGTTCGGTTCGGACTGGCCGGTTTGCCTTTTGGCTTCTGATTACAAGACCGTCAAGGGGACCCTGGAAAGCCTGCTCGGCAATCCCGAGGGCGCAACGTATGCCAAGATTTTCGGCGGCAACGCCAGGGATTTTTATCAGCTGTAGTGCATATACACTATTGAATATTGAAAATTGAATAATGAATATTTAAGGATTCTTATCATTTAATTTGAAGGTTGCTCATATGTGTATTTATTATTCTAGCCGCGAACATGAAAAGCTGTTGAAAAAGAACCTTGTTGAACCATTGTTAAAGGAAGCCGAGGAGTTGACCGCAATTTTTGCATCTTCCCGAAAAACGGCAAGCACCAAAAATTAAAACGACAGTATTCCATAAATATTCAATTTACAATATTCAATCTTCAATTCAAAGGAGTTAGAAGGCCGACTGTGTTGGGTAAAATACATTCGCGCCGCGAACTGGCGCGCAGGGTGGGGGATTTTTCGCAGCTTTTCGGCGGTGAGCTTCAAATTCTTGACCATGACGATCAGCGCGATTATCGACTTGCTATTACCCCGCATGCCGGCGTCGCTGCGATCAATGCCCTCCAGGATCGTTTGCGCTTGCCCGAATAATGCAGGTGCGGACATAGAATCGGGCTCTGAAGCCAACGAATAAACCCTATAGTTGCATAAAATTTTGAAATCCAACTTCGCTGCTGCAATGAAGACCATTGAAAGTATTGACTGATCCTGGATTCTGGTTTCTGGATACTGGATGTCGTTGAAATTCACCGATAGTGTACTGTTAGATATCCAGCATCGAGTATCAAGCATCCAGCATCAGCCCGGAAAAAGCAACGATCTCAGACATAACGGCCAGGCTAGATGACAAGAATTTATGCAAGGTTAGGGTAAATATTAGGCCACTAAGACACAAAGACGCTAAGATAAATATAAGCCACAAGTTTCACTTTGTGTCTTGGTGCCTTTGTGGCCATTTTTCCGGCTTGTCCGGATTAGTTAATCGAAAGGAGAGACCAAATGGATAAAACCGTTTTGGAAATAGTTAAACAAACCGGCATTGATATCGTCCAGGATGGCGACCTTGTATTCTGGCTAGGCGAATACGGCGGGCAAACCAAACCCCGCGGACCCCTGGCGGGGAAAAAAATTGCCTGTCTTGTAGGTAGTGAATTCAGTGATTTTCAGGCCTATTATCTGGCCTCTTACATCGGTGAGTTTGGCGGAGACCTCGAGTTTCTCTGTGTTGACTGGGTAATCTACAAATTTACGCGTCCCAATATTAAATCCAAAGGCGTGGTCGGAATGTGGGGTCTGACGCTGGATCCGATTCCGGTTATGGGTCCATCAAAGCATACCTGCAAAAACTTGAAGGATGCCGCTGCCAAAGATTACGATGCCGTGGTGATCCTGGGCGGCCACTCCGCGGATGTCATCGTGACGGAAATCGAGGTCGAGGATTTTTTAAACACCGCCGCTGAAAACGGGGCCGTCATCGGGGGCATCGGCGCCGGAATTATGCCGCTGATCAGATGCGGCATGATGGCAGGCAAGGCTTGTACCGGCAACCGGCTGGTGGATTATATGCTAAAAAAGATCGCCAATTTTGAAGATTCACCGGTGGTCATAGACGGCAAGATTATCACTGCCAGGGACACGGTGGATTCTCCGGCCTTTGTACGGGCGATCTGCCAAGCGTTTGATCCGGAGTTTGAGGACGGGCGCCAGGGCATTCTGGCCGGCAAGAAAATGCTGGTGATCGCCGGCGAAGACTTCGAAGACATCGAGCTGGCCGTACCGGTTATGGAGTATATCTACCGCGGAGCAAAAGTGACCCTGGCAACCTTTACACCCGTCATACGCTCGCGTCCCCCACTGGTGGGCTTGGACGTCGTACAGGGTAATTTTGGAATGTCGGTACCTTTTCAGGAGATACCCGAAAGTTATTACACCATCAAGAAATTGGCCGATGTTAGGATGGATGATATTGACGCAATTCAGATACCGGGTGCCATGTGCCCCTATAATATGGTTGAAGCCGGAACGCCGCTGGAATTCCTGAAACAGGCGGATGCGGCCGGCAAAATTATTACCTATATCTGCCATGGAGGAATTCCCGTTGCAGCGGCGGACCTGATAAAAGGAAAAAAAGCCACGGGATGGCAGGCTTCCAAAGATTCAATTGAGATCATGGGCGGCGAGTACAATGAGAATTGGGCTGCCGTGGTTGACGGCAGTCAGGTGTCCGGCCGAACCCCGCCGGAAATACCCGAGTATGTGGATGCCATAATGGTGGCGTTGCTCAGGGGATAGCTATTTAGGGATTCTAATCCTTAAATCGGAGGAGGCGGAATTGGAAATTGAAGATTGCAGATTGATCCGCCGGAGGTGGAGTGGATCTCGCTTCGCGCGGTCCGTTTTAAATTGATCCACAGGCATCCAGCGGAGAAAAAAATGCCACAAAGACACAAAGGGAAATTTTGACTTCTTATTTTTTATTGCGTCTTTGCGTCTTGGTGGCGTAAATATTTTGCAGTTAATGGAATAGATAACCTTCAAACTGTAGGTGACAATACGTGCAAAAATTAAATAGCGAAGAAGAACTCAGACTGAAGAGAATTGCCGTTAAAATTCGCAAAAATGTTTTGCGAATGATCAAAGCCGGTGGTGCGGGACATATCGGGGGAGCGCTTTCATGCACCGACATCCTGACGGCCCTTTATTTTAAAATCTTGCGGGTCGATCCGCAAAATCCGACCTGGCCGGAGCGGGACCGTTTTGTCCTTTCCGCCGGTCACAAGTGTCTGGCGCTTTATGGCACGCTGGCCGAAAAGGGATTTTTTGACAGTGCCGTTCTGGATACCTACGGCGCCCTGTGCACCAAGCTGGGCGGCCACCCGGACATGCATAAATTGCCCGGCATTGAGTCAAATACCGGCGCCCTGGGCCACGGACTCTCAATTTCCGGTGGAATGGCCATGGGTTTGAAAATGGATGGCCTTGATTCAAAAGTCTATGTCATTCTGGGCGATGGTGAACTGGCCGAAGGCTCCAACTGGGAAGCGGCCGCCGCCGCCAGTCATCACAAATTGGATAATCTGGTGGCTTTTGTCGACCGCAATAAATTTCAGCACGGCGGCCGGACGGTGGATTTCATGAGCTACGAACCGCTTGACAGGCGTTGGGAAGCATTCGGCTGGGCTGTTCGGGTCATCGACGGCAATAATTTGCAGCAGATCTATGGCAACGTCACGGAAACCCCTTTTGAAAAAGGCAAGCCGTCGATGATCATCGCCGACACCATCAAGGCCAAAGGTCTGCCTTTTATGGAAGACAAGGCAAGTTCCCATTACTGGAAGGTCACGGATGAGGAAATGCAAATCGCCGAGCAGGCCCTGCAGGCGATCGAGGAGGGGATAAATTAATGGAGGAATTCAAGGATCCACGAAAAACATTTGGCGAAGCGCTGGTGGAAGCCGGGCAGAAAAACGACCGCATCGTGGCCTTATCAGCCGACAGCTCGGGCGGTTCCGGGATGAAGCCTTTTCATGAAAAATTTCCCGAGCGCCATTTTGAGTTCGGTATCATGGAGCAGGGGATCATGGGGTTTGCCTCCGGTCTGGCCACCACCGGTAAAATCCCATTTTTTGCCGCCATTGCCCCCTTTGTAACGTCCCGGCCTTTTGAAATGTTTCGCAACGATCTGGGCTACATGCACCAGAATGTCAAGGTGGTTGGCCGGTGCGCCGGATTGACCTATTCCGATCTCGGGGCCACCCATCAGTCATTGGATGATCTTGCCATCATCAGGACCATTCCGGGTGTGACCGTCATCAATCCGGGTGATCCGGTGGATGTCGTCAAGGCCGTCCATGCCGCGGCTGAGCATATCGGGCCGGTCTACATTAAAATCGGCAGCCCCAAAATGCCGGTGCTGATGGACGAAAACTATCTATTCAAAATCGGCAAGGGGGTTGTCATGGAGGCGGGCAGCGACATTACCATCATCGCAACCGGCACCCTGCTGTCCAAGGCCGTGGCCGCAACAAAATTACTCCAGGATAAAGGCATTCACCCCCGCCTGATCAACATGCATACCATCAAGCCTCTTGACAACGAGCTCGTGTTAAAAGCCGCCGCGGAGACCGGAAAAATTGTTACGGTCGAGGAAGGCTACACTGCCGGGGGATTGGGTGGCTGTATTGCCGAACTGCTGGCAACCGAACATCCGACGCCAATGAAGATGATCGGTGTGGACGACCAGTATGCGGATGCCGGACCATACGAGGAGTTGCTGGGGCACTTAGGGCTGCAGGGTGAACAGATTGCAGACACCGTTGAGCAATTTTTTAAATCAGATACGTCGTATGAAGTTAACTAATTAATAATAAATTTGCCACGAATTAACACGAATTACGGCAAAAATTATAAGCGGGGTTAACTAAAATGTAAAAATAGATTTCGTGTTAATTCGTGGCTTCTTTCAAACATCAAAATTTTACGAAAACTATTGCCTTTGGATTAAATCTGTGCGCGATCGGGATGTCATAAAAATTTGCTACCTGTTTTATAACGAGGGGATGTCCCAGGTCGACATCGGGAACATGATGGGATTGAGCCGCTGGAAAATCGGGCGGGCCATTAAAGATGCCCGGGAACGTGAGTTGATCTCAATTGCCATCAACCATCCGCAAAGTGATTTAACCGAGATCGAAATTGCACTAGCCAAAAAATTCAGTATCAAAGAAGCAACCGTGGTGAATATCTCTGAATATGATCGAATATCTCCCCTGGATCAGCTTGGCGTGGCCGGAGCGCGCTACCTAACATCGATTATCGACCGCCACAGGATACTTGGTGTGACATGGGGCAGCACGGTTTCCTATGTGGCTAAAAATCTATTGAAGGTTAACGCAAACCACCTAAAACTGGTCCAGATCGGTGGGGGCCTCGGGACGATTGAGGGTACCGATAATCCTGCCTTAACTGCCATGCTGGGCCAGAAACTGGGAGCCGAAGCCCATGTCATGCAGGCACCGATCATCGTCCAGAGCAAATCAATTCGGGATACGCTATTTAAGGAAACCAGGATTCGCGAAACCATAGAAATTGCCAGAAAGGCGGATCTGGTCATTTTTGGTGTCGGGCTCGTTGGACCCGAATCACTTTTGTGGCAATCAGGTCTTTTAAACGAACGCGACGTAGCGAAGCTGAAAATGGCCGGAGCCGTCGGTGCTATCTGCGGACGGTTTTATGACGACCAGGGAGTGCGATGCTCTTATGATCTGGAAGGGCGAACCATTGGCCTTAACTTGTACGAGCTGAAAAAAATCAAGCATAAAATCCTTATTGTGTTAGGTCTGGAAAAGGTGCAGGCGATACTTGGCGCTCTGAGAGGCGATCTCGTAGATGCGCTTGTGATCGATAGTGATACGGCAGAGCATCTGCTGAACTTATAATAATGTTGATTGACTTGATCATAAGCAGACAGAGATACTCTTCGAATGACCTAAAAATAGGAAAATATTTCAATTGCTTATTTCCGACTAGTTTACTCTATAGACGAGTCGCTGAAATGAAATAAAAAAGCATTAAAAAATGCGCAGCATAAAGTAATTAATCCGCGGCGCTTTATTATAATACCATTCTTCAATACTCGCAGAGAAGCATGCAAACATGCAATACGCTATTTTCAGGGCGGATTAATTACCGGGATGACCTATGAATGTGTTGCTGCCACAAGCTATTGAACCTGAAGCGATCGCTCTGTTGGATCGGGAAAATTGCACGATCACAACTGCCCCCGATCCGAAACCCGAGACCGTTTTACCACTCATCAAGGATGCGCACGGTCTGATTTTAAGAACCGGTATTACCATCACCCCTGATCTGATTGAAGCCGCCGATCGATTGATGGTCATCTCACGCACCGGCGGCGGGCTTGATAATGTGGATGTGGCTGCCGCCTCTGAAAAAGGAATCATTGTAACATCGAATCTGGGGGTAAATACGGTCAGCGTTGCCGAACACGTTTTGTCCATGATGCTGATTCTGTCAAAAAGGCTCTCGACATTGGATCATGCGGTGCGCAACGGCAATTTTGCTATCCGCTACCAGAATCTGCCGCGGGATATCAACGGAAAAACGATCGGATTAATGGGGTTCGGGCGGATCGGCTGCGAGCTGGGAAAAATCTGTCGACAAGCATTCGATATGCAGGTTATCGCCTACGATCCTTATTTAGCGGCTGAGAAAAAAAATGAATGTCACAGCTGGGTGAGGATGGTCGAACTGAAAGAAATGCTCTCAAAATCTGATTTCATCTCTATCCATGTTCCACTGACGGACCAAACACGTGACCTGGTGGATGAAGCCGAGTTATCGCTGATGAAGTCCGATGCAATATTGATCAACGCTTCCCGGGGTGGTGTGGTCAATGAAACTGCTTTGATCAAAGCCCTGGAGAGTAAAAAGATAGCCGGTGCCGGCCTGGATGTCTTTAGTGAAGAGCCTGTGTCCGGTGACAATCCGCTTCTAAAGCTTGAAAATGTCATTTTGACACCGCATACCGCCGCACTCACCAGAGAATGTGTTGCGCGCATGGCCACTGAGGCGGCCACATGTGTTCTGGATGTATTTGCCGGCCGCGAACCGCGAAATGTAGCAAACCCGAAAGTACTTGAATCCGGTAGATGGAAGCATAATCGGGCTTTTGAATCAGCAGTTTAAATTTTTCTCTCGCAGAGCATGCCGAGAACACAGAGAGGTTCATGGTTGCTGAATCTTTTTCCGGAAGGATCAATTGGGAGATTTCGAAATGTCTAAAAAATTGTCAGGTGTTGCGGCACCGATTACCACACCCTTTGTTAACGGAGAGGTGGCCTACGACCAGCTTAGATCCAACATGCAGAAATACAGCCAGACAGCGTTGGCTGGTTTTTTTGCGCTTGGCAGCAACGGGGAGAGCATGTTCCTGACCGAGTCCGAGAAGCTGAAGGTTCTTGAATTGGTGCTTCAGGAAAAATCAGCTCATCAGATTGTGATGGCGGGTGCCGGATATGAATCAACCCGCCAGACGATTTCGTTCAGCAACCTGGTTGCCGAAATGGGCGCTGATTTTGTTTCAATTCTGACCCCGTCGTATTTTAAGAAACGATTAACGGATGAGGCCATGATCGGCTATTACACCGAGGTGGCGGATGCGGTTTCCGTTCCGGTGGTGGCCTACAACGCCCCGGGATTTACCGGCATGACGCTTACCCCGCAAGTCGTTGAAGTCATATCACGCCACCCCAACGTGATCGGGATGAAAGATACTTCCAAGGGCAATATGAGCAGTTATCTCAATGCAGCCGGCGAGAACTTCGATATTCTCTCCGGAACGGTCAGCACCCTCTTTGAATCCATGCTGCTCGGCGCCACGGGCGGTGTCGTCTCCCTGGCCAATGCCTTCCCGGCGCCTTGTTGTGATTTATACGAGGCCTGTAAAGCTGTCGATCTTGATAGGGCCCGGCGGCTGCACTACATGCTGATTAATTTGAATAAAGCGGTATCGGGCAGTTTCGGGGTGGCTGGTGTCAAATATGCGACAGAGGTCGCCGGTTACTACGGCGGCGATCCCCGTAAACCATTGCTGCCGATAACCGAGGAAGGCAAGGAATCCATCAGGAGGGCTATTGAAGAAGCAGGAGTGTTGAAAGGATAAAGGTATAAGGCAGAGCGCATAGAGCATAGCGCATAGGGTGAAATAATGCTCATAGCTCATAGTTTAAGGATGAAAGGGCAAAGCTAAGGAAAGTTCATAGCTCAAGGCTAAAAGCTCCCCCCCTTCGCCTTCAAGGCTACGGAGGGCAAGTAAAGAGAAGGACGAACAGGTTAAAGGTCAAAGGCTAAAGGAAAAAGGATTAGAAAAAGCGAACCACGCTGAAGGCGTGTTTTAAAGATCGCAGAATCCTCCTGAGGTTTACCCGCCTTTGGAGGGCGGGCCAGTATCGAATATCGAATCCTCCTAAGGCGGATAAATGTCGAAGGATTGAATCGCTTCGCTCTGACATATTTATCAATTGAGAGAGTACCTTATAATATTCATTTGAGTAGGGCAGGGCACCGTGCCCGCCAGTTCAGGTCGGCACGGTGGCCGACTTTGCCATATTTATAAATCGTCAGAATACTTTCAATATTCAATTTTCAATCTTCAATATTCAATTCATTATGGACAGTATACTCGCCATAGACGTGGGCACACAATCATTGCGGGCCTGCGTCATTGATTCTGAGTTGTCCTTGCTGGATCGGCAGCAGGTTCACTACACGCCCCAGGTCATCTCGCGCGACAAGGTCGAAATCGATGCTGAGATTCTTTGGGAGGCGCTGGTTCGGGCCTGCAGCAAATTAAAGCTCAAGAACCGCGTTTCGATTGTGACGTTTTCTACACTGTGTCCTTCTTTAATTCCAATGGATGCCGATGGTCGTCCGCTGCGCCCGATCATTCTTCATTTGGATCGTCGAAGCTATGAGCAGGCGCAATGGGCATTAAAAAAAGTCGGCGAAGAGAAGTTTTTGAACATTGCCGGAAATCTTCCGATACCCGGTGGCATTTCAGCCACCAGCCTGCTGTGGATTAGGGATTGTGAACCGGAAATATACGCCAAACAAAATGTCTGCTTTGGGCATGCCGTCACTTTCTTTATGAAACGCCTTACCGGTAGATTCCTGATTGATCCTTCGAATGCATCTTTCACCGGATTATACGATACCGTCGGGTATGGTGATTGGGATGAAAGGCTGTATGGACCCCTTGAGATCGACCGGGATAAATTACCGGATGTGTTGATGTCGACAGCCATTGCCGGCGAACTAATAAATAAAGCCGCGATGACTCTCGGGTTGCCCAAAAATATACCGGTTAACATCGGCGCCAACGACACCACATGTGCCACCGTGGGTGCCGGGGTGACTGAAGGCGGTGACATTATGAATACTTCCGGTACAGTAGAAATCCTGGTGTTATGCCTGGATAAACCCATTTTTTCAAAAAATCATTTACTGAGAACCCATGCCTATCCCGGCAGATGGCTAGCGATGCGAACGGTGGGTGCCGGTGGCGCTTCGCTGGAGTGGTTCAGAACTAATTTTTGCCAAGAACTGACCAAAGAGGTGTTTTACAACGAATATCTCAAAGAGGTATTAACTCCAAACAAAGTACCTGAATCCCGCTTCTATCCCTATTTATCAGGCGACCGGCACAGGATAAAACGAAAAAGTGGGGCTTTTACCCGCATGACGCTAAACACAAACCGGGATGATCTATTGCTGGCGCTTGCACATGGAATTATTGCATTTCAGATGGAAAGTATATCTGAATGGAATAAACATGTTCAGCTGTCAAACGAAATCTTTCACGTTGGCGGCGGTGCCAGTGATGCTTACACCGGCTACAAACAAAGTATGTTAAAAGAATACCGGTTTGTGCAACTGGGTGAGACGACATTGCCCGGAGCGGCCAAACTGGCATTAGAGGCAATGAAGTAATACTCAAACCTTGACACACAAGGGGTAACCTGTAATATTCATCAGGTAATAATCTGTGTCCAGGAGGGAGGCAATGGTCGATATCCAATGCGTTTGGGAGGAACCGGCGATTTTGGGGGAAGGGCCGTTGTGGGTAGCACGGTGCGCGATGGATTTGCATATACCCTATAGTTGCATAAAATTTTGAAATCCAACTCAGCTGCTGCAATGAAGACCATTGATAGTATTGACTGATCCTGGATTCTGGTTTCTGGATCCTGGATGTCGTTGAAATTCACCGATCGTGTACTGTTAGATATCCAGCATCAAGTATCAAGCATCCAGCATCTGCCCGGAAAAAGCAACGATCTCAGACATAACGGCCAGGCTTGATGACAAGAATTTATGCAACGTTAGGGTATATTGACCTGGCGGCCGGCGCTTTTGAGCCGATTGCCATGCCGGAGGCGGATATGCCTGAAAACCGGTTTAATGACGGCAAGGTGGATGAAAACGGCCGTTACTGGGCCGGCAGCATGGACGATGGCGAGAAACTGGCAACCGGCAGCCTCTATCGCTTAGACGGCGACCACACGCTGCATAAAATGGACGAAAATTATGCCATCACCAATGGCCCCGCCTTCAGCGTGGACGGCAAAACCCTGCATCATACCGACACCGCTTTTTGCCGGCTAAATTCGTACAAGTTGATTTTGTGCCTTTTTGACAAAAAAATTTATTGTGATATTTACGCTGGCCCGTGACGATTGGATATTTTAGATTGAATATTGAACAATTAAGGTATTCTTTCGATTTTAAAAAGGACGGCACCAAGCTACATCAATTTAAGTTGGAACCTTTGGGGGGGCAATGGATAATCTAAAAGCAAAGTTAAAAAACGGCGGTCTCGTAATCGGGACCATGATTTCGGAAATCAGAAATCCTAATTTGGCCTACATGCTGGTGCAAAGTGGATTCGACTTCTTTATTATTGACAATGAGCACGGGGCCTATTCACCGGAAACTGTCTCCAATATGATCGCTGCTGCCCGGGGGGCGGGAATCTCAGTAATCGTGCGGATCCCGGAAATCCGGCGTGAAGCCATCATGAAACCCCTGGATTCAGGTGCTGCCGGTTTACTGGTGCCGATGGTCAATACCGCCGATCAGGCCCAAGAGATCATGACCTACGCGAAGTATCCGCCCATGGGCAATCGGGGGGTTGCCTTGAGCAGAGCGCATAGCGCATATGGTCGACCGAATGCCGCCGAATATTTAGACCAGGCCAACCGGGCAACTTTTATTGCCGTCCAGGCCGAAAGCCCCCAGGCCATTGAAAATCTGGAATCCATCGCCTCGACGCCGGGCGTAGATTCCATTTTTGTCGGACCGGCTGATCTTTCCGTCAGCATGGGTATACCCGGTCAAATAACCCACCCCAAAGAAATGGAAGCCATCGCAAAGGTGATCGATGTTTGTGCACAGCACCATGTCATCCCCGGAATTCATATGTCAAATGTTGAAACACTGAAAGACTGGATTGGTAAAGGAATGCGCTTCGTAAGTTTCAGCAGCGATGTCGACCTGCTGGCCAGGGCAGGGGAGGAGAGTCTTATTCAACTAAGAGAAGGATTGTAATTAATAAACTGCCTTTAGGGGTTCATAGTTTAGCAATTATAGGCGGGATGCAAGCTCGGGCGGTGATATCTAATTGAGCAATTTTTAGCTTAACCAGGCTTTTGAAAAAATATGGCAATTGATAGCGCGGTAACGACGAGGAACAGAGCCACAATTTCACTGATACCGACCGACTCATTTAATATCAGTGTGCTGCTGAAAACCCCTACAACCGGGATGGCCAGGGTACCGATAGAAGCGATGCTGGCGGGAAATATGCGGACCAGTGTGAAATAGGCCCAATGGCAGTAGATCATTGGGAAAAAAATAATATACGTCAAGGCGAATATCGCGCGCGCCGATACATTTAAAGAAATCCCGGAGGGTTCGAAGAACGCCGCACCCATAACTACCGGGATGCCACCCAGCAGAAGCTGCCAGCCTGTTAAAACGGTGGTGGGGGTGTTCCAATCCGTGCGCTTAATCAATACGGTGCCCGTGGCCCATGAAACCGCCGCGCCAAACATAAATACAGCACCCAGCGGTGCGGCGCCAACCGCTTCTAATTCCGGCCTGATTAAAATTCCAAGTGCACTGAGCCCAAGGCCCAGCGCCAGTATTCGGGTGGACGTGATGCGTTCTTTCAGAAGGAGTGCACTGAGTATGTTTGCCCACAGCGGCATGGTAAAGGCAATGATCACCGCCCGGCTGGCATCCATCCGTAAAAGGCCATGAGCTGAAAACAAATGCCATCCGGTGATACTAAAAAGCGCCACAAAACATAAGGGTTTAAGCTCATGCAACGGCATCTTCAGCTTAAAACCGTTCACCTTAGCCAGGAGCAATATCCCGATCCCGCTCATAACAATACAATAGCTCCGGAAAGTCCAGGGCGGGATCTCACTGACTGAAATTTTCATAGCAGGCCAGGCCAGGCCCCAGAACAGGCTAAGCGTGATCAGCAGGAAAATACCTTTGCGGGGCAGGCCAGCGGTGTCGGTTTTAGGACTCGCGCCGGATTGTTTTTTCATCTTATTATTTCGTAACTATTTAAACGCTAGAAAGAAGCCGCGAATTTTCACGAAAGTACATTTTTTAACAACTGTGCTCCTGCTTTTGACCATTGCTATAATTCGCGGTAATTCGTGTCAATTCGTGGCTGAATAATATTTTATCTTTTCACCAAGAAATTACCGAATCTTTCCATTGCCTCTTGCAGGATAGACATTTCTGCAGCACAGCAAATGCGTAACGCACCTTCGCCGCCATTGCCAAAGGCGATGCCGGGTGCAACCGCCACCTTCGTTTCCCGGAGCAGCGTCAATGCAAAAGAAAAAGAATCATCCACCCCCTCGATCTGTGGAAACAAATAAAAAGCTCCCTCCGGTCTGGCAATCGTAACACCTTTCATCGATTGCAATACGCCGAAGCAAAAGTTTACCTTCTCGTGAAGTGATTTTACCATCGATAGAACTTTTTCTTCACCTTGCTTGAGTGCAGTTTCCCCCGCCCGTTGAATCATAGACGGTGCATGGGAAACGATAAATTCATTGAGCTGGGTTGCCTTTTTGACAAGGTCCCGGCGGGCGACAAGCCATCCCAGCCGCCAACCGGTCATACAGTAACTTTTTGAAAAAGACTGGACGACGATTACTGCATCATCCCGCGTGCATAACCGCAGGATTGACGGCGCCACCGCAGCGGCATAATAAATCCGTTCGTATACTTCATCGGCAAGCAACCATAGTCTGTTGCGGCGGCAAAAATCCAGCAGGGCTTGCTGCTCCGTTGAATTCGCGACCCATCCCAACGGGTTGGAGGGTGAGGCGTAAACAAGCAGTCTGGTTTTGGGTGTGAGCGCTTTTTCCAGGGAGGCAAAGTCTATTTCATACCGCCCGCCCTTCCAGCGCAACGGTATTTCTTTCGGATATCCCCCGAAGAGGCTGACGATGGCTGATCCGTTGGGCCAGTTGGGTGTCAGCACAATCGCTTCATCGCCGGGATCTATTACGCAACGAATGGATACATTCAATGCCTGCACCCCGGAGGCTGTAATGACAATTTCCTCGGCCGGATCCACCTCGACTTGATGAAGTTCAGCATATTTAGCTGCAATCGCCTCTCTGAGGCTGGGCAATCCGGCATTTTCCGTATAAAAAGTATACCCCTCATTCATCGCCTGATAGGCTGCATCTTTTAAATATTGCGGCGTCTGCATGTTGGATTCCCCAAAATGGAGCCGAAGAACTCCATCCATGGGAAACGCCGTGTCAGCTATCGCGCGAATTTGAGACGGGGCAACTCGTGATACACCCGGCGCAAGAGAGATGTCGTGCATATACCCATCCTCCAATATGTAACCCTTTAATTTATCAAATCGGGAAAAGTTAACTTATCACGAAAACTGGAAATTACAAGGTTCTTAATTGTAATCTAAAATTAGTGGTTCAAATTTATACATGGATTAATTTGTATTTTTTTATGGAAATTTTTCTCCCGCAAATACGATATGGGTTGACCGATTTTTGATATCGCATTAAATAGATCTGGCTATGTAATCCCTATAGTTGCATAAAATATTGAAATCCAACTTCGCTGCTGCAATGAAGACCATTGAAAGTATTGACTGATCCTGGATTCTGGTTTCTGGATACTGGATGTCGTTGAAATTCACCGATAGTGTACTGTTAGATATCCAGCATCAAGTATCAAGCATCCA